>Ga0302314_10016204_pt1 | contig 12617 bp, 12 predicted proteins | sample III_Palsa_N2_3_FD_200533 | JGI IMG/M metagenome (GOLD analysis project Ga0302314, IMG submission 200533) | Peat permafrost microbial communities from Stordalen Mire near Abisko, Sweden - III_Palsa_N2_3 | ecosystem: Environmental > Terrestrial > Soil > Palsa > Peat permafrost | place: Sweden...
GTGGTAATGCGCAGGTCGCACAGGACGGCGAGATCGAACCCGCCGCCGAAGGCGATGGACGGACTCGAAGCCGGGCTCCGTGACCGGCTGATCGACGCCGGCGTGGAGCTGGTGACCAGTGAGGGCACCGCGGCGGTGTCGCTGCGGGAGATCGCGCGGCGGGCCGGGGTGTCCCACGGGGCGCCCCGCCGGTACTTTCCGACCCACCTTGAGCTGCTGTCCGCTGTCGCGCGGCGCGGTTTCGCCGGCCTGGCCGCGAAGCTCGGCGAGGCCGCCGCGGGCAGCACGGAAGATCCGCGTGCCCGGCTGGCGGCGCTGGGCCGGGCCTACCTGGACTTCGCGGCATCCAACCGCGGTATGTACGAGTTGATGTTTCGCCATGACCTGCTGGAAAGTCGTCGGCTGGGACTGCGGGAGGTCAGCCTGCCGCTGTTCCGCATGGTTACCGCGCTGGTCGCCGACGCGCAGCCGCCGGCAGGCGCCGCACCCGAGGTCGTCGCCGGCGCGCTGTGGGCGAACCTGCACGGAATCGCCCAGCTGTGGGGCTGGGGCAGCCTTCAGCTCGCGACCGGTCTCACAGGCCCTGGTCCGCTGCTTCAGGCCGCGCTCGACGCGCACCTCGGCCCCGAGCGCTAACAGAGCTACTCACACCGGAGGGGACGGATCGTGCTTGCCGTCATCGTGTTGTTCCAGATCCTGACCTGAGCGGCGATGACGACCAGCCACCCGCCACGGGTCCGCACGGTCCCGGTCGCCGGGGCGACCGTCAGCCTGCGGGAAAGCGGCGACCCCGCCGGGCCGGCCGCGGTCCTGCTGCACGGCGGGACCAGCAGCGCGGCGACCTGGGACCGCCTCGCCACGGCCCTCACCGCGGCTGGTCATCACGTCATCGCGGCCGACCTGCGCGGGCACGGCGGCAGCTCCCGCACCAGGGACTACCCGCTGCACGGCTACAGCGACGATATCCACGGCCTGATGGACGCCCTTGCGATCGGGTCCGCTGCCCTGGTCGGGCACTCGCTGGGCGGTTACGCCGCCTCCGTCCTGGCCGCGCTGGAACCCGAACGGGTCAGCCGCCTGGTCCTGGAAGAACCGGGCATGCCCGCCCGTGACGCTGAAAGCAGCCACGGACTGTCCGGCCCCCGCTTCCTGGTGGCCGCGCTCGCGGGCCTCGCCGGCCGCCGCGGGTACGACCGCAGGGCGGTCACCTCGGCGGTCCGGCAGCTGCGCAGGCCGGACCCCGGCTGGTGGGACCGGCTCCCGCTGATCACCGCGCCCACGCTGCTGATCTCCGGCGGCCCCGCCAGCCACATCCCGTCCCGACAGCTCGCCGAAGCAGCCGGGTCTATCCCTTGCAGCCGCATCGTCACCATCGCGGCAGGACACCGGGTTCATAGCCGCCGCCCCGAGCAATTCCTCGCCGCGGTCATGCCCTTCCTCACCGGCTAGCGAAAGGCGCACCCGTTGCCGTACCAGTTCTCCCGGCTCGTCGCCGGGCCGGTCCTGCGGGCCTATGGCCGGCCCCGTCTCCTGGGCGGAGTCGGTGTCCCGGCGTCGGGCCCGGCGATCCTCGCCTCCAACCACCTCTCTGTCATCGACTCGGTCTACCTGCCGCTGCTGCTTGACCGGCCGGTTACCTTCCCCGCCAAGGCCGAGTACTTCACCGCCCGCGGGCCAGCCGGGCGGGCATGGGCTGCGTACCTGCGCTCGACCAGCCAGCTGGCAATCGACCGTGATAACCCCCGCACCGCGCAAGCGGCACTCGACGCGGCGCTGGAACTCCTGTGCGACGGCCAGCTCCTCGGCTTCTACCCGGAAGGCACGCGATCCCCGGACGGGCGGCTCTACCGCGGGCGCCCGGGAATCGGCTACCTGGTCCTCCGTTCCGGCGCCCCGGTCCTCCCGGTCGCGATGACCGGCACCCGCCAGATGCTGCCGCCCGGCAGCCGGATGCCGCACCCGCACCACATTGAGGTGCGCATCGGGGAGCCGATGACCTTCGATGACGTCTCGGGCATGCCGCCTGCGCGGGCACGCGGCGCGATCGCCGACCAGGTAATGACGGCCATCGCCCGGCTGTCCGGCCAGGAGTACGTACACACGTTTGCTTCCGCCCGCAAGGCTCAGCTCGCGCAGTCCGCTGGCCTGGCAGCCAGCACACGGTAGCTCGCAGGGCGCAGCGGCGAAGTCGCGGACCGCGACGTGATCACGGTGCCCGACCGAGCTCGGCCACCTGGCCCATTTGCTCGGCGGCGGACGGTCAGCAGGTCCGGTTGATGCCGGGCGCTGTCGTTGTCCGGGGCGCGCCGAGCCAGCTGAAGAGGGCTTCGCGCAGCGCGGGCTCGGCGGTGCCGGCGGGTTCGCCGGTGGCCGCGGCCCAGGCGATGCACGCGTCCGGGCGGATCAAGACGGCGTCGGCCGGCCGATGATCGGTGCGCGCGATGTGGATGTCGACGCGGTGCCGCCAGTCCTGGGCAGTCTCCCGGAGGTCCGGGCGGTCGGCGAGGTCGAGGAAGACCGGGCGTGCGGTGTGCATGAGTTCCGCGACGCTGGTTGTGCCCTGGCTGGTGTTCAGGGGGAGGTCGGGAGCGAAGGTGCCGGCCAGGTCGTGCTGGCCGGGGCCGGGCATCGGATAGCGGATACCGGTGCCGGCGATGAGCGCCGCGACGCGGCGCAATGGCTGCTCGTCGGTGAGCAGCTCCGCGAACAGTTCCCGCAGAGCTTCGGCGGCGGGGTCCTGTCCGCGCCGGAGCGCCACCTGAGCCTGGGTCTGGAGCAATGCCCGCGCGCCGGCGAAGTGGCGCTCGCGGTGATAGGTGTCCAGCAGGCCTGCCGGTGCCCAGCCGCCGATGGCGGCGGCCAGCTTCCAGGCCAGGTTGACGGCGTCGAGCATGCCATTGCTGATGCCGATGCCGGTGGCGGGGAACTGATGAGCCGCGTCGCCGGCCAGCATGATCCGTCCGTCGCGGTACCGCTCGGCCTGGCGGGCCTGAAACCCGTAGCGCGACAGCCGGGTCGCTTCTTCCAGTGGAAGGTCCGCCCCGAGCACGCGCCGGATGCTGTCCCGGAACTCGGTCAGGGTCATCGGTGCGTCCGTGTCGGCGCCGGCCGGCTCGTCTTCGGTCGTCTGGATGAGCAGAGCCCCGGAGGCGAGCCGCCCGAACGCGAACACGCCGCGGTCTGTCCGGGTGAAACCGGGCCGGATCCGGCCGAGCCCGGGGACGTCGAGGTCGCCGCCCTCCAGCTCGGTCACCGAGCCGGGCACGGGGACCTGGGCCAGCCGGTTGACCTCTGGATAGGTGGTGCCAGGGAACAGGATCCCGGCCTCGTCGCGAACCTTGCTGTGCGCGCCGTCGCAGCCCACCAGGTAGCGGGCGGTCACCTGGTAGGGGCCGTCCGGGCCGCGCACATCCGCCGCCACGGCAGCGTTGTCCTGGCTGACGCCGGCCACCTCGTGTCCGCGGCGAATGCTGGCGCCGAGTTCGCCGGCGTGCTCGCCGAGCAGGCGCTCGAGCCGCGGCTGGGGGAGATGCACCACCTGTATCGGGGGATCCGTCAGATGCGAGAAGTCCAGCTCCATGCCGCCAAACGGGGCGCCGCGAGCCGCGCCGACGGGACGGGCGCTGGCCGCCTCGATCCGGTCCAGCAGGCCCCGGTAGCGCAGCAGTTCCACGATCTGCCCGTTGAAACCGCTGGCCTTCGGGGTTTCCCGCGGCCGGGGCTGCCGTTCCAGTATGAGCGGCCGCACGCCGGCCAGGCAAAGCTCGGCGGCCAGCATCAGGCCGGTCGGGCCGGCGCCCACGATGACTACGTCGGTATCCGTCACTCGCATTGCGCTGCCCCCGTTTCGCGGGTTCTTGACCCCGGCCTGCGAAGATGCGGCACGACCCGGGTCAGGCCGCAAGCCCCCGGGGCGCCGGCCGACGGTCATCAACGACCGCGGGCTTCCCCCGCCGCTGCGCTCGCTGGCCGGCCGACCTTCAGTTTCCCGCCGATCGCGGATCGCGGATCGCAGCGCCGCGTACTGCCACGAAATCGAACTCGATCGCGGCCATCTGGGCATCAAGGTGGACCGGGAAGAACCCGGACGGGGTAAATCCATAGCCGGCGACCGCGGCAATTGATTCCTGCATGACCGGCATCCCGTCGTAGATAGGCTGAACCGCGACCTCGGTCTGCAGGGCAATCACCTGGCCCAGCGCGCCCTGCGCTCCCTTGAGTACTTCAAGATCCCACCCCTGCGTGTCCATCTTCAGGTAAATCCGGTCGGCGGCCTTCACCGGCAAGCTGGGCAGCACGCTGTCCAGCCGCTGGATCTCTACCGTCTCCAGCCGCTCGGTGTTGGTTTCTTCGCCGAGTCTTTCCTGGGCCGTCGCATTGATCTGGCGGAAGGAACTGTATTCCGTGTGATTGCTGACGTTGATCGGGGAAACACTCTCGTCGGCCCCGAGTGCATAGTTGAAGCAGTGCCAGTTCGGGTCGCTGGCGGCGGCTTTCTCAAGCTCACTGAAGTTGGCCGCAATCGGCTCGAAGGAGATGATGTTTCCCCGGTAACCATTGTTGCGCAGCCACATCGCGTACTCGCCGATCCGCGCGCCGACATCGAGGACACACGAGACCCGTAGCGTTGAAAAAAGCCGGTCCAGGTGCATCGCGAGCAAGTTGCTGTCGATTCGGGCGGGAATTACCTCGACACCTACCCGGCGGAGGGCGTTGCGTGTGGCGTAAGCAAGGGGGATATCGTGCACCTTTGGCACTGGATTGCACCTTTCTTAATGCAGGTCAGGCATTTCCTTCATGGCCCCCCCAGGCTGGCGATTCGCGCTGCTGAGACGCACATCGCGGGTGCGTGCCGCTGGCCGGGATGTGTGCATGGCGGGGCCAGGGCCGCGCAGCGCGCCTGGCTGGACCCTACCGTGCTGAGCGGCCAGCGGCTAGGGCCGGTTGGCGGGCTGCGCGGCCCGGCGCTGGCGCCGCCGGACTGCCGTGCGCGCCCGCGTACCGCCGCGGGCATACTGCGGGGCCCGCCCAGCGCCCATTTTGATTGAGAGGCCGACACGTCGAACTTTCATGCTATTCCGCTGCCAGGCGGCGGGCCAGGATGGGCAGCCCGGGCAGGTCTGACGTTACCCTGGCCGCCCCGTTGTCCCGGTAGACGCTTGGCGCGATCCCGTGCGCCGCGCGGAAGCGCCGGGAAAAATACAGCGGGTCCGCAAAGCCGCAGGCGATCGCCACCTGGCTGATGGTCAGGTTGCTGCGGGCCAGCATCGTGCGCGCTCGGTCTAGCCGGACCAGCTCCAGGGCTGCGCTCGGCCCGCAGCCGTATTGTTTCCGGAATACGCGGCTCAGGTACGACGGTGACACGCACGCCGCCGCGGCCAGTTCGCGGAGCGTCAGCGGGCGCATCGCCGCGGTCCACTGGCGGCGGACGTAATCCAGTGCCGCGGCCAGTGCCGCCGGCTCTGGCGTTGCCGGCTCGGGAAGCGGCCCTGCCGTGAGCACCTGGGTGATCACGGCCAGCAGCTCGCCGGCCCGTTCCCGCCAGCCAGGTCGCTGAGTCTCGCCAAGCCACAGCAAGAACTCGAGCAGGCCGCCGACCGGGCCGTGCGCCTGGCCGCGGTGCAGCACCGGCACGCTGGCGGGACCGGGGTCGGAGCGGAAATGAACGTAGCCGTGCCTGGTGGGCACCTCGCGATCCCAGCGGAACTCGTCGCGTGTGCCCGGCGGAATCAGCAGCAGGTCGCCCGGGGCGAGCCGGAGATGTGCGCAGTCGCCGCCGTGCCACTGCGCGCTCCCCGTCCGGAGCCACACCAGCTCAAAGTCGCTCAGCATGCGGGGGCCGTAGCTGGCGCCGGGCGGGTAATAGGCGAGCGCTGGGCCGATCGTCACCTCAGCCGACAGCAGGTTCACGATCGTCCATGTTCTCGACCGGTCCTTCCCTAGTCAATCCGGTGCCACAGCGTGATGCTGGCCTCATGACGCAGACCCAGCATGGCGCGATGCGAGCAACCCAAGCGGCCGGCGGACAGGCCGGTGACGACCTCACGGACCGGTATGCCCGCGATGGCTATGCCATCTTGCCCGGCGCTCTCACTCCGGCGGAAGTGGCGGAGCTGCGCGCGGAAGCGCTGCGCATCTTGCGCGGTGACCTGGGCCCCGTGGGGGGAATGGAACCCGGCCCGCCGGGTGAATCCGATGCGGCGGTCATCCGCCGGTACGCCTGCATTCACTTCCCGCACAAACTGTCGCCGCTGATGCGCCAGACGCTCGCGCACCCGGCCGTGGTCGACGCGCTCACCCGCGTGATCGGGCCCGATGTGAAGGCGATGCAGTCAATGCTGTTCACCAAGGGGGAGGGCGTGCCGGGACAGGCCTGGCACCAGGACGAGTTTTTCATCCCCACCAGGGACCGGTCGCTGACCGCGGCGTGGATCGCGCTCGACGACGCCAGCACAGAAAACGGTTGCCTGTGGGTGCTGCCCGGCTCGCACCGCCGCGGCGTGATCTACCCGGACCGCGATCAAGAGGACCCGCGCTTCGACTGCACGGTCGAGGCGTACGACTTCCCGTACCAGGACTCCGACGCGGTTCCCGTGCAGGTCCCCGCCGGGTCCGTGGTGATGTTCAACGGCTACCTGCTGCACCGCTCGCTCCCCAACACCGCGCGCAGCGGGCTGCGCCGGGCGCTGGTCAACCACTACATGAGCGCACAGTCGCTGCTGCCGTGGACCAGCCCTCCGGCCGACGTGCACGTTGCCAAGTGGGACAGCCGGGACATCGTCATGGTCGCCGGCAAAGACCCCTACGCCTGGCGCGGCACCACCGACATCTCCCGGCCCTATGTCCGGGCAGACAGGGACGGCGGCTGCCACCGCTGACGTCTGCCAGAGCGTGATGGTGTCGCCGCTGGCCTGGCGAAGATCGCGACGGCTTGCGGACAGCGCCACGCAGCCGAGAGGATCAGGTCCAGGCCGGCAGCACCGAAGCTGACGGCGGGAACACGGAGGCAACGCATGCGGATCGGCACCTCGGCAGCGGAACCAGGCGGCGACCAGGCGCTAGTCAAACTAGCTGACCCGGGCGGCCGACGACGGGTTTGCCTCGTTCTGGATGGCTAACATCTTCGGGCTGGAGGCGCTGACCTCGCTCGCGGTCGTCGGCAGTCAGGTGCCGGGCATCGAGCTCGGCACCGCGGTCATTCCTACCTACCCGCGGCACCCGGCGGTGCTGGCTCAGCAGGCGCTTACCACCGCGCTGGCGGTCGGCCCCGGCCGGCTGGCCCTCGGCATAGGGCTGTCGCACAAGATCGTCATCGAGGACATGTACGGCTACAGCTTCGAGAAGCCCGCCCGGCACATGCGCGAATACCTGTCGGCGCTGCTGCCGTTGCTGGACGGCAGTCCGGTGCACGTGGATGGCAGCACGCTGAGCGCGCACATCGGCCTGTCCGTGCCCAGGGCGGGCCGGGTGCCGGTGCTGCTGGCCGCGATGGCGCCGCGGATGCTGCAGCTGGCGGGCGAGCAGACCGATGGCACCGTCCTGTGGATGACCGGGGCCGCCACCGTCCGCGACTACGTGGTCCCGGCGCTCTCGGCCGCGGCCAATGCCGCCGGCCGGCCCAGCCCGCGGGTCGTGTGCTTGCTGCCGGTCTGCGTGACGAGCGACCCGGACGCCGCCAGGGCCGGCGCGGCGGAGGCATTCGCCATCTACGGACAGCTGCCGTCCTACCGCGCGATGCTGGACCGGGAAGGCGCGGCCGGCCCGGGCGACGTGGCGATCGTCGGCGACGAGGACGCGGTCACGGCGCAGATCCAGGCGCTCGCGGAGGCCGGGGTGACCGACTTCGCCGCCGCCGAATTCGCCCGTGGCAAAGACCGGGAAAGGACCCGCAGCCTGCTGAAGGCGATCATCGCCGAAGGCTAACCCGTGCCAGCGGTCGCATTGCGCGCCCTGGCCGGTCGAGTAGCCTGGCCCGATGACCGGAGACGCCTCGCTGGGCACTTCCGCCGGGCCGGCCGGCCGGGTCAGCACCAGCCTGCCGGAACTGGTCACCCACGTCGCCGCCGATTACCGGCTCGGCGACGTCGTCGACTGGTCGGTCCTCGCCACCGGCTACGAAGACTGCAACATCGACCTGCGGACCGGGCGGACGCGGGTGGTGGTCAAGGTCTTCGCGGTCGGCCGGCCGGCCGGGATCGCCGGGCGCACGGCGGGCGTCATCGACGCCGTCCGCGAGGCCGGGGTACGCCATCCGCGCCTGCACACCGACGCCGCTGGCAACGACGTGCACTCCTACGACGGGCACCAGCTGCTGGTCATGGACTTCGCCCCCGGCCGGACCTTCTATGACCTGGGCCGCCCGCCGGACCAAGCCGAGCTCGCGCGGGTCGTGGAGCAGGCGGTGCGCATTCACGCCTGCGAAGCGCGCCCGGAACCGGTGTTCGACGCGTGGGCCATCGCCAACCTGGTCCCGCTGGCCGGGCAGGTCGGCGATCTGCTCGACGCGAGCCAGCGCCATCTCGTCAACGACGCCATCTCGGCGATGGCGGCGGCCGGCTTCTGGTCACTGCCGGTGACGCTGATCCATGCCGACCTGACGGCGGGCAACGTCCTGCTCGGTCCAGACGGCGAGCTGACCGTGCTGGACTTCGCGCTGGCCAACCGCTGGCCACGGCTGCAGGAGCTCGCGGTCATCGCGGCCAGCCTCATGCATGGCTCCCCGGGCACCCTGCCCGCGCGGCTGGACGCCGTCGCCCGGATGTACTCGGCCGCCGCGCCGGCGCCGCTCACGCCGGAGGAGGAGGCGGCCCTTCCCGCCTTCGGACGCGCGGCGGCGGCGATGGAACTGCTCGGCGGGCTGAACCAATGGCGGCTGGGTAACCGCGGCCCGGAAACCGACTCCCTGATCGACCTCGGCACTGCCGGCCTGCGCGACTACGGCTAGCCCGGTCCTGCCGCGTCATGCGGGGGTGGTGGGCAGAGCGTAGCCAGCCCAGGGTGCGGATGTACCTCCGGTGCAGGTCCCGAACGAGGGATCTGGCGACGGTTAGACGCCCAGCGCGTTCCGCATGGCCTTGAGATTGCCCCGCAGGAACCTGGTGTAGCGGTCGGTCAGCGTGCTCTCATCCTGTTCGGGATCGACCACATGATGGACGAGCAGAATCCGTGAGTGGCCCGCGTCGAGCGGGATCACCGCGATGGTGCTGCGGTACTCGTAGGTCGGGGGCCGGTCGAGCATGGCGTAGGTGTAGGAGAACTGCGAGCTGACGACCTCCAACTCGCGCACCGTCCGGTCGGGGCTCATTGTCAGGGTCCGCACCCGGCCCTCGGGCGTGTCGTCGGTGGTCTGTCCCTGGACGATGCTCGCCCACTTGCTGATCGCGGCGAAGTCCCCGATGACGTCCCATACCTGCTGTGCGGGCAGGTCGACGTCGGCGTACTCCGTGAGGTCGGCCATAGCTGACTCCTTTTCGTTCTCGTGCCCGAACTGCCGGGACGCGCCCTCCGCCGGGCAGCGGGGCTGCTGACCCGATCACGTTAGCGGCGGAGATTATGGTGCGGCCGTCTGGCACCCCCGCCGCCACGGCAAGCGCGGAATTAACCAGCTCACTAACTCGGCGCATACCCGGCGCAGACGGGCGGTACCGGGCCTGTTCTCCTGGCCAGCGCCAGTCTGGTCCTCGTACCCTGCAGCGACCCCTGTCGCTGGTGCCCTTAGATCCGGGCGAATGCAGCCAGGTCGCGCGCGGTGTCGCGGCTGATTTCCGGGCAGGCTATGACGAAGACCTCGGTGCCGTGCATCGTGCCAAGCACCTCGCGTCCCCGGGCCGGCACGCCCGCCCGCAGGAGCAGGCGGTAGAAGTTGATGCCCTCGTCGCGCAGCGGGTCGCACTCGTTGACGCTGATCACCGTGGGCGGGAAGCCGGTTACGTCATCGACCGTGGCAAATGAGGGCCAGGCCAGCGGGTTGCGGTCGGTGAAGGCGCCGATACCGTAGCCGACCGCGCCGCGGTTGTTGTGCAGGTCGAGCAAGATGCCGTTGTTCTCCGTCGAGGACGGGTTCTCCTCGGTCGGCCACTGGCCCGCGATGTAGGGGCACAGCGCGTACAGGCCGCGGATCAGGCCCAGGTCACCGTCCCGCTTGAGCTTAAGCCCGGTGGCCAGGGTCAGGTTCCCGCCGCCGCTTTCGCCGGCGACCACGACGCGGCCCGGGTCGATGCCCAGGTGCCCGGCACTGGCCACCACCCACTTGAGCCCGGATACGCAGTCGTTGAGCCCGGCCGGGAACGGGGCCACCTCAGGCACTGATGAGGGCGACAGCGCGTTGCGGAAGTCCACCATGACGACGGCCACGCCATTGGCCGCGATGAGCTTGCCCCAGCCGCGGTAGTTGCCGTCGTAACACGACAGCGACGCCATCCCCCCGCCGTGGATGTAATAGACGCAGGGCAGCGTCGCGTCGTTGTCGGGGCGGATGACCTGGAGATTGATCGTGTTGCCGTCGGGCTGGGAGAGGACCTTCTCGGTGTGGACGCGCAGCCCGGTTGACGGGGCGGCCTCTTCGGTGTCGCACTGGTCCATGAACGCGCGGAACACCTCGGCCTGCTGACGGGCGGCCGGGGAATTCGCATTGGCCACCAGCGTCTCGCGGCTGTCCACATCGCCCCGGGGCTCCATGGCCAGTCCGGCGAGCAGGGCCTTCAGCCGGGGGTCCAGCCGGACATCAGCTGCCAGGTCATACGTCATGGTGCGATCCTCCTCGATGCGGGGCCGAAGCAGCCAGCAGCAGCTGGCCCCTGGCCCACCTGACTCGCCGCTGACGCCTCCTGGCTGGGCCGTCGTAGCCGCCGACCCTTGACAGGTTCACTTACCGCCCTGCCAGCGACCGACCGATGAAGCGGCATAACACCCCCATTGAAGGCACAGCCAGACGGAATCGGTCAAGGGCAACTTCCGGCCGCGCTGCCGCCGCACGGCTGCGCCGGTGCACCAGCTCGCGGGGCGGTGCGCGATGGGCGGCGCGAGCGGCATGGCAGAAGCCCCTGGTATTAGGCTCGACCGCGTGGGAGTTGTGGCGACGCTGGCGAACGACCGGGTCTTCGATGTGTTTGGCGACCACAGCTACCGGATGGACCTTCGAGGCTGACGCGGCTGACACGCCGCACCCTGCGTGCCCGGCCCCTGTCCCCCCGGCACCTCATATGCCCTGCCCGAAGGCTGCGCTCTTGTGACCCCTCTGGTTGACCTGCACCGTCACCTTGAAGGAAGTATCCGTCCCGCGACCTGTGCCGAGCTCGCCGGCCGGTCCGGCATCCACCTGCTCCCCCCGCAATGGCGCTCGGTGCTCGTCGCCGCCGGGCCAGGGAACGGGCTGCTGCCCTACCTCGCGAAGATCGAGCACGCGACGGCACTGGTGCGGACGATCGATGACTGGCGCCGCGTCACCGCGGAGGCGATCGCCGACGCCGCCAGCGACGGCGTGGCCGCGCTGGAGCTGCGCTTTTCCCTCAGTTCATCGCCGGCATGACCGGCCTGGACGCCGACGACGTCATCGATGCGGTCAGCGAGGCCGCTGCCGGCACCGCGCTGCCGATCGAGGTCGGCCTCATCGGGATCATCGTGCGCGACGAGGGACCCGACTCCGGGGTGCACCAGGCTGGCCGCCTGCTGCGGCACAAGGGTGTACTGGCCGGAGTCGACCTCGCGGGAGACGAGGAAGGCTACCCCGCGGCGCTGTTCGCCCCGGCGTTCCGCCTGGTTCACGAGCAGGGCCTCCCGGTCACGATCCACGCGGGTGAGGCAGCTGGTCCGAAGAGCGTCTGGGATGCCCTGAGCCTGGCCCCGCGGCGCATCGGGCACGGCGTCCGGAGCGCCGAGGACCCGCGGCTCCTGGAGCATCTCGCTTCCTCCGGCGTGACCCTCGAGGTCGCTATCACCAGCAACATCCAGACCGGTGCCTCCGGCAGCCGCCGTCAGCACCAGCTTGCGACCTTGGTAGCAGCGGGCGTGCGCGTCGCGCTGTGCACCGATAACCCAGTTGTCAGTGACACCCGGCTGACCGTCGAGTACGAGTTTGCCAACGACCTGGTCGACGCGGCGTCCTTGGATCTCATCAGGCAAAACGCCGTGGCGGCCCGCTTCACAAGTCCGGGCGGCACCCGACAGTGAGACACCCCGCATGGCGGCCGGGCTGGCGGCGCCGATCGGTGATGCTCCGTGAAAGGTGGCCGGCCTGACCAGGCCGCGGCCGGATGACCGCAGCTTCGCCTCATCCGGCCGGGAGCCCCAGCTGGCGTTGTTCAAGGTGTGAGCGCAGGGCGCCGAGGGCCACTGATAGGGCGGTCAGCTCGTCCGGGGTGACAGCTTCGCCGAGGATCTCCTGGATCGCTGCCTGCCAGACGGGCTCGGCCCGGCACACGACCGACTCGCCCGCGTGGGTGAGCGCGAGAAGCGACGAGCGCCGGTTCGCCGGATTCGGCCGGCGTTCCAGCCGGCCGTCCTTCTCCAGACGGTCAACGATCTTGCTGGTCGCTCCGACGCCGATCGCGAAGGCGGCGGCGAGGTCCGCGACGCGTGCGTCCGGGTGGTCGCGGACGTAGCGCAACAGCTCGAAGTGA
>Ga0302314_10016205_pt1 | contig 12617 bp, 7 predicted proteins | sample III_Palsa_N2_3_FD_200533 | JGI IMG/M metagenome (GOLD analysis project Ga0302314, IMG submission 200533) | Peat permafrost microbial communities from Stordalen Mire near Abisko, Sweden - III_Palsa_N2_3 | ecosystem: Environmental > Terrestrial > Soil > Palsa > Peat permafrost | place: Sweden...
TTCCAATGCGGGAATAGGTGCAGCACCGGCTCGCGACCCCACCAAGCTTTATAGTAGTAGTAATTGTCCTTGGGAAAGCCGCACATATCGACGATGCCGAACTGTGAGTTGATGGATGGCCAGCCATACGGCGTGGGCTCGCCGCGATAGTCGAAGCCGGTCCATGCAAAGCCGCCCGGCAGGAAGTCGCGCGCGGCATAGAATTTCCACCATTCTTCTGCCAGCTCGGACCACGCCGTATGGTTGAGGTCGTAGGCGCTGTCCCAGTTTCGCAGCTTGTCCGTGGTGTAAACGCCGCGCGTGGACACGGTGCTCGCCGTTTCCGAACCGATCATGGGTTGCTTGGGATGAGCGCGGTGATAGTCGTCGACGGCGCTTAGATTGTAGTTGATGCCTTCAACGTCGAGAGCCTGCGAAATTCCTGGACCATAGGAGCCGTTGACGGCAGCCGTACAGAGCCGCGTGGGGTCGACTTCGTGTGCGCGCCGCACCATGGCGGCGGCAATGTGCTCGCCCATCGGCGTTCCCTGCAAAGCCCACTCCTCGTTGCCCATGGACCATAGGATGACGGCGGGGGAGTTCCGGTAGCGCTTGATCATGGTCTCGAGTTGCGCCAGCCCTTCGGGATTGGAACTCATGAGGCGGGTTTCGCACATCATCATCATTCCAGAGCGCTCGCAGGCCGCCACCCATTCGGGCGTGGGCATGTTGTGCGAGGTGCGCACGGCATTGCTGCCCATGTCACGCAGGACGGCAAGGCGGTACTCCTGCAACCGATCGGGCAGGGCGGCACCGACGCCCGCATGATCCTGGTGATTGCAAGTGCCCTTGATCTTAACCGGTTGACCGTTGAGGGAAAAACCCTTGTCGGCGTCGAAGGCAATGCTGCGCACGCCAAAGCTGATGCACTCCGCATCGTGCGTCGTGCCGGCCGTTTCGACCGTCACGACCGCGGAGTACAAATACGGAGTTTCGGGCGACCATAGCGTGGGTGCGGGCAGGGTGGCGGCAGCGGTAAAGGCGGCCGCACCATCCGAGGCGATGAATTGCGACGCGGCCTCGGCCGTCGCCACCGTGTTGCCTGCTGCGTCGAGGATTCGCCAGCGCACCCGCGGGTTTGCCGATTGTGCCGCTTGGTTCTGCACGAGGGTGCCCAGCGTGAGTGTGCTCGCACCGGGTCTGAGCTCGGTGCGTACGTAGCTTTCCCATCGGCCAAGGTGCACGGCGCCGGTCTTGGTGAGCCAGACATGCCGGTAAATACCGGCGCCCTCGTAAAACCAGCCGTCGCCGAAACTTGCGTCGACTCGCACCACGACGAAATTCTTGGCGCCATAGACCAGAAAGTCGGAAAGATCGAAGCCGAAGGGCGCGTAGCCGTTGTCGTTGCGGCCAATGAAACAGCCATTGACGAAGACCAGCGAGCTACGAAAGGCGCCATCGAATTCAAGGACGATGCGGCGGCCGGCGTCGCTCGCGGGGATATCGAAAGTGCGCCGGTACCAGCCGACGGAATTCTCGGGATACCTGCGGCCCAAGGGCTTGTAGCCATGGCTTTGCAAGGCCTCGTCGCGGACGAAGGGCAGTTCGACTGCCCAGTCGTGCGGAAGGTTCAAGGATCGCCAGCGAGAGTCGTCGAACTTTTGGGTGGCGAATTCGAAGTTGCCGGTCTTGGAAAAATCGCCCTGACCCTGGCCGAAACCCAGATCATGTAGCGGGTCCGAGTCGCTGCCCATGATGAATTTCCAACCGAAATCGAACAGTAGCTGCTCGCGCGGCGCTACGGCCGCGAGCGCGGCGCCAGGGGTGGCCGCGGTGTAGGCTAGGGATAGTGCATTCGCGCGAGCGAAATTTGAACTACTGACGACGGCGGTGGCCGAGAGCGCGAGTCCGCCACGGAGTAGATCGCGGCGAGTGACATCAGGCATGCGTTATCCTCAGGTTAGGTTGGGCGGTTGCAGGCTTTACGGCGCCGGTTCGCCGTAGAACGCCCCGCGTCCATCGGTGCCGACATAGACGCGCCCGAACACGCGCGGATCACCGGCGATGACACGGAAACGTCTGCCGTACTCGTGCTCGGCATCGTTGATTCGTGACCAACTTGCGCCGATGTCATCGGAGCGCCAGATCGCAACCAGCTCGTCGCGGGCGCCGATCGCAAACAATGTGGGATAGTCGCGATCCGACTTCGGGGCACCGAAGGCCAGCGCGGTCACGCCCACGTCGCTGCGCCTTAGGGCGAAGCGGCGGCCGCCGTCGGTGGAGTGATACAGCTCCTCGCGGCCCACCAACCACAGGTCGCCGGCTTTGCCGGGTGTCGCAAGAAGGGACCAGCGCGCCCGTCCGCGCGGTTGCTCTGAACTCAGATCGGCTGGCAATCCGCGACTCGCCAGTGCCTGAAAACTCGCGCCGCCGTCCTCGCTGACGAGCATTCGTGAATGTTCGGAGTCCAAAGCGTAGAAGCGCCCGGGATCGACTCTATCGGCCACTGCGTGCGCGAACGCCGGCAGACCTCCTATGGTGTGCCAGCTCTGGCCGCGATCGCGTGTGACTAAAGGCACCTCGCCCAGGTCGATGAAGGTTGCACCGTCGGCTGAAACCGCTATCGCCCCGTCTGGTTTAGGGCGCCCACTCACTGCCGCCGCGACTGCGCCGGCGTTCGCATCGCTCGCTTTCTGGGGCGGCGGCTGTAGTGGGTTCCAGCTCCGGCCGAAGTCCTGCGACCAGGCCATCATGCTGGCGCCGTGCTGCGGTCGACCACTGCGCACGATGATACTGGGCACGAGCCCGGCATAGTCCAGAGTTAGGGTGTCGTTGAAAATGGGATTGGTATACATGGACGGCGGCGAGCGGCGCAAGTCCTCGTGCACGAAACCGCCGATATCGCCGAAGCCCGACAGCAGCGGCGGACCTTGCGGGGGACTGACGAGGGAGAGTATCGCCGTCTCTTCGATGCCGCTGACCCAGGGATGCCAAATAATAGGGTGTGTACCCGTCGCCTGCAGAGGAGTGTGCGTATCGTACACGGTGGCGCCGGTGGTGTAGGCCAGGTGATTCGAGTCGAACGGGTCGACGGCAAGCCCTGCCATCCACCAGCCAAATTTTGCGAAGGTCTGGCCCCAGAGTAAAAACGGCGACGCGGTCGCGTCGATCTCGCTCGAGGGGCGCAGACTGGTCCAGTGAGCACCGCCATCCGTGCTGCGCCAGATGGTGTCCCGGTCCTGCCACCAGTCGACGGTGCTGATCAGCACGGTGCCTGGTTTTCGGAGGTCGAGCGCGAGACCCATGAATCCGCCCGCGGCCCCGGGTTCGGCCTGCGGCGTGATGTCTTGCCAAGCGCCACTCGCAGTGTCGAGCTTGAACACAGCGCCCGCGGTAATGCCGTTGGGTCCAATACCGTTGCAGTAGGCGAGGTACAACATACCGTTCTTATCGAGTTGCGCGCGCACCGGCAGCAAATCGGCGCGCGGCTCGTGCGGTACCGTGTGCCAGCTTTCTCCTGCGTCATCGGAGCGGTACAGGTGATTCTCGCCGGGGTCGGCGACCCCGACAAAGATCGTGCGCGCGGGTGCATTAGCCGCGCCGCTGCCGGGATCGAACAGCACGAAGCTGATGCCGGCGTGCGTGCGGTGGGATTCGGCTGGACCCAGTCCGGCAACGGGAAATGCCGACACCCGTGACCACGTGCGCCCGCGATCGGCGCTGCGTTGCAGGCCGTCATGGCGGGATCCGAAATAGACGATATTCGTGTCGTGCGGATCAATGGCCAAGCGCTCGCCCAGGCCACGCCCGTCCTCGTTGCCGCCCATGCGAAACGGCACGGGGAAGATGTTCCAGTTCGTACCGCGATTGTCGGAGCGTAGGATAGCCGATGGACCGGAGCCGTACATACCCACGGCGGCGTAGACGACGTTGGCGTCACGGGGGTCCGGCGCCACGCTCTCGACACCGAAGTAATTGCCTTCCGGCATGCCGTCTTGCAAGGGAATCCAGCGCTGCGCGCCCGGGTCATAGCGGTAGACACCGCCGATGTCGGTGCGCAAATAGGCGAGACCTTGCTGTACGGGGCTAAAGATGATGTTGGGCGAGAAGCCGCCGCCACCGACCGTGACATTGTTCCATGTATAAGGCCTGGATTGAGCGGTCGCGGCCTGCGCGGCGCCAGGAAGGCCAGGACTCAGAAGCATCAAATGCGCCAATCCGGCACCGATCGCGGTCACCGTCACGCGACGGATCAAGTGCACGAGTACGCCTCGGTTGTACACCTCACAGACTCGGCGTAAAATGATACCGCTACCATATGGGCATTATAGGCCAATTTGTCAGATGCGGCGATGACGGCTGCATAGAGGTGTCTGCGGTCGTTGGTATTGGTGAAGGAGGTTACCTTGTTCAGCGGATTTGATGTGCCACGCCAGCGTATCGCACTAAGGCGCGGTCCGTTCTTTGCGGAGATCTGGCCAGAGCTTGGCGGCGCAATCGCGAGTTTTGAGCGGCGGCGGCCCTTCGGCACGAGGAGCGCGGTGCAAGCGTTGTTTCGATCCACCCGCCAGCAGTCGCGATATCTGCCCACGGAACTCGCCTGTTTTCCCTTGCTGCCGTATTCGAATCGCATTGCCGAGGGACGCTTTCAAATCGACGGCAGCGCCTACGCACTACCGCGCAATTTTGCCGGCTTCGAGCACCCGCTGCATGGGGTTGGCTGGATACGGCCATGGGTCGTTCAGGAGCAGACGAACGACCGATGCACCTTGCGTCTGGAGCATGCCGGCGATGCCGATTGGCCCTGCGCGTTCACCTCAGTTCAAGAGATCGCGCTGACCGAATCCGGTCTCGAGCTGAAGCTCGAACTCATGAACAGCGGCGAGCAGGCGATGCCCTGCGGCATTGGCCACCACCCCTACATACGGCGACCGGCCGGCACGCGGATTTTTGCGTCGGTAGAGGGCGTATGGCTGAGCGATGAGCGGCAAATACCAACACATCGGGTCGCGTTGCCGAAACAGTGGGATCTACCGCAAGGACGGGTATTCGATACCTGCTTGGTCGATCACTGTTTCGATGGCTTTCGGGGCGATGTGCGGGTCGAATGGCCCGACGGCAGCGGATTGCGTATCAGTTCCACTCCGGCAATGCCGTTTCTCGGCGTCTACAGCGTGCCCGAGTACGATTTCGTGTGCATCGAGCCGGTCTCGCAACGGCCGAACGCCTTCAATGCCGCTGCCGCCGATCAGCGCGCGGCGGGAGTCGCGTCGCTCGAGCCGCGCCAGTCGATCAGCGTGGTGCAGCGCTTCGATTATCTGCCGGGGTCTGCGCTGGGATTGAATCCACATCAACGTCCACCGAGCGACAGGTCCCGGGGCCTTCGTGCAAGCTGACGGCGTTTATCGCGCCGGCCCTGTCAGAGGATAGGAGAACATGCGAACGTCGTTGAACGGATTCGCGGTGGGCCTGATGGTCGCCCTATGCTCAAGTGCGGCCGCGTGGGCTGATTCGGTTCCCCTGCCGCAGCTCGTGACGCATCAAAGCCACCACGCGCTGATGGTGGACGGCGCACCCTTTCTCATCCTGGGAGCGCAAGCCCACAATTCGAGCAACTGGCCCGCCCAGCTGCCGCTGGTGTGGCCGGCCATAGCCCGCCTGGAGGCCAATACCCTAGAAATTCCGGTCGCTTGGGAACAGATCGAGCCCGAGGAAGGCCGATTCGATTTTTCCTATGCCGATTTGCTGTTGCAACAAGCCCGCCAGCACAAGGTGCGGCTGATATTGCTATGGTTTGGAACCTGGAAGAATAATAGTCCGAGCTATACACCCGCATGGGTGAAGCTCGACAACGCGCGTTTTCCGCGCGTGATCAACGCGCAGGGTGTGACAATGCCCTCGTTGTCGCCGCTATTTCCAGAGACGCTAAAGGCCGATGCCAAAGCCTTTGCCGCGCTCATGCGCCATATCAAGGCGGCGGATCCGCAGCATACGGTCATTCTCGTCCAGGTTGAAAATGAAACCGGCACCTATGGCAGTGTCCGCGACTATTCAGGGACTGCCGAGAAAATGTTTGCCGGGCAGGTGCCCGCCGCCCTGTGCAAGGCGCGTGGCGTCAAATCGGGTACGTGGACCGAAGTGTTCGGCAAGGACGCCGCAGAAATCTTTCACGCATGGCATATTGCTCGCTTTGTCGACGCCGTCGCTGCCGCGGGGAAAGTGGAGCTGGCGCTGCCCATGTACGTCAACGTCGCCCTGCGCGATCCGTTGCAGGCACAGGATCCTCTCAGTTACTCGGCCGGCGGGCCCACCGATAATGTCATCGACGTGTGGAAAACGGGGGCGCCCCATATCGACCTTATCGCACCCGATATATACCAAAACGACTCGACCCGTTATCAAGCGGTTCTGAAACTGTACGATCGGCCCGACAATGCCTTGTTCGTGCCTGAAACCGGCAGCGAGTATGGCTATGGACGCTACATCTTCTCGGTGTTGGGGCGTGGCGCGCTGGGCTTCTCGCCGTTCGGTCTGGACTATTCGAATGAGGCCAACGATGAGGCCGATATTCCGGCCGATGCTTCGAAGCGGTTGGAGCCGTTCGCGTCCAACTATCACTTGCTTGCGCCCATGGCGCGGACCTGGGCGAAGCTGGCCTATGAAGGCGATGTCTGGGGTTCGAGCGAAACCGATGAACGCACGCCGCAGACGCTCGATCTCGGGCGCTGGGTCGCCACTGTGCGCTACGACAAGGGCACTTTCGGCGCCTCGGACTGGACTTGGATGAAGCCTCGCCCCGTCACTGCCGCCGGCCCTGACGGCGGAGTCATCATCGCCCGGTTGGGCGCGGATGAATTTCTGATCACCGGGCGCATGGCTCGAATTGATTTCACGCCGACTCCGAAGACCGGCAAGCATGCGCAATTCGTACGCGTCGAGGAAGGCAAGTTCGTCGACGACCGTTGGGTGTTTCATCACGTGTGGAACGGCGATGAGACCGACTATGGCGTCAACTTCACCACCGTTCCGCGCCTCATCAAAGTTACCCTGGCTCCCTACTGAGCCTGTGGCCGACGTCCTGGACTCGAGGGCGCCGTGTGCCCCGCATAGCGCTGGCGCGCGGTGGTTGTGAACGCTATCATAATCCTCGGACCGACACATTCATTGCCGCGCCTCGGAAGCGGGCAGGTCGGGGTGCAGGATGCGACCGAAGGGGACTCTGATGGCAGCGGCGGTGTCGTTCGAGGGTGTGTCAAAAGTATATCGGCGCGGCAAAGAGACCGTGCCCGTCATCGAGAACTTCGATCTACAGATTACCGAGGGCGAGTTCGTCGCCATCATGGGTCCGTCGGGATCGGGTAAAACCACGCTGCTGAATCTGATCGGTGGGCTCGACAAGCCGAGCGGTGGCTGCATGCTCATCGCGGGCGAACGCATCGACGCGTTGTCCGGCGGCGCGCTGGCGCGCTGGCGCGGACGCCACATCGGCTTCGTCTTTCAATTTTATAACCTGATGCCGACCCTATCGGCGGAGCGCAACGTGGAGATTCCCTTGCTGCTCGCCCCCATGCCCTCTGCGGAACGCAAGCGCAAAGTGACTGCGGCGCTCGAACTGGTGGGACTCTTGGACCGCCGCAAGCACAAACCCGGCGAGCTCTCGGGTGGCCAACAGCAGCGCGTGGCCATCGCCCGCGCCTTGATCGCCGACCCGACCATCCTGGTCTGCGACGAGCCGACCGGCGACTTGGATCGTCATACGGCCGAGGAAATCTTGGATCTGTTGAGAATTCTGAATCAACGCCACCACAAGACCATCGTGATGGTCACCCATGACCCCAAGGCGGCCAGCTATGCCTCGCGCGTGCTGCAAATCGACAAGGGGCAGCTCATCGATGACGGCGTGAAGAGCGCGGCCTGATCTCCCCACCATGAGATTCATGCCGCTGCTTTGGTCCGGACTCTGGCGCAAACCGGGCCGAACCGTCCTGGCACTGGTACAGATCCTGGTGGCGTTTGCGCTGTTTGGGCTGCTCCAAGGCTTCGCCAGCGGCATCAAGCACGCGGTCGACCACATCGGCGCCGACGTGCTCTCGGTGCACAGCCGCGGCAGCATGGCCGATCTGCCACTCGCCGACTTCGAGCGCATCAAGCGGGTGCCGGGCGTGAAGTTGGTCAACCTCGCCAATTATTTCAACGCCACTTATCAGAATCCCAAGCAGCAATTATTGATCGTTGCCACGGATGCGCATGCGTGGCCCGCGATGACCGACAATATCGTCGTTCCCCCCACCTATATGGATGCTCTCGCGAACACCCGCACCGGCGCCATCGTTGGCGATGAGCTGGTGCGCAAATACGGCTGGAAGATCGGTCAGCGCATTTCGTTGCAAACCCATGTCGCGCAGCAGAATGGCTCGACCGACTGGGCGTTCGACATCGTCGGCATACTGAAGATGAGAGATGCGGAGATGGTCCATCACTCGACATTCATGATGGTCAACTACGGCTACTACGACGCAGCGCGCGCCGCCGATCGGGGCATGGTGCAGCAGTACATGCTGCGCGTCGCCGATCCGAAGCAAGCCGGGGCCGTCGCCGATGCCATCGATGCATTGTTCGCGAATTCACCAAACGAGACGCGCACCGAGAGCCTGAAGGAGATGGCGCAGTCGCAAATGCGCTCGCTCGGCGATGTGAACTTCGTGGTGCGCGCGATCACCGCCGCGGTGCTTTTCTCACTGCTATTCTCGATCGGCGCCGCCCAGATGCAGTCGGTGCGCGAAAGGACCCCCGAGCTCGCGGTCCTGAAGACCATCGGTTTCTCGGATGGCGCCATCGTGGCGCTCTTGGTCGGCGAAGCGCTGTCGTTGTGTTTGGTCGCCGCGGGACTGGGGCTGGCGCTGGCTGCCGCGCTCTTCTGGGTTGCGGTGCGGGTGGATTTCTTTCGCGATCCCCTGCCCATACCCGTCGCGGTGCTGGCAGCCGGTGCCGGCCTGGCATTGCTCCTCGCGCTGATCACCGCGGCATTGCCGGCTTGGCGGAGTCTCAAGCTCGAGGTCGCGGAAGCTTTGGCGGGTCGGTAAGGATTTGATCGGGGTACGGATATGTATCGACTGAACCAATTGCTGGCATTGCTGCAAATGGGCATCGCCGCCCTCGCGGCGCGCCGCGGACTGTCCCTGGTGACCGTCATCGGTGTCACGTGCGTGGTGGGTGTGCTCATTTCGATGCTGTCGATGGGCGCGGGTGCGCGGCAAATGGCACTGCAGGGCGCTCGCCCGGATCGCGCCTTCGTGACGGCGAGCGGCGCCGCTTCCACTGGCGGCACGCTGTCCCGCGATGCCGTCCTCACGATCGAGGATGATCCCCGCATCAAGCGCAACGCCGACGGTAAGCCGCTCGCGTCGGCCATGCAGCTCACAGTCGTGGAAGGCCGCAGGAAGCTCGATGACGCTCGTGTCAATTACCCGATTTTCGGCGTCCAGAGCCAGTACTTTTCGGTCATGCCGGCCATTCGTATGCGCGCGGGTCGCGTGTTCCGGCCGGCGGTACATGAACTCATCGTGGGCCAAAGACTCTACACCGAGAACCGCGGCCTCGAGATCGGCGATCACTTGCGCATGCGCGGTGACGACTGGATCGTGGTGGGACACTTCGAGGGTGGTGGTTGGATGGACAGCTTTGCCCTCACCGATGCCGACACGCTCCTGTCGGCATTCAAGCTCGGAGGCTACTGGTGCGTTCAGGTGATGCTTGATTCGCCGGCCGAATTCGACCCGCTCAAGCGGGCGCTGAAGGCCAATCCTTCGATCAATGTCGAGGTACAAACCGAGGCAGAGTTCCTGGTCGAGAAAGCCAAGGGAATCACCGGCGTGCTCGATTTCGTGAGCTACTTCGTGGGCGGGATCATGGCGGCGGGGGCCACCCTCGGCGCGGTCAATGCGATGTATGCTCTGGTCGATCAGCGCCGCCGCGACATTGCCACCTTGCGCGCCATCGGCTTCGGATCGCCGTCCATCATCACCGCGATGTTGATCGAATCGGTATTGCTGGCGCTGCCGGGAGCTGCTTTGGGCGCGCTACTCGCGGCCCTCCTGTTCAATGGTCACCATGCGAGCCCCATGGGCGCAGCGCTCGATCTGGCGGTCACACCTCATATCGTCGCTCTCGGCATCCTCTGGGCACTCTGTATGGGATTGATCGGCGGACTGTTGCCGGCGCTACGCGCCGCGCGCGTGCCCGTAGCCACCGCGCTGCGCGCGTCGTGACGAGGGGGCGCCTGCTGATGGCATCGACGATCGCAGCGGTGTCCGGCTGTGCGGTCGGCCCGAACTTCCAGGCGCCGCCTGCCGCCGCGCCCGCAGCCTACACCCACGAAGCGCTGCCGATACAAACGCAGGAAACCGACGTTGTGGGGGGTGCCGCGCAGCGCCTACTGCCGGGGGGCGATCTGCCGGGCGAATGGTGGCGGCTGTTCGGGTCAGCCACGCTCGAGGCGCTTATTGATAAAGCGATGGCGAGCTACCCCGATATTGCCGCCCAGCAGGCGGCGCTGCGCGCGGCCCGCGATGACGTCCGCGCCGGCGAGGGAGCCTTCATGCCGCAGCTGCAAGGCAACGCCAGCCAATTGCGCGAGCAGCAGAGTGGGGCAAGTATCGGACCCGGATATTCCGGATACATTACCAATGTGTTCCAGGCGACCGTGAATGTCTCTTATACGCTCGATGTCTTCGGCGGCGAGCGGCGCAAGGTCGAAGGCCTGGAAGCGCAGGCCGAAGCCCAGAACTTTCAGCTCGAGGCAAGCTATCTGACCCTGACGTCCAACGTTGTATCGAGTGCGATTCAACTCGCCTCGATACGCGAGCAAATCGCGGTCACGCATGAAATCATCGCACTCGAGGAGAAGCAACTCGCCACCATTCGGCGGCAATTTGAATTGGGCAGCCACACCCGCGCCGATGTCCTGCAACAGCAATCCAATCTCGCGACGGTACGCGCGACTTTGCCGGCCCTGCAGCAGCAGCAAGCCGCAGCGGAGCATCAGCTCGCCGTGCTGACGGGCCGCTTCCCAAGCGACGCAGCGTCGCCGGAGCTCGACTTATCGGATCTCACGTTGCCCGCGGACTTGCCCATCAGTCTGCCGTCCGCGCTGGTGGCGCAGCGCCCGGACATCCGGGCCCAAACAGCCGTGCTGCATCAAGCGAGCGCTGCCGTCGGCGTTGCCACCGCCAATATGCTTCCGCAGCTCACGCTATCCGGCGCGTTCGGTGGCGAGTCGCTACGATTCGGCAATTTGTTGCAGCCTAACTCCGGGATTTGGAATCTGGCGTCCGCCGTCAGCCAGCCGATTTTCGCCGGAGGCACGCTGCGCGCCAAGCGGCGCGCAGCGATCGATGGCTATGATCAAGCCCAAGCAAAATACCGTTTGATCGTGCTCAATGCCTTCCAGAACGTGGCCGATTCACTCACGGCACTCGACAATGATGCGCAGGCCTTGAAATCCGAGTACGACGCCGTGAATGCCGCCAAAAGCAGCCTGGAGTTGATCCAGCGGCAGTACGACGCCGGAGCCATCAACTATGTCTCCCTACTGACGGCACAGCAGACCTACCAACAGGCGCGCATCGCCTACGTTCGAGCGCTCGCGAGCCGTTTCACGGATACGGTGACGTTATTTCAGGCGCTCGGCGGCGGATGGTGGAACCGCAGTGATCCCGGCACGATGCATGCGGCGGATGCGCGTCCGTCGCGCGTGCAGCAATAAAGGAAGCCCTGTCTAATGGATCGCAAGTCGGCGTTGCTCGAGGAATTGCGGGTCAATCGCGCGCCATCAGCAGAGCGGCCGGGCGTCGGTGCCCGGCGCTGTGGGCTCATCGGCGGCGGGGTGATCGCTGCCGTAGCGGCCTGCTGGTTCTGGGTGGCGGCCGGCGAGGGCGTGCCGGTACAGACCGCGGTCGCCAAGGCCATCGGCTCGAGTGCCGCGGGCATTCCGGGCACCGCATCATTGCTCGATGCCTCCGGGTATGTGGTCGCGCTGCGCCAGGCCAACGTGTCCGCCAAGAGCATCTACAAGGTCGACGAAGTCTTGGTGCAGGAGGGCCAGCAGGTCAAACGAGGCGAGGTGATCGCGAGGCTCGACGACACCAATGCGCGCGCCGCATTGGAGCAGGCGAAGGCGCAGGTCAGGCAATTCGAGGCCGCTCTGGCCGCGGCGAAGCTCGCTGCCTCTGACGCTCGGCCGACCTTTCTGCGCGATCAAGGTCAGCTTGCTGAGGGTCTCATCAGCCCCGAAACCTTCGATGCGGTTAAGGTCAATTATGACGCCGCGCAAACCGCTGCGCTGGTCGCTGAACAAAATCTAGCAGTGGCCAAGACTGCCGTCGACATCAACCAGCGCTTCGAAGATGACACCGTGATCAAGGCGCCGTTCGACGGCGTGGTCACCGTTAAAAATGCGCAGCCGGGCGAACTCGTGTCACCGCAGTTCTCGGGCGGTGGCGGCATCGCCAAGATCGTCGACATGGACTCGCTCGAAGTCGATGTCGACGTCAGCGAGAACTTCATCAATCGCGTCCGCCCGAAGCAGGGGGCGGCAATCACGCTCAATGCCTATCCGGACTGGCAGATTCCGGCCGAGG
>Ga0302314_10016206_pt1 | contig 12616 bp, 9 predicted proteins | sample III_Palsa_N2_3_FD_200533 | JGI IMG/M metagenome (GOLD analysis project Ga0302314, IMG submission 200533) | Peat permafrost microbial communities from Stordalen Mire near Abisko, Sweden - III_Palsa_N2_3 | ecosystem: Environmental > Terrestrial > Soil > Palsa > Peat permafrost | place: Sweden...
GCGACCGTGTGGGGATCGCCGGTATCGGGGTGCTGGTGGTGGGGTTCCCCGCTTATCGTTGAGCGAGGACCAGATTTTCCTGACCCGCTGAGCCCAAAGGGTGTAGTGCATGGGACGCAGGCTCGTACCGCTTACTCTGGACAGCCTTTCCGACCTTCCGGTCACCTGTAGATCCTGTGTGTTCTGGGAGCTGGACCAGGTGAGCGGACAGGCGGCGATCAAGGCGGGGCAGCCGGAGCTGGAGAAGGAGTCCTGGATCTCGGCGGTGCTCCTTGAGTGGGGCTCCTGCGGCCGGATCGCCTATGTGGACGACGCACCGGTGGGGTTCGTGCTATATGCGCCGCCGGCCTATGTGCCCCGCTCGCTGTCCTTCCCCACGAGTCCGATCTCCCCCGACGCGGTCCAGTTGATGACCGCTCGGGTGCTGCCCGGCTACCAGGGCCAGGGAATCGGCCGGACGCTGGTGCAGGCGGTGGCCAAGGATCTGGTCCGGCGGGACTTCAAGGCGATCGAGGCCTTCGGCGATGCCCGCTGGAAGGAACCCAGCTGCATCCTTCCGGCGGAGCATCTGCTGTCGGTCGGCTTCAAGACCGTCCGGCCGCACCACCGCTATCCGCGTCTGCGGCTGGAGGTGCGGTCGGCGATCTCCTGGAAGGGCGAGGTCGAGGTGGCGCTTGAACGCCTACTCGGTGCCGTTCAGAAGGAGCCCTCGCTACGGCCGCTGTAGCCGGCCGCAGCGGCTGTGCGTGTTTCAGGTGAAACACGCACAGCGTCAGGTCAGGGCGGGCAGGTGCAGCACGCCGGTCGGGGAGTCGTCCTCCGGCGGGAGGTAGAGCCGCTGGACGGCGACGGCGATGGACTCGACGGCCTGGGTGCGCAGCTCGGCCGAGCCGATGCGGGCGGCGTCGTCGGGGTTCGTCAGGTAGCCGAGTTCGATCCGTACCGCGGCCATCCGGGTGGACCGCAGCAGCGTCCAGGTCCGGGCGTGGCTGCGGTTGTCGCCGAGACCGCAGCGGGCGACCAGTTCCCGCTGGACCAGCCCGGCGAACTGCTTGCCGGCGTGGGACCAGCGTCCCCGGGTCTCGTCGCCGTAGTAGTAGCTGGCGACCCCGGCGGCGTGAGGGTTGTGGTGCCCCTCAACGTGCAGCGAGATCAGCAGGTTGGCGTCGGTGGCGTTGGCGAACTCCGCGCGCTGTGCCTCGTCGCCGCCGTTGTCCGCGCCCCGGGTGAGGTAGGTGCGGACGCCCAGGGCGGTGAGCCGCTGCTGGAGCCGGGTGGCGAGCTCCCAGACCACGGCGGCCTCGCTGAAGCCGCCCGCGAGCACCCCCTGGTCGGCTCCACCGTGTCCGGGGTCGATGACCACCGCCTTGCCGGTGAGGGCGGGACCGGAGTGCAGCAGCATCTCGGTCTCCCGCATGACATGCGGGGCGCCGCCGACAACGGTGCGCGAGAGCCGTTCCAGCACGGTGACGGTGACCGGACCGAGGATGCCGTCCGGGTGCAGGCCCATGTTGCGCTGGAACTCGCTGACGGCCTGGGAGGTGGCGAAGCCGTAGATACCGTCCACCCGGCCCGGGGTGAAGCCCATGTTCAGCAGACGCTGCTGAAGGTGGGCCACGTCGTCGCCGATCTGGAGATTGCCGGAGGTGTGGCCGAGGACGCGGTCGCCGAGGCGCCAGCGGGCTTCGTTGAGATGCCGGTAGGTCTCGGGGCCGACGATGCCGTCCGAGGTGAGTCCACGCTGCTGCTGGAAGTAGCGCACCGCCGCGTCGACCTCACGGTCGAACAGGTCGGTGGCCGTGCCGGTGCTGAGCAGTCCCAGGAGTGTGAGCCTGGTACGGAGCTCGGCTACGTCCGGCCCGGCATCGCCGAGCCGCCAGCGGTACGTGTGGGGTAGGTGCTGGGTCATGGTGCGAGGGTCCCCTCCTCTGCATGGGCTCTGCTGATGGTACGCGCCGTTTCACGTGAAACATGGAAACGCCGGGGCGGCCACCATACGGTGGCCGCCCCGGCGTTGGGTGCCTGGGCTTTAGGCGATGAACTGCTCCAGGTCGCGCAGCAGGGCGCTCTTGGGCTTGGCGCCGACGATCGTCTTCACGATCTCGCCGTTCTGGTAGACGTGCAGGGTCGGGATCGACAGCACGCCGTAGGTGGCGGGGGTGTTCGGGTTCTTGTCGATGTCGATCTTGGCGATGGTGAGCTTGTCGCCGTACTCGGCGGCGATCTCCTCCAGCGCGGGGGCCACCTGACGGCACGGGCCGCACCAGGTCGCCCAGAAGTCGACCAGGACGGGCTTGTCGCTCTTGAGGACCTCGGCTGCGAAGGTGTCGTCAGTCACGGTGATAGGGGTGGCGCCGGCCACGGGGACTCCTCGGGGGTGCGGGGGATGGGACGGGGCGGTATGTGTGGCAGAAGGGGGTCAGACAGCCGCGGCGGTGGCCTCGACGTGGGCCAGGGCGGCCAGGTACCGCTCGGCGTCCAGAGCGGCGGAGCAGCCGGTTCCGGCGGCCGTGATCGCCTGACGGTAGGTGTGGTCGACCACGTCGCCGGCGCCGAAGACACCGGAGAGGTTGGTCCGGGTGGAGGGCGCGTCGACGCGCAGGTAACCCTCGTCATCGAGCTCCAGCTGGCCCTTGAAGAGCTCGGTGCGCGGGTCGTGGCCGACGGCGATGAACAGCCCGGTGACGGGCAGCTCACGGAGCTCGCCGGTGACGGTGTCGCGCAGGGTCAGCCCACTGAGCTTGGTGTCGCCATGGATCTCGGCCACCTCACTGTTCCAGGCGAAGCTGATCTTCGGGTCGGCGAAGGCGCGGTCCTGCATGGTCTTGCTGGCGCGCAGGCTGTCACGGCGGTGCACCACGGTGACCGACTTGGCGAAGCGCGACAGGAAGGTGGCCTCCTCCATGGCGGTGTCACCGCCACCGACCACGACGATGTCCTGATCGCGGAAGAAGAAGCCGTCACAGGTCGCGCACCAGGAGACGCCACGGCCGGACAGCTCGTCCTCGCGGGGCAGCCCGAGCTTGCGGTGCTGCGAGCCGGTGGTGACGATCACGGCCTTGGCCCGGTGGATGTTGCCCTCGGAGTCGGTGACGGTCTTGATGTCACCGCTCAGGTCGACGGCGACGATGTCGTCCGGGATCAGCTCGGCACCAAAACGCTCGGCCTGGCCGCGCATATTGTCCATGAGCTCGGGGCCCATGATGCCTTCCTGGAACCCGGGGAAGTTCTCCACCTCGGTGGTGTTCATCAGCGCGCCGCCCGCGGTGACCGCACCCTCGAACACCAGCGGACTCAGCGAAGCACGTGCGGTGTAGAGCGCGGCCGTGTACCCGGCCGGGCCGGAGCCGATGATGATCACGTTACGGACGTCGCTCACTGCATCTCCTGGTTCGCTTCGCAAGCCTTGGGCCGACGAGGGGGCCGGCATCGCTGCCTGTGCCCTCTCAACGGTTGTCCAGTGTCCCGCATTCCCAGCCGTTCAGGGACGGGGAACCGTTCGGGACAGCAGTACTGGGGTGGTATGACCGGCCGGTGTGGTGCATGCCGCATCCACCAGATACGCCTGGACGGCATGCGCGGGGTCACCGGCGGCCGGATAGACCAGGGCGTAGACCTCGATGTTCTGGTAGGTGCCGAGGAAGACACTGGTGGGCCGGCTGCCTGGCCGGTCGACGCTGGCCAGGACGCAACCGGGGGCGGTGACCGCGACCGGCTCGCCGGCCGACCGGGTGGAGACGCTCTCCGGGTGCTGTCCGCCGCCCTGGATCTGCGGTTCATTGCTCTGGGCCGCCGGGGGCGTCAGCAGCGTCTGGATCTGCTGGGTGAATCCGGACTGGGAGAAGGCGGTGAACCGGGGACCGGCACCGCCGGCCGCACCACTGAACCCACCCGCGGCGGCGCCCCTGGCGCCGGAGTTGCTCTCTGTGCCGTGCGTGTTCAGTACCGCGGTGATGATCAGCCCGCAGGCGGCGAGCGAGGCCATCCCCAGCGCGGCGCGGCGCAGCCGCCGTGCCCGCCGCCCCTGGCCGTCGCCGCGGCGGGCACCGGAGGGGCCCACAGAGCCCCGGGGAGTCGCCCCTGGGGCGGCGAGTACCCGGGGCGGACTGTCGGCCTGGTGGACCCCCGCCGAGGGCGCGGCCGCCTCGGCCGCGAGCGCGGCGTCGATCCGCAGGGCGACGTCCTCGGGGATCGACGGAACCTCGGTCTCCCCCAGCAGGGAGCGGATCTCGTCCAGGGCCTCACGGGATTCCCGGCAGGCCGGGCAACCGGTCAGATGCGCTCTGAGCTCGGCCGCGGCCTGCGGCGCGAGCAGCTCCTCGACGTACTCCGCGATGGTCTCGATGTCGGGATGCCCGGAGGAGTCCAGGTTGAGGTGTGACGCTGCTGCTGTCATGGCGCTGGTTCACCTCCTGCGCGGGAATCCTTGACGGGTCGGGCGGCCAGTAGTGGGACGGAATTGCCGCCCTCTGGGTTCCTTCGTGGTGGTGGCGCACCACCACCGGCACCGGGCGCCGATGTTTCACGTGAAACGGGACCGGGATGTTCGGTGGACTCGGTCGCGCGCAGATGGGCCATCTGCGGCAGCAGCCGGGCTCGGCCGCGGGCGCACCGGCTCTTCACGGTACCGGTGGGCACGCCCAGGATCGCCGCCGCTTCGGCGACGGGGTAGCCGTGCATGTCCACCAGCACCAGCGCCGCGCGCTGCTCCGCCGGCAGCGAGGCCAGTGCCGTGGCTACCTCCCGGCGCAGCTCGCCGCGCTCGACCGGGGCGTCCGCGGCTTCGCCGTGCCCCAGAGCCGACTCCAGCGAGGGCTGCTCGTCCAGCGGCCGGGTGCGATGGCTCGCCGCCCGGCGGGCCCGGTCCAGGCAGGCGTTGACCACGATCCGGTGCAGCCAGGTGGTGACAGCAGACCGGCCCTGGAAGGTATGGGCGGCCCGGAAGGCGGACACCAGTGCGTCCTGGAGGGCGTCGGCCGCCTCCTCCCGGTCCCCCAGGGTGCGCAGTGCCACCGCCCACAGCCGGTCCCGGTGGCGGTGCACGAGGACGCCGAAGGCTTCGTGGTCGCCTGCCACATGGCGAGCCAGCAGCTCGTCGTCGCTGTCACTGTCGGCGGGTCTGTGCTGACTCTCACCGCTGTGCTGACCTTCACCGCCCGCTGTACCGTGCACCGCTCCCCCTTGGGCAACCGCTCAGCTCATGACCTGGATCTCGGAGATGCCACCGTAGTAGGCGTTCTCCGATTCGGGGTCCGGGGCCAGCTGGACGATGCGGACCAGGACGAACCTGGTGAGCACGGGATGGGCCAGCGGCGCGCTGTCCACGGTGGTGCTGGTCGGTGTGGACAGGTCACTGATCCGCTGGGTGTAGCCGCTGTAGTCGCTGGGCGCGGTGCTCGCGTCGGACGGGGCGGCGACGACCTCCATCGTCTGCCCGGTGAACGGCAGCAGCACGTTGACACTGCTCACCGCCTGGACGCTGCCGAGGTCGACCACGATGCCGCTGCCCTCGGCCCGGTTGCCCAGGTTGCCGAACTTGGGGTAGTTGAAGAAGGGGGTGGTGATCCAGGCCGTACTGGGCTTGCCGTCGACGGCGAGCGGGGCCTCGCTGCCCGCTATCGTCGTCTCGTCCAGCGGCGAGAACTCGCTGGCCTGGGCGATCTTCAGGATGTGCGGGGTCGGGTGCGGCGTGGGCTTCGGCTGCACACCCGCGCCGATCGGGATCCGGGTGGTGCCGGTGCCGGAGTCGGACTTGTCCAGCAGCGCCTCGGCGGTGGCCCAGCTGCCCAGGCCCACGGCCGCCATCAGCACCAGCGAGATCGACCAGCGCAGTGCCCGGTTCGGGCGCCGGGGCGGCAGCAGCGGCGGGGGCGGGGCGGCGGCGGGCAGGGCGGTGGTGGCCTGCTGCTCCGGACGCTGCGGGCGGGGCTGCCGGGGGTAGTCGGGGATGACCAACGGCTCCGGAGCGGGCTGCCTGACCTTCGGCATCAGCGAGATGGCCTTGGCGACGCCGTCGGGCGAGGTCAGCTGCTCCAGGTGGCGGCCGGGCTCGGGGCACAGTATCCGGGCGCACAGATCCGACAGCCCGCGGTGGACGCCCGCCCTGACCTGTTCCGGGGCCACCAGGCCGAGGAACCTGGGCATGCCCTGGAGGTCGTAGCGGTCCTCCGGGTAGGGCCAGCGGTGGGTCAGCGCGGAGAACAGCAGCGCCCCGATGGCCCGGGTGTCCTGGAGCTCGGCGTCGGCCCGGTCGTCGGCGTGCACGCCGTACAGTGCGGCGTCGGTGGCGATGCCGTTGATCCGGTACTGGCCGGAGTCGCTGCGCAGCACGCAGTCCGGGGTCAGCCGCAGGTGCGACTGACCGCGCCGGTGGGCGGAGGCCAGCGCGTCGGTGACCTGCTGCACCAGCTGGTACGCCTCGTACGGCTCCAGCGGGCCCTCGGCGAGCAGGGTGGTCAGGTCGGTGGCGTCGGGAAGCCACTCACGGATGATGTAGACCAGTTCGCCGTCCTCGACGGCGTCCAGGACCTGCACGAAGCGCGGGTCGCCGAGGAGCGCGGCCTGCCGGGCGGCCTCCACCACCTGCTTGGCCCGCTGGTGTCCGGAGGCCAGCAGGTGGATCCCGACGGCGCGGCGCAGTTTCTCGTCCATGGCGCGCCAGCTGGAGAACACCTCGGTTTCGGCGACGCACTCCTCCAGCCGGTAGCGGTCGGCGATCCGGTCCCCGCTGTGGCGGACCGGCACCGGCAGCAGCGGCGGCGCCGCCGGCACGGGGGCGGCGGCCTCCGGCTCGGATTCCGGAGCCGTCTCGGCGTCGGGCTCGGGCTCGGATTCCGCCTCGGGCTCGGATTCCGCCTCGGACTCCGCCTCCGCCTCGGCACCGGACTCAGTCCCGTCCTCGGCTTCCACCTCGGCCTTGTCCTCGGCCTTGTCCTCAGCCTCCGCCTCGGGTTCGGCCTCGGACGCAGGGGTCTTCTCGGCGACGGGTTCTGACGCCGGCTCATCGTCGGTGGCATGCGTCAGCTCGACGTCGTCTGTGGACACGGTGTCGTCGACGCTCCCCGCGCTGGTCTCGACAGGAGCCTCGCTGCGATCCGCCACCTTCGTCCTTCCTCCCCTTGGAACGTCCCTCAAGCAGAGGGCATACGGTCAATTGTGCCAACCCTCGCCCCAGGACTACGACCCACGATCCCCCTCCGGGGTTGCACTCGGGAGGGGTCGGATCCTGTGAGTCCCGGGGTGGCGTCACCGGCCGATCTTGCGGCGGACCATGCCGATCAGCGAGTCCATCTCCTCGATGTGCATCCTCTTGGTGATGATCACGAAGAGGCCGAGCTGAAGCGCCATACCCACGATCAGGGCGGCGACCTCACAGAAGAAGCCGTTGCCACCGACTGTGGTGATGGCGAAGGAACTGGAGAAGCCGGCCAGCGCCGGGATGATGCTGGCACCGATCAGACGGCTGTAGGTGTGCTTGATCCTCGGGCCGTCCAGGTCGCCGATCCGGCGCTTCAGCCTGGGCAGTGCGACCAGCAGCCCGACCAGGTAGGACAGGCCGTAGGCGAAGGCCATCCCGGTGACCGCCCAGCGGGCCGGCAGTACCAGGTAGCAGAAGCCGGAGAGCAGGGCCTGGCTGGCGGCGACCCACACCGTGTTGTAGAAGGGGGTACGGGTGTCCTCGTAGGCGTAGAACCCGCGCAGCAGCACGTACTGGGCCGAGTACGGGATCAGGCCCAGGGCGAACGCGGAGAGCATCCAGCCGACCGAGGTGCCCTGGGAGGAGCCGCCGAAGCCGTAGAGCACGGAGCCGATCGCCGGACCCAGGGCCAGGAAGATGAACGCGGCGGGCACGATCGCGACCGCCGAGGTCCGCAGTCCGTAGGAGAGGTCGTCGCGGACCGAGCGCGCGTCGCCGTCGGCGGCGGAGCGGGAGATCCTCGGCAGGACCGCGCTCATCACCGACACCGTGATCACGGCCTGGGGCAGCTGCCAGATCAGCAGCGCGTTGGAGTAGGCCGACAGCCCGGCGCCGTTGCGGCCCGAGGCGTTTCCGGCGGCCGTGGCCAGCTGCGTGACGACCAGGTATCCGGCTTGGTTGGCGAGCACGAACAGGAAGGTCCAGCGGGCCAGCTTGGCGGCGTGGCCGAGGCCGTGGCCGCGCCAGTCGAAGCGGGGCCGGAACTTGAAGCCCGCCGCGCGCAGGTACGGGATCATCGACAGGGCCTGGACCACGAGCCCGAGCAGGGTGCCGATGCCCAGCAGGTGCACGCCCTGGGAGGAGATCGTCTCCGGGGTGACCTGGGTGTGGTTGAAGGGGCCGTAGACCCAGGCGTACATGCCGAAGGTGAAGATGACGACGATGTTGTTGAGGACGGGGGTCCACATCATCGCGCCGAACTTGCCACGGGCGTTCAGTACCTGGCCCATGACCACGTGGACGCCCATGAAGAAGATCGTGGGCAGGCAGTAGCGCGCCAGGGAGACGGTGACGTCGGCGCTCTGCGGGTTCCTCATGATCGAGTCGGAGACCAGCCGGACCAGCAGCGGCGCGGCCAGGACCGCGACAAAGACGACACCACCGAGCCCCACCACGACCAGGGTGAGCAGCCGGCTCGCGTACGCCTCGCCGCCGTCCTCGTCGTTCTTCATGCTGCGGACCAGCTGGGGGACGAAGACGGCGTTGAGTGCACCGCCGCCGACGAGGATGTAGAGCAGGGTCGGCAGGGTGTTGGCGACGTTGTAGGCGTCGCCCATGGCTCCCACGCCGATGGCGAAGGTGATCACCATGGTCCGGACGAATCCGGTTCCACGTGAAACGAGGGTGCCCGCCGCCATGATCGCGCTGGAGTTCAGCAGGCTGCTGGACTTGCCGCCGCCCTCGGGCTCGCCGCCGGAGCCGCCTGCGGCGGCGCGGCCGGCCTTCAGGGCACCGGGATCCACCTTGAACAGCGGAATGGTGCTGGTGAACTCCATGGCGGAGTCCACCGACTCGCCGTAGCCCGCGGGCGGGTAGTACTGACCGCCGTCACGGAAGAGGAAGGCGTAGGGGTCCGGGTCCTCGGCCGGGGGTTCCGGCTGGGGCTCGCGACCGGCCCGGCTGACCAGCTCGTCCACACCCACGTACTCGGTAGGCGCGCCGGGGTTGTACACCGCGCCGTCGCCCTGGACGGTCGGGTAGGGCTGTCCGGCGTACGGCTGGGCGGCGTAGGGCTGCTGCTGGTCGTAGGGCTGCTGGTAACCGGCCTGGCCGTAGCCGCCCGGCGCCTGCCCGTACTGCTGCGGCTGCTGGGGCTGGGGCTGGGCCTGCGGCTGGTGCTGGGCCTGGGGGTACTGCTGCTGCGGGTACGGCTGGCCGCCGTACTGCTGGGGCTGCGGCGGGTAGCCGTTCTGCTCGTAGCCGGTCGGCCCGGCGGGGGCAGCCGGTGCGGCCGGGCCGTATCCCGGCTGCTGGCCGTAGGCCGCCGGTTCGTACCCTTGCGGACCGTACCCCTGCTGGTCGTAAGGTGTCTGCGCGTAGCCCTGCTGCCCGTAGCCGGCCTGTCCGTAGCCCTCGGGGTGGTAAGGCTGCTGCTGGTTGTAGACGTCATGCCCGTACGGGTCCTGCGCGTACGGGTCCCGTGCGTAGGTCTCGTCCAGGTACGGGTCCGCGCCGCCCTCCGGTCCTGGCTGTACCGGCGGCGTGCCTGGTTCCGGGGCGCGTCCGCCGCGACCCCGTTGAGTTCTGCCGTCACGCGGCGCGCTCATGCCACCTTCTCCGGATCTTCGGATGGGGCGGCCGGTTTCCTCCGGCCGTCTCGTCTCCCTACCTTCTCATTCGGTAGAGCCTATACAGGGCTTTGGATCCCGTTTTCCGGATCATGGCTGCCTGGTTGCCCGGATTCCGCCTGTCCGTCAGCCCCGGTCGGCGGCGCGTCCGCCTCGTCGGCACCATCCGTCCCCTGCGGCCCGGACGCCGTCCTGGCCTCGGAACCGCCGGAACCGTCGGAGCCACCCGAACCACCGGGTCCCTCATGGCTGTCCGGGCCGCCGGGGCCGTCCGGGGAGTCACCCGGGGTGAGCGCCGCGTCCTTCCGGCGCTTCCAGTAGAGCCGGAGACCGGCCAGCACGACCAGCAGCCCGCCACCCGCGATCACCGCGATCACCCCGTCGGAGACCTGGGTGACATTTACCTCAAAAGTGATCGAGGCGTCGGTGTCGGGCAGGTCGTTGTACGGCACCAGCGTGCCGTCGACGGTGGTGAAGAGCTGCGCCACCAGCTTGACCTTGCCGTTGGCAGCGGCCTTGACCTGGAACTTGTAGCTCGGCTTGGTGTTCCCGGCATTGGTCACCTTGAGGATGCCGGTGCCCTCGACCGCCAGCCGGTTCGGCGACTCCGAGGTGAGCCGGACCACCAGGTTCGTCAGTGTCTGCGGCAGGTTGTTCTCGACCGTGATCGGAATCGTCGCCGAGTTGCTGCCGGGCAGGGTCACCCCGTTGGGTTTCGCCAGGATGCTCACCGAGTTCAGCAGGCTGGTCAGGTACGCCTGGGTGTTCATCTGGTAGTCCTCGCCGGCCTGTGGCTGGGAGCGCCACTGGGTCGACACCGAACGCAGTATCGCCGCGTCGAACTGGCTGCGGTACGGGTCCGGCGGCGTGATGATCTTCTGGAGCTCGTTCAGGTCCGCCTGGATCTGGTCGACGTCCGGCAGCGTCTGGAGCTCGTTGCCGCGCACATTGGCCGGGTACGGCGCCAGGGTGGACGACACGCCGGGGGTGGGCGTGGCCGAGGCCACCGTGCCGTAGGTCACCGGCTGGATCCACTTGCCCGCGTACGCCTCCTGGAGCGCGGTCACCAGGGCCCCGGCGGTGCTGGCCGACATGGACCGGGGCGGCTGGATCAGGATGCTGCGCTGCACCTGGGGCTGTTCGTCGGTGATCTCCAGGGTCTCCGCCAGGAAGCGCTGCTCGGCCATCGTCTGCGCGCTCTTGGTGCTCAGGTCACCGGAGAAGATGTCGGCGATGGTGGAGTCGGCCACCACCGCGGTCGTCCCGTTGCCCAGCGAGCGGGCCGCGTTGGGGGTGAACGAGACCCCGTAGGGGAGGCTTTCGCTGTTCGCCACGATCTGGTTGTCGTGCAGGCTGCGGGCCAGTGAGACCACCTGCGAGTCGGTGTAGCCCTCGTACGGCCAGGCGACCGACTCGTTGGCGTTGACCTGGAGCAGGTCGGGGACGCTGGCGCTGCCGACCGTCGAGAGCTCGTCGACCAGCGCCGCGCTCTCCGTCGGGTGGTGGGCCAGGGCCGCCAGATCGGGGTCGGCGTAGGGCAGCGAGATGACCTGCGACGAGTTGAGGCCCACCAGCGCGGCCTGGAGGCCCAGCATCCACTGCTTGGCGGCGGCGGTCCCGGCCGCGCTGCCCTTCCTGGTGCAGTTGCAGTCGGGGGTGGCCGCGGCCACGCTGCCCTGGGCGTCGCTGACCACCTGGTAGTCGCTGCGCATCGCGTCGACCGTGGTGATCAGGTCGGGGTCGATCACCCAGCTGAGCTTCAGCGAGGAGGCGGTGACAGCGCTGCCGAGCGAGAGCAGCTGTCCGAGCCGGCCGAACGGACCCAGCTCCTGGATCAGCGAGTCGTCCTCGGTCAGTACCGCCTGCCCGGCCTCGCCGGTCGCCCCCGAGTGGTACACCTGCGCCTGCACCCGGGGCTGGTCCACCAGTGGCCACAGGGTGGCGACCTGGGTCGGCTGGGCGCTGCCGGGCGACGGGTCGTAGGGCAGGAAGGTACGGGCGACGCCCAGCGGCTGCGGGTTCGCGCCGCCGGTGGTGGCGTCCACGTCCAGCTCGTAGACGCCGCCGGAGCTCAGGCCCAGGTCGTTGACGTCGACGGTGAGGGTGAAGGTGGTGCTGGTGGCGCCCGCGACCAGCGGGCCCAGCTGCTGGGTGGGGCTGTTCGGGAGCTCCAGCGGGTCCTGGCCGGGCTGCGGGGTGGTGTCCTGGGCGATGGAGGCGATGGTGAACCGGTTGCCGATCTTGGTGCTGCCCACCGCCAGGTCGACCTGGAGCGAGGGGATGGTGCTGTTGCCGCTGTTCTTGACGGTGCCGCTGATGGTGATCTTCTGCCCGGCCACGGGCACCGGCGGGCTGATCTGGTCCAGCGACACCACGGCCGGATAGGTCTCGTTGACGGCCGAGGCGTCGATCGCGGTCGCGGCGGCCGCCTTGGGCACAGCGCTCACCTCGGTCGCCGGACCCACCTGGAAGGCGCTGGCCTGGGCCGCCGGGGCCAGTGCGGAGCCACTCAGCAGCGTCAGCCCGGCGGCGAGCAGGACCGTCGCCGCGCGGCGCAGCCGACCGGGTACGCGCTGCCGGACGGCGCGCCCGGGGACGGCGCTCACGCGGGCGCCGAAGGGCACGCGCAGCGGCGCGGGGGACGCGCTCCGTCCCCTGGTGCGACTACTCGCGCGACTTCTCTGCCCTGCCGCCTCGCCCACGCGTCCTCGCCGTTCGTTCGTCGCTCGCGCTGTCCTGGTCGCCTCAGCCGCGCTGCCCCCGCATGTGCGCTCTGGCATGGTAACGACGTTGTCTGGGAGTGGACTCTGCCGGGCAGACCCGGATGGGCGCATGCTCGCAGGCTTGTCCC
>Ga0302314_10016207_pt1 | contig 12616 bp, 10 predicted proteins | sample III_Palsa_N2_3_FD_200533 | JGI IMG/M metagenome (GOLD analysis project Ga0302314, IMG submission 200533) | Peat permafrost microbial communities from Stordalen Mire near Abisko, Sweden - III_Palsa_N2_3 | ecosystem: Environmental > Terrestrial > Soil > Palsa > Peat permafrost | place: Sweden...
TGCTGATCGATCGTGACCGCTTCGAAATGGCGCCGCATCGCCTGCGCGTCCTGCAGGCGAACAGGTCTAGGAAGGTCGATACCGTGACCTGCTCGTAGGGCATCGGCCTGCCGAGCACGCGGCTAACCTCGGTGGCGAGCTCTTCGTGGCTGTATTCGACCGGACCGTGCAGCGCGATCGCCTGACCGACATAGGCCTCCGGCGCTTCGATGATGCCCGCGACGATCCGAGCGATGTCGCTGCCGGCGATCGGCGCGAAGCGGCTGTCCTTGTCGTAGGGCATTACGTAGCGGCCGTAGCGGATCAGCGGCGCGATATAGAGCAGCCACTCGGCGAAGAACGTCACCCGCAGATGCACCGACGGGACGCCGGACCAGTCGAACACCTGCTCCGACAACCAGTGGTTCTGCGTCGCCTTGCTGCGTGCCGCCGGCCGCGACTGCTTGTGCGACATGTTGACGATCAGTTCGAGGTTCGCCTCCTTCGCGGCCTGCGCGAAGATCACGCCGGCCTCGACGAGACCTTCAGCCAAGGGGAAGCAGAAATAGGCGCGCTGGACGCCGATCATCGCCAAGCGGATGTCACGCAGGCTGAGCATGTCGCCGATCACGATCTCGGCGCCAAGATCGCGCAGCTTCTGGGCCCTGCCGTCGTCCTTGCGGACGAGCGCACGGACGTGGAAGCCCTTCTGAATCAGGCGCTCGACGGTGGGACGCCCGGTATCTCCGGCGGCGCCGGTTACAAGTATGGTGGTCATGGTCCGATCCTTTCGTTGCGAAGCCGCCGGAGCCGATGCCGCCAGCGACATCGACACGCCTCCGCCGCGCGATCTGCGCTTGGAGTTCAGTGACGCCTGGCCGGCTCCTGGGCCGAGGTCGAAGATCGGATGCGGGGAGCTATCCGGGTAGCCGCTGGATCGGGCTATGACTTATGCTAGACCGGCATCGATAATTGCGCGCGGTCTGGCGCGCGGCCGTATCGGCCGGTCGCGATGGGAGTGCTCCGTGAAGGATATCCTGACCCTTAAGCTCTATACCCGCGTCGCGCGGCTCGGCAGCTTTTCAGCTGCGGCGCGGGAGACAGGGCTCGCCCAATCGCAGGTCTCGCGAATGATCGCGGAGCTGGAGGCTACGCTCGGCACTCGCCTGTTGTCGCGAACCACGCGGGCGGTCGCCCCAACCGAGGCGGGGACCGAGTTCCTGACGCGGATGGAGCCGATCCTCGCAGCGCTCGAGGACGCTGAGAACAGCGTCCGTGAAACCGGAGAACTCCGGGGCCTGCTGCGCATCGGCATGCCGTCTACCATGGGAATTCGGGTCGTCATGCCGCGTCTCTCGGGTTTCGTGGAGCGGCACCCCCACCTTCATGTCGAGTTGCTCCTCGACGACAAATGGCAGGACATGGTCCGCGAGGCGGTCGATGTCGGAATACGAGTAGGTGCGCTGCCGGATGCCGCCGGCACATCGAAGCTGATCGGGCGGATGCGCCGTGTCGTCGTTGCGGCTCCCTCCTATCTCGCACGCCACGGCACCCCGAAGGTGCCGAGCGAAATTGCGGGTCATCGCATCATCGCCGGTCCGGCGGCGGCGCAAACTTCGTCCTGGACATTCGAACGCGGTGGTCGGGGCGAAACGGTTGATGTGAAGCCGATCATCTCCACGAACGATACCGCGGGAGCGCTTGCCGCGGCGGCGGGCGGCCTCGGCATCACATCGACCACGTCCTGGGCTTGCAAGCTCGAGATCGAGAGCGGCGCTCTGGTACGCCTGCTAGCCGATTGGAAGACTGCCGAGCTTCCCGTCCACGCCTACTTCCCGATGGGCAGGGCGACCCGCATCGCGGCTCGCGCCTTCGTCGACTTCATCGCCGCCGATCTTCGGGACAGTCCAGCCAATGCATCCTTTGAGCAGATCAGTTAGCGTCGACGACTTGATCCTGACAAGACCGAGTCGCTGCCGAAACAGATAGTGCTGCTGTTGATGCTACGACGACGTCGAGAGGCGCACGACGATCGGCGCCATATTCCTTCTGCAAGGAGCGCATAATGGTCGCTGCTGGTTCGAACATCCGACTGCCGCTGGTCCCGGCCGCTTTTTTCGGGATCGTTCTCGGTATGGCTGGCCTCGCCAACGTATGGCGCGCGGCTCATATCGCTTGGGGTCTGCCGAGCATGATCGGCGAAGCGCTGTTCGCGATCGCGGCGCTCGTGTGGCTGATCGTCGCGACTCTCTATACCCTGAAGTGGATCGTCGCGCCGGAGGAGGCGCGCGCCGAAGCCGAGCACCCGGTCCAGTGCTGTTTCATCGGGCTCGGCGGGGTCGCCACATTGTTGATCGCGCAGGGCGCGTTGCCCTACTCGCGTGCCGCCGCCGTCGCGCTGTTCGCCATCGGCACGGCGTTCACGCTTGGGTTCGCATTGTGGCGCACAGGACTGCTCTGGCGCGGCGCGCGTGCGGCCGCAGCGAGCACGCCGGTCCTCTATTTGCCAACCGTAGCCGGCGGCTTCGTTGCGGGAACGACGGCGGCGGCGCTTGGCTGGGCCGACTGGGGCCAACTCGCGTTCGGGGCGGCGTTTTTCTCGTGGCTGGCCATTGAGTCCGTGCTGCTCCACAGGCTCTACATAGCTGACACGCTCGCGCCTGCACTGCGGCCGACCTTAGGCATCCAGCTGGCACCGCCGGCGGTCGGCGCCATATGTTACCTCGCAGTCGGTAGCGGCGTTCCGGATCTCGTCGCACATGCGATGATCGGCTATGCACTGCTCCAGGCGATCCTGTTGCTCCGACTGTGGCCCTGGATCGCAGAGCAGCCGTTCGGAGCCGCTTATTGGGCCTTCACCTTTGGCGCGACGGCGCTGGCCGGTGCGGCGATCAAGCTTGCTGCACACGGCGACGCCGGAGCGATGTCGGTGCTGGCTCCGATCTTATTCGTCGGCGCAAATCTTTTGGTGATAGCAATCGCAGTAGGAACGATAGGATTGCTGGTCCGGCGGCGCCTTCTTCCTGCGGCGCTCGCATCGCAAGCAGCGGTCGTAAAATAAGGTGGTGGCGTGTAGGTGACGACCGAAATCTAGAAACGGCTGGTTTTGGGAAGACATGCCGTTCGCCGTATCACTCGCGAAAGGCAGATATGTCCCACTTGGCGACCATCCGGAGCCGGGAACCGGTTGACTTCACCGACATGATCAGCGCCGTTTTTCTGCGGATAGCACGGAGGCGCATTTGTTACGGAGATGACCAAGTCCGATAAAGGGGGCGATATGTAAAACGGGATCCCGCAGCATATTTCCGGGCAACCTGGACGTATAGAATAGCCCTGAGCACGCGCCGCTCGGCTGCCACCCTTATTCTGCCGACGACAAGCCGATCACGCGGCGGCCAGGAAAGAATCCAGGTTTTGACAGCACTGCATGGCGACCGCTGCAGTCATTGGCCAAGGTCGTCGACCTGATAAAACATGGGACCGTTCATCCAGCGGTTTACGGCAGATTCGCGCCAGCCCGCACATCGGGTGCTGATCGGGATCTGACGCGGGAAACTCCCATCGGCGATTTTACGATACAGCGTCGAGCGAGACAGGCCGGTCCGCTCCAAGACCGTGTTGAGCCTCAATATGCGATCGGGTTGCTCGGTCGTCATGAAATGCTCCTGTAGGTTGTGAGACGGGATCGAACATTGGCCCACTCCCGCGGCCTGCCAATCGGGTGAGGTGCGAACGACGGCGGACAGGGGGTCGGTGACGGCATAAAGGTAGCTCGTGGCCGATCGCTGGAGCGCCGATCTCGCGCCGCCCGACGGCGGGCGCCATCCAAACGGCATCGCCGACTCACCGCTCACGGTCGGGCGCAAAAGTTTTGTTGTGGCGAGGGACGACACCAATTCGGGCGTCTCGCGTCCGTCGGACGCGACCGCGCTCTGCTCCGCTGTCGCTTCATCGAGCCACCGTTCCGGTGTCTCGCCGCCTGTCGGCGCTGACGATCGCTGACGCGGTGCCGGCTGACGCCGGATGCGGACACCGCGCTTTGCGCGATGAGCGCTGTCGAGCCGGTCGCGCAAGGGGGCAGGGTGGGCGTCGCTACCCTGTAATCTCGCCGCGGCGGGCCGCAACCCGGCGTTGCCGGGTCCTCCACGCTGTTCCGGCGCTTCGCGTGCGCCCCGCCTCTGACGGCGGGATTGCCGGTTCGCTCCTGCCGCCCACCCCGCCCCCTTCCGGGCCGGTTTTGTGGGGCGGGGAAGGAGTGAGGGACATGAAGAGGAATGACGGGGCGTCGGGTGCGAGCCTCTACGATCAGGTTACCCAGCGTATCATCGCCGAGTTGGAAGCGGGGCGACTGCCATGGGTACAGCCTTGGGACAAAGCGGGCCTGGCGGCGGGGTTGCCTCGCAACGCGGGCACGGGCCGCGGCTATTCGGGCATCAACATCCTGATCCTGTGGGCGACGGTCATCGAGCGGGGCTATGGTCGGCAGGCCTGGCTGACCTACCGCCAGGCCGAAGCGCTTGGTGGTCATGTCCGCAAGGGCGAGGCCGGCACCACCATCTGCTATGCCGATCGCTTCACGCCGAAAAGCGAACGCGAGCGTGCGCAGTCGCAGGGCGACGAGGCGCGGCAGGTCGCCTTCCTCAAGCGCTTCACCGTCTTCAATGTCGAACAGTGTGATGGCTTGCCGGAGACGTTGGCCGGGATCGTCGCACCATTACCCGAGCGCGAGATCGTTCCCGCAGCCGAGGCGCTGATCGAGGCGACGGGGGCCGATTTTCGCATCGGTAGAGATCGTGCCTTCTACGCGCCCGAACCCGATTTCGTCGCGGTGCCCTTTCCGCAGCTCTACCGTGTCCCGATCGATTTCTACCGCACCGCCTTCCATGAGCTCGGCCACTGGACAGGGCATGTGTCCCGGCTCGCGCGCGACCTGTCCGGCCGTTTCGGCGACGCTTTTTACGCACGCGAGGAACTGGTCGCAGAGATGACGTCGGCCTTCGTCTGCGCCGAGCTGTCGATCGAACCGAGTGTCAGGCATGCGGACTATATCGGGTCGTGGCTGGACCTGGTGCGCGAAGACAATCGCGCCATCTTCCGAGCCGCAAGCCAGGCCAGCAAGGCCGCCGACTATCTGCTCGGCTTTCGCAGCACGGGCGGAGGCGGACAATGAGCGGGGACAAACATCGTCTGGCGCGGCTCCGGGAGGGTCTGGCGACACTCCGGACCGGCCACGGCAGGTCTATCTGCTCCACGCCCGCGATGGTCTGTCGTTCGACGAGATCGCGGTGCGCCTCGGGGTTGGGCGAGCCGATGTCGCGGCGCATCTGGCGAGCGCGCTTAGCGCGCTGTCGCGCTTCCTCGACGGGCCGGGCCCATAAACGAACGACCGTGCGCGTCGAACTTGCTGACGCCCCGTCTGGGCAGAGCCACTCTCATGTGTTTAGGTAACCCGTCATGCGCACCGATCTCGACCATCTGCCGCCCGCCAAGCAGCGCGAGCTCGAGCGCGTGGTGCAGATCCTGTTCGAGGAATTCGAGGCGGCGAATGTGGACGCGACCGGCGATCGTCGCCGCGCGCGCATCCGCAAGATCATCCTGTACGGATCATACGCGCGTGGCGGCTGGATCGACGAGCCGCACACCGCCAAGGGCTATCAGTCCGACTTCGATCTGCTGGTCATCGTCAGCCAGAAGGAGGTCGCCGACCGGGCGACCTATTGGTACAGGGCGGAGGAGCGGCTCAATCGCGAGCGAGCGATCACCAGGACGCTGCAGACGCCGGTCAATTTCATCGTCCACACGCTGCAGCAGGTGAACGACGGCCTCGCCCATGGCCGCTACTTCTTCATGGACATCGCGAAGGATGGCATCGCCCTCTACGATGGCGACGATACCGAACTTCACGAACCAAAGCCCAAGACGCCCGACCAGGCATATGCGATGGCGAAGGAGTATTTCGACGAGTGGTTCCCCAGTGGCGCGGCGTTGCTTGAAGGCGCCCAATTTTACGTGGGGAAGTCGCGTCTGAAGGAAGCTGCCTTTTCGCTCCATCAAGCCACCGAACGTCTCTATCATTGCGTCCTGCTGGTCTGCACCTTCTACACGCCGCACAATCACAATATCGGCTTCCTGCGCACACAAGCCGAACGGCTCGACCGCCGTCTCCATGGCATCTGGCCGATGGACAACCGCCGCGAGCGTGCGATGTTCGAGAAGCTCAAGGACGCCTATGTGAAGGCGCGCTACTCGAAGCATTACCGGATCACCGAGGAGGAGCTCTCGTGGTTAGGTGCGCGGGTCGAGGAGCTCGGCAAAACCGTGCACGAGATCTGCTCCGAACGCATGTCCGCGCTGCGGTCGAAACTGCAGGACGCAGCCGAATAGGCCTCAGCGCGCGCACCGACGCCGCATGCCGTATCACCGCGCGGCGTCGGCTTCGAACGCACGCTTCCCGCATCGGCGCCACAGCAACAGCACCTCCTCGCGTCGGTCGCCACGCAATATGGCGGCGGCGTCGAGCATGATGCCGAACAGCACGGCCCGATCGTCTTCGGTGAGCTCGATCAGTCCCGCCTTGGCCATCAGGCCGCCAAGCTCGATCAGCTGGCGCGTTCGCTCGCGCCGCTTCATGACCCAGTCCCGCGTGTCCGCGCGCGCGGACTGCTGCTCAAGCCGACGCCGGGCCGCCGTCGTTCGACGCAGCGCCGCCCGAGACAGGATCATTGTGTTTCGAAGCAGCGCGCGCGATCCGCTGAAAGAAGGAGGTGCCGCGTTTGCGCCACTCCTCCTTCGGCACGGCGTCCGCCTCGACCGCGGTAAGCAACGCACCTGCCAGCTGCTCGGGCTGCAGCACGTCGGCGCCGCACGCGATCACCAACTCGCCGAGCTGGCGGACGCGGCGCTCTTTCAGAGTTCGTGCCTTGTCCGACAGGGCCTTCAATTCCGAATCATAGTTGCGTGGTTTGCGCATCGATCATCCTCCGATACAGTCGAGAGGATCGTCCAGTTAGTGAAGCAGTCGATCAGCGTAAATACAGTGAGACAGTGCGGGACGAACCAGTCCTGAAATTGATGAAATCATTTGAGGGCGCGCTTATACGTCGTGCCGACGTCGCTTCAGAAGTGTAGATGGACGATCGCTATGGCGATCTACCACTTCTCGGCGAAGATGATCTCGCGTGCCAACGGCTCGTCCGCCCTGGCAGCGGCTGCCTACCGTTCCGCCTCCAGGCTGCACGACCTGCGGCTCGACCGGCATCACGACTTCTCCAACAAGACGGGCGTCGTTCACTCCGAGGTGATGCTGCCGGACGGCGCACCCGAAGACCTCGCAGACCGCGAGAAGCTTTGGAATGCGGTCGAAGTCGTCGAGGTTCGCAAGGATGCGCAACTCGCCCGCGAGATCGAGTTCGCAATCCCGCGCGAGTTGGATCAGACCGAAAGCATCGGGCTTGCCCGCGAGTTCGTGAAGGCCGAATTCGTCGATCGTGGCATGATCGCCGATCTTAATGTCCATTGGGATATCGGAGCCGATGGGCTGCCGAAGCCGCATGCCCATGTGATGCTGACGACGCGCTCGGTGAATGAGGACGGCTTCGGGCCCAAGGTCCGCGACTGGAACGCGACGTCGCTGCTCGAGCAGTGGCGCGAGCGCTGGGACGGTCACGTCAATGCGCGCCTCGCCGAACTGGATATCGATGCGCGCGTCGATCATCGCTCGCTCGAAGCCCAGGGGATCGACCTCGAGCCTCAGCACAAGATCGGGCCCGCGGCGTCGCGCATGGCCGGCCAGGGGCTGGAATCCGAGCGCCTCGCCGAGCATGTCGAGATCGCCCGGAGCAATGGCGAGAAGATCATCGCCAATCCCGGTATCGCACTCGATGCCATCACGCGGAGCCAAGCCACCTTCACCGCCCGCGACCTCGCAAAGTTCGTGCATCGCCACAGTGAGGGAAAGGAACAGTACGACCAGGTGATCGCGGCCGTGCGCGCGTCGCCGGATCTGGTTGCGCTTGGCAAGGACGGACGCGGCGAGGAGCGCTTCACCTCGCGCGACATGATCGAGACCGAGCAGCGGCTCGAGCACGCGACGATCGCGATGGCCGACCGGTCGCGCCACGGCGTCGGCGAGCTCGATCGCGCCGCGGCGCTGGGACGCTCCGCGGCGCGCGGCATGGTGCTATCGGCCGAACAGCGCGACGCGTTCGAGCATGTCACGCAGGCCAAGGATCTCGGTGTCATCATCGGCTACGCCGGAACGGGGAAGTCGGCGATGTTGGGTGTTGCGCGCGATGCTTGGGAGAGCGCCAGCTACCGCGTCACCGGCTTGGCATTGTCCGGCATCGCCGCCGAGAATCTGGAGAGCGGATCGGGCATCGCGTCGCGCACGATCGCGAGCCTCGAGCATCAGTGGGAACAGGGAAGAGAGCTGCTCGACGCCCAAGACATCGTCGTCGTCGACGAGGCAGGCATGATCGGCACGCGTCAGCTCGAACGCGTCGTGCGCGAGGCCGAACAACGCGGCGCCAAGCTGGTACTGGTCGGCGATCCGCAACAGCTGCAGGCGATCGAGGCAGGCGCCGCCTTCCGCTCGGTCGCCGAACGCCACGGTGGCGTCGAGATCATGGAAGTGCGCCGCCAGCGTGGGGATTGGCAGCGCGATGCGATCCGGGCGCTGGCGACGGGTCGGACCGCCGAGGCGATCCGCGCCTATGAGGACGCCGGTCACGTCCATGCCGCCGACGCGCGCGATTCGGCGCGGCGAGCGCTCATGCAGCGGTGGGACGAGGATCGCCTGTCCCAGGGCGTCTCGTCGACGATGATCCTCACCCACACCAATGCAGAATGCGACGAACTGAATGGGATGGCGCGGGATGCCCTGCGCCGCAGTGGCAGCTTGGGCATTGAATTTGCTGTGGAAACGACGCGTGGCCCCCTCTTGTTCGGCGCCGGCGACCGTATCATGTTCCTTCGCAACGAGCGTGATCTGGGTGTGAAGAATGGCACTCTGGCGACCATCGAGCATGTCGATCCCAGGCGCATGGCGGTGCGCCTCGACGATGGTCGCGAGGTTCGCTTCGATACGAAAAACTATGCCGACGTCACCCACGGCTATGCGGCGACCATCCACAAGACGCAGGGCGTCACCGTCGAGCGCACCCACGTGCTGGCGACACCGGGGCTCGATCGTCATTCTGCCTATGTCGCGCTGTCCCGGCACCGTGCCAGCGTCGAGCTCCATTATGGTCGCGACGACTTCGAGACGCAGGACCGGCTTGTCGCCACGCTGTCGCGCGACCGGTCGAAGGACTTGGCGTCCGACTATCCGCAGCACTTCGCCGAGCGGCGGCAGATCATTCGCCGCGTCGAGCCTGCGGAACGAACGCCCGCAGCCGAGCCGCCGGCCCGGCGCCCGGGCATGTTCGATGGGCTGCGGCTGGCCCTTGCCGACGACGGACGTGCCAGGCCGGCACCCGCGCCGGCGCGCGGCATGTTCGATGGGCTCGTCGCCAAGGCGGCGCAGATGCCGGTACAGGATCGCGGGCCGCTCGGTCTCGAATCCGCGGTTGGTCGCTATGCGCGCGCCTACCAGGAGGGGCAGCGCATGATCGACGGCGGAGCCTCCGAGCTCGCACCCCAGAAAGCTGCGCGACTGACCGCCGCCAAAGCGCTCGATCAGATCCGGCCGGGGGCCGCGCGCGATCTGGATGCTACCTTCGCCGGCAATCCCGAACTGGTGGAGGCCGCCGCCAGTGGTCGCCCCACGTCCGCGATCCGAGCGATGCAGATGGAGGCGGAGCTTCGCGCCAATCCCGAGCTTCGCGCCGACCGCTTTGTCCAGGCATGGCAGCAATTGCGTGCGCGCCGCGAGGAACTGGACGGATGGCGCAACGCCGACGCGCGGGAGCGGGTCGACGGCCAGCTTCGGGCAATGGCCAAGGGGATCGATAAGGATCCGACGATGGGCAGCGCGCTGTCCAAACGCGCCCACGATCTGGGCTTGAGCCGGCAATGGTCGCCGGAATGGTCGCGCCGCTCTCCCGATGGCGGGATGGTGCGTGAGGTCAGCGACCTAGCCCGGGCACGCGCTATCGGTGCTGCCCTTACCCACGAACTCGGTCGAGATAGAGGACTTGGTATATGAACGACAGCGACGCCGCCAGCTTCGCGCTGGATCCTCGTGACGGACAGGACGCCGCAGCCGCAGCATTCGATCGACTGGGGCGGCGGATGGCCAGTCTGACCGCCGCGGTCGAGAGTTTTGCGGCGCGTCAGGAGGCGATCGAGGCGCGCGACACGGGGCCGGTGATCGAGAAGATCGACAAGCGGTTCTCGCAGGTCCGTGACGCCTTGCTGAAGCTCGACGCTCGACCCGGTCTGCAGATGACTGTTGAGGGGATCGCCGCCAGTATCACAGCCGCGGGGCGAACGGCGAGGATTGAGGATCATGACGCTCTCGCGAAGGCGCAGCGTCAGATCGACGCCTCGACGCGCACGCTCGATGGGATGATCGCCGGCAAGATCGACCTGCGCAAACAATGCTATTGGCTGGCGGGCGCGGTGGCAGCGTGCCTCTTGCTGGGCGCTATCGTCGGCGATGCTGTGCTGCCGATGATCGATCGGGCAGCGCCGATCAGCTGGCAGTGGCCCGAGGAGCGGGCGCTGGATGATCTGGGCATGTCGGCCAACGAGGCCGGGCAGCATCTGCTACAACTTTCCGATCCAGCGGGGTGGCATGCAATCGTCGAAGACCATCGGCTCGTTGAGGCGAATCGGGCCGCTATCGATGCTTGTCAGGCTCGGAAAGCAGACCGCGGGGGCCCCGTCGATTGCATGATCGTCGTCAGCGCCCTGCGCGTCTAGCGAGCCAATCGAGGAGACTTACGCTTCCAGCGGCTCGATCACCGTCGCGCGAACCTGCCGTCGAATGGCCGACATTGCGGCTTTGCCGTCGGACCGGTTTCGGGCGGCGCCCACAGCATAGCTGCCCTTCCGCTTCCAGCAGGACGACCGGACGGACGGTTCTCGCCCCAATCGTCCGCGTTCCCGGTCCGAAAGACCGCGCGACCTTCCCGATAGCGGTCCGCCCAGATGGCGCCGTTCTCGGTTAATTTCATCGCCCCCGGAAGCGGTCGTAGCCGACGTTGCAAAAGGGGTCCCTTTCGCAAAATCTGGCTAGCTGGTTTAGCAGATCGGCATAGTAGACCCGGCATTTGCAACATCGAGAAAATTCACTTAGCGAGCGGTCATGACCTTCTCCATTGCCGAGTTCGACCTCGACGCATTTGTCATCGCTACGCTCACCGAAGATATGGGCAGTGTGCCGGGCGCGGGGGGGCGTGATTTGACCTCCGAAAGCGTGATTCCTGCCGACGCCGTCTTTACCGGTGTGATGGACAGCCGGGATGCGGTGACGGTAGCGGGATTGCCCATCGCAGCGGCTTTCTTTCGCACGCTCGATCCGGCTGTGGAGATTGAGCTGCTAGTCGCCGATGGCGATACGGTGGCGGCGGGGACCGAACTCATGCGGCTGCGCGGCAATGCTCGGGCACTGCTGACGGCGGAACGATCGGCGCTCAATACGGTACAACATCTGACCGGCATCGCGACCCTGACCCAAGAGTATGTGCGCCGGATTGAGGGGACGGGAGCCATCCTGCTCGATACGCGCAAGACCATTCCAGGTCTGCGTTCGCTAGAGAAATATGCCACGCGGGCCGGTGGGGCGAAGAATCATCGCATGGGCCTTTGGGACGCGGTGATGATCAAGGACAATCACGTGGCAATCACCCAATCGATCGGACAGACGGTGGGTGCTGCGAGGGCGACGGGCATCACGAAGATCATTGTAGAGGTCGACAGGGTGGACCAGATCGAACCGGCGATTGCGGCGGGTGCGACGCACCTGCTGCTTGATAATATGGAGCCTGCGATATTGCGCGGCGCGGTGACCTTGGTTGGCGGACGGGTGCCAACAGAGGCATCTGGCGGGGTGACGCTCGATACCATCCGCGCCATTGCGGATACGGGCGTGACCTATGTGAGCGTCGGGCGCCTGACCCAGTCGGCGCCTGCAGCCGATGTCGGCTTGGATTTCGCTGTGGCCTAATCGTTCGTTACTACTAACATTGTTGCAGAAGGGTTCCCTATCGCGACGCCAACCTCGACCCAGCAAAATCAGTGGCTTGGAAGTTGCAGAAAGCCGTTGCGGAATGTCGGCTTCCTACGAGCCTGTCGCCGAAAGCCGTCAGACCGGAGTCCACCAATCCGCGCCGTCCGCGCTTGCCAGAGCGGGTTCGAGAGGCGAGCGGGCGCGAAACGCCGACATTGGCGCCCGCCAATATCCGGCTCTAATCTCGCTTAGCGTATATCTGCGCCCGTTCTATGTCGCGACCCCAGCCTGTGCGCGTCTCACGCCTGCGCTCTCAGGTTCAGGCCTTCCTCGATGGCCTGGTCTACCACGACGTCGTCGCCGATCTCGCCGCCCAGCGCCCGCTACCCCTGCTGCAGGTTAAGGAACACGGACTGGTCCTGACGGTCACCGTGCTGCCGAAGAACCTGCGGCAGGGTGGCGGCCGCGCCATCGGCGGCAGAATGCTGCCGGGCGGGTTGGTCAATCCCAACATCCCGATCA
>Ga0302314_10016208_pt1 | contig 12616 bp, 12 predicted proteins | sample III_Palsa_N2_3_FD_200533 | JGI IMG/M metagenome (GOLD analysis project Ga0302314, IMG submission 200533) | Peat permafrost microbial communities from Stordalen Mire near Abisko, Sweden - III_Palsa_N2_3 | ecosystem: Environmental > Terrestrial > Soil > Palsa > Peat permafrost | place: Sweden...
ACGGCCACGCGCTGGCGCTGCTGGCCGGGGCGACCCTGCTGAACATGGAGTTCGTGCAGTTCCACCCGACCGGGATGGTCTGGCCGCCCTCGGTGAAGGGAATCCTGGTCACCGAGTCGGTCCGGGGCGACGGCGGGGTGCTGCGCAACAGCGAGGGCAAGCGGTTCATGTTCGACTACATCCCGGACGTGTTCAAGGAGAAGTACGCGCAGACCGAGGCCGAGGGCGACCGCTGGTACACCGACCAGGCCAACAACCTCCGTCCGCCGGAGCTGCTGCCCCGGGACGAGGTGGCCCGGGCGATCAACTCCGAGGTGAAGGCCGGACGCGGCACCCCGCACGGCGGGGTCTACCTGGACGTCTCCACCCGGCTCCCGGCCGAGGAGATCCGCCGCCGGCTGCCCTCCATGCACCACCAGTTCAAGGAGCTGGCGGACGTGGACATCACCGCCGAGCCGATGGAGGTCGGCCCGACCTGCCACTACGTGATGGGCGGGGTCGAGGTCGCCCCCGACTCCGCCGCCTCCCGAGTGCCCGGGCTGTACGCGGCCGGCGAGGTGGCCGGGGGGATGCACGGCTCCAACCGGCTGGGCGGCAACTCGCTCTCCGACCTGCTGGTCTTCGGCCGCCGGGCCGGGCTGCACGCCGCCGAGTACGCGGCCGGACTGACCGAGCACCCGGAGCTGGACGAGGAGCAGCTGACCGCCGCCGCGACGGAGGCGGTGCTGCCGTTCGAGGGCTCCGGCACCGAAGGGCCGGTGGAGAACCCATACACGCTGCACCAGGAGCTACAGCAGTCGATGAACGACCTGGTCGGGATCATCCGCCGGGAGGGCGAGATGGAGGAGGCGCTGACCCGGCTGGCCGGGCTGCGCGAACGCGCCGACCGGGCGGTGGTCGAGGGCCACCGGCAGTTCAACCCCGGCTGGCACCTGGCCCTGGACCTGCGGAACATGCTGCTGGTCAGCGAGTGCGTGGCCCGGGCCGCGCTGGAGCGGACCGAGAGCCGGGGCGGCCACACCCGGGAGGACCACCCGGGGATGGACCACGACTGGCGCCGGGTCAACCTGGTCTGCTCGCTGGCCGACAAGGCCTCGGCGGACGGCCAGATCACCGTCCAGCACCAGCCCAACCCGCCGATCCGGGCCGACCTGCTGGCGCTGTTCGGCCTGGACGAGCTCAAGAAGTACCTGACCGAGGCGGAGCTGCCGACCCCGACCGTGCCCGGGCCGCGCAGCTCCGACCACACCACCCGCACGACCGACGCTGAATCCGACGCTGAATCCGACGCTTCGACGGGAGCCGACCAGTGAGCTACCAGGCCCGATTCCGCGTCTGGCGCGGCGACTCCTCGGGCGGCGACCTGCAGGACTACCAGGTCGAGGTGAACGAGGGCGAGGTGGTGCTGGACATCGTGCACCGGCTCCAGGCCACCCAGGCCCCGGACCTGGCCGTCCGCTGGAACTGCAAGGCCGGCAAGTGCGGTTCGTGCAGCGCCGAGATCAACGGACGCCCCCGGCTGATGTGCATGACCCGGATGTCCACCCTGCCGCCGGACGAGCCGGTGACCATCACCCCGATGCGCTCGTTCCCGGTCCAGCGGGACCTGGTGACCGATGTGTCGTTCAACTACGCCAAGGCCAGGGAGGTCCCGGCGTTCGTGCCGCCGCCGGGGCTCGCGCCCGGCGAGGACCGGATGCAGCAGGCGGACGTGAACCGCTCGCAGGAGTTCCGCAAGTGCATCGAGTGCTTCCTCTGCCAGAACACCTGCCATGTGGTCCGCGACCACGAGGAGAACAAGCAGGCGTTCTCCGGGCCGAGGTTCCTGATGCGGATCGCCGAGCTGGACATGCATCCGCTGGACGCCGCCGAGGAGGGCGGCCTGGACCGCAAGAGCACCGCCCAGGAGGAGCACGGCCTCGGCCTGTGCAACATCACCAAGTGCTGCACCGAGGTCTGCCCGGAGCACATCAAGATCACCGACAACGCGCTGATCCCGCTGAAGGAGCGGGCGGCCGACCGCAAGTACGACCCGCTGGTCTGGCTCGGCTCGAAGATCGGCCTGCGGCGGCGGTAGCCCCGCCGCCGCCCCCGACCCGCTGCTCCCTGCTCCCGACCTACTGCTCCCGACCTGGTGTCAGCGGGTCGGGGGCAGGGCCAGCTCGAACCAGACCGTCTTGCCGGTCGGGGTCCGCCGCGATCCCCAGCGGTCGGCCAGCATGCTGACCAGTTGCAGGCCGCGCCCGCCCTCGTCGGTGTCCCGGGCCCGGCGCTGCCGGGGCTGGGCGTAGCCGTTGTCCCAGACCTCGCAGACCAGGGTGGTGTCCCGCAGCAGCCGCAGCCGGATGTCGCCCCGGCCGTGCCGCAGCGCGTTCGTGGCCAGCTCGCTGACCAGTAGCTCACAGGTGTCGATCATCTCGTCCAGGCCCCGGGCCAGCAGCCAGGCGCAGGCCAGTTCACGGGCCCGGGCCACCGAGGTCGGCTCGGACGGCAGCGTCCAGTCGCCGACCGCGTCCTCCGGCAGCGCGTGCATCCGGGCCATCAGCAGCGCGATGTCGTCCTCGCCGTGGTGCGGGTCCAACGCGGTGAGCAGGTGGTCGCAGAGGTTCTCCAGCTGCCGGGTGGTCGGCCCGGACAGGGTGTCCCGCAGCGCCGACAGGCCCTCCTCCAGCTGGTGCTTGCGGGACTCCACCAGGCCGTCGGTGTACAGGCTGAGCAGCGCGCCGTCCGGGATGTCGACGGTGAACTCCTCGAACGGCTCGCCGCCGACGCCCAGCGGCAGGCCGGGCTGGAGCTCGTCCAGCATCCGCGCCTCGCCGCCCGGGCTGACCAGCACCGGCGGCAGGTGCCCGGCGTTGGCGAAGGTGCAGCGCAGGGTCACCGCGTCGTAGACGGCGTAGACGCAGGTCGCCAGATAGAGCTCGTCCAGCCCTGACTCCGGGTCGGAGTCCGGGTTGGTGCCGTCGTTCAGGCCCCGGGCGATCTCGTCCAGGGCGGTCAGCACCTCCGCCGGGTCCAGGTCGAGCATGGCCAGGGTGCGTACGGCGGTGCGCAGTTGACCCATCGCCACGGCCGCCCGCAGGCCACGGCCCATCACGTCGCCGATCACCAGCGCGGTCCGGTTGCCGGGGAGCTGGATCACGTCGAACCAGTCGCCGCCGACCTCGGTGCCGCTGCTGCCGGGGATGTAGCGGCAGGCGATCTCCAGCCCGGAGGCGGCCGGGTTGCCCGGGGGCAGCAGGCTGCGCTGGAGGATCAGCGCGCGCTCGTGCTCGCGCCGGTACAGCCGGGCGTTGTCGATGCACACGGCGGCCCGGCCGACCAGCTCGGTGGCGATGGCGACGTCGCGGGAGTCGAACGGCTCGCTGCCCTTGGTCCGGGACAGCTGGACCAGGCCGAGCACGGTGTCCCTGGCGACCATGGGGACGACCACGGTGCCCTGGATCATCGGGTCGGGGTCGGGGTTGCCGGGACCGTTCAGGGTGGCGCTGCGGCCGGTGCGCAGCGCCTTGGCGTACGGGGAGCCCGGCGGGTAGCAGAACGCGCCGCCGACCTCGGCCCGGGGACCGAGCAGCGCGCCGGGCCCGGAGCGCTCGGAGTGGTAGCCGACGGTGCTCGCGGAGGCGACCCGGCGCAGCTCGCCCGCGCCGTCGGTGCGGGCGGACGGGTGACCGGGGCCGAGGTCGGTGTCGGCGAGCACGCCGCTGTACAGGTCGACCGTGGCGATGTCGCAGAAGCCGGGGACGGCGACGTCCAGCAGCTCCTTGGCGGTGACCTCCAGGTCCAGGGTGGAGCCGATGTGCGCTCCGGCCTCGTTCAGCAGGGCCAGGCTGCGGCGGGCGCTGGCGGCCTCGCGTTCGGCCCGCTGGCGGCCGGTGACGTCGACCACCTGTCCGGCCACGCCCATGGTCCGGTTGTTGGCGCTGAGCAGTCGGTAGAGCGAGATGGACCAGCGGCGGCGGCCGGGCTTGGTCGGCAGGGTGCCATTGAAGCGCAGGTCGACCACGGGTTCGCCGGTCTCCAGCACCCGGTACAGGGCCTGCTGGAGCCGCTCGGCCTCGGGGCGCGGCAGCAGGTCGGCCGGCCCGAGCCCGTGCAGGTCGGCCGGGGCCAGGCCGAGGCCCTCGGCGAAGCTCTCGTTCACCCGCTGCACGGTCAGCGCCCGGTCGAACAGTACGAACCCGGTCGGCGCCTGGCCGAAGACCGCCTCCGAGGCGGCCAGGTCGGTCTCGATCCGGCGCAGCCTGCGCAGGTCCACGGCCATGCAGACGACGCCGCTGCCGCCGTCCTCGCCACGGGCCGGCATCAGGTACAGCTCGGCGACGCCCTCCTGGCCGTCCGTGTCGCGGTAGGGGGCGGTGCCGACCCACTCCTGTCCGCCCAGGATCTCGGTCATCCGGTCCTGGCCGCGCCGCCACAGCTCGCGCGGCGCGAAGGTGGTCACCGGGTCGCAGCCGACCGCCTCCTCGGCGGTGATGCCGAAGAACTCGGCGGCGCGGTCGCTCCACTGGCTGATCCGGCCGTCCGAGCCGATGGCGAAGGCGGCCACCCGTATGTAGTCGTAGATCGAGCCGGGCTCGCCCGGGCCCCAGCCCGCCGGGACGTCATCGGCGGACAGGCTGCCCTCCCCGGACAGCCGGGAGGCCGGCTGCTCCTGCTGCCACTCCTGCTGCGGCTGCGGCTGCTCCTGCTGCCCCTGCGGTGGGGCCGATTCGGCGCGCTGCTCCGGTACCGCGTCGGGCGCGGCCGCGGCGGTGGCGGGCGCGGCGGTGGCGGGCGCGGCGGTGGCGGGCGCGGCGGCAGGCGGGGTCGGGTCGAACGCCGGGCCCGCCTGCGGGCGCAACGACGCTCCGTGTGTCGGCATGTCACTCAACTGCCCGACTCCTCCAGCCTTCGGCACCTGGATCTCGCCTGCTCCGAGTATTCATCATCCCGGTGCGACCGCACACGTCCCAGGACTACACAACATCAAATCGAAGTAATGAATCGCCGTTCCCGCCTCGCCGCCCCCGGCGTCCCACTGGGGAACCGTCGCCGCCCTGGGCAGCCGGTCACCGCTGGTCGGAATGGGAACCCTACGCCTCAACCAGCCCCAGTGGGAGGGGTGGGCGGGAGGCTCTGCTCGAACCAGACCACCTTGCCGTCGCCCTCCGCGCGGGTCCCCCAGCTGTCCGCGAGCCGGTGGACCAGCTCCAGTCCGCGTCCGCCCTCGTCGGTCCGCAGGGCCTGCCGCTGCCGGGGCGGGTCGGGCAGCGGGTCGGAGACCTCCACCAGCAGCATCCGGTCCTGTAGCAGGCGCAGCCCGATCGGGGCCTCGGAGTAGCGCACGGCATTCGTGACCAGCTCGCTGACCAGCAGCTCGGCGATGTCGGACAGGTCCTCGATGCCCCACTCGGACAGCGTGGAGCGGACCAGTCGGCGGGCCCGGCTGGGGGCGGACGGGTCGGCGGTCAGCGTCCAGCCGGCGTTGCGGGCGGACGCCGAGGGCTCGGCGGTGCCGAGGCGGGCGAGCAGCAGCGCGACGTCGTCCGGCTCCTGTCCGCGCTCCAAGGTGTCCACGATCCGCTCGCAGGCGTCCTCGATGGAGTCGAAGGGGTGACTGAAAACGTCGATCAGCCGCTGGGTGCCGACGTCGATGTCGGCGGTGCGCGACTCGACCAGGCCGTCGGTGTAGAGCAGCAGCAGCGTCCCCTCGGGCACGGTCAGCTCGATCGACTCGAACGGCACCCCGCCGACGCCGAGGGGGGTGCCTGAGGGCAGGTCCAGCAGCCGCACCGGTTCGCCGGGGACGGCCAGCACCGGGGCGGTGTGCCCGGCCTTGGCCACCGTCAGCCGCCGGGTGAGCGGGTCGTAGACGGCATAGACGCAGGTCGCGATCAACGCCTCGTCCGGGCCCTGGGCCAGGTCGTCGGCCAGGTCGTGGACGTGCTGGAGCAGCGTGTGCGGCGGCATGCCGAGCCCGGCCAGGGTCCGCACGGCGGTCCGCAGCCGCCCCATGGTGGCGGCGGCCCGCAGGCCGTGGCCCATCACGTCACCGACCACCAGCGCGGTCCGGCCGTCCGGCAGCGGGACCACGTCGAACCAGTCGCCGCCGACCTCGGTGCCGCTGCTGCCGGGGATGTACCGGTAGCCGATCTCCACCCCGGGCGGGCGCGGCACGATGCGCGGCAGCAGCGTCCGCTGGAGCATCAGCGCCGCCGCGCGTTCGCGGGCGTACAAGCGGGCGTTGTCCAGCGAGGCCCCGGCCCGGTCGGCGATCTCGTCGGCGAAGGCCATCTCGTCCCGGTCGAAGCCCTCGCGCCGACCGGCCCGGCAGAGCAGCATGAAGCCGAGGACGATCCCGCGCGCCCGCAGCGGAACCACCAGCATCGAGTGCAGGCCCAGCTCGTAGGCGACCTGCAACCGGGGGTCGTTCGCCTCGGTGCCCTCCTCCAGCGCCTCCAGCGAGTCCAGCAGCTCGGAGACGCCGGTGCCGAGCACCCGGGCGAAGACGCCGCCCTCGGGCATCGGGATGTGGTCGCCGAGCCGGATCAGCGACTCGGCGACCGGGTTGCGGGTGATCCCTCGGGTGCCCAGCAGCAGCATCGGCATCAGCTGGTGGTGCGGGTGCCGGGGCAGGTCGTCGCCGTCCGCGACGGCCTGGAGCAGCACCACCCCGGAGTAGTCGGCCAGTGTCGGCACCAGCGCGTCGGCCAGCTCCTGGGCGATCCGCCCGGCGTCCAGCAGGTCGCCGATGCGGGTGCCGAGCTCGTTCAGCAGGGCCAGCCTGCGGCGGGCGTACTCGACCTTGGCGACCGCCCGGTAGCGGTCGGTGACATCCATAATGGTGCCAGTGATACCAATGATGCGCCCGGCCCGGTCGTGCAACCGGGAGTACGACACCGAGCGGAAGCCCGGGTTGAACGGGTGCGGCCCGGCCACGGTCAGGTCGACCACCGGGTCGCCGGTGGCCAGCACCTGCCGCTGAATAGCGGTCACCTCGTCGGCGGACGCGGCCGGCAGCGTCTCCCCAGCGGTGCGGCCGAGGTGCTCCTCCATGGCCACGCCGTTCATCACGGCCAGCGCCTCGTTCAGCCGGACATAGCGCAGGTCCCGGTCGAAGACCGCGATACCCAGCGGCGACTGCTCGAACAGGGCGTCCTGGACGGCGAGGTCGTGCTCGACCGCGCGCAGCCGCTCCTCGTCCGCGAGCCGGACCAGCAGAAACGTCACGCCATCGCCGTCGACCAACCGGGACAGCCGGACGTCCACAGTGATCGCGCCGTCCTCACTGTCACGCAGGGTGACCGATCCGCGCCAGTTCCCGCTGCGCAGGACCTGGTCCAGGATCTCCTCCACCCGCGCGGCATGGACCTGGGCCAGGTCCCGGACCCGGGCCTCGGCCCGCTGCCGCTCCGCCTGGTCGGGCTGCCGCGGGCCGGTCGCGTCCGGCTGCCACTCCGCCTCGGCCTGCCACCCCGCTTCGGCCTGCTGGACCGGCTGGGCCGTTTGGGCCGTTTTAGCCGCCTGGGCTTGGGCTGCTTGGGCTGCCTGGGCTGCCTGGGCCGTTGCGGCCGGCCCTGGGTTCTGGTCCTGGTCGTCGGCCAGGAACTCCGCCAGCGATCGGCCGATCAGCAGCTCGCTGGGCCAACCGAGGAGCTCCTCGGCCGCCGGGCTCCACAGCGCGATCCGGCCGGCGGTGTCCAGCACCGCGATGGCGACCCGGACCGCGTCCAGGATGCTCCCGGCGTTCGGCTCGGTCGGCAGCGCCGGCGCCACCCGGTTCAACGGGTGCTCCTCGGCCGCCACCAGCCCCACCGACTGGTCGGACGGGAAATCGGACGGGAAAGGGGCCGGCGGGCGACCCCGGCTGCTGGACGGGGCGGCCACGCCCTCCATGGCCAGGGAGCCACCGGTCGACCGCGGCCGGTTCCCGAGGGTGCGACTCAGCCGCCGCAGGCGGGCACGAGCGGCGGCACTCGGCTTTCGGCGTGGCTCCCTCACGTATTGTCCCCAGTCCCGGGTCATGGGCAACTACTCGGAGTGAGTAGCCTCATACTCACATACCCGAACAAAACTGCCCCTACTCAGGCGTACTGGTCAAGTCGGGAGCGTCACGTCGGAGCGTCACGTCGGAGCGTCACGTCGGAGCGTCACGTCGGAGCGTCAAGCCGGGAGCAGGGCGGCGACGTGCGGCAGCGCGAAGCGGTCCTGGTCCAGCCAGTCCACGTCGTACAGCTCGGCGGCGGTCAGCCAACGCAGCTCGGAGTGGTCCTGCAACGGCTCGGGAGTGCCCGCGAGCAGCTCGGCGGTCCAGATCTGCAACTCCAGGTCCGCCCGGACCGGCCAGGCGCCGGGCAGCCGGGCGACCGCGCGGACCCGCACCCCCAGCTCCTCGCTCAGCTCCCGCTCCAGCGCCTGGGCCGGCGTCTCCCCGGGCTCGGCCTTCCCACCGGGGAACTCCCACCGTCCGGCGGTCTCGGCGGGCGCGCTGCGCCGAGCGGCCAGCACCCGCCCGTGGTGCAGCAGTGCCCCACCCACCACAACCCGCCGCCGCTCGCCCGCCGCGCCGCCCACTACGTCCTCGCTGCCTGTCACGGCCCACGATCCTAGGCCGCACCGACGCCCGCAGCGACGCCCGCACCGACGCCCGCCGTCCGAACGGCCTGCGGCCGGTACCGCCCCCGTGGGGGTGAGGCGGGACCGGCCGTACCCGGACCGTAGCTGGTGGGCGCTCCGATTCCGTTCCCGTCCGGTTAAGCGCCGGTGACGTCACCCACGCCGCAGCGCCGCCGCGCACCGTCGACGGCCACCGTGCCGACCTCAGTCGCTGTAGTGGTAGCGGGCCTTGAGGAGCTTCACTTCCTTGTCGTCAGCCCGATACACGAGCCGGTGTTCATCGTCGATTCGGCGCGACCAGTAGCCCGACAGATCTCCCTTGAGCGGTTCGGGCTTACCCACGCCGGTAAATGGATCCCGCTGGACCTCCCCGATCAGGCGCGTGATCCTCTTGGCCATCCTCCTGTCCGCACCGAGCCAGAAGAGGAGGTCCTCCCAGGCATCCGGGTCGAAATGGACACTCCTCACCCGTCACCGGCCAGGGCTTCCAGCTCAGTCATCGTCTTGGCAACGACCGTGTACCCCGCTCTGTCGCGGGCGACGGACTCCATGAGGCGCCGGGCATTGGCCGGCGAACGCAGAAGATAGATCGTCTCCTGCCACGAATCAAAATCCTCGGCAGACATGAGTACGACGTCGCCCGCCTTGGATGCGATCCGCACCGGCACATGGTCGTCGTTGACCTGCTGTATGAGAGGGAACAGCCGGGAACGCGCCTCGCTGGCACTGATCGTCATGCACGCCACCTCCTATGGTGTACCGCCTCACGGTACCGCTCTCGTACGGAAATGTCGTACCAGTCTTGGATCGCGCCGGAGAAAGCAGGAAGGGCCGGATCTTTCGATCCGGCCCCTGACCTGCTGGGGAAGCCTTCTGGCCTGGGTAGGCCGCGCAGCCTCCCGGAGGGGCTACACGTTGAAGCGGAACCTTGCACAGCCCCCACACTCCCCAGTTCTCCCATGGGTTTCGGGGCTCCCGCCGGTTGCGGGTCAGCACCATGTCAGCACGGGTCAGCACTCAGGCCACCAGGGTCAACGCCGGAGCTGGACGCATGGCCGCCTGCATGACGTCTCGGCAGCGGTCCCACGACTCCGGCACAAGGTGCCCGTACGTGTCCACCGTGGTCTTGATGGACCGACGGCCAAGCCAACGGCTCACCTCGTGGATGGGTACGCCGTTGGCCAGTGCAGTAGAAGCGAAGAAGTGCCGGAAGCTGTGCGGGGTGAAGCCCTTCGACTCCAGCCCAGCTGCCTTGACGGCCTTCCGCCAGTGATACCCGAACGTGGACGCCGTAGGCATGTACCCCTTGCCTCGCTCACGCGGCGAGAACAGCACTCCGAGGCCATCCACGACGACAGTGCCCCACGCGGCTATGTGAGCGTCGATCTCCTCACCGAGGAACGTCGGCATGGGCACATCCCGGAACTCGTCCTCCGTTCGGTGCTTCAACGGCACCAGCCGCGTAACGCAGCTGTCCTGGTTGGCCTTGGCGCTGATCTGCCGACGCAGGCGCAGGAACCCATCTCGCTTGCACTCCCCAGAGAAAGAAAGAAACCCCCAGTTGACCCGCGAGAGTCCGTCACTGGGGGTTCCTGCTCTCCACTACCGCACACGGGAACGCGGGGCGCGGAGAGCGCCTGTAGGTTATTACTGCCACTCACCAGGGGTAACATCAGCATAGTCTGCGAACGTACGCCTGAAACGCTTGTGGCCTGTCTCCCGCATATGGCCCATGAGCCACTTCTCAACTTCTTCCGGGGTTACCTGCTCACCGGAGGACGCTCCACAGTCGGCGTCGTCTCCGGTGACGCAGACTGCCCCGTATTCAGGGGCCGCCGTCTCATCCCTGGATATCGTGTAGTTCCGGAAGCGATAGCGGGTCGTGATTCCCATCAGTGCTCCCGGGTGAGGTGTCGGCGCAGAAGAACATTCGCGTCCGTCGCCCCGCTGTGGTTGCCGACACCCCGTGCATCGACGCGCTTCTCCACGAAGGCCATGCACGCCGGACAGCCGTCCACCGGCGCAGGATCAGGCAGAGGGAATCCGTAGTCGAAATCCGGCGGGGAAGTCCAGGAGCAGCTTTCAAGGCTGCTATTCGGCTTCGGCACAGGTCCCCGCCTTTTCAAGCAATCCGGCCAAGGCTTCGGCCACATCAGCGGAACAACCGCCGAGTTCCACGAACGGCGTTTCCCTGACGGGATAGCTTCCCCGCAGGGAGGGGACCATGATGCCATGTAATGCCAGGGCAGCCCGAAGGCGCTCGGCTGCCACAATGGCCAGACGGTAGGGGTCCTGATCAAGCTTCGCGGCCTCGGTGGCATTCATTGTGCCGCCCTCTCGCACTGGGAGTGAGTGCGTTCAAGACTATGGGCACAGAGCAGGTGCAACCAGTTTTATTAGCGTTGACGGGTAAAGATCATGGACCACTCGGCCAGGAGCCCCCGGCACTCATCCCCGAAGACGGCGTGTCGCTCGTAAGCCTCGAAGTCATTGAGATAAGCCGTCACGTCTCTATGGTCTCGCAGGAGCAATGCCCCTGTGCCCGTCTCCACGGTGGCCAGCTTCCTGTCATATACCGTAAATGTGTTCAGCGGCCTCTCCGGTATATGGCCACTCAAGGGGATGACACCCAGGCGCACATTCGGAATACGGGAGACGGACACAAGCCGATCCAACTGCATAGACATTGCCATGGGAGGCAGCAGCGGCCACTTGACCGCCTGCTCAGTGAGAATGAAGGTAAACGACTTTGCAGGTTCGTAGAGTACCTGCTGCCGTTCCAACTTCTTCGCAATAGTCTTCGACTGATCCCCGGACACGTCGGCGATGCTGGCACGCACATACTCAGGCGTGGCGAGTAGGCCCGTAATCATCGACAGCAGGAAGAATCGGAACTCTTTCGATACGGCTTCGAGCCTGGCTAGCTCATTCTGTTTCTTATCCAAACCCCTGCGGCGAGAGGACCAGTGGTCCTGCCATTCCGTATTCGCTGTTCTAGCTAGCGACAGGATCTCAGCCGATACGGCTTGGTCTGCCCCGAGGGCCTCCAGGATCAATTCAACATCGACCAGAGACGGCGTGAGCTTGCCGCTCTCGATGTTACTGACCTTGGTTTGAGACATGTTGCAGCGGCGAGCGAGCCAGGTTTGCGTTTTCCCGGCTCGCCTGCGCTGGTCTCTCAGTACTTCCGCTAGGTCAGATCTGGACTGCCCTAGCTTCTCGGGCTCAAACGTCAATGCCCTTCACGTACTCCTCAAAGGGCACCGAATCAGCTACCGCGATTCGCTGATATTCGGTGAACTGGGCCACGGCCCCTTCATGGACCGTACGGTTGATCTGCCGTCCGTCCGGGTGATAGTTCATCAGAACCACTTCGGCGCGGTCGAAGATCCAGAAGTCTTGAACCCCTTCCAAGGGGTTCACCCGGTTGGTCACGTCCAGAATTCGGATCTGCTCACCAGCCAAGCTATGAGGCGCGTAGTAGTGGGAGAACTCGAATCTCAGGTAATCCGAGAGCGGTCGGGTGACGATGTGTACGCGCCCCTGCGAGCGCCCATCAGCGGCCTGTCGGCGTAGTCGGTCCGTGTACTCGTTGGAGACGGCGTGGGGGTCGATACGGGCTCCGGCCTTGAACGCCGCGAACTCCTCTTCCTCCTGCGGCATGAGGTACTGCGGCAGTGTCTCAAGCCGCCATGCTTCCCGCTGGAAGTCGGCAAACTTGGCCTGCCACGCCTCACCATCCAAGAGCACGAAATGCCTCCTTCAACACGGCCTCGGGGATCTCCACCAGACCTTCGCCGGTGGGCGGCGTGAAGGCGTCGGACAGGTCTCCCTGCACCACGTAGGTCCCTCGCTCGGTGCGGTACACGTTCGGGCAGTCGTCCTTTCCGCACTCCCCACTGCCGTTGCCGGTGAGTCGGGTCAGTTCCTCGCGCGCCATGCTGAACCCCCTTGCGGTGGGCCCTCATTGGGCCGTCTGCCTTGACGTTACGAGGGGGGAACCGCAGTCGTCTATGCG
>Ga0302314_10016211_pt1 | contig 12612 bp, 9 predicted proteins | sample III_Palsa_N2_3_FD_200533 | JGI IMG/M metagenome (GOLD analysis project Ga0302314, IMG submission 200533) | Peat permafrost microbial communities from Stordalen Mire near Abisko, Sweden - III_Palsa_N2_3 | ecosystem: Environmental > Terrestrial > Soil > Palsa > Peat permafrost | place: Sweden...
GCCGCGCCAAAGCGCCGGGACATCCTCGACCGGCCCGTCCCACTCGACCAGCCCGGCCGCGACCCAGCCCTGAATCTCATCGACCGTAAGGGCATCGCGGTTCTCCGGATCGGTGGCGCCGGCCAGGCGGATCCGCACCGCGATCCCCGCGGCTTTCAGCCGCCGTGCGGCCTCGACCACCACGCCGATGCCCTTGTCGCGGACCATCCGGCACGCCATGGCGACGACCGGCACGCCCTCCAGTTCCGGCCCCGGTGAGAACCGCTCGGTATCGACACCGGAGCCGCGGATCAGGGCCGTGCGCCCGGCCGCGACGATGCCGCCGGCCAGCACGCGCCGGTCATCCGGGTTCTGCACCGTGACCAGGCTGCCCGGCCCGGCCAGGGCCAGGCGCAGCGCCAGCCGCAGCACCGGGCGCAGCAGCCGCGCCTTGGCGCTCTTCGAGGTGAAGACATAGCCAAGCCCGGCCACGGTCGAGACCCGCGCCCGGATCCCGGCCAGCCGCGCCGCCAGCCCGCCATAGACGATGGGCTTGAGCGCAATAAGATGGGCGAGATCCGGCCGCTCCTGCCGCATCAGCCGGTAAATCTGCCGGATCGTGCCGATTTCGGCCAGGATCGACCCGCCGCCCCGGCGCCAGGGCAGCGCCACCAGGCGGAAACCCTCAGCCTCGATGCGCGCGCCATGGGCCTGGACCCGCGTCGCCACCGTGACCTGCCACCCCGCCGCGCGCGCCGCCCGCGCCAGCGCCAGCCGATGCGACCAGAAATACCAGTCCTCGGTCACGACAAAGAGCAGGGATCTGGGCGGGGCGATATTCATGAGTGCCGGCACCATAGCCAGGGACCCGCGCTAACGGAACCCCGCTGCCGGATACAACATCGCTTCCCAGCTCCGAAGGAAGCGGTTATTCTACCTAGGAGAGAAGGGATGATCCAAACCGAAACCGGGGGGATAAATGGCGAAGACCATCATTTTCTGTGCCGACGGCACCTGGAACCGGCCGGGCGAGGCCGACCCGGCCGATTCGAGCTCGACACCGACCAATGTCTTCAAGCTCTTCAGCAATCTGCTGGGGGTGGATGATCCCGCGGATATCTCGCTCGCCGACGAGCAGGAACGGAGCGCCGTGGACCCGACCGGCACCGTGCTGCAGATCGCCAAATATCTGCACGGCGTCGGCGATTCCGACAATTTTCTGATCAGGATCCTGGGCGGCACGCTCGGCGCCGGCATCATTTCGCGGATCGTGCGCGGCTATACCTTCATCTCGCGCAACTATGTCCCGGGCGACCGGATCGTCGTCACCGGCTTCAGCCGCGGTGCCTATACCGCCCGTGCGCTGGGCAGCCTGATCGTGGCCAAGGGGCTGCTCGATGTGACGCAGATCGACCCGACCGACAAGGATCAGGCTTATCGCCTGGGCGCCGCGGTCTGGTACGATTGGCGCCGGAACTCGATCGGCGCCAATCCCAACCTGCTCGGCCGGTTGGAAGAGACTATTGTCGACCTGCCCGCCTTCCTGTCCCGTCCGCCGACCACGCTGCTCGTCCCCAATGTTCCGATCGAGGCGATCGCGGTCTGGGAGACGGTCGGGTCGCTCGGCATTCCCGATTTTGCCGATACGGATTCGACCGTCGACGTCTTCCGTTTCTGCGATACCAGCCTGAATGCGTTGGTCAATCACGGCATCCATGGCGTCGCCATCGACGAGGAGCGGGCGAATTTCACGCCGACCCTGTGGGATCCCGACCCGCGGGTGCTGCAATGCCTGTGGCCGGGCTCGCATTCCGATGTCGGCGGCGGCTACAAGCTGGCCAATAGCGAAAGCTTCGTCTCCGACGCCTCCCTGGTGTGGATGATGGGGTTGCTGCAGCCGCTCGGCGTGCTCTTCGCCCCGACCCCGACCTTTGCGCCGCGACCGGATTCGACGGCAACGGCACATCAATCCTGGCGGCACCCGCCCTATGACGTGCTGCCCCATGGGCGGCGGGTATTCCCCTATGGCCTCGGCCTGTCCGCCGGCCTGGCGGCACGCCTCGAGGCCGGCCCGGTCATCGCCGATCCCGGCCAGCCGGCGGCGATCTATGCGCCGGATAATATCGCGGGTGCGGTGCCCTGCACCGGGTGCTGAGGGGCGCGGCGACGGCTAAGCAAGATTGTCTTGAATGCGCCTCATCGTTTCTACCGTCATTGCGAGCGCAGCGAAGCAATCCAGCGGTCGGAGGCTGTGGCGGCACTGGATTGCTTCGCTGCGCTCGCAATGACGGGTTTTTGTGTCACGAGCAATGCAACTCTGCTTAGGAACGCCTATCTTGGCCCCCGTAGGACAACACCTGTGACCTGCTGCCGACGGAGCGGCGATGACCGAAGATTTTACGTCCGAACGGCTGGCCCGGGGGGGCTGCCACCCCATCTGCGTCATCTGCGGATACCTCTTTGGACTGCAGTTCGAGCGGCGAACGGATTGCGGGTTTCCAGTAGACACCTCGCCGGTACAGGAGGGAAATTAATTACGAACAAAATGCAGAAAAATCTTGACGCCGAGAGCTCTATATGTTCTTTTGTGCCGGTTATGAGCACGAACACCACCACCGCCTTTGCCGACCCGGCCCCGAGCGATCCCGACCCGGATCAGCCGGAAGCCTGTCCGCATTGCGCGCTCGGACGACGGGTCGAGCAGCGTCTGGCGATGCTGCAGGAACTGGCCGAATTGGGCATGGCAGCCGCGAAGGTGGCAAAACAGAGGATCGTCGAACAGGCCGAGCGGGAACGGGGCATGGCCCCCGATCCGACCGGTGCCCGCGATCAGATCGCCAAGAGTTTCCAGCTGGATTTCTCGCGTGCCGCCCAGGCCGTGCGCCAGACGCTGGCGCTCCAGGAAAAGATCGAGCAGGACCATCTGGCCCGCATCGATCGCGAGGCCGCCGCGGCGGCGGCGCGTCGGGCCGAGGCGGCGCGGCACCGGGCGGCCGTGCGCCAGGCCAATATCCAGCGGCGGAAGGCCCAGATCCACCAGGAACTCGAGCGGGCGATCCGGGCCAAGTGCGAGCCCAGGAACCTGCACAGCCTGCTCGACAATTTGCATGCCCGGCTCCGGCCCGAACGCCTCGACAGTGACTTCGGCGATGTCCCGCTGCGCGAGATCTTCCTGCGCATCTGCCGGAGTCTCGGCGTTCCCGAGGAATGGGCTCGGCAGTGGGACGATGAGGCGGAGCCGGAGGAATCAAGGCCCGGCGATGCTCCGGCGCCGATCCTCACGCCAAAACCGGCCACGACCGCCGAACCGGCCACGACCGCCGAACCGACCAAACCCGCTGAACCGGGCAAGACCGATCAACCGGCCAAAACCGCCGAACCGGGCCGAGTCAAAGCATCGCCCGGGCGACGGCCGAGCGCGCCGCCACCCTGGGCCGTGCCCGGCAAGCCACCCGCGGCGGCAACGGCGCTGGCCCTGTGCCTCGCCGTCCCGGGAACCGGCCCGCCGCGAGCGCGCCGCTGAGGTGCGCTAACAGATCTCATTAGTGGGGCGGCCGTCCCTGGCCGCCTCGCCGAGAACAAATCGTTGCGCGCTTCGACCAGCGCCACCGCCTGCAAGACCTTTCGCCGTCGAGTTTATTGTCGGCTGCGCCGACAAGGCGGCCAGGGACGGCCGCCCCACTGAGAGCATGCCCCCGCTGGGAGCATATCGGCGGTCGAACTTATTTTGGGCGCCGCCTTGGCGCCTATGGGGCCAAGTCAGGCCGTAGCGATTGCTCGTTTGAGGCGCTCTTTCGGAAGCGAACCTTGTGTGCAGATGAACTCTGCTCCATCGGGGCAGAGAAGGAGGTTTTTGCATCTGCCCGGACTCTTCCCCTCCCACCAACGGCAACCTGCCCCGGCGAGCATTGCTGGCCGCGCGCATTCGCGGCTGTTTCACCCGCCGGGTTTTGCTATTGTCGGCCGCGCAACGGAGGCCGTGACCGCTCTTGACTCGATTTGACCGTACCCTGCTGGCGCTGATCCATGATGGGCTGATGGCTGCGGCTTCGTTCGTGCTGTCGCTCTATCTGCGCATCGGCGACACGATCTGGACCCAGGATCCGGTCTGGCTGGCCCAGAGCACCGCCCTGTTCACGATCATCGTGCTCGGTTTCCTGCGCCTGGGCGGGCTCTATCGCGGCATCTGGCGCTATTCCTCGCTGAACGATCTGTTCGGCATCGGCAAGGCCGCCCTGTTCTCCGTGCTGGTCTATACGCTGGCACTGTTCCTGCTGACCCGGCTCGATGGCCAGCCGCGCTCGACGCTCGTCATCAACTTGTTCGTGCTGGTGGCGCTGCTGGCGATCCCGCGCATCGGCTATCGCCTGTTCCGCGACGGCAGGGTCGACCGGGTGTTCGAGCGCGACGCGCATCGCCGCATCCCGGTGCTGCTGATCGGTGCCAGCGACGGCGCCGAGCTGTTCATCAGCGAGATGCGCCGCGACCGGCACGCGAATTACGAGGCGGTCGGCATTGTCGGCCTCAACAATACAAGGGTCGGCCGCAGCATCCATCGCATACCGGTGCTGGGCACGCTCGATGCCCTGCCCGCCATCATCGACAAGCTCGACAAGATCGACCGCCGGCCGCAACGGCTCATCCTGACCGCGCCCAATATCGAGGGGGCGGTGGTGCGTCAGGTCGTCGACCACGCCTCGGCGCTGGGCCTGGCGCTCGCCCGCATGCCGCGCGTCACCGAGTTGCAGCCCGGTGTCACCGACGAGCTGCAGATCCGTCCGGTCGCCATCGAGGATCTGCTCGGCCGGCCCCAGCGCGTCCTCGACCGGCTCGCCATGGGCGATTTGATCCGCGGCCGGCGCGTGCTGGTGACCGGCGCCGGCGGCACCATCGGCTCGGAACTGGTCCGCCAGATCGCGGCTTCCGCCCCGGCGCATCTCACCCTGTTCGACGCCTCGGAATACCAGCTCTATCTGACCGATCTCGATCTCTCGGAACGCCATGCCGAGCTGCCGCGCAGCGCGTGCCTGGGCGATGTCCGCGACCGCAAGCGGCTGGACGAGGTCATAGCCGAGGCGCGGCCCGAGCTGGTGTTCCATGCCGCCGCCTATAAGCATGTGCCGATGATCGAGGCCAATGCCGTCGAGGGCGTGCTGACCAATGTCATCGGCACGCGCAACCTGGCCGAGGCGTGTCTCGCCGCCGGGGTGCGCGCCATGGTCATGATCTCGACCGACAAGGCCGTGCATCCGACCAATGTCATGGGTGCGACCAAGCGCCTGGCCGAATGCATCTGCCAGGCGCTCGACATCCAGGCCCGGCGCGACGGCGCGGCCGGTACGCGCTTCATCACGGTGCGCTTCGGCAATGTGCTGGGCTCGAGCGGTTCGGTCGTGCCGCTGTTCCGCCGCCAGCTCGAAGCCGGCGGGCCGCTGACCGTCACCCACAAGGACGTCGAGCGCTTCTTCATGACCGTGCGCGAGGCGGTCGAGCTGGTGCTGCAGGCCTCAGCACTGGGCACCGCGGCCCATGCGGCGATCGAACAGGGCGGCATCTTCGTGCTCGAGATGGGTGAGCCGGTGAAGATCGCCGATCTGGCCCGGCAGATGATCCGGCTGGCCGGGCTCATTCCCGATCAGGACGTGAAGATCGAGTATGTGGGATTGCGCCCGGGCGAGAAGCTCTATGAAGAGCTGTTCCACGAAAGCGAGAAGCTGATGCCGACCGCCAGTGACGGCATCCTGCTGGCCCGGCCGCGCACGGCCGATTACGCCGTGCTGGCGCGCGCACTCGACGAACTCGACGAAGCGGCGCGGGCGCGCAATGCCGATCACGTGCTCGGCATCCTGTCGCGGCTGGTCCCGGAATTCCGCGGTGATACCCTGCGCCAGGCCGCCAACGCTTAGAGGAGCACTCCTTGTCGAACAGGATCGAGACCCGGCTGGCCGAGCTCGGCTTGACACTACCGCCGCTGCTGCCGCCGATGGGCACTTATGTCCCCTTCACCCGCTCCGGCAATCTGCTGTTCCTGTCCGGCCAGGGGCCGAAGGAGCCCGATGGCGACTGGCTGCGCGGCCAGCTCGGCACGGAGGTCTCGGTCGAAGAGGCCTATCGCCGCGCCCGGCTGACCGGCCTCAGGCTGCTCGCCATCACACAATCGGCCCTGGGATCGCTGGACCGGGTGCAGCGCGTGATCAAGCTGCTGGGCTTCGTCAATGCCGCCGCCGGCTTCAAGCACCACCCGGCCGTGATCAATGGCTGCTCGGATCTGTTCGTGGAAGTCTTCGGCGAGGCCGGCCGCCATGCCCGCTCGGCGATCGGCGTCGCCAGCCTGCCCGAAGACATCACCGTCGAGATCGAAGCCGTTCTGGAAGTCGCGTGATGGTCACGCTCGAGGCTTTCGAACAGGCCGCGGCACTGATCCATGCCGTGATGCCGCCGACGCCGCAGATCTGCTGGCCGCTGCTCGGCCTGCGCGCCGGGGCCGAAATCTGGGTCAAGCACGAAAACCACACGCCGGTCGGCGCTTTCAAGCTGCGCGGCGGCATCGTCTATATGGACGAGTTGCGCCGACGCGAACCGGGGATCACGGGCGTCATCGCGGCCACGCGCGGCAATCACGGCCAAAGCATCGCCTTCGCGGCGGAACGCGCCGGCCTGCGCTCAGTCATCCTCGTGCCCCATGGCAATAGCCGCGAGAAGAACGCCGCGATGCGCGCCTTCGGCGCCGAGCTGATCGAGCATGGCGAGGATTTCCAGGCTGCCTTCGAACAGGCCGAAGCCCTGGCCGAGCAGCGACAGCTGCATTTCGTGCGCTCCTTCGACGAGGCGCTGATCCGCGGCGTCGGCAGCTACGCGCTGGAGCTGTTCCGTGCCGTGGCCGATCTCGACGCCGTCTATGTCCCGATCGGCATGGGCTCGGGCATCTGTGCCACCATCGCGGTGCGCGACGCGCTCGGCCTCAAGACCGAGATCATCGGCGTCGTCGCGGCCGGCGCCCCGGCCTATGCCCTCTCCTTCGAAGCCGGACGGCCGGTCGCCACCAACACCGCCTCGACCATGGCCGATGGCCTCGCCTGCCGGGTACCGCTGGCCAGCGCCGTCGACCGCATCCGCGCCGGTGCTGCCCGCATCGTCACGGTCGAAGACGACGAGATCCGCGCCGCCATGCGGCATTATTTCACCGACACCCACAACGCCGCCGAAGGCGCCGGTGCAGCACCACTCGCGGCCCTCCTTCAGGAACGCGACCGGATGCGCGGCAAGAAGGTCGGGTTGGTGCTGTCGGGCGGGAATGTCGATCGGGATCTGTTTGCCGAGGTGCTGGCGGAGGGTGGGTGACGGCGTTGCGACCGGTTCGGCAGCTCCCTACTCCGCCATCAGCCCTTCCAAACTCTCGACCCGATCCGCCTCGCCAGGCGGCTTGTCCCAGCGGATCCGGTGCACACGCGGAAAGCGCATCGCCAGCCCGGATTTATGCCTTGTCGAGCGATGCACCGAATCGAAGGCGATCTCCAGCACCAAGCCGGGCTCGACCTCGCGGACCGGGCCGAAGCGCTTCACCGTGTGTTCCTTGACCCAGCGGTCGAGCCGCAGCAGCTCCTCGTCGGTGAAGCCGGAATAGGCCTTGCCGACTGGCACCAGTTCGATGCCGCGCCAGGCGCCGAACGTGTAGTCGGAATAGAGCGAGCTGCGCTTGCCATGGCCGCGCTGGGCATACATCAGCACGCAGTCGAGGGTGAGTGCCCCGCGCTTCCATTTGAACCACGGGCCTTTTGGCCGCCCGGCCAGATAGGGCGAGGCCGCCCGTTTCAGCATCAGCCCCTCGATGCCCCGGTCGCGGGCGCCTTCGCGCAATGCCGCGAGCTCGTCCCAGGCGGTGAAGGGCAGGATCGGCGAGAGGTCGAGGCGCGGCCGGGGGGCGGCGCAGTACCAGGTTTCCAGGTGCTGGCGCCGGGCACTCAGCGGCAGCGCCCGCAGATCCTCGCCGTCGAGCCAGAGCGCGTCATAGAGCCGGACGAAACCCGGATGATCCTGCAGCAGCTTCGGCGTCGGCTTCTTGCGATTGAGGCGCTGCTGCAGATCGTTGAAGGGGGCCACTGCTTCGAAGCTGCCGACCAGCAGCTCGCCGTCGAGGACGATTCCGTCCGGCAGTTCGGCGACGATCTCGGGAAAGGTACCGGAGACATCGTCGCCGCTGCGCGAATAGAGCCGCTTCTCGCCGCCCCGGGCGCTGAGCTGAACACGGATGCCGTCCCATTTCCATTCGGCCTGGTAGTCGGCCGGGTCGAGTGCCGCCAGATCGGCCTCATCGAGCGGATTGGCCAGCATCAGCGGCAGGAAGACCGGCTTGTCCTCGGTGCTCGGCCGGGCGCCCTGCCCGTCCAGCCAGGCGAAGAGCGGCTGATAGGGCGGGCTGAGGCCGTGCCACAGCTCCTCGATCTCGCCGACATCGACCTGGCCGAATTCGGCGATCGCAGTCTTGGCCAGGCGCGCCGAGACGCCGATGCGCAGCCCGCCGGTCACCAGCTTGAGGAGTGCCCAGCGGCCGGTGGCGTCGAGCGCGTCCAGCCAGGCTTCGAGCAGCCTACCGGCGCCGGCACGGCTGGTCAGCTGCAGCGCCTCGACGATCTCGGTCAGCTCGGGCATGCGATTGGCCCCGGGCCGCTCCGGCCAGATCAGCGCCACGGTCTCGGCCAAGTCGCCGACGAAATCATAGGACCAGCCGAACAATTCGGCGTCGATCCGTTCCAGCACCAGGGCCCGGATCTGCGCCGGCTTGGCTTGCCCGAAGACCAGCCCGCCGGTCAGTGCTGCCAGCGCCCAGCCGCGTTCGGGATCCGGCGTGGTGCGGAAATACTCGACCATCAGCCGCAGCTTGCCGTTGCGCCCCGGGGTGAACAGCAGAGTGTCGAGCAGTTCGGCGAAGCGGATCAAGTCTCGTCGCCCTCGAACCCGACCAGCGACAGGGCGCGCGCCTTCAAGCCGTAGAGGCTGGCCTGGCGGATCAGCGCCTCCTCATTGCCATGGGTCACCCAGATCTCCGGGGCCTCGACCTCGAGCATGGTGCGGCACAGCTCGTCCCAGTCGGCATGGTCGGAGATGACCAGCGGCAGCTCGACGCGCGCTTGCTTGGCGCGCTGCTTCACCCGCATCCAGCCCGACGCCATGGCGATGACCGGATCGGGCAGCTTGGCATCGGCGGCGACACCGGGCGGTGCCAGCAGGATCTGCCCGGCAAGATCCTGCCGCGGCACGCCGAGCGCCGGCCGGATGTCGCCGAACTCGAGGCCGAAGCTCTGATAGAGCTCGGTCATGGCCAATTGCGCGCCGTGCAGATAGATCGGTTCCTGGTAGCCCTGCTGCCGCAGCAGCGCCAGCACGCGCTGGCACTTGCCCAGCGAATAGACCCCGACCAGATGCACCCGCTCGGGAAACAGCGCCCGCGACTGCAGCAGCTTGTCGATCTCGTGGTGGTCGGGCGGATGGCGAAACACCGGCAGGCCGAAGGTCGCCTCGGTGATGAAGACGTCGCATGGGACCGGCTCGAAGGGCGGGCAGGTCGGATCCGCCCGCCGCTTGTAATCGCCCGAGACCACGACGCGGCTGCCGCGCCAGTCCAGCACCACTTGGGCGCTGCCCAGGATATGGCCGGCCGGGACGAGCCGGACATCGACCTCGCCGATCCGCACGGTCTCGCCATAGCGCAAGGCTTGCAGGGATTTGCCGGCGCGCTCGCCCAGCCGCGCCCGCATGATGGCGAGGGTCTCCGCCGTGGCCAGCACCTTGTCATTGCCCGGCCGCGCGTGATCGCCATGGCCATGGGTGATGATTGCGCGGTCGACCATGCGCATCGGGTCGATATGGAAGCCGCCGGGCTCAACATAGAGCCCGGCCGGGGTGGTGCGGATCCAGCTTTCAGGGCGCGGGGCGGACATGATCCCGGCCCGCTACACCAATGTCAGACGGCGGCCCGGCGGGCGCTTGCCGACGGCACTGGATTGGAGAACTGCATCACCCCGTCATCGACCGTCGCGAAACGCAAATTCATCAGATCGAGGGCGTAATTCTGGTGCAGCTTCCACGGCGCCTTGTTGCCCTGTTTGGGGAACATCCCGATCGAGCGCTGGACGTAACCCGAGGAGAAGTCGAGCCAGGGCTCCTCGCTGATCGCGGGATCCGTATTGCGCGGCGTGCACTGCCGCAGCCCCTTGCGCTGTAGGTGATTGAGCAGGCGGCAGACATATTCGCAGGTGAGGTCGCATTTCAGCGTCCAGGACGCATTGGTATAGCCGAAGGACGAAGCCAGGTTCGGCACGTCCGAATACATCATGCCCTTGTAGCTCAAGGTCTTGCCCGGCACGATGGCCACGCCGTCGACACTCAGCGCCAAGCCGTTCAACACCTGCAGATTGAGCCCGGTCGCGGTCACGACCAGATCGGCCGGCAGTTCGGCGCCGGATTTGAGCTTGAGTCCGGTCTCGGTGAAGGTTTCGATCTGGTCCGTCACCACCGAGGCACTGCCAGCCTTGATGGCGTCGAACAAATCGGCGTCGGGCACCAGGCACAGACGCTGGTCCCAGGGATTGTAGCTTGGGGTGAAATGGGTCTCGACATCGCAGGAAGCACCGACCTGGTCCTTGACCATCTGGATTATCCGCGCCTTGACCGCCGCCGGCCGCTTGCGCGCGAGGCGGTAGAAATACATGCCGAACAGCACATTGCGCCAGCGCGTGATGCCATACGCGGTCTTGGGCGGCAGCCAGCGCCGCAGCCAATTGGCGAAGGCATCCTCGGCTGGGCGCGACACGACATAGGTCGGCGAGCGCTGCAGCATGGTGACATGGGCCGCGGTCTTGGCCATTTCCGGTACCAGAGTCACCGCCGTGGCACCCGAGCCGATCACCACGACGCGCTTGCCGGCATAGTCGATAGAATCGGGCCATTTCTGCGGATGGACGATCTGCCCCTGGAAGCGCTCGGTGCCGGTGAAATCGGGCGTATAGCCCTGGGCGTAACTGTAATAGCCGCCGCACAGGAACAGGAAATTGCAGGTGAAGCGGACCGGCTCCAGGTCCGGGCCACGCGTGGCGTCGACGGTCCAGGCGGCATCCTCGGTCGACCAGGCGGCGCTGACGACCTGATGACCGAACCGGATATGGCGATCGATGCCATAGTCCCGCGCCGTATCCCTGACATAGCGCAGGATGGATGGCCCGTCGGCAATGGCCTTGGCCTCGGTCCAGGGCTTGAAGGCGTAGCCCAGCGTATACATGTCGCTATCCGAGCGGATGCCCGGGTAGCGGAACAGATCCCAGGTGCCGCCGGTCGCATCGCGAGCTTCGAGCAGCATATAGGTCCGGCCCGGGCATTTGGTCTGAAGATGGACCCCGGCGCCGATACCCGACAGGCCGGCGCCCACAATCACTACGTCGAAATGCTCACTTGCCACGATCTCAACCCCTGCAACATCGACAGATCCGCAAGAGCCGACCGTGAACCGCGCGCGGTTGGGGGTCAATCCTCTCGAACGCATGGCCGCGCGCGTTTCGATTTGTCCGTCGACGACCACGCCGGGTGTCAGCGCCATCCGGGATCGGGCAGCGACAGAAAACGCCGGGCCAGTCCGCGCGCGCGTTCCTAAATTCGCTCGGGGACGGGCCAATAAGCGTCTGCTTTTACTGCAATAGAGTCGAGATCTCGACATATCTTTGTATGCCAAAGGTTTCATAGAATATGTTTGATATTACCAATAGGTTGTATTACAGTCGCCATTGACTCGAATTGGACGAGATCCAACTAGCGCCTCAGGCGCGAACAACAATGGCCGAGGTTGCGTCTCAAGCCGACGCAGCCCTTTTGCTTTGCCCAGAACAATAATCCAGGGGAGGCACGAAGATGTTCCGAATCATCCTGAGATTGTCGCTCGCTTTGGCCTTCCTGCCGCTATCGGCCTTTGCCGGCGGCGCCCCGCCGGGCAACCCCTGCCCGCGCCCCGAAGCGGGCAGCATCGTCGAGCCGCCGCCCGACCTGTTCAGCCAAAATGGCGTGCTGAATGTCGACTTCAACTATTTGACCACTGTCGACAGCGCCGGCCGGACATTGTTCTGCCTGACCACGCCGAACGGGCTGGAATCGCCGACGCTGCACGTCAACCCCGGCGATACGCTGAATGTCCGGGTGACGAACCTGGTGCCGCCGCCGCCGCCCGGCTCACCGACCGAGGTGGTCTCGAACCCGTCGGATGTGTGTGGCGACGCGACCCAGACCATTACTTCGCTCAACGTGCATTATCACGGCACGAATACGTCGCCGGCCTGCCACGGCGATCAGGTGATCCACACCATCATCAATTCCGGCGAAACCTTTCAGTACAGCCTGCAATTCCCCACCAACGAGCCGCCCGGCCTCTACTGGTATCATCCGCATGTCCATATGCTGGCCGAGGCCTCGGTGCAGGGTGGTGCCTCCGGCGCGCTCATCGTCGAGGGGATCCAGAACGACCAGCCGGCGGTGGCCGGGCTGCCGCAACGGGTCCTGGTCCTGCGCGACCAGAATGTCGCCGGCAGCCCGGCGCCGGGCGGCGCCGTGCCGTCCTGGGATCTCGACGTGAACTACGTCCCGATCGCCTAC
>Ga0302314_10016212_pt1 | contig 12612 bp, 10 predicted proteins | sample III_Palsa_N2_3_FD_200533 | JGI IMG/M metagenome (GOLD analysis project Ga0302314, IMG submission 200533) | Peat permafrost microbial communities from Stordalen Mire near Abisko, Sweden - III_Palsa_N2_3 | ecosystem: Environmental > Terrestrial > Soil > Palsa > Peat permafrost | place: Sweden...
ATGGAGTTCCCGATGTCTTCCCCCGATCTTCTCGTTACCGGCGCCAGCGGTCAGCTCGGCCAGCGCGTCCTGCATCACCTGATCGACACACTGAATATTCCCTCCGGCCGTATTGCCGCCGCCACCCGCAAGTCCGACTCTCTCGCCGCCTGGGCCGATAAGGGCGTCGCGGTCCGCCGCGCCGATTTCGACGATGCGGCCTCGCTGTCCGCCGCCTTTGCCGGCATCGAACGCCTGTTGCTCATCAGCACGGACACGCTCGATCGTCCCGGCCACCGCCTGGTCCAGCACAAGGCCGCCATCGCCGCCGCGGAGAAGGCCGATGTTCGTCATGTGGTCTATACCTCGATGCCCAAGCCCGAGAGTTCGGCGGTGCTGTTCGCCCCCGACCATTCCGGCACCGAGGCGGCCCTGGCGCAAAGCGCGCTGCCGGACTGGACCGTGCTGCGCAACAATTGGTATTTCGAGAATCTGTACTTCAGCCTGCCGTCGGCATTGGCGTCGGGCAGCTGGTACAGCGCGGCCGGCACCGGCGGCATCGCCCATATCGCCCGCGACGACCTGGCCCGCGCCGCCGCGACCGCTTTGGCGGGCGCGACCAAGGGCAAGACCACGTTGACCCTGAGCGGCGCGCGCGCCTACGGCATCGCCGAGATCGCCGGCCTGGTGGCGGAGGCGACGGGCCGGAAGCTGGCGGTCGTGCCTGTGCCGGTCGAAAGGCTGGTGCAGGGCATGGTGGCGCATGGCGTGCCGGAGCCGCTGGCCCGGATGTTCGCCTCGTTCGATGCCAATACCGCTCAAGGCGGTCTGGCCGACGTGACCGGGGATTACAAGACGCTTACCGGCGTCGCGCCGCAGAGCTTCGAGGCCTGGCTGGCCGCCAATAAGGCGGCGCTTACGGCCCTGTAAATTTCGTTTGAACCGGAAGCGATCATGGCCGCTTGATGGGGCATGATCGCCCGTCTCCGCATTTTTTACAGTCAGCATCAGGACTCTTTCCTGATCGCCGCCCGAGTCGGGGTGGCGGCCACCTTGGCCTATCTGGTCGGGCTGTTGCTGCATGTGCATGAGACCTTCTGGCCGGTGCTGTCGGCGGTGATCGTCGCCCGCGGCGGTGCGCAAGGAGCAGGCGGTTCGGCGCGCGATCGGCTGCTCGGCACCCTGGCGGGGGCGGCGGTGGGGTTGGCGGCCGCGACGCTGCATAATGTCGGCGTGCCGGACTGGCTGCTGCTGTTCTTCTCGATGGCGCCGATGGGATTTCTCTCCGCCGACAAGGCCGCCTTCCGCGCGGCGCCCATGGCGGCGATGATCGTGCTGTCGGCGGCGAGTTCGGGCAAGTCGGGGGCGGAGGGAGCCGGCGTCGCCATCCTGCGCGTGCTCGATGTCGGGCTTGGCTCAGCCGTGGCGCTGTTCGTGTCGCGCGTGCTGCTGCCCGCCAATCCGGCGCGCATCGTCCGGCGCGATGCTTCGGCGCTGATGACGCCCTTGGCGAATCTGCTTTCGCTGGCGGTGCGTCCCGACGATGCGGAGGCGCGCGACAAATTCGCCCGGCTCAACGGCAAGATCCGGCGCGATCTGCGTGACCTGGTGGCGGCGCTGCGCCAGCTGGGCGGCGACAAGGGGGAGGGCGAAGGCTTTGCCCAGTCGCTGGTCCGCACCCACGGCACTATCGTCTTCATTTCGCGCGCACTCGGCGGCGCGCCGCTCGCCGCCGAAGTCGCAGCGGCGCTGAAGCCGGCGGTCGGTGCGGCGCGGGCTCATTTCGCCGCGCTGGCGGACGGATTGAGTTCGGGAAGTGCTGCGCCGGAAACCGACGCGCTGAGCGCGGCCGTCGCCGCGGCGCGCGACGGCATCGTGCGCCATGCCGCCGACAATCCGGCCATCCATCTCGAAGCGTTGCCCTTCCTGTGGGAGACGCTGCGCGACGATCTCGCCGAATTGGCGGTGCTGACGACGACGTTAAAACCCCAATAATCATAAGGGAGAGGACATGTTCACGAGGATTCGCTCAAGTCTCGCCGCCTGTCTGGCGATGGCGGCGCTGGCCGCCGGGGCGGGAGAGCCGCCCGATCCGCATGCCATCCTGGCCGAGTATGGCAAGATCGTCTCGGATCACGGCATCGACGAGGCCAAGGCGGTCGAGATCGGCGGCATCAAGCAATGGATCACGGTGCGCGGACGGGATCGCGACAATCCGATCCTGCTGGTGATTCATGGGGGACCGGCCGCGCCGGACCTGCCCAACCGCTATCTCTACGAGCCGGCCTGGGCCGATTACTTCACCGTGGTTCAGTGGGACCAGCGTGGCGGAGGAAAGACCTACGAGCTTAACGATCCGGCCACGGTGGCGCCGACCCTGAGCAAGGAACGCATGATCGCGGATGCCGAGGAGATGGTGGCGTATCTGCGCAAGACCTATGGCCGCGACAAGATCTTCGTGCTCGGTCATTCCTGGGGATCGCTGGTCGGACTATCGCTCGCCCAGCGCCGCCCTGACTGGCTCTATGCCTATATCGGCGTCGGCCAGATCATCGACATGAAGGAGGGCGAGAAACTCAGCTATGGCTGGACCGTCGCCCAGGCGCGCAAGGCCGGCGACGACGAGGCGATCAAGGAGCTTGCCGCCATCGCTCCCTATCCCGAGGCGGACGGTTCGATGCCGCTCGACAAGCTGGGTACCGAGCGCAAATGGTCGATCCGCTTCGGCGCGCTGATTCATGGCCGGACCAGCTACGATCCGCTGGAAAATACCGAGAGGATTTCCCCCGATTACAGCGATGCGGATTTCAAGGCGATCGACCAGGGCAGCGGCTTCACCCTGCCCAAGCTGATCGGCGATATGATGGATGCGGATTTCTCATCGCTGACGAAGCTCGATTGTCCGGTGCTGATGTTCGCCGGCCGCACCGACTACACGACGCCCTCGCCGCTGGTCGAACGCTGGATCGCGAAGCTGCAGGCGCCGAGAAAGAAGCTGGTCTGGTTCGAGCAATCCTCGCACATGATCTATGAGGAGGAGCCCGGCCGCTTCCTGGTCCATCTGGTTCAGGACGCGCTGCCGCTTGCCCCCTCCGCGGGGCTGGCTAATCGGCCGGGGTCAGCATCTCGCTGATCTTGGCCGCCAGCTCGCTCATATTGAAGGGCTTGGGGATCAGATCCATGCCGGGTTCGAGGAAGCTGGAGCGCACGGTGGCTTTCGCGGCATAGCCGGTGACGAACAGCACCCGGAGCCCGGGTCGGATGGCGCGGGCGATCTCGGCCACCTGGCGGCCATTGAGGCCCGGCAGACCGACATCGGTGATCAGCAGGTCGATCGGTCCGCCCGCCTTGACGTGACGGATCGCCTCCTCGCCGTTGGAGGCCTGCAGCACGCGATAGCCGAGCTCGGCCAGGACTTCGATGATCAGCAGGCGCACGGTCTCCTCATCCTCGACGACCAGCACCGTCTCGCCGCTGCCTTCCGGGCGCAGGGAGAGATCTTCATCCTGCTGGTCGGTCGCGGTGTCGCCGACGAAGCGCGGCAGATACATCCTGACCGTGGTCCCGTGCCGCGGTTCGCTGCGGATATCGGCATGACCGTCGATCTGACGCAGGAAGCCATAGACGGTGGACAGGCCGAGCCCCGTTCCCTGGCCGATCGGCTTGGTGGTGAAGAAGGGGTCGAAGGCCTTGGCCACCACGTCGGCCGGCATGCCCTCACCGGTATCGGTGACGCTGACCACCACGTAATCGCCCGGCTTGAACTCGGCGTGCCGGGCCGCGGTGGCCTCGTCGATCTGGATATTCTCGGCTTCGATGGACAGCCGGCCGCCCTCGGGCATGGCGTCGCGGGCATTGATGGCGAGATTGAGGACCGCGTTCTCCAGCTGGTTGACGTCCGACATGGCGCGCCACAGGCCGGCCGGCGCGCTGGTCTTGAGACGCACCGTCTCGCCCAGGGTGCGCCGGAGCATGTCCTCCATGGACTCGATCAGCTCGGCGACATCGACCGCCTTGGGGTCGAGTGTCTGCTGGCGCGAGAAGGCCAGCAGCCGGTGGGTCAGGCTGGCGGCGCGCTGGGCCGAGGCGATGGCGCTTTCCATGAAACGGTCGAGCGAATCGACCTGCCCGCGCCCGATGCGGCGGCGGATAATGTCGAGCGACCCCATGATGCCTGTGAGCATATTGTTGAAATCGTGGGCGATGCCACCGGTGAGTTGGCCGATCGCCTCCATCTTCTGCGCCTGGCGCAGCTGATCCTCGGCTTGGTGCAGCGCATCCTGCTTGTGGCGTTCCTGCGTGATGTCGCGGCCATAGGCGTAGATCAGGTCGCCTTCCATCAGGGTGCGCCAGGAGATCCAGCGATGGCTGCCATCCTGGTGGCGGTAACGATTCTCGAAATTGGACAGATGCAGCGTGTCGACCGGCTGGGCCTCCTCGATCATGAATTCGCCGGGACGATGGCCGATCAATTGCTCGGGCTGGTAGCCCAAGATCTCGGTCCAGGACGGACTGACCGAGCGGAAGCGGCCATCGGCACTCAGGACCGCCAGCAAATCGAGTGAATTGTTCCATACCCGGTCACGTTCCCGAGTCGTCACCGCGACGCGGCCTTCGAGCGTTTCCGTCAGCGCCAGCAGCTTCGCTTCGACGGTCTTGAAGGGGGTGATGTCGTAGATTACGCCGATGAAGCGCACGCCGCCGGCGGGGCCGTCGCGGCGAACCTCGCCACGCCGCGCCAGCCAGCGCGTCTCACCGGTATCCGGGCGGGTGATCTTGAATTCGCGATAGGGCAGCTCGCCTTCCTGCTCGTCCTCCGGCGCCCCGATCAGCGGTGGATGGCCGGCCGGCAGCACGGAATTGATGGCGCGCAGCGCCACCGCGTCGGTCGGGGTCAGGCCGAGCAGCATGCAGAATTGCACGGAGACGTCGGCGGTACCGAAACCGCTGACATATTCGAAGGTGCCGACTCCGCCCGCCGATTGGGCGACACGCAGCCGCTCCTCGGTATGCTTCTGCTCGGTGATGTCGGTCAGCACCCCGGTGAAGCGCTGGATCCTGCCGTTTTTTCCGCTTTCGGGGCGGCCCTCGGCCGCCACCCAGCGCATGCTGCCGTCGGGCATCGAGATGCGGAATTGGCGGGCGAACTGGGTGACGCCGTGCATCACGCCGGCCACGGCGATGCGGATGCGCATGCGGTCGTCGGCATGGATATGATTGAAGAAGACGTCCGTTGAGGCGCCCAGCGCCAGCTGGCGCCGGTCGGCGCCATACAGTTCGGCGAAGCGGCTGTCGGCGTAGAGCCTGTTGCGCGTCACGTCCCAAAGCCAGATGCCGACCGCGCTGGCCAGGAACTCGCCAGCATTGTTCTCCGGGATCGGAAGGGGGGGCGTGTCGCGGCTCATGGCGTCGTCAGGTGAATTGGCCGAGATCGTCCGATCCCATGACCCGGTTGATGAATTCCCGGATCAGCGTCTTCAGCGCTTCCAGCGAGGGCAGGTCCATCAGCATGGCTATGTACCCGCGGATATTACGGCCGCTGATGGCGAAATTGATGTACAGGAACAGGACCACGCCATTCTCGCTGACGCGCTCGTTGAGTTCGAAGAAGATCGGCCCGTCGCCGCGGATCACATGCGGCAGCGAGACGTCGAGCGGCTGCTGCAGCATGTTGGCCATGGTCGCCAGGCAGCTGTTGAGCACCACATTGCCGGTTTCGGCCAGGGCTTCCTCTTCCAGCGCCTCCAACTCCTCGGTCGGCAGCGCGTCGCCGGCGACGGCGCGCACCAGGGCCATGCTGTTCGCTTGCGGAAAGATCAGCAACGCCCGTCCGGAGAACACCCCGTTGAAATCCTGACGCACGGCGATCAGCTGGTCGCTTTCGCGCTCCTGGATCAGGGTCGCCGCCGCCTTGCGACTGACCACCTCGACCGACGGGACCGACAGGATCACCGGCTCGCCGACCATGGCGCGCAGGCCGGTGGCGGCGCGGCTGACGCCTATATTCACCAGCTCGGCGAGAGCGTCGCGCTCCAGCTCGTCGAGGGCGAGGCTGGCCTCGGTCATTACACGCCGCGCAGTTTCAGTGCGGCGCCGGCGAGAAAACCGCTCAATCCTTCCGAGGTGATCGGTTTGGCGACGAAACTGACGTCGATGGTGCGCGCCTGGGCGATGATTTCATCCTGAAAATTCGCCGTGGCGAGAGCGATCGGCATGGAAGCGTGGATTTTGCGGATCTCCTCGGCGAGTTCGAGGCCGTTACGCCCCGGCATGTTGAAGTCGATCACCGCGAGGTCGATCTTCTCCTGTGACAACAAGGTCAGCGCCTCGTCGGCGTTCCCCGCCTCGAATTTTTTCCAGGCCGGTTGCGTGGCGGTGATAGCCTTGGCCGCGACGATGCGGGCCAGCTTGCTGTCATCCACGATCAAAACTGTGTTGGTCATCTTTTTCTGTTGTCTCCATCAGCTTTGCGAATCGATCTTCACCTGTCGTCCAACGCCAAAGCAAGCGCCGGGAACAGAAAATCCTTATTGAACACACCTTCAGGAGGGGCGCCCCGTATTTTGGGCCGAAAGGCGAGCAGGGCCTGGATCAGCGCGGCGTGCAGCTGGAGGCCCCCGGACAGCTCGACTTCCCATGCGCCGGGCTCGTCCAGTAGGACGGCCAGCGTCTCTGCTTCCTCGACGCCGCAATGTCCTTCCAGATGGATGATTCCGCCCTCGGCCCGCACGCTCATGCCACCAGCGCCTCCGGATCGAGGATCACCAGCACCCGGCCATTGCCCAGCATGGTGGTGCCGGCCAGGCCCGGCATCGCCGCCAGCAACCCCTCGGCCGGGCGCATGGCCACATCGAGACGGCCGACGATGGCGTCGATGGCGAGGCCGACCGGCTGATCCTGGGCGCGGATGACCAGCACCCGGCGATCTTCCCGGCGCGGCTCCCCGTCCGACGCCGCGCCGCGGCCGGTCAGAGTGGAAAGCGCCAGCAGCGGCACCGTGCGGTCGCGCCAATTGAAGGCCTGGCCGGCGCGGATCGGCACGATCTCGGCCTGTCCCACGCGCACCGTCTCCAGCACGCGGTCCATCGGCACGCCATACTGCTGATCGCCATCCGAGACGACGATGATCTTGGTCAGGCTCACCGTCAGCGGCAGGGTCATCTCGACCAGGGTGCCCGCGCCGGGCCGGCTCGACAGGGCGACACGGCCGCCGAGCCGCTGCACCGCGGCGCGCACCGCATCCATGCCGACGCCGCGGCCCGACAGGGCGCTGACCGATTGCGCGGTGGAGAAGCCGGGCAGGAAGATCAGCTCGATGGCGTCCTGGTCGGACAAGTCGCGCAGGCTTTCGGCGGGCAGCAATCCGCGCGTCTCGGCGGCGGCGCGGATCTTCACCGGATCGATGCCGCGCCCGTCGTCGGACAGTTTCAGACGCAGCCGCCCGCCGACCGCTTCGGCGGCCAGGGTGATGGTGGCGCGCGCCGGCTTTCCGGCGGCGAGGCGCTCCTCGGCCGGCTCGACGCCATGATCGACGGAATTGCGCAGCAAATGCGCCAGCGGTTCGAACAGCCGTTCGATGACATCCTTGTCGGCCTCGACCGCGCTGGCCTCGACGATCACCTCGATGTCGCGGCCGAGCGGAGCCGCCATTTCGCGCACCAGGCGCGGGAAGCGGCGCAGAAAGGGCGTCACGGGGACCATGCGCAAACCGGTCACCGAGTGATGGACGCGGCCGATCAGCCGGTCGAGCAGGCCGTATTGAGCCGTCAGGTCGGCGGTCAGCGCGCGGGGATCGGCGCCATCGCGCGCGGCGCCGACCAGCCCGGCCAGACCGTTCTTGGCCGCCACCAGCTCGTCGATCAGCGCCGCGAGCCCTTCCAGCTTGACGGTCTCGACGCGCAGGGTTCGTAGGCTCTGCTCGGTGAAGGCAACCGGCTCGGCCTGATCGAGGGCCGCTTCGCCCGACTCCAGCGGCGTCAGCTCGATCTGGTCGAGAACGAAGCGGAACGCCGCCTTCAGCTCGTCGGGCGAAGCCGCCGAAACGGCGTCGATGATCAGGGTGCAGGTGAAGGGGTCGTAGGGCGCGCCGCTTTCGTCGGCCTCGCGCAGGCCGAGCTTCAGCTCGATCAGTTTGGGCACGCCCCGCATCAACTGGATCGGGTCGTCGCCGCGGAAATAGCATTTCGGGTCGGGGCGATAGCGGATCGCCGTCAGCCCGGCCTCGCGCCGCGTCTGTCCGCCGGCCGGATCGGCCAGAGCCCGCACCAGCGAAGCCGACGTCTGGACGGCGTCGGCGGGCAGTTGCTCCGTCTCCTGCAGAGCGGCTAGCCAGCGCTCGGTCTGGGTCAGCGTGGCCAGCAGAGCGTTGAGCATGGCCTGGCTGAGGCCGCGCCGTCCTTCGCGCGCGATGCCGAGAACGTCCTCGGCGGCATGCAGCGCGTTCTCCAGCGGCGGCATGTCGAACAGGCCGGCCGAGCCTTTGAGGGTGTGCAGCGCGCGGAAGGCGTCGTCGAGGCTGGGGCGGTCCTCGGGATTGCGTTCGAGGGCGAACAGGGCGTCGCTGCCCTGCTGGACCAGCTCCGGGCCTTCGATGAGGAACTGGGCCAGCAATTCCTCCATCAGCGCGCCCCTGCCATCGCAGGTGGCGGCCGCTGATAGACGATCGCGCTGGGAAAGCGCCGAAGCTCGAACAGGTCGCTCATGCGGGACATCGATTCCGTGTGCCCGAGGCAAATGAAGCCGCCGGGGCGCAAGCACGACCACAAGTTCCTGGTGGCCCGGGCGCGGGAAGCATCGTCGAAATAGATTAGGACATTCCGGCAGAAGATGACATCGAAGATGCCGTTTGCTTGCATCGAGACGGGATCTACAAGGTTTGCCTCGGTATAGATTACCGATTCGCGCAGATCTTCTATGATGTAGCGCGTGCCGTGGCGCAGCGGCTCGAAATAATCATGGATCACCTCTGGCGGCAGGCGGTTGAGCGAGCGGGCCCCGTAACGGCCCTCCCGCGCCGTGGCCAACGACTCACCATCGACGTCCGAGCCGACGATCTCGACGTGATAGGCGTCGACCAGTCGCCAATTCTCCAGCAGCCAGAGGGCGATCGAATAGGGCTCCTCGCCGGTCGAACAGGGCTGCGACCATATGCGGATCTTGTCGCCGGGCCGCTTCTCCTTGATGACTTCGGGAAGGATGCTGTCGGTGAGGCAGCGGAACTGATGGTCCTCACGATAGAAGTAGGTCTCGCCGACGGTGAAGGAACTGATTACCGCCGCCACCTCGACGGGGTTGGTGCGCAGCAGCTGGTAGTAATGGTTGAAAGAGGGGCTGTCGGTCCTGGCGAAGCGTTCGAACAGGCGGCGTTCGATGAAATAGCGCTTGCTCTCGCCGAGCTGGATGCCGACGCGGCCATAGAGGAACTCGCAAAATTGCCGCAGCTCCTCGATGCTGAGATGGCTCATGGCGTTTCCGCCAGGCGCAGCAATATCGGCGTTATCTCTTCGACGGGAACGATGAATTCGGCGCCGCCGGCGCGCACCAGCTCGCCAGGCATGCCCCACACCACGGCGCTCTCCTCGGATTCGGCGATGGTGCGGCCGCCCAAGTCGCGCAGACGCGTCATCGCCGCGGCGCCGTCATAGCCCATGCCGGTCATCAGCACGCCGACCAGTCCGGCGGCGGCCGCGGCGTGCAAGGCGCTGTCGACCAGGCGGTCGACCGAGGGATGCCAATTGAGAGCGGCGTCGGACGGCGCCGACAGGGCGACCAGATCGCCGCGGCGGCGGCTGATCAGAATGTCGGCGTCGCCGCGCGCCACATGGACGCGCCCGGCGCGCAGCGGGGTCGGTCGGGTCACCTCGATCACGTCGAGCGCGCACAGCCGGTCGAGCCGGTCCGCCAGCGCGCCGGTGAAGCTGGCCGGCATATGCTGGGCGATGATGATGGGCCAGGGAAAATCGGCCGGCAGCGGTTCTAGCAGCGCGTCGAGCGCGGGCGGTCCCCCGGTCGAGCAGCCGACCAGCACCAGCCGCTCCGATGGCGAGCCTCCGGTCAGCGGTTCGACCCTGGTCGTCATTTTGCGGGTCGTCCTGACCTTGCCGACCGGTTCGGACAAAGCGCCGGCCTTGTGACGAATGCGCTCCGCCAGGCGGTGGGTGCCGCGCAGGCGCGCCTTCGAGGCGATCAGCACCTTCTCGACCAGGAGCGGGCCGAATTCGTCGAGCTTCAGCGATACCGCGCCGCCCGGTTTCAGCACGTAATCGACGGCGCCGAGCGCCAGCGCCTCCAGGGTTTCCTTGGCGCCGGTTTCCGTCAGCGTCGAGAACATCACCACCGGGCAGGGCCGCTCGATCATGATGCGGTCGAGGCAGGTCAGCCCGTCCATCTGCGGCATGGTGATGTCGAGGGTAATGACGTCGGGTCTGATTTCGTGCAGCAGGGCCAGCGCCTCGACGCCGTTGCGGGCGAAGGTGACCGAGATGTCCGGCGTGCCGGAAAAGATCTCGGCCAGCAGCCTGCGCATCAGCGCTGAATCATCGACGGCGAGCAGCTTGATCACGCTTGCGGCGGATCCATCGAGGTTTCGAGGCGGGCGAGGACGTCCCGTTCGGCGCGGTCCAGCAACTCCTTCGGCTCGATCAGCAGGATCAGTCTTTTTCCGTTCTCGAGGCTGGCGACGCGGCTGAACAGGCGGCCGGCCTCGGCGGCGAGTTCGGATGTGGCGGTGATGCTGTCGGCGGCGAGGTCGGTGATTTCGGCGGCGGAGTCCACGATAAAACCGGCCTTGCGGCCCTCGACGGTGGTGACGACGATCCTGGGACGCGCTTGTGTTCCATCCGCCGCGCTGGCGAATCGGACGCGCTGGTCGATCACCGGAATCACCTTGCCGCGCAGGGTAACGATGCCTTCGATGAAGTCGGGCGCGTTGGGCAGCCGGGTGATCTGCTTCGGCAGGCGCATCACCTCGTCGACCGCATCGAGGGGCAGCCCATATTCCTCGGCGCCGAGACGGAAGATCAGGAAGCGCTCCGCGCCCTCGTCGGTAGTGGTTATCGTCATCGCGCCGCCTTCTTGCCGTCCATCGGCCAGGATATGGGCCACCGTCTCGTCGCGGAACAGGCGCTCGCCCGACAGGATCGCGACCAGGCCCTTATTGCCGGCCAGACGGCAGATCGACTGCACCTGAGCCTCGCCGGCGCCGCGATTGAGCACCGCCGGCGCCGCGTCGATCGACTCCTCGGGCACCCGCAGGATCGAGCGCAGCCTGTCCACCGCCAAGCCGATCCGGGCGGTGCCGATGCGCGCCACCACCACGCGGTCCGATGGCCTATGCTCGACAGGCAGGCCGAGCAGCTTGCGCAAGCTGACGATCGGCAGCAAGCGATCGCGCAGCGTGACGACGCCCAACACCGCTTCGGCGGATTGGGCGAGATCGGCCATGGTGGGAGGCAGGGGCAGCGCCTCCTCGACCTCGCCGATCGGCAGGGCGTAGGCCTGGCCGGCCAGGTCGAAGGCGAGGAAGGCGCGCTCGGCGTGGCGCGCCTGTACCTGGGGGGCGACGGAATGGGGGGGAATGGAAGGGCCAGAGACTGGCCGGCTCGCGGCGAATTCGGTTTTCAGCAAGGCGTCGAGATCGAGCGCCCGCACGCTTTGGTCGTCGAGCTGATAGAGACGACCGAAGCCCTCGCGGCGGCCGTCGGACTCGAGCTGGTCGACCGGCATGCCGGTCAGCGTGCCGACCTTGTCGACGGCCAGTCCGATCGCTTGCGCGCCGTCGACCAGCAGCAGGCGGGAGTCGGGCCCCGGATGCTCGGTTCGGCCCAGCAGGCGGGCCAGCGAGATCACCGGCGCCGGCATGCCGCGCAAGGAGCCGATGCCGAGCAGGCTGGGCGGCCCGTTAGGCACCCGGGTCAGGCGCGGTGGCCGATGGATTTCCAATATATCGGACGCAGTGACGGCGAACTGCTCGCCGCCGACGAAGAAGGTCAGGACTTTGCGGATGGGCGCGGCCGCGCTCAAGCGACGCTCTCGCTCTGGCGCATTTCGTCGGCCAGCGAGGCGATTTCCTCGATCGAGGCGGCGAGATCCTCGGCGCTCTGGGCTTGCTGGTGGGCGGCGCTGCCGGCTTCGGAGGCCGAGTTGGTGGCCTCCTCGGCGGCGGCGGCGATCTCGGCGATGCCGGCCAGGATCTCGCTGACGGACTGCTCCGCCCCCTCGGCGGCCTTGGCGATATCGAGACTGATCCCGCGCAGGATTTCCGCGCTGTCGGCGACCATGCCGAGGCGGGTGTCGATCTGGCGGTTCTTCTCGAATTCGGCGTCCAGCACGGCAAGGGCCTGATCGAGATCGCGCCGCACCTGCACGGTCTGGCTGCGCATCTGGCGGACGATTTCCTTGGCGCGGTCGGCGCTGGAGACCGAATCATTGGCCAGCGCGCGGATATCCCCGGAGACGGCGGCGAAGCCGCGGCCGTTCTCGCCGGCGCGGGCGGCCTCGACCGAGCCGCTGACCGCCAGCATGGTGGTCTGCACGCCGATCAGGGACATCGATTCGACGTGGCGCTCGATCACCAGCCCGGAATTTTCCAGCGCATCGAGCAGCTCGATCACCGCGCGGATCTCGCCGGTGGCG
>Ga0302314_10016218_pt1 | contig 12609 bp, 9 predicted proteins | sample III_Palsa_N2_3_FD_200533 | JGI IMG/M metagenome (GOLD analysis project Ga0302314, IMG submission 200533) | Peat permafrost microbial communities from Stordalen Mire near Abisko, Sweden - III_Palsa_N2_3 | ecosystem: Environmental > Terrestrial > Soil > Palsa > Peat permafrost | place: Sweden...
TCGTGTGCGGATCGCGCAACAGATCACGTCACTTGCTGGCGGCCTACTCGGCACTTGCCGCGCTCGCTTCGGTCCACCGAGAGGCGGCGCGCCACCAGGTGTTGCACGGCGCAGCGATGGGTGGGGCGGCATGAGCGAATCGGCCGACGAAGCGTCACCGCAGGAGGCCCGACGGCCGGAGAAAACGATCTGCGTCGTCGGCTCCGGTTGGAGGTTCACCAGCGGCATAAGTTACTACACCTGTCATCTTTCCGGTGCGCTCGCCGACCGATGCCGTGTCTCGGCGATCCTGATGCGGCGGCTCATGCCACGTACTCTCTACCCTGGCAAGGCGCGCGTAGGCAGGAAGCTGGCCACCCTGGACTACGACGCCAGGGTGGAGGTGCTCGATGGAGTCGACTGGTTCTGGGGACTCAGCATCCTGCGGGCGGTCCGCCATATCCGGCGCGCACGGCCTGACGCGCTCGTGCTGCAGTGGTGGACCGGGACAGTCGCGCACACCTACTTGATGCTCGTACTCACGGCGCGCCGGATGAATTCGCGGATCCTCGTGGAATTCCACGAGGTCCAGGACACCGGCGAGGCAGGAGTTCCACTGGTCGCGTGGTACACAAGACTCGCGTTGGCCGCCGTGCTACGCCGCGCCGACGGGTTTCTCGTCCACTCCGAGTTCGACCGCACAGCTCTGACGCGCGTGTACGACCTGTCCGGCCGCCCAGTTCGCATCGTGCCGCACGGCCCGTTCGAACACCACCGGGCGCCGCGCACCGCAGGGGTCGAGGGCCGCTGCCGCCTGCTGTTCTTCGGCACGATCCGGCCCTACAAAGGCCTCGAACACCTCATCGAGGCATTCAACTCCCTATCGGCCGACGAGGCCGCGAGCTACCGCCTGACCGTGGTCGGCGAGACCTGGGAAGGATGGACCCGGCCGCTGGAGCTGATCGCGGTGTCGCCCCATCGCGATCGCATCAACCTGATCAACAGATACGTCTCGGACGAGGAGGCCACTGGCTACTTCGCCGACGCGGACGCCGTGGTCCTGCCTTACCTGCGCTCCTCGGCGAGCGGTCCACTGCATATCGCGATGAGTAACGGCCTGCCTATCATCGTCACGGCCGTCGGCGGCCTCATAGAAGCCGTGGCGGACTACGAGGGCGCGATCCTCGTCCCGCCGGCCGACGCGCCGGCCCTGGCCGACGCTCTGCGGAAAACGCGTGTCCGCGCGGGCGCGACATACGCCGAGCAGACATCGTGGGACCGTAATGTCGATGCGATCCTCGCGCTCGCCTCCGGAACGGAGCCGCGACAGTGAGGATAGCTCTGGTAAGCCCCGGATATCCGCCTGCCGTCGGCGGAGTCGAGCAGGTCGTCGCGCAACAGGCCAGGGCACTCGCGAAAACCGGTCACAAGGTTGAAGTCTACGCACAGGAGCGGACGGCGGAACGCATAGGTGTGCGCGAGGACGCCGGCGTCGTCATCCACGGATTCGCGGTCGTAGGGTTGCGCGACTATTCGGTCTCGCCCGGGTTGTGGCAGAGTATCGCCGCCGAGAGCGGAACGTTCGATGTCGTACACAGTCACAGCTACCATGCGTTGACCGGTCTGACCGCAGCACTGCGCGCTCAGGCGCCGACGGTCTTCTCCCCGCACTACCACGGCACTGGACATTCGCCACTGCGAGTCGGTCTACACCGGCTCTACCGGCCTGTCGGGCTCGTCTCGTTCGCCCGCGCTGCTGCCGTGGTATGTGTCTCGGATGCAGAGGCGAAGCTCGTGGCTGCGCACTTCCCGGCCGCACAGAAGAAGATCACCGTTGTGCCCAACGCGGTCGCCGCGGAGGCGATCCAAGCCGCCAGGCCATTCCCAGGCGAGCCGCCAACCGTGCTATGCGTTAGCAGATTGGAAGGGTACAAACGGATCGACCGCGTCATAGAGTCTTTCGCCGCCCTGCAGATCACAACGATGAAGGGCACTAAAAGGCCGCAACTCGTGGTCATCGGTGACGGGCCGGACCGGCCAAGACTCGAAGAGATCGCCACCGAAACCGGTCGGTCTCACAGCGCCGTAGAACCTGGAACCTCGCCACTGGTTCGCTTCCTCGGCCGAATCCCTGAGCCCGACCTCTACAGGTGGCTGCGCACCTGCCACCTGTTATGCAGCTTTTCCGAGCACGAGGCATTCGGCCTGGCACCAGCAGAGGCCGTTGCGGCGGGCGCCGCCGTACTGCTGTCCGACATCCCCGCGCACAGCGAACTCGCCAAGCGGTGCAACGCTGCCGCTCCCGGTTCGATCCGCCTGGCGGCTCAGAGCGAGTCGGACGGCAACCTAGCCGTGCGTATGGCCGACCTGCTCCGAGCGCCGCGTCGTGCTTCGAGCGCAGCTCACGGCCTGCCCGATTGGGACGAAGTCGCTGAACAGCTCACCGAGATCTACCAGCGTATTCCCGTACAGAACGGCGGAGCAGAGCGGTGACGAGCGCGGAGCCGAAACACCAGAAGGTCCCGACCACTCCGACAGCTATATGGCACTTCGTGATCTGGCCGCTTGCCGTCACTGGAGCAATCCTGCTGACCTGGAGCTATTCTCTGGCCGCGACCCGACAGGAAGCGGATCAAACCCATTACGCCGTCTTCTGGGCGGGCATGCTTCTGTTGACCGTACCGACTATCGCGGTCTGCTGTTCCCGCCAGGCCGCACCTCGCATGCGGCTGGCCTGGCTGCTCGCTTACGGCGTGTTTACGTTCCTGCCCAAGCTGCTCCGCGATCCGTCCACACCGCTGTTCCATGACGAGGTCGCGCACTGGCGGCAGACCGTCAACTTGGTCGCCAGCGGGAAGCCGTTCCAGCCGGATCCGCTCATCGGCATCATCAGCCGCTATCCGGGCCTGCACGCCACGGTAGCGAGCGTCAGCGCCACCACTGGGCTCAATGTGTGGCAGAGTGCGCAACTCCTGCTCGTCCTCGCGCACGTTATCGCTTTGCTCGGTGCATATGTGCTCGGTGAAGCGACGCTCGGCTCAGCCCGAGCAGGCGCAGTCGTCGCACTCTTCTATAGTTTCAACTCGAGCTACCTCTACTTCGACACCGAGCTCGGATACGAATCCCTCGCCATTCCATTCTTCCTCTGGTCTCTGGCATGCGTCGCGAAACTACACCGCGCGCACGACCGCAAAGAACGCATCGCCTGGGCCGCCGCCGCTGCGGTGCTTGGCTGTGCGGTCGCGCCGATCCATCCTCTCACCGCACTCATACTCGTCCTGGCGCTTAGCCTGGTATCTGCGGCTACTCTCATATCTCGCCTACGCGGAAACACGCTGCCAGGAACCGCCGCACCAACGCTTGTGGTGACTGGCGCGGTCGCCGTCGCTATCGTCTTATGGATCACCGCAGTCGCACCCGGCACCGTCTCCTACCTGTCGCCATACTTCGGCGGCGGCATCGGGCAGCTGAGCGGGCTCTTTTACGGCTCCGGCGGTGGAAGAACGCTATTCAGTGCAAGCACGGAACCCGCATACGAGCAAGGCGCCGCGTTTTTGTGTCCAGCAATCACCGCGGTGCTGGCGTTTGCCGCCATCGCAAACACCTGGCACAAGCGGAAGAAACCGGACCGACCGCGGTGGGGACCGATGCGCTTAGGACTCGCCCTGTTCGGCCTCATCTACTTCCCCTCTCTACCGTTCATCCTGGTCTCCACCAGCGCCGAGGGGGCACGGCGAAGTTGGGGGTTCACATATGTGGCGCTCGGTGTCCTCATCACTCCGACGGTGCTCGCGCTCGTGGACTCGCGTCGCTGGCGCAGCATCGCACTCCAGCGAGCCGCGCGCACCGCAGCGATCGTCGGGGCCTGCATCCTCCTGGTAGGGAACACTTCTGCTGGGCTCGATGAGGACTACCGCTTTCCCGGGCCGTTCGTCTACGGCTCCGACACGCGCTCGATCAGCACCGAACTGATCGAGACCGCCGACTGGTTTGACCAGCACATAGGCAATGGAGAGCTCGTAGTCACCGATCGTTACACCGGGCTGGAATTCGTCCGCGATGCGAACGCTTGGACTGCGGCGCCCTCGCCCGGCTTCCCGGCATACGACCTCTACTATGACGTCGGCAAGCCTTCGCCCGACCTGATCGCCGAGTTGTCCACTTCCCACTATGCCTACTTCATCGTCGACAGGCGGATGGCGCTTCAACTCCCGGCGATCGGCGTCTACTTCGAGCCCGACGAGCCCTTCGCCTACGCGTCAGCGGACCCGATCACGACTGCCGCGCTCACCCAGTACGAGCAGTATCCCTGGACCACGCTGATCTACCAGAGCGACGATTACTCCATTTACCGCTTCGACTTCGACGCAGTCGGCGCTGTGGTCTCCGGAGGCCCCCGATGACGAAGGTTCCGACGGCCCCGCGTGCTTGGGTTGCTCGCGCCGTGTCCACAGCGGAGATCACGGTCCCGGCAGTATTGGTCGTGCTGGCGTTCGCTGCACGTTTCGCACTGCCCGGCGGCGTGATGCGCGCAGTGTTCGTCGTGCCGGCGATCCTGTGGGTTCCCGGACGCTGCTTTATCAGCCGTCTTCCGATCCCGCGTAGCATGGACACCTGGCTCGTCCCCCTGGCCGTGCTCTTCAGCATCGCGGCCCTGATCGCCACGTCGCTAGTCGTCTACGCCATGCTCGGACACGTCGATCTGAGTACACTCCCGCTCTGGACCGCGCTCGGCTCGCTGCTCGTCTGCCGTCCTCGAGCTGAATCGGCTCCGGGGAGGTCGGCGTTCCGCGAAACACATCTCGTGCGGTTCGCCGCGCTCTTCTGCGTGGGCACGCTGGTAGCTGCCGGTATCGTCGCCGGGGTGTTTCGCGTGCTGCCCGCGCAGCAGCCAACCGGGTATCTCGCGTTCTCGTTCGCGGGAAGTTACGCCACCCTCTCGGGCGTCATGCCCGCGCAGGCTGGATCAATCCTTGACGTCCCAGTGGCGGTCAACGCCGCCCAGGAAAGCCTTTCTGGTCTCACCGTCGCCGTCACGCTAGACGGCAAACCAGACCCAGGCATGCAGGCGGTCGCCGTTCGGCTAGCGGACCCGGAACTGGGGGCCGCGACGATCGAGTTGACCGTACCAGTCGGCTGCCTCAGCCGCTTTAGCTTCAGCCTCCAGCGGCACAATGTGCAGCTACGGCTGCTCGACCTCTACACCACGACGGATCACTTGGCGGCCTGTGGTGGGCACTGACAAGGCCGTACGGCCTGAAGAGTTCACGGGTCCGCGACGGCACGCCAGGCCCCCACGACCCAGCCGCCGAACAGCACTCGTGCACCGGATGATGACGGACTCGCTAACGCGTAACAGCGTCAATATCATGGGCACGAGCGTGGTCAACGCAGGACTCGGCTATGTCTACTGGACCGTAGCGGCCCGCCACATGTCGGCAGTCTCCGTGGGTCTAGGGTCCGCGATGATTTCGGCGATGGTCATCCTCTCCCTCGCCGTCTACCTCGGACCCGGTGGGGGGCTCATCGCACGGCTGCCCAAGCGCGCGACGCGCGCTGACTGGGTGGCCACCGCGCTCTCAGCCCAGCTGGGCTGCGTTGCGGCCACTGCGATTCTGGCCGCTGCAGCGCTCTACCCGCTCGCGCAATTGCTTCCGGCGCTGCGTCCGCTGGCCACGGACCCGCGCGCCGCGGCCTGGTTCGTACTCGGCGCCGCCGGGTGGACCTGCTCGGGCCTGCTCGACTACATCTTCATCGCCGAGCGCCGAAGCTCGCTAATGCTCCGGCGTAATGCATCTGCCTCGGTCGTCAAGGTGGCATCGCTATTCGCTGTCCTCGCCTTCGGGCGGCACACCGGGGCAACTGCGATCCTGGCGACCTGGTCACTCAGCGGGCTGACTGGCAGTGTGAGCGGCTTGGTCCTGTGCCATCGCCGCATTCATCGGCTCGGCCCCATTCCATGGCGGGTGCTCCGCCGTGAGTTTGCCGAACTCGCCCGGCCGAGCCTGGGCCATCACGCGATCAGTATCGGAGGCCTGCTGCCGACTTACCTGCTCCCTGTCGTCGTCACTGCCCGCCTCGGAGCGCAGCAGAACGCGTACTTCTACGTCACCTGGATGGTTGGCAGCTCGATCTTCATGATCAGCCCGGCGGTGTCATCTGCGATCTTTGCTGAAGGGAGCCACGACGCGGGCCGGTTGCGGAACCTGTCAGGCAGCTCGCTTCGGATCATCCTGGCGGTCGTCGTCCCTGCCGTGCTCGTCGTCGGCCTCGCCGGCCGGCTGATCCTGAGCTTGTTCGGCCATGGATACGCCGTTCTCGGCTACCCGCTCCTCCTCATCCTACTGGCATCTTCGTTCCCTGACGCCGTCACGAACATCTCGGTCGCCACGCTGCGGGTACGCGGGAAGCTTGCGGCTGCGGCCGTGCTCAACGGATCGATGGCCGTGCTCTCAGTAGCCGGAGCCTGGATTCTGGCTGCGCACCTCAGCATCCGAGGCGCCGGGGCAGCCTGGCTGATAGCACAGAGCGCCGGCGCACTCGCCGTATTCGTGTTGCACAAACGGCTGTGGCCACCGCCTGACCGGGAGACTGCAGCACCGAGCGCTCGACTCGATGCAAGGGAGCACAACTGATGCATATCATGCAGCTAAGTGACTTCTACCGGCCAACGATCGGTGGTCTGGAACGGCACGTAGAGACACTCTCGAAGGAACTAGTCGCACTCGGACATCAGGCTACTGTGGTGACGCTGAAAATCGCCGACCGACCGGACTTCGAGGTCATAGAGGGGGTACGGGTACACCGAATCGATGGCTGGAACGCCGTGCTCACGCCGTTCTACGCGGACGCCGCACGGCCGTTCCATCCGACGGCTCCAGATCCGGGGCTGAAGAAACGGCTGCGGCGGCTGATGGCTGACGAACGGCCGGATGTCGTGCACAGTCACAGCTGGATTCAGTACTCGTACTTTCCACTACACCGGTCGGCCGTCGGCCCCGGGCACGTCGTGACCCTGCACGACTACGGGCTCAGCTGTGCGAAGAAGACATACCAGCAGGGCGAGCAGACATGTTCGGGGCCTGCACTAGTCAAATGCCTAATATGCGCGCGCTCGCAGTACGGCGCGGGGAAGTCGGCCGCGCTGGTGACCGGCCTGCGGACCAGCCGGAGACTGCTCGGCCGGGCCGACGCTTACATCGCTGTCAGCCGGGCCGTCGCGGACGCGGCACGGCCGGTACTGCCATCGGATACTGAACTGACCGTGATCCCGAGCATGGTGCCCAATGGGATGGACCTGCTCGCCGAGCACAGCGAGCGACCAGACTTCCTACCCACACGGGACGGATATCTGCTTTTCGTCGGGGCGCTCGGCCATCACAAGGGCGTCGACGTGCTCCTGGAGGCGCACCGGCGTATGAGGCACCGCGTGCCGCTCGTACTCATCGGCACCCCCACCGGCGACTCATTCGACTTCTCGGACCCGAACGTCACTCTGGCGCACAATCAGCCCAGCCAGGTCGTAATGGCTGCCTGGACTCACGCCTCGATCGGCGTGGTGCCGTCCATCTGGCAAGAGCCGCTCGGGCAGGTTGCCGTGGAGGCGATGCTCGCGGGGCGCCCGGTGGTCGCCTCCGACGTCGGCGGCCTCAAGGACACCATCGAGCACGGAGTTACCGGACTACTCATCCCTCCGCGCGATCCGGGCACGCTCGCCGAGGCACTCGACGCGCTGCTCGATGACCCGGAGCGGCAGGCCCGGATGGGCCGGGCCGGGCGTGACCGAGCCCGTACGTTCGAGGCCAGATCTGTCACGCCACGGATCATTGAGTTATTCAACCGGATCCTGCACGCCCGCGTCGGAACCGAACTGCGGTCGGCAGAGAAGGCCCAGCCCCGGTCCTGACTAGCTGCAGAAGTTCACGCGCGCGTAGTTACCGGAAGCCTACCCATTGGAGGAGTCGGCTCGGGCGGCGACGGGCTGCGCGCCCAGCGGGCGCGCCTTGATCCTTGTAGAGAGAGTCCGAACTCACACGATACATATATCAATAGCAGTAGTCTCAGTTTCAGTCTCAGTTCGCCTACGTAAGCCGTTGTCCGCTGACGTACGTTGATAGGGTTGACCTGCGTGAGCGGGCAACCACGTACGTCGGCGGACACCGGGTGATCGAGCTTAAACCGGCGCTCCCGGCATGAGTGTGGATTACTCAGGCCTTTGCTCCCATGGTAGGTGGAGGGTGATCGGTCCGCAGGTGAGCATGACGAGGCCGAGGGCTGCTTCGGCGCTGTGGAATCCGCGTGCTCTGCGGATGATCAGTCGGACGTTGCTGTTGATGCCTTCGTGGCGGCCGTTGTTGATCCGGCGCTCGATCGCCTCGGTGATGCCGTCGAGGTGCTTGCGGATGGTTTTGGCAGATTTGGCGTACGCGGCCATGCCGCTGTCCTCGGCTTTGCGGCACCAGCGCTCGATCAGCAGCAGCGCCTGGCCTTCGTCGAGGTCGCCGGCGAAGCTCTGCCGGAAGGCCTCTTTGAGCGTGTAGGCCTTCCACAGCTCGCCTCCGCGCCGCCGCAGCCTGCGCAGTGTGCTGTTTTGGTCCTCGTCGAGGTCCGTGGGGTTCTTCAGCAGCGCCCAGCGCGCGCCTTTGAACAGTTTGGCGGCCACCGGGTCGATGGTGCGCATCGCCTGCCAGATGCCGCGGCGCACCGTGTCGAACGCGTCGGTGACGAGTTTGACCGCGTGGAACGGGTCGATGCAGATCACGGCGTTCGGGGCATGAGTGGTGAAGGCCTTGCGGAACGCCGGGGCCATGTCCATGCTCGCCGCCTCGATCCGGGCGGCGCGCTCGGGGCCGAGTTCGTCGAAGAACTCCTCGATCGCCTCGGTGTTCTTCCCGGCGGTGCCCCATACGATCTTCCCGGTGTCATGGTCGGAGACCAGGCTCAGGTATTTGTGGTGCTTGCGCCGGGAGATCTCGTCCACCCCGACCGTCACCAGGTTCTCGAGACGGTTTTCGTCGACCTCGGTGGCCACCACGCGTTCGAGGATGCGTCCGACGGTGTCCCAGTCGATGCGCAGGGACCGGGCGATCGCGCTCTTGTCGGTCTTGGTGGCCAGGAACGCGGCCACGTCCTCGAACTCTGCGGTGAACCGGGAGCGGTAGCGGGCGAACGGCGCCCATTCGGTGACCACGCCGTGCTCGGGGCAGCGCAGCCGACGCAGCCGCGCATGCAGTTCGACACGGGCCGCGCCGAAGTCCAGGTGCCGCCAACCGCTGTCGACCGACCGCTGGTCGTAGCGCGCCCGGGTGGCGTAGTCGCACAGCGGGCAGTACAGCTTGCGGGCCCTCAACGCGACCTGCACGCGCAGCAGCCCGGGTTCCAGCGACACGCCGGACACCGTGATCCCGGGCAGACACAGCAGATCGTTCACTAAGGTGGTGGCGAGCACGGCGGTCCTTTAGTCCCACGTCAGACGGCTTCGATAACCCCTGAACGTAGACGCAGACCGCCGTGCTCAGCTCGTCACCGCCTCGCGTGTCGCCGATCTTCCCTCCCACGGCCCAATCCCGGCCAACCCCACAACAAGATCACCCACACTCATGCCGGAAGAGCCTAATTTCCGTCCATGCATCAGCTCTCGTACGGTTGCTTATGGCGCCCCTTGTATTGAGCATCGGGTTCAGTCTGGACGGCAAGATCGATGCCGTCGCCGCTGACGTAATGTTCGTAGAGTAGCGCGCTAGGTGACAGCCCAGCTTCAGGAGGCTCGCTGCGTGGTTGCATCAGATCGCTGAGTCGCTCTGGCGATGTGGCATCCGCGTTGTACCCATAGGGTTTACTACTCCAGGTGGGTGATCCCTCTCCTCCGCTCGCATACGACGCTAGCCCTCCATCGCCCCCGCCTGCGTATCCGTGTGATTCAGGACCGAAGTTGTCGTGTGGGTTCCCGCTGTACTCGTACCACGGGAAAATCTCTATGGTGGGTTCATCCTGGTACGAAAGATCAACATAGTCCGGGAGACCAGGAGCGGTCTCTTGCTGCAACTGCAGGAAGATCGGGTCGGCCGAGCTGCCGATGGACGTCGCGAGATCTGGCGCGTCGGCGAACACGTCGCTAACAACTCCCATATCGCTGAGACTGAGGCCCAGGCGAACCAGCTCAGCCTCAAGCTGGGCACGCTGCCGCCTCAACTTGTTCAGCGCGTCCTCTTCTGCTCGGCGCTGGGCTTCAAGCCGCACGAGTTCCGTCTGCATCCGTGCCTTCTTGCTGACCCGCTCGCGGTATGCGAACTCGTCTTCGCGCCGCACCCTCGCTACGGATTCGGCCAACACCTGTCGCTTCAGCATCTCCGCTTCGACGAGCCTGCGATGCTCCATCTCCAGCGCGGTGCAAGAGTTGAGCAACGCCTGCCGCCGCTGTTCGAGCTCTTCGAGCTCCGGATCACCTGTCCCCTCATACTGTTCAGGCCCTTCCCGAGCCGTGACGAGAGCCTCGTAGTCCCCGCGGAGCTGCACGTGCTCCAATCTCACCGCGTTTATCTCTGCCGTCGCTCGTGTGAAGCCCGCCTGCGCATCGTCGCGCTCATGTTCGAGCTTGCCAATCTGTTCGAACAGCCCCGCCCGTTCGGCCTCGGCGTTCTGCTTGAGCTGCTTCTGGCGATCGCGCTCGATTCTCAGTCGGCTGACCTCGTCGGACAGCCCCTGCAGTTTCGCGACGACCGCATCATTGTTCTTAGAAGCCCTGACGGCGGCCGGGTTGAAGTTCCGCATCGCTGCAGCACGCGCCAAGCGCTCGGACGCCTCGACATCGGCACGCAGATCCGCAAGGTTCCTGTCGAACGCCAGCCTTTCGCCGGCCGTCAGGTGCGCTGAGCGGGCCTCGACCATCGCCGCGATCAAGAGGTCCGGCGGCGACTTCGCGCCCGAGAGCCACTGCGTGATGGTGCTCTGCGCGGCGTGGCCTGAGCGCGACTTCACCGATGGCACCAGCTTCGCTAAGTCAGCACGCGAGATCCGCGGATCGGCGTCCATCTGCTCGTTGAGCCAGGCGATAAGCGCGACAACCGCGGATTCCCCTTCCGGCGGCCTTGCGGGTCGGCCGACCCGACCGGCCCGCAAGGCCAGATCAGTCATCCCCGACGCCTCCACGCGGCATAACACCCGGAGACGATCGTGGCATAGGCACCGAGCACGACAGGGTTCGGGTGCGCGAGTGCGATTAGGACCACGCCGACGACGAGGACGGCGACGAAGGCGAGCAGGTCGTACAGGTTGGAGTTGCCCGGCTTCCGGGCTCCCCGCTGCGCAGTCGTAGTCAAGCGAACTCCTCAGCGCTCTACTACGAGAGCGCGTTTCACAGCCAGGCTGATTGCTCGGCGTCTGCTCACCAGTAAGCCAACCCCGGCAATTGTTGCCAAGGCGCAGAGCGAATAATAGCCGAAGAACATCGAAGAACTCTGTGGCATGCGGCGCCGCGTACGACTCTTGGGATGGCCTACTGCACCCGAACAGCTCCGGAGTCGGTCAGCTTCGACTGGACGCCCCGGGAATCATGCCCCTCGCTCGGCCCACCTGGCGCATCGGCTCCGAATTATCGGCGTGCGCCGAAAAATAAGCTGAGCTGCGAGGATGCCTCCACTGTCACCGAATAACGTGCGAAGTTCGGCGCGCGGCGAATGTCCGAGCGATCTTCGTCGGGGCGCTGTTTCGCCACTTCGGCACCGTACGTCGCGGCATGATCTTCTGACTGAGCTCTGATCATTTGTCACGCGCGGAGATCGCAAGCCATCTCCCGCGGATCGGCCGAGTCCGCCGTCCGCGTACGTCCGCAGGGATTCAGTGATCTCACGGGTTAAGAGGGCATGCGATTTGCGCCCCTTTGCCGCAATAAGTGCCTCGCCGAGTTGAGGTTACCTCGTCCGTTATGCGCTTGCTGACGTTGTCGATCACCTTGAGGTGGATCATGGCTTCGGACCTCGCGGTGAGGGTCTCGTAGTCTTTGGCGAGTCTGCGGTCGCACGCCGCGTTATGACCGCCAGACACGACTCCTCATGCGGATTCATCCCCATCCCGGGACCGCAGCACAAGCGTCGTGATCCAGCCAGCGAGCAGGCCGAGGCAGAGGAGCGGCAGGAACCTCGGGCCCCGGTGGCGGTGCGCCACACCACAGTACCGATCCAGGCGGCGGAGGTGCCGACGGACCAGATCCAGATCGCCGCCCACACACGCTCGTTTCTGCGCCCCACGACCTTCACGCCCGTCGGCTTCCAGCCCATGGGGCGGCGTCGAAGCAGGTCCCAGGTCGAAAAAAGGTGCGCCCATCCGTACAGGAACTTCGCGAGAAACGCGTCGATACCGTACCGGCAGCTGCGCGCGCTGACGGTGGAGCATCAGCGCGCACTTGCCTTCTCTCCACGCCGGGTTGATGTAGACAACGGAGCCCTGCGGAGTGTACGTGGAAGCCAGGAGAGGGCTCAGTTGATCTGCGCGGACGTGATCGGATGCCGGCTCAACGAATTTAACCGTGCTTGGTCTTGGTTTCGAGGCATCCGCGTCCTCGCCGGGTCGTGGCCAGTCGGGTGCGTAGGCGCTGGTTGACGGGATTGCGGTAGCCGTAGGCGCAGCGCGCGT
>Ga0302314_10016223_pt1 | contig 12607 bp, 11 predicted proteins | sample III_Palsa_N2_3_FD_200533 | JGI IMG/M metagenome (GOLD analysis project Ga0302314, IMG submission 200533) | Peat permafrost microbial communities from Stordalen Mire near Abisko, Sweden - III_Palsa_N2_3 | ecosystem: Environmental > Terrestrial > Soil > Palsa > Peat permafrost | place: Sweden...
ATGGTGTTCCAGAATTTTGCGCTGTTCCCCTGGCTGACCGTGCAGGAGAACGTCGAGCTCGGGCTGGAGGCCCAGGGCATGCCGCGCGCCGAGCGCGACAAGCTGGCGGAAGGCGCGATCGACCTGATCGGCCTGGGCGGGTTCGAGAGCGCCTATCCCAAGGAACTCTCCGGCGGCATGCGCCAGCGCGTCGGCCTGGCCCGCGCGCTGGTGGTGCATCCCGACCTGCTGCTGATGGACGAACCATTCAGCGCGCTGGATGTGCTGACGGCGGAGACGCTGCGCACCGACCTCATCGACTTGTGGTCGGAAGGAAAACTGCCGGTGCGGTCGATCCTGATGGTGACGCACAATATCGAGGAAGCCGTGCTGATGTGCGATCGGGTGCTGCTGTTCTCTTCCAACCCGGGCCGCGTCGCCTCCGAGATCAAGATAGACCTGCCCCAGCCGCGCGAACGCACCTCGACCCAGTTCGAGGATTATGTCGATCGCATCTATGTCGAAATGACCGCCCGGCGGGTGGAGCGGATGCGCCAGCAGCAGGCGCAGGGCAGCGCGATCGAAATGCCGCTGCATCATGTCTCGCCCAACCAGATTTCGGGCCTGATCGAGGCGCTGTCCGCCGCCCCCTATGAAGGCAAGGCCGACCTGCCTGACATCGCCTATGAGCAGGAACTGGAAGTGGACGAACTGTTCCCGGTGGCCGAAGCCATGCAGCTTCTGCGCCTGGCCGAGGTGGAAGGCGGCGACATCAAGCTCACCCATATGGGCAAGCGCTTTGCCGACGGCGAACTCAATGAGCGCAAGGAAATCTTCTCCCGCGCCCTGATGAACAATGTGCCGCTGGCCGCCCATATCCGCAAAGTCCTGGACGAACGCGCCAGCCATTCCGCACCCAAGACCCGCTTCCTGGACGAGCTGGAAGACCATATGGCGGAAGATGCGGCGGAAGAGACGCTGAAGACGGTGGTGTCGTGGGCTCGCTTTGGCGAGTTGTTCTCCTACGACGACGACGCCGCTCTCTTCAGCCTGGAAAACCCGACTTAATTGATGGCCTAACGCTTCGCTGCTTGGGCGTCAGGCGCTCAGCGCGGTACGCCGCCGCACCGTGCGCGCGGGCGGCAAAATCAGCCGCACCGTGGTGCCCTTGTGCAGGGCGCTTTCGATTTCCAGCCGCCCGTCATGGCATTCGATCAGCGACTTGACCAAGGCCAGGCCTAGGCCGGTGCCCTCGGCATTGCGGGCGAAGGGCGAGGCCACCTGGCGGAACGGCTCCAGCGCCACCGGAATCTGTTCCGGCGACATGCCGATGCCGGTGTCGCGCACCGTCAGCACAAAGCTGTCGTCCGCCATCTGGTGGGCGCTGACATGCACGCTGCCGCCCGGCGGGGTGAACTTGATGGCGTTGGAGCAGAGATTGAGCAGCGCCTGCTTGAAGCGCAGCCGGTCCACGATCAGGTTGGGCAGGCCCGGCGCCATGTCGGAGGTCAGGCGCAGGCCCCCTTCATGCGCCTTGCCGCGCGTCAGCCTGAGACATTCGATAACGATGTCGATGGGCGCGATCTCCTCACAGGCCAGCTCGAACTTGCCGGCCGCGGCCTTGGACAGGTCCAGTATGTCGTTGATCAGGGCCAGCAGATGCTTGCCCGCGCCATGCACGTCATTGGCATATTCGCGGTAACGGGGATGGCCCAGCGGCCCCATCATCTCGGTGCCCAGCACTTCGGAGAAACCGATGATGGCGTTAAGGGGCGTGCGCAGTTCATGGCTCATCAGCGCCAGGAAGTCGCTCTTGGCGGCATTGGCGCGGGTCTCGGCCTTCAGCGCCCGCGACAGGTCTTCCTCTCGCGCCTGCAAGAGCTTGACCTTGCCCATCAGCAGCGCCTCGCCCGTGCCCACGCCCAGGTAGCGGCCGCGGCGCGTCACCACAAAACACTCGATCAGCGCATCGGGATTTTCCACCAGCAGGGTGGCGCCGAGATCCGCCAGCCGCACTTCGGAATCGACGATCAGCGGGGACTGGTTGGCGAGCTTGAGGATGGATTTGCGGCTGAACAGCTCGGGAACATATTGCTTGGCGTATTTGGCGAAGAAGATGAAGCGGTTGATCAGGCCCAGCACTGCGCCCGTGTCGCTGTCGAGAATGGCGGCGGCCGGCACTGCGGGATGGGCGACGAACCAGTCGTAGACCTCGCCGCAGGTGGTGTTTTCGGTCAGGGGCGGCGTGCGGGCAGCCAATACGCCCGCCGTCAGGTCATTACTCTGCCCCGTCATGATGAATAGTCCCGTGTGCCTTGGGCGTAAACATTAGGGGTCACCGCGTATGTGAGCGGTTAATCGGCTGCCCGCCGAACAGGCAAAAAGTATGAAGTTAATGTGACCGGTAAACGATTGGTTTAACGGCGCTCGCCGCGCGTTTGGCGCGGGCGCGGGCTTCATCGGTGGTTGCGGCCCGGGCCAGCGCCACGCCCATGCGGCGCTTGACGAAGGATTGCGGCTTGCCGAACAGGCGCAGGTCCGAGCCCGGAACCGAGAGCGCGTCAGCCACGCCGTCAAACACCAGCGCGCTCGCCTCTGCCCCACCGTAGATCACCGCGGAAGCGCCAGCCGACACCATATCGGTGGACACCGGCAGCCCCAGGATGGCGCGGGCGTGAAGCGCGAATTCCGAACTGTATTGCGACACCAGGGTCACCAGCCCGGTGTCATGCGGCCGAGGCGAGACTTCCGAGAACCAGACCTCGTCACCCTTTACGAACAGCTCAACCCCGAAGATGCCCAGCCCGCCCAGCGCGCCGGTGACCTTCGCCGCCATGTCGCGCGCCCTGGCGCGGGCGATTTCGCTCATGGCTTGCGGTTGCCAGCTTTCGATGTAATCGCCGTCTTTCTGGACATGGCCGACGGGCTCGCAGAAATGAGTGCCGTCAACGGCGCGCACGGTCAGCTGGGTGATCTCAAAGTCGAATTTGATTTCACCTTCCACGATCACGCGGGCTTCGCGCACCCGGCCTGCCGACAGCGCCTTTTCCCAGGCGGGGTCCACATCATCGGTGGATTTGATGTGTGACTGGCCCTTGCCTGAGGACGACATCACCGGCTTGACGAAACAGGGAAAACCGATCCTGGCGCAGGCGTCGCGCAGTTCCTCAAGCGAAGAGGCGAAAGCATAAGGCGAAGTCGGCAGCTTGAGTTCTTCCGCCGCCAGCACCCTTATGCGCTCCCGGTTCATGGTGATATGGGCGGCGCGTGCAGTGGGGATGACGGTGGCAAGCCCGTCCGCTTCGATCCGGACCAGTTCGTCGGTGGCCAGCGCCTCGATCTCCGGCACGATCAGATGCGGGCGCTCCTGTTCGACCAACGCCCTGAGCGCCTTGGCGTCGGTCATGTCGATGACATGGGCGCGATGGGCGACTTGGGCAGCCGGCGCATTGGCATATCGGTCTACCGCGATGGTTTCCACGCCCAGGCGCTGAAGCTCGATCACCACTTCCTTGCCCAGTTCGCCGGAGCCCAGCAGCATCACCTTGATCGCGGCCGGCGACAGCGGCGTTCCGGGTTTCATGCGCCGTCTCCATAGACCTTGGCGAAGGCATCCATCAGCACCTGGCGGTCGGCGGGCTGGCCCACCACCGTGATAGCGTCTTTCTGGATCATCACGCCGGGTGAAATCTTTTCAACCCAGATGTGCGAGGTCGGCACCGCCCAGCTTGGGTCATCCAGGGTACCGGCGGTGACGAAGGTCAGCGCCGTGGACGACAGGTTCTGGTGGAACATCCGCGTGCCGCATTGGGCGCAGCGGTGGATGTCCAGCTCGCGCCCGGAATCGGCGCGCTTGCGATAGACCTGAGTTTCGCCGGTTGACGAGAAGGCCTCGCTGCGCACCAGCAGCATCAGCACATTGGTGGCGCCGGTGCTTTTCTTGCAGTCCATGCAGTGGCAGGCGTTGACCGCCAGCGGCCGCTGCGCAAGCCGCCAGCGCACCGCGCCGCAAAGACAGCCGCCGGTATAGGGCGGATCGGGAATGGGCGGGCGGGTCATGGCTTCACCTTCCGGAAATCAACGCTGGTATCGGCCAGGATAGACAAGGTCGCCGCCCAGGCCGCCACATTCTGCCTTAGCTGCTGGGGATCGATGATGGCCAGGGTGTCGTCCTGACTGTGGTGATAGTCGAAATAACGGCTGGCATCCTGGTTCAAGGCAAAGACCGGCACGCCAGCGCTCTGAATACCTTCGACATCGGAGCCCGCATCTTCCGTCGGTGCGCGCCGAGCCATGATTTTGAGCGGCGCCAGCACACTTTCCAGCGGTGCGATATCGGGCGCATCCCAGGCCCCGGCCGGCAATTGCAGGCCATAGACAAAGTCGGCGCCCAGGTCGCTTTCGCCCGCGATGGCGATGCTGCCGAGTTCATCTTTGTGGGCGGCAAGATAAGCGGCGCTGGAGCCGCCGGTTTCTTCCGAGCCCCACATCACCACCCGGATGGTGCGCCGGTGCGGCGTGGCCGCCACCAGTTTGGCCGCTGCCACGGTGATGGCGATGCCGGCGGCGTCGTCAATCGCGCCGGTGCCGGGATCCCAACTGTCCAGATGGCCGCCGATCACGATCGCGCCCGCGGCCGGATCGCTGCCCGGGAAGTCGCCCGATATGGTCCATGCGGTGGTATCGCTGACATGAGACCGCAGCAGCAGATGCACCATCACCGGTCCACGCGCCGCCATATGCGCAATCAGATCGGCATCGGGCACGCCCAGGGCGGCGGCGGGAATGGCGCGTTCGCTCCGAGCCCAGGGCCGCATCGACCCGGTATGGGGCGCGCGCGCCGTGTTGGTGGAAATGGAACGCACCAGATAAGCCACCGCGCCATGCGCCGAGGCCAGAGGCGCGGCAGAGCGCGCCGCCACCGCGGCGGCATAGCCTTGCCCACTTTGCGTGCGGGTCATGGGCTGGTTCACCAGCACGATCTTGCCGGTGCAGCAGGACACCGGCGCCGCCTTCAGCGCCGCCAGGCTGTCAAACACCACGACCTCGGCGGTGAGACCTTCGGGCGGCGTGGGCACGCTGTTGCCCAGCCCCAGCAAGGCCAGCTTGCGCGGAAACGGGCTGGTGATCTCGCCGGCCTCGGCATCGCGCAGCCAGGCCTGTTTGGCGAAAGGCTCGACATGAACGTTTGAAAAACCCAGCGCGGTCAGCCTGGCCACGCCCCAGTCGCGTGCCTTGGCCGCCGCCGCACTTCCGGCCGGGCGCGGGCCCACTTCGGTGGTAAGCGATTCCAGCACCTGCCAGGCGGTGTCGTCGTGAAGGGCCTGGTCGCGCAATTGCGCCGCCTTCTGGGGATCGGCCCAGGCCGCTGACGCGGCAAAGCAAAGACCCAGAATGGCGGCGCGCAATTGCATCACTGTCTCCCCAGTTGGGGAAACCAGATCAGTTTTTGGCCGTATCGACCAGCTTGTTCTTGGAAATCCACGGCATCATCGCACGCAGCTTGGCGCCCACTTCCTCGATCTGGTGGGAATCGCCCAGCGCGCGGGTCGCCTTGAAGGAGGCCTGGCCGGCCTTGTTCTCCAAGACCCAGTCGCGGGCGAACTTGCCCTGCTGGATATCGGCCAGCACGCGCTTCATCTCGGCCTTGGTTTCCGAGGTGATGATGCGCGGGCCAGTGACATACTCGCCATACTCCGCGGTGTTGGAGATGGAATAGTTCATGTTGGCGATGCCGCCTTCATAGATCAGGTCCACGATCAGCTTCACTTCATGCAGGCATTCGAAATAGGCCATTTCGGGGGCATAGCCCGCCTCGACCAGGGTTTCGAAACCGCCGCGGATCAGCTCGACCAGGCCGCCGCACAAAACGACCTGCTCGCCGAACAGGTCGGTCTCGCATTCTTCCTTGAAATTGGTCTCGATGATGCCGGCACGGCCGCCGCCGATAGCCGAGGCATAAGACAGACCCAGGTCATGGGCATTGCCGGTGGCATCCTGATGCACCGCGATCAGGCAGGGCACGCCGCCGCCCTTGAGATATTCGCCGCGCACGGTGTGGCCGGGGCCCTTGGGGGCGACCATCAGCACGTCCAGGTCGGGACGGGGCTCGATCAGCTTGAAATGGACATTGAAGCCGTGGGCGAACAGCAGCGCCGCGCCGTCTTTCATATTGTCCTTGAGTTCGTTCTTCCAGATGTCGGCCTGCAACTCGTCCGGCGTGGCCATCATCATCACGTCGGCCCATTTGGCGGCGTCCGCGACACCCATCACCTTGAAGCCGGCAGCTTCCGCCTTCTTGGCGGAGGCGCCCGGACGCACGGCAATCACGACGTCCTTGACGCCGCTGTCGCGCATGTTCTGGGCATGGGCATGACCCTGGCTGCCGAAGCCGATGACGGCGACTTTCTTGTTCTTGATCAGATTGAGATCGGCATCCCGATCGTAATAAACGCGCATTAGTCCACTCTCCTGGAGGTTTTCTGAAAAACGGGTTGATTTACATTGCATCCGGGCCGCGGCTGATGGCGGCGACCCCGGTGCGGGAGACTTCGACCAGCCCCAGCGGCCGCATCAGATCGACGAAACTGTCGATCTTGGCCGGGGCGCCGGTGATTTCGAACACGAAGCTGGAATGCGTGGTGTCCACGGGACGGGCGCGGAAGGCATCCGCCATGCGCAGCGCCTCCATCCGCTTGTCGCCGGTGCCCGCCACCTTGATCAGCGCCATTTCGCGCTCGATGCCGGCCTTCGCCGCGGTCCAGTTGGTGACCTTGTGGGTGGGCACCAGCCGGCGCAACTGGGTCTCGATCTGCTCGATCACTTCGGGCGTGCCCGACGTGACGATGGTGATGCGGCTGGTGCGCGCCATCGGATCCACTTCGGCGACGGTGAGGCTTTCGATATTATAGCCGCGCCCCGAAAACAGCCCCACCACCCGCGCCAGCACGCCGGCTTCATTGTCCACCAGCACGGTGAGGGTGTGACGCTCGATCTCGTCGGACAGCTTGACCTTGGTATCGTGCATCTCAGACCAGCATCTTTCCGGCTTCGCTGATCTCGCCGCCGTCATCGGGCGACAGCAGCATCTCGTTATGCGCAGCACCCGACGGGATCATGGGATAGCAATTCTCCGCCGGATCGACGCGGCAGTCGAACAGCACCGGCTTTCTGACCACCAGCATCTCCTTGATCTTGTCGTCCAGCTCCGCCGGCTTGGTGGCGCGCAAGCCGACACAGCCGAAGGCTTCCGCCATCTTGACGAAATCCGGCAGCGCCTCGGAATAGGAATGGGAATAGCGCCCGCCATGCAGGATCTCCTGCCACTGGCGCACCATGCCCATATATTCGTTGTTCAGGATGAATATCTTGATCGGCAGGTTGTACTGAACCGCCGTGGACATCTCCTGCATGGTCATCTGCACGGACGCCTCGCCGGCGATGTCGATGACCAGCGCATCGGGATGGGCCATCTGCACGCCCACCGCCGCGGGCAGGCCATAGCCCATGGTGCCCAGCCCGCCGGAGGTCATCCAATGATTGGGTTCCTCGAAATGGAAGCGCTGAGCTGCCCACATCTGATGCTGGCCGACCTCGGTGGTGATGAAGACGTCCTTGCGGTGTTTGGTCAGCTCATACAGCCGGTCGATGGCATATTGCGGCTTGATGATGGTGTCGGAATTCCGATAGGACAGCGACTTTTTGGTCCGCCAGTGGTCGATCTGCTTCCACCAGGCCTTCAGCGCCTCGGCCTGGACCTGGTGCTTCTGCGCCTTCCAGAAACGGATGATCTCGCGCAGCGCCTTGGTGGCGTCGGAGACGACACCCAGATCCACGCGCACGATCTTGTTGATCTGCGACGCATCGATGTCGATGTGCACCTTCTTGGACTCCGGCGAGAAGGCGCTGACCTTGCCGGTGCAGCGGTCGTCGAAGCGCGCCCCGATGTTGAGCATCAGGTCGCAGTCATGCATGACGTGATTGGCTTCCCAGGTGCCGTGCATGCCCAGCATGCCCAGCCACTCCGGCCGCGAGGCCGGAAACGCGCCCAGGCCCATCAAGGTCGAGGTGATGGGAAAGCCGGTCAGGTCCACCAGCTCGCGCAGCAGCTTGGACGCTTCCGGGCCGGAATTGATGATGCCGCCGCCGGCATAGATCACCGGCTTTTTGGCGGCCGCCATCATCTCCACCACCTTGACGATGGAGGCGGTGTCGGGATCGGTCTTGGGGCGATAGGTGCGGTGATGGATCGCCTGCGGCCCGTGATAGGAGCCGTTCTGGAACTGGACATCCTTGGGAATGTCCACGACGACGGGACCGGGCCGGCCCTTGGTGGCGATCTCGAACGCCTCATGCAGCACGCGGCTCAGGTCGTTCACATCCTTCACCAGCCAGTTGTGCTTGGTGCAGGGCCGGGTGATGCCGACTGTGTCGCATTCCTGGAAGGCGTCGGTGCCGATCAGATGGGTCGGCACCTGGCCGGTCAGAACCACCAGCGGAATGGAATCCATCAGCGCGTCGGTCAGGCCGGTGACGGCATTGGTGGCGCCGGGGCCGGAAGTGACCAGGACCACACCAGGCTTGCCGGTGGAACGGGCATAGCCTTCCGCGGCATGGGCTGCGCCCTGTTCGTGGCGCACCAGCACATGGGTGATGCCTTCGACCTTGAAGAGAGCGTCATAGATCGGCAGCACCGCGCCGCCGGGATAACCGAAGATGTGGGTGACGCCCTGGTCCTTGAGGGCGCGGACCACCATCTGCGCTCCGCTCATGGTTTCGGCGGCCGTGCGGCCCGCCTCCAGCGTCAGTGTGTTGTCCTTGTCCATCGTCCGTCCCTCGAATTTTCAATGCTCGCAATCGCACCAAAGATAAAGGGGCGTTTCCGCCCCTTGTCCGCATGACCGCTATGCCCCCGGAAAGCGTCTCAGCTTCGGAAGGCCAGCGGCCGAATAAGTACGAGCGTGTTCAACATGGCGCGGGAACCTAAAGATGCTGCATCGCGGCGTCAAGCAATTTCACGCAGAAATATGACCGTATTGTGTAATTAAATTGCTAATTGATGGGTCAAACCAGATATAATGTGGCATACGGTGGCGAAACCACGTCATCTGGCGCTTGGCAAATTGCCGCGTGGCAGTGATGGCCCCATCCAGCGCCTCAGCCCGGGTCAGTGTTCCCCTGGCCAGGGCCTGAAGCGGGCGCAAGCCCAGCAGCTTGGCGGCGGGCAGGCCGGGGTCCAGGCCCTCCAGGGCACGGGCTTCCTCAAGCCCGCCGGCATCGAGCATCGTCTCGAACCGTTCGGCGATACGCGCGCGCCGTTGCTCGCGCGATGGGTCCAATACGAAAGCCGCAAGCCGGGCGTCTTTCAGCACCGGCTCGCCCGGCGCGTCCTGCCATTCGGCCAGCGGCCGGCCGGTGGATTCAAAAACCTCATAGGCGCGCAGCACGCGCTGCGGATCGCTGGGGCGCAGCTTGGAGGCCGTCAGCGGATCGCGTTCGGTCAGCCGGGCATGCAGCGCCTCCACCCCGATATCGTCCAGCAGCGCGCGCGCGGCATCGCGCACCTCGTCCGGCGTGGCGGGAATGTGGGACAGGCCATCGGTCAGCGCCGTGAAATACATGCCGGTGCCGCCGACAAAGATCGGCACGCGGCTCATGGCACGCGCTTGCGTCAGCGCTCTGACCGCATCATCACGCCAGCGCCCGACGGAATAGACCTCACGGGCGCTGACATGGCCGTAAAGCAGATGCGGCATGCGCGCGCGATCGGCAGCGGAAGGCTGCGCCGTCAGGATGGGCGCTTCACGATAGACCTGCATGGAATCGGCATTGATCACCACGCCGCCAATCGCTTCGGCCAGATCCAGCGCCTGGTGCGACTTGCCGCTGGCGGTCGGTCCTGCAATAAGCACGGCGTCAAATTTCACTTCTTTGCCTTTCTTTGGGGCGACAATGTTTGTTCTGAATGTCATCGGCAAGGGTGCCGAGCCCGGCCTGTTCCGCGGCCTGGACAATGGGCCGGCGAAAATCCTGTCGCCTGGCCATGCCTTCGACCTGCCGGTGGCGGAAAGCATCGCACTCGCCGAGGCGCGCGACCGCGCCGACGGGCTTGCGCTCGACATCAACCTGATCGCCGCCGACCGGCGCCGCAAGAAGCTGCTGGTGGCCGACATGGATTCCACCATCATCAATGTCGAATGTCTGGACGAGCTGGCCGACATGGCGGGGCTGAAGCCCGAGATCGCCGCCATCACCGAGCGCGCCATGCGTGGCGAGCTGGAATTCGAGGCGGCCTTGCGCGAGCGCGTCGGCATGCTCAAGGGCCTGGGGCTCGACGCGCTGGAAAAGACCTATCTCGAGCGGGTGCGGCTCAATCCCGGCGCCAAATCGCTGCTTGCCACCATGCGGGCCCAAGGCGCTCACACCATGCTGGTATCCGGCGGTTTCGGCTATTTCACCCAGCGGGTGGCCGAGGCCGCCGGCTTTCATGCCGAGCGCGGCAACACCCTGCTGGATGACGGCAAAAGACTGACCGGCGAAGTGGGCACGCCCATCCTGGGACGCGCCGCCAAGCTGGAAGCGCTGGAAGAAGCGGTGGCGCGGCTCCACATCGATTTTGCGGACAGCCTGGCGGTGGGTGACGGCGCCAACGATCTTGCCATGATCCAGAAGGCGGGGCTCGGCGTCGCCTATCACGCCAAGCCGGTGGTGGCGGCCGCGGCCGGTGCGGCCATCAATCACAACGACCTCACCGCCCTGCTCTATCTGCAGGGTTACAGCGACAGCGAAATAATCAGAGCGTAGGCCGAGAGGCCGAGCGACCGGAATCAGATCGGATTGAAGTGGGCGAAGGCGTGCTGGGCTTCCGCCAGTTGCGCCAGCGGCACGAAATCCATCACCTGGCTCATCGCCTTCCAATGGGCGCCGATCTCCGCGATGGCCGGCGCGCCCCGCGATTTCTCCAGCGACTCCCATTCGAAAATCTCCACCAGCTCCCCGTCCTTGGCCACGCCCTGCACCACCGCGCGGTCCGTGATCAACTGGTGCTCGCGCAGCAGCGGCACATGCGCCTCCATCAACATCCGCGCCTCGTCCTCATGGCCGGCATGCGGCCGGTAGGAACAGATGACCAGGATGCCCATTCCAATCTCCGTCAGTTCAGCCGCAATCCAACATAGGTGATGTCGCCGTCGCGACTGATCAGCAGCAATTCGGATTTCTTGCCGGCTTTCACGTCCGCATCGATCCGTTTGGAAACATCGTCCGGCGTCTTCACCGCCTGGCCCGCCACTTCCACAATCACATCGCCGGGCCGAAGGTTCTTTTCCGCCGCCGAACTGCCCGGATCGACGGAAGAGACCACCACGCCCTGAACCCCGCCGCCGATCTTGAACTTGGCGCGCGCGGCCTGATCCAGCACCCCGAGCGACAGACCCAGCTGCGACAGCTTGGACTGGTTCTTGGGCGCGGGCGGCGCCTTCACCGGCTTGTCGGGCTTGTTGTCGTCGGCCAGCTTCTGGACGGTGATGCGCAGGGTCTGCTTCTTGCCCTTGCGCAGCACATCAAGGTTCACGGTCTTGCCGATGGGGGTGTCGGCGACGATGCGCGGCAGGGCGCGGTCGTCGGCAACCGGCTTGCCGTCAAAGCCGGTGACCAGATCGCCATTCATCAGGCCTGCCTGCGCCGCCGGTCCGCCCTTGGTCACATCCGACACCAGAGCGCCTTGCGTGGTGGGAAGGCCCAGGCCTTCGGCGATTTCCTGCGTCACCTGCTGGATGCGCACCCCGATCCAGCCGCGCCGCGCTATGCCGAATTGGCGCAGCTGGCCGATGACCTCACGGGCAAGGTTGGAGGGGATGGAGAAACCGATGCCGACGCTGCCACCCGACGGCGTGTAAATCTGCGAATTGATGCCGATCACATCGCCGTCCATGTTGAACAGAGGGCCGCCGGAATTGCCGCGGTTGATCGGCGCGTCGGTCTGGATGAAATCGTCATAGGGCCCGGCATTGATGTTGCGGTTGCGGGCCGAAACGATGCCCGCCGTCACCGTCGAGCCGATGCCAAACGGATCGCCGATCGCGATCACCCAGTCGCCGATGCGGGCCTTGTCGCTGTCGCCGAAATGGGTGGCGGGCAAAGGCTTCTTGGGCGTCACTTTCAGCAGGGCCAGGTCGGTCTTGGTGTCGCGACCGATGACCTTGGCGGGAAGCTGGGTGCCGTCCTGCAGCGACACGGTGATCTGGTCGCTGTCCTCGATCACGTGATTGTTGGTGACGATATAGCCGGAGGGATCGATGATGAAGCCCGACCCCAGTGACGTCACATGGCGCGGCGTGTTGGACTTGGGGCCCAGGAAATTCTTGAACAGGTCTTCCAGCGGCGAGCCCGGCGGCAGGTCGGGCATGGCGCTTTGCGGCGGCGCCTTCAGGGTCTGGCTGGTCGAGATGTTGACCACGGTGGGCAACAGCTTGTCGGCCAGATCGGCGAACGAATCCGGCGCCGGCCGCGCAGCTGCAGGGACGGCAGGCCCCAAAGCGGCCAGCACCACAATGGCACAGCCGAAAAGGGCACGAAGGTTTGGAAAGGGACGCATCTGTTCGTTCCTGGGAACGGAGGAAGGGGAATC
>Ga0302314_10016225_pt1 | contig 12606 bp, 12 predicted proteins | sample III_Palsa_N2_3_FD_200533 | JGI IMG/M metagenome (GOLD analysis project Ga0302314, IMG submission 200533) | Peat permafrost microbial communities from Stordalen Mire near Abisko, Sweden - III_Palsa_N2_3 | ecosystem: Environmental > Terrestrial > Soil > Palsa > Peat permafrost | place: Sweden...
CCCTACTAACCCGTAACACCCAACTGAAAGCTGAGAACTGAATCATGGGCCTGAAAATCCGACTTGCCCGCGCCGGCGCCAAGAAGCGGCCGTACTACCACATCGTGGTGGCCGACAGCCGCAGCCCGCGCGACGGCCGCTTCATCGAAAAGGTGGGCAGCTACAACCCGATGCTGCCGGCCGAGCATGAGGAGCGCGTGCGCCTGGTGCAGGAGCGTATCAAGCATTGGCTGAGCCAGGGCGCGATCGCGACCGACCGCGTGGCGCGGTTCCTCGGTAACGCGGGCCTGGTGGAGAAACCCGCCATGCGTGCGCAGACCGTGCAGCCGCTGCCGAAGAAGAAGGCGCAGGAACGCGCCAAGGCCGCCGCCGCCGCCGCACCGGCCGCCGCCTGAGCTGAAGCGGGCGCATCGTGGCGGGACCGGCAATTCTGATGGGCGTGGTAGGCAAGCCGCACGGCGTGCGCGGCCTTCTGCGCGTCCATAGTTTTACCGCCGACCCCGCCGACCTGGCCCGCTACAACCCGCTGCTCGACGATCGCGGCCGCGCCTGGACAATCGCCTGGAAAGGCGACGGCGTCGCCGAGTTGCGCGATGCCGACGGCAACCCGGTCGCCGACCGCACCGCGGCCGAAAAGCTGGTCAATGTGCGGCTGCACGCAGCGCGCGACAGCCTGCCGGCAACCGATCAGGACGATTTCTACATCGCCGACCTGATCGGCCTCATGGCCATCGCGGCCGATGGCAGCGAACTCGGCCGCATCGCCGAAGTGCACGACTACGGTGCCGGCACCAGCCTGGAAATCGCCACCGAAACCGCGCCGTTGCTGGTGCCGTTCACCCGCGCCTGTGTGCCCGCGGTGGACATCGTGGCCGGCCGCGTTACCGTGCTGCCGCCCGACGAAATCGAAGTCCGGGAGCAAGCGGCATGACCTGGCGCGCCACCATCCTGACCCTGTTCCCGGCCATGTTCCCGGGCCCGCTCGGCCACTCGCTCGCCGGCCGCGCGCTGGAACAGGGCATCTGGCACCTGGAAGCCCGTGACATCCGTGATTTCGCCGGCGGGAAACACCGCAGCGTGGACGACACCCCGTTCGGCGGCGGCGCCGGCATGGTTATGCGGCCGGACGTGGTCGATGCCGCCATCGAAAGCGTCAGCGATGGCCGCCCTCTGCTCTACGTTACCCCGCGCGGCCGGCCGCTCGCCCAGGCCGACGTCGCCCGCCTGGCCGCCGGCCCCGGCCTGATCGTGCTTTGCGGCCGCTACGAAGGCGTTGACCAGCGCGTCATCGAAGCCCGTTCCGCCGAGGAAATCAGCATCGGCGACTTCGTGCTCTCCGGCGGCGAACTGGCCGCCATGGCCGTGCTCGATGCCTGCGTGCGCCTGCTGCCCCGCGTCATGGGCGCCGCCGAAAGCGCCACCGAGGAAAGTTTTACCAACGGCCTGCTGGAATACCCGCATTACACACGGCCCGCGGACTGGAACGGTGCCGCCGTTCCCCCCGTGCTGCTCTCCGGCAACCACGCCGCCATCGCCGCCTGGCGTGCTGACCAGGCCAAAACCATCACGCGCCTGCGCCGCCCCGACCTGTGGGCCGCCCGCGCCCCCATGAAATGAAAGGACCAAGCCCATGAACATCATCCAGAAATACGAGGCTGCCGAAGTCGCCCGCCTGACCGCGGATCGCGCGGTGCCCGAATTCGCCCCCGGCGACACCGTGCGCGTGTCGGTGAAAGTCGTCGAAGGCGAGCGCAGCCGCGTGCAGGCCTACGAAGGCGTCTGCATCGCCCGCAGCAACCGCGGCCTGAACAGCAATTTCACGGTGCGCAAAATCAGCTACGGCGAAGGCGTGGAACGCATCTTTCCGCTGTATTCGCCAGCCATCTCGGCGATCGAAGTCGTCCGCCGCGGCGACGTCCGCCGCGCCAAGCTGTACTACCTCCGCGGCCGCCGCGGCAAATCCGCCCGTATCGCCGAAAAGGCGCGCGAGACACCGGCGGCCGCTGAAGTAAAGTAAGGCCAGGGGCTCTGCCCCTGGACCCCGCTAAGGACAAGTCCTTAGAACCTGTTTGTTTAGTCGGGGGATAGGGCGGGGGCCACACGCATTGTGGCGGCGGTGCGTGTGGCCCCCGCCCTATTATCAATGGGGTCTGGGGACCTGTCCCCAGTGGGGGTGCAGGGGGCAGAGCCCCCTGGCCTTCCTTCCTTCGGAGGCCACCAATGCCACGCACGCTGTTCGACAAGATCTGGGACGCGCATGTTGTCGAGCGGCTCGGCGACGGCACCTGCGTTTTGTACATCGACCGGCATCTGGTGCATGAGGTGACGTCGCCGCAGGCATTCGAGGGGTTGCGGGTTGCCGGGCGGGGCGTGCGGCGGCCGGAGGCGACCATTGCGGTGGTTGATCATAACGTTCCGACCAGCGACCGGCGGCATGGCATCGCGGAGCCGGAGAGCCGGCTGCAGGTGGAGACGTTGGAGCGCAACGTTGCCGCGTTCGGCGTGCCGTATTTTCCGTTGCTGGATGCACGCCAGGGCATTGTGCATGTCATAGGGCCGGAGCAGGGGATTTCGCTGCCCGGCATGACGATTGTTTGCGGCGATAGTCATACGTCCACGCATGGGGCGATGGGTGCGTTGGCGTTCGGTATCGGCACATCCGAGGTGGAGCATGTGCTGGCAACGCAAACGTTACGGCAGACGCCGGCGAAAAACATGCTGGTGCGGGTGGATGGCACTTTGGGCAGGGGCGTTACCGCGAAAGATATCGTGCTTGCTATCATCGGCAAGATTGGCACTGCTGGCGGAAACGGTCACGTCATTGAATACGCGGGTGAGGCGATCCGCGCTTTGGATATGGCGGGGCGCCTCACGGTCTGCAACATGTCGATCGAGGCCGGTGCGCGCGCGGGCCTGATCGCACCTGATGAGACGACTTTCGCGTATATCGCGGGCAAGCCCTATGCGCCGCACGGCGAGGCGTTCGATCGCGCCGCCGAATATTGGCGCACGCTGCCGTCCGATCCGGACGCGGTGTATGACCGCACCGTCGTGCTCGATGCGGCTTGCATTGCGCCCATGGTCACGTGGGGCACCAACCCGGAGGCGGTGGTGCCGATTACCGGCGCGGTGCCGGACCCGGCGGATGAACCGGACGAGGCCAAGCGCACGGCACTTCAGCGTATGCTGACCTACATGGCGCTGACGCCTGGCCAGACGCTGGCCGGCACCCCAATCGATGTCGTGTTCATCGGCAGTTGCACCAACGGCCGCATCGAGGACATGCGCGCGGTGGTCGAGGTCGCACGCGGCCGCCGTGTGGCCGAAGGCGTGCGCGCCCTGGTGGTGCCCGGCTCCGGCCTGGTAAAACTGCAAGCCGAGGCGGAGGGCCTGGACCGGATTCTGCTCGAAGCGGGCTTTGAGTGGCGTGAGCCTGGTTGCTCTATGTGCCTCGGCATGAACCCGGACAAGCTGACGCCCGGCCAGCGTTGTGCCAGCACCTCGAACCGCAATTTCGAGGGCCGCCAGGGCCCCGGCGGGCGCACGCACCTGCTCTCCCCTGCCATGGCCGCCGCCGCCGCGATTACCGGCCGCCTCACCGACGTGCGGGATTTTTCCTGATGCAGCCTTTCACTGTGTTGACCGGCGTTGCGGCGCCGCTGCCACTGGCCAACGTCGATACCGACAAGATCATTCCGGCGCGATTTCTGAAAACCATCAAACGCAGCGGCCTCGGCGTGCACCTGTTCGACCCGCTGCGGTTCGATGAGAACGGCGCCGAACGCCCCGATTTCGTGCTGAACCGGCAACCCTACCGCGCCGCGAAAATCCTGATCGCACATGAGAATTTCGGCTGCGGCTCGTCGCGCGAGCATGCCCCCTGGGCGCTGCTCGATTTCGGCATAAGTTGCGTGATCGCGCCGGACTTCGCGGACATTTTCTACAATAACTGTTTTAAAAATGGCATGCTGCCGGTCCGGCTGCCACGCGAGATCTGCGACCAGCTCATGGCAGACGCCGCCATGGGCCCGAACGCCCGCCTCACCGTGGATTTGCGGCGCCAGGTCGTGGTGCGCCCCAACGGCGAGGAAATTCCGTTCGAGCTGGATGCCGAACGTCGCCACCTGTTGCTAGAGGGCCTCGACGAAATCGGCCAGACCCTTGCCCACGCCGCCGCAATCGACACATACGAGACGCAGCGCAGCGCCGCGATGCCCTGGCTGCCGGCGATCGCCGTCGGCCCGCATCCCTGAGCCGCCGGGAGAGCCCATGCCCACACCGTACAAACTGCTTCTGCTTCCCGGCGACGGCATCGGCCCCGAGGTAATGCGCGAGGCGCGCCGCATCATTGACTGGCTGGAACGCAAGCGCGGCGTCGCCTTCGAGATGGAAGAAGACCTCGTCGGCGGCGCCTCGATCGACGCGCGCGCCACTCCGCTGGCCGACAGCACGCTGGCATTGGCCAAACAAGCCGACGCCGTTCTGTTCGGCGCCGTCGGCGGCCCGGAATGGGACAAGCTCGGTTTCGATAGGCGACCGGAAATCGCGATCCTCGGCCTGCGGCGGGAACTCGGCCTGTTCGCCAATTTGCGGCCGGCCATTGTCTATGACCCGCTGGTCGCCGCCAGCACGCTCAAGCCCGACATCGTGCAGGGGCTGGACATCATGATCGTGCGCGAAAGCACCGGCGGGATTTATTTCGGCGAGCCGCGCGGCATCACCGCCATGCCGGACGGCCAGAAGCGCGGCGTCAACACCGAGGTCTATACAACCGGCGAAATTGAGCGCGTTGGCCGCGTCGCCTTCGATCTTGCACGCAAGCGCAAAAACCGCGTTGCCAGCGTGGAAAAATCCAATGTTATGGAAAGCGGCCTGCTCTGGCGGCAAGTGATCACCGCACTGCGTGACGCGGAATATCCGGATGTGGAACTGACCCACATGCTGGCCGATAACTGCGCCATGCAGCTCGTGCGCGCGCCGAAACAGTTCGATGTGATCGTCACCACGAACCTGTTCGGCGACGTGCTGAGCGACCTCGCCGGCATGCTGACCGGCAGCCTCGGCATGCTGCCGTCCGCGACCCTCGGCGCGGTGCAGCCGGACGGGCGCCGCCATGCCCTCTACGAACCGATCCACGGCACCGCGCCGGACATCGCCGGCCGCGGCATCGCCAACCCGCTGGCGCAGATCCTGAGCCTGGCCATGCTGTTGCGCTACAGCCTGGCACTCGAGGCCGAAGCGACGTTGATTGAGCGCGCGGTGGTGCGCGTGCTGGCAAACGGTCTGCGTACCGCCGACATCATGGCCCAAGGCGCCGCCCGCGTCGGCACCGGCGTCATGGGCGAAGCCGTCCTGCGCGAGCTCGACAAGCTGCCTGCGTAGGGAAGAAGGCTCTCGTAGCGCTGCGCCGCTTATCGGGGAACATATAGGATTTCAGGCTTCGCAGTTCCATTCAACGATTCTTTATGAATGGGGCCTGGGGCCTCCGGCCGTCGTGCGAAGCACGCCTTCGGCGTGACGGGCGTGCGAAGCACGCCTTCGGCGTGGCGGGTCCAGGGCAGTGCCCTGGCCGTGATTACTTTCCAGCCGTCAGCAACCGAGCCGACTGTGCCGGCGTGATCTCGCCGGTCATATCGGCACCGATTTCGTGCTGGAACCTGCGGATTGCCGCCCGCGTGTCGGCACCGAAAATGCCATCCGCCTGCTTGTCGTAATAGCCGAGCCGCAGCAGCGCGGCCTGAATGCGTTTACGGTCATCGTCCGTCATGTGTGCCTCGTCGGGCATCGCGGGCGCGGTGGCGGCTGCTGGCGCGGCAGCTGCGGGCGCCGCGGCTGGCGGGCCGCCAAGCAGCCAGGCCGGCGCCGCCGGGGTACCGACGGACAGCGTGATGCCGGGAGAAGCGGACTGGCGCGCGATGGTTGTTACCGCATCGCCGACGCCCAGATCCGACTTGGCCAGCGCGCCGGCGATCGCGGCGGCAAAGGCGCTGGCGCCCTGCGGCGGCGCCTCCGCGCTGACAGAGGCGATTATGCCGGCCTTCAGCGGCGGCGCCGTCAGCGCATCGAAATGCGGCGTGCCGCCGGCCTGGGGCGCCACCACCAGGTCCAGGAGAACGAGGCCAGCCGGCGCACCCGAACCGGCGACCGCTTCATAGGTCGATTTCGCGATCAGGCCCTGAGTCAGCGCGTCCGTATCGCGCTGGATTTCGGCCGAGGCAGGCAACAGGAAATCGCGGCCCTGGTAGTCCATCGTGTAGCCGCAGATGTAGAGCACCGCGGCGGCCGGGGCGGGTGGCGCGGCAAGGGCGCGGATGGCGGAGCCCATTTCGCCGTTGCTGACATTCGTTTTGTCGGTGACGTCGAACCCGCCACGCCGCAGGGCCGCGCCGACCGTGTGCGCGGATGCCTCGCAGCCGGGCAGCGCGGGCAGCGCGGGATAGGTGCCATTGGCGATCACAAGCGCACGCATTGTCCCCGGGCTCGCGGCACCGGCGCCTGCGGGCATGACGATGCAAAGCGCGCAGCTGGCGGCGCACAGAAATTCCATCAGGCGAATGGGCGGAACGGATTCCGAGATGCGCAACTGGGTCACGGGCAGTCCATCTGTTTCGGGGTCAACGTAAGCGCGTCTCACGCCGGCGTCACGTGGTGGGCGGCCAGGAACGCGGCGGCCAGGTCCTCGACGCCGTTCACGATAATCTGCATGCCGATGCAGAGCAGCAGGAACGCCACCAGTCGCGTCAGTACGCGGGCGCCGGCGTTGCCGAGCAGCGCGATGACGGTGTCGGCGTATCGGTAGGCGAGCCACACCAGCAGCGCGATCGCGACCGCGGCACCGCTCAGCCCCAGCATGAACGATATGAGTCCGGCGTCCGACGCCGGCCGCTCGGCGCTCAGCACGATGGCGACCGAGATCGTGCCGGGGCCGGTGGTGAGCGGCATGGTCAGCGGGTAGAACGCGGCCTCGGGGGACAGGCGCGCCGGCTGCGCCTGCTGTTCCTTGCGCGCCTCGGTGTCTTCCGGCGCTTCCAGCAATTGCCAGGCGCGCGCGGCGACGACCAGGCCGCCGCCGACGCGCAGCGCGCCGAGGCTGATGCCAAAGAAATTCAACAGGTAACTGCCGCCCCATAGCGAGACCAGCAGCACGATCGCGGAATAAAACCCCACCTTGCCGGCGAGCGAATGGCGCTCGGGCGCTGTGCGGCCGGTCAGCACCTGGGCAAAGATCAGCGCGCTGCCAAGCGGGTTCACGATCGAGAACAGCGCCGGGAAGGCGAGCAGGAACGACCCGATCAGGCCCGCCAGCGGAAACGGCACGCTATGGATGCTCACACCGCCTCGCTCGCCTCCTGCGCCGCGCCGGTGGCCGGCATGACAGCGCCGGGGCGGACGGCTACGCATGTGTCCGCATCCGGCGCGCGGTGCAACTGGTTGGCGGGAGATTTAGATCATACCGATCGCTTTCACGCGCGCGGTCAGTCCGCGCCTGGCGGAGTGCGCGCTGACGCACCTGGATCGTGTGTCGATCGATGTGGCGCGCGCCGAGACGCAGCACGCGGGTTACGAGGCGGCGCTACGCGATGCCGGCTGGGATGTGCGCCGGCTGCCAGCGCTGCCGGACGCGCCGGATGGCGTGTTCGTCGAGGACACCGCGCTGTTGCTGGATGGGCAGGCCATCATGACGCGGCCGGGCATCGCCTCGCGCGCGCTGGAGGTGGAGAGCACGGCGGTGGCGCTGGCGGCGTTTTTCCCGGTGCATCGGCTGGCGCGCGGGCGGCTGGATGGCGGGGACGTGATGCGGATCGGGCGCACGGTCTATGTCGGGCAATCGGCGCGCACCGACGAGGATGGCGTCGCGGCACTGCGCGACGTAGCCGGCGGGTTCGGCTTTTCCGTAGTGCCGGTTGCGATGGGGCCGTGTTTGCATCTGAAATCGGCAGTGACCTGGCTCGGCACGGATGCGGCGGGGCGAGCTTCGCTGCTGGTAAACCCCGTCTGGATCGATCTGAAGCCGTTTGGTCAGCTCGATCGTATGGAGGTCGATGTCGGGGAACCCTGGGGCGCCAACACGCTTCGGCTCGGCGAACATTTGCTGGTGTCCGCTGCCTATCCGCGCACCAACGCGATGCTGGCGGCGCGCGGTTACGAACTCCGCGTGCTCGATGTTTCGGAACCGCAGAAAGCCGAGGCAGCGCTCACCTGCATGAGCCTGGTCGCCTAGCGCGAGGGTTGGTTGACTGCTCAGTGGCGATGGGAAGCAAGGCCTTCTTTTCTGAAGAAAAGAAGCAAAAGACTTTTGCAAATTCAGGTACTTGTACTACCAGGACGGTCCGCGACAGCAACTAACAAAAGTCTTTTGGTTCTTTTCTTCAGAAAAGAACACCTTCCTTACCCTGGCCTATATGAGTCAACGTCATGGCGGGTTGCTATTATATCACAAGCCTCGCCAGCAGCGCATCCAGGCGGCGCCTTCCTTCCGCCGTTGCGATCAGGCGGCTTTCGTTCAGTAACAGGTACCCGGCGTCCTGCGACGCGGCGAGGATGTGCTCGTCCACAGCTTCGCGGATCGGGATGCCTGTGCGGGCTTCGAAACGGTGCAGGTCGATGCCTTCGGTCAGGCGCAGGCCCATCAGCAGGGCTTCGCGGGCGCGTTCGGCGGGGGTGACCGGTTCCTCCGCGGTGGTGCCGTGGCCGTCGCGTTCCACGCGCTCCGCCCAGGGCTCGGGGGCGCGGTGGCGGCGCGTCGCCAGGAGTTCGCCGCCGAGCGAAATGCGGCCGTGTGCGCCGGGGCCGATGCCGGCGTAATCATTGTAGCGCCAGTAGGCGAGGTTGTGCCGGCTTTCCGCGCCCGGTGCCGCATAGTTGGAGATTTCGTAGGCCAGCAGGCCGGCTTCCGCGGCCGCTTCGGTGGTCGCATCGTAGAGCGCGGTCGCGAGGTCCTCGCCGGGCAGTGTGAGCGTGCCGTTGCGGTGCAGTGCCTCGAACGCGGTGCCTGGCTCGATCGTGAGCTGGTAGAGCGAGAGGTGATCGGCCGCCAGTGCGAGCGCCTGGCGCAGTTCCGCGCGCCAGGCCGGCAGGGTCTGGCCCGGGCGGGCGTAGATCAGATCGAACGAAAGGCGCGGGAAGGTGGCGCGTGCGGACTCCAGCGCCGCGATTGCCTGGGCGGCGCTGTGCTGGCGGCCGAGGAAGCGCAGCGCGGTATCGTCCAGCGCCTGCACGCCGAGCGAGAGCCGGTTGATCCCGGCCCGGCGGAACGATTCGAGTTTTTGCAATTCCACGCTGGTGGGATTGGCCTCGATAGTGATTTCGATGCTGGGTGGCGCGTCGAAATAACCGAGCGAATCCGCGATCAGCGCGGCGACCGTATCGGGGTCCATGAGGCTCGGCGTGCCGCCGCCAAAAAAGATGCTGGCGAGTGGGCGGCGGCCGAGCCGGGCTGCTTCGAACGCCAGTTCACGGCGCAGCGCGGCGGCGAAGCGGGCCTGCGGAATGCGGTCGCGCACATGGCTGTTGAAATCGCAGTACGGGCATTTGGCCAGGCAGAACGGCCAGTGGACGTAGAGCGCGAGGGGTTCGGGGTCGGTCACCGGGCCGACATGGCCCGGCGGCGCACCGGGATCAATGTTGCAACTTATGGTTGTCGTGCTAGCGTTGTTATTCGCGCTGGGTGAACGATCAGGATGGGAGCCGCGACCAACAATGCGCGCCGAGATCCGGATGGTACAGGCGCTGCGCGCCGTGGCGTGCCTGCTCGTCGTGACCTATCACGTGCGTCTCGCGGCCGGCGGCGCCGCTTCGATCCGCGCCTGGCCCAACGGCGCCGCGGGGGTGGATCTGTTCTTCGTCATCAGCGGCTACGTCATGGTCGCATCCACGCGGGGGCCCGTCGCGCGGGCGTACGCTTGGCGCGTGTTCCTGGCCCGCCGCGTGCGGCGGATTGTGCCGCTGTATTGGCTGCTGACGGCGGCGAAATTTGGCGTGACCGTCGCGGCGCCGGGCCTGACGCCGCATACCTTGCCCACGCTGTGGAACGCGTGCGCGAGCCTGCTGTTCATTCCGGCGCGCGACGCGGCGGGCGCGATCCGCCCCGTGCTGCCGGTCGGGTGGAGCCTGAATTTCGAGTTTTTCTTTTACGCCCTGTTCACCGCTGCCCTGGCGCTGCGGCTCTCGCCGTTGTGGCTGACACCGGTGCTGGGCGCGGTCGCCGTCGCGGGGTTTTTCTATTCCCCGGCGTGGCCGGCGCCCCTGGTCCTGGCGAACGGAATGGTGCTGGAATTCGCCGCCGGGATGGTTCTGGCCACTGCGGCTTGGCGGCCGGGTGGACGCACGGCGGTGGTTTTGCTGGGCGCCGCCCTGACCTTGCTGCTGATCCTGCCGCAAGCTGGTCCCTGGCGTTTCCTGCTGTGGGGCGTGCCGGCCGCCGCGGTGCTGGCCGCAGCGCTGGCACTGGAATCCACCTTGGGCGCCCGAATTCCGGCATGGGTGCTGGCGCTGGGTGACGCGAGCTATGCGATCTACCTGGTGCATCCGTTCGTCGTGCCGGTGCTGGCGGCGCGTGGTCTGGCCGCCGCCGTTTTGGCGGTGCCGGTGAGCGTGGCGACAGGCCTGACGGTGCATCGACAGCTGGATGCGCGGCTGCAGCGCGCGCTGCGGCAGCGGTCCCATCCGGCCGCTGCCCTGGGGCCGGACGCGGGCCAAACCGTTTCTTAAGGCCGGACAGCGAAAATCGCCGGCGGCGGCTGCCGTCGCGCGCGCGCCATGAGGAATTGGCATGACGGTCCGGCTGCGCATCCTTCTCGCATGCCTCGTGTTCATCTGTATCTGCGCCGCGATGGCCGCCAGTGCGTGGCGCAGCCAGCAGCGGCTCAGCACCTTGGCGCTGGACCTTTATGACCACGCGTTCGTCGCGCAGGATTTTCTGGGGCGCGCCACGGTGTCGTTCGAACAGTTTGCGGCGCGGCGCGGCAACGGCACTGTAACGCAAGCGGAACAGGCCGGCGTGCTGAAGGATATATTGGGAAATCTCGACATTGCGCGTTCACGCGCGCTCGTGCTCAAGACCCGCACCGTGCTGAGTCACGTGCACGACGACCTGACCGCCCTGCCGGCGCTGCCGGCCGCCGGAGTGCCGCCGGCGCTGGCACACATCATGGATGGTCTAGCCCATGCGGCGCGGCGCTTTTCCAATGATGGGCTGGCGCAGCGCGACGATGCGGACGCGGCGGCGGCATCCGCGCGTCGCCTGCTGCAAATGAGTCTGGTTGGCACGCTGGTCGGCGCGGCCGCAACCGGCTGGCTGCTGACGCGCGGCGTGGTGCCACCATTGCGCCGGGCGACCGAGGATATGGCGCGCCTGTGCGGTGGCGATGTGGAATCCGAGGTACGCGGCGCGGCGCGGCGTGACGAAATCGGCGCCCTCTGCCGGTCGATGAGCGTGTTCCGCGAGGCGCTGGTGACCAACCGGCGGATGGAGGCCGACACCGCGCATCTGGCTGAAACGCGGCGTGCGCGCCAGCAGGCGCTGACCCTGCTTTCCAGCGAATTCCGCGATCATGTCGGCGGGCAGCTCAATTCGGTGGGCGGTGCTGTCAACACATTGCAGCAAACAGCGACGAACTTGTCCGCGAGGTCGGCCCGCATGGCGGAGCGCTCCCTGCAAGTCGGCGAACTGGCCAGTGGCGCGGCCGAAAGTGCGCGGGTGGTCACCGAGGTCGTCACCCAGCTTGCCGAAAGCGGCCAGGAGATCGCGCACGGCATCGCTGACTCCGCGGCGGCGACCAGGCTCATGCAGGGCGAGGCGGAACAGGCGCGCAGCCTGGTCGATGAACTCGGCAGCGTGGCCGCCGGCGTCGGCACGGTCGTGCAACTGATTTCCGGCATTGCCGGCAGAACGAACATGCTCGCGCTGAACGCAACGATCGAGGCGGCGCGGGCCGGCGAGTCGGGGCGCGGATTCGCCGTGGTGGCAGGCGAAGTCAAGGCGCTGGCGCGGCAGACCGCCCAGGCGACCGACGACATCGGGCACCGTATTGGCGCGGTGCGCGCCAGCGCGCAGCGGGCCATGGCGCTGATCCATGCCATGGCTGACCGGATCGGCTCGGTGGAGCGCAGCAGCGGCGCAATTGCCGAAAGAATTCAGCGCCAGCACACATCGATCGACCAGATCAACCGCACGATGGTGGACGCTGCCGGAAGCATCGCCGAGGTGGCGGCCGGAATGCAACAGCTGCAGAACGATGTTGCCGAGAATACCGGTGCCTCAAGCCAGGTGACCGAAACCGCGGGAGACGTGCGGGAGCGCACCGACGTGTTGCGTAAGGAAGTTGAGTATTTCATTCACGCGACCAACGAGGCGACCGACTGGCGCAGCTTCGTGCGGCATGATTGTCACGACAGTGTTACGATAGCGAGCGGAAGCGGCCCGGCGATTGCGGGGCAGATGCAGGATATCAGCCGCGGCGGGGCGGCGGTTGCCTGTGCCGCGGAGATGGAGCCCGGGATGATTTGCGATCTCGTGGGCCTGTTGCCGCAGAGGCTGCCGGCGACGGTTGTGCAATGCAAGCATGGCGTATTGCGGCTGCGATTCAGCCGCGACGAGGATGTGCA
>Ga0302314_10016226_pt1 | contig 12605 bp, 12 predicted proteins | sample III_Palsa_N2_3_FD_200533 | JGI IMG/M metagenome (GOLD analysis project Ga0302314, IMG submission 200533) | Peat permafrost microbial communities from Stordalen Mire near Abisko, Sweden - III_Palsa_N2_3 | ecosystem: Environmental > Terrestrial > Soil > Palsa > Peat permafrost | place: Sweden...
GCTCGATCCTCGCGAAGTGGTGCATGGCGCACGGCTGCCAGAACTTCCTGTTCACGCACTTCGAGGAGATCTGCGAGATCATGAAGGCCTACGACGTCTCGTTCTCGCTGGGCGACGGCCTGCGGCCGGGCTCGCTGGCCGACGCCAACGACGAGGCGCAGATGGCCGAGCTGCGCACGCTGGGCGAGCTCACGCAGGTGGCGTGGAAGCACGACGTGCAGACGATGATCGAGGGGCCCGGCCACGTGCCGATGCACCTGATCCAGGCGAACATGAGCGAGCAGCTGCGCCTGTGCGGCGAGGCGCCGTTCTACACGCTGGGCCCGCTGACCATCGACATCTCGCCCGGCTACGACCACATCGCCAGCGCGATCGGCGCGGCGATGATCGGCTGGATGGGCACCGCGATGCTGTGCTATGTCACCCCCAAGGAACACCTGGGCCTGCCCGATCGCGACGACGTCAAGCAGGGCCTGATCGCCTACAAGATCGCCGCGCATGCCGCCGACGTCGCCAAGGGCCACCCGGGCGCCCGCGCGCGCGACGACGCGATGAGCCAGGCGCGCTTCGAGTTCCGCTGGCACGACCAGTTCAACCTGGCGCTCGATCCGGATACGGCGCGCCGGTATCACGACGAGACGCTGCCCGCCGAGGCCGCCAAGGAGGCGCACTTCTGCAGCATGTGCGGCCCGAAGTTCTGCTCGATGAAGACCTCGCAGGAGGTGCGCGAGTTCGCCGCGGCGCAGGCGCATGCCACGCTGGCCGACGCCGACTCGGCGGCGCGCTCGGGCGCCTCTACCCTGAAGAAACGCACGGCGCTCGGCAAGCCCTTCGTGCCGATCTACGACGCGGAGGATGAATGAGCAGGGTCGGCATCGCGGGTGCCGGCATCGCCGGCCGCCTGCTCGCGTTCCAGCTCGCGCGACTGGGCCACGCGGTCGACGTGTTCGACCTCGCGCCCGACGCCGCCGCGCCGCCGGGCCAGGGCGCGCATCCGGCGGCGGCCTTCACCGCGGCCGGCATGCTGAGCCCGCTGGCCGAGCTGGAGCACGCGCCGGCCGACGTCTCCGAGCGCGGCTGGCGCTCGCTGGACCTGTGGCCGGGCATCGTCGCGGCGCTCGGCCCGCGCCATCTCACGCCCGGCCTGTTCCGCAGAAACGGCAGCGTGCTGGTGGCGCATCCGGGCGACATCGGCGCCACGCAGCGCGTGCTCGCGCGCCTGAAGGCGGCCAACGCGCGCAGCGCGCGCGAGCGGGCGCTCGACGCCGCCGAGGCCGGACACCCGTCGACGCTGCCGCTCAACGCGCCGCGCGAGCAGCCGCCGCAGCGCGATCCGCAGGCGCTCACGCCGGAGACGCTGGCGGCACTGGAGCCCGCGCTGCTGCACGGTCTCCAAGGCTGGCTGCTGCCCGGCGAAGGCCAGGTCGACGCCACGCGGCTGCTGCCCGCGCTGGTCGCCGAGAGTCCGGGCGTGCGCTGGCACTGGGGCGCGCGCGTGACCGCGGTCGAGCCGCACGTGCTGCACGCCGAAGGCCGGCCCGCGGCGCGCTATGACTTCGCCGTCGACACGCGCGGCCTCGGTGCCCGCGGCGCGGGCCTGGCCCTGCGCGGCGTGCGCGGCGAGCTGCTGTGGCTGCACGCGCCCGGCCTCGATCTGCGCCGGCCGGTGCGCTGCATCCACGCGCGCCACCGCGTCTATCTCGTGCCGCGCCACGGCGACCTCGTGATCGTCGGCGCCACCGAGATCGACAGCGAGGATCGCTCGCCGGTGAGCGTGCGCAGCACGATCGAACTGCTGACTGCGGCGCACAGCATCGTGCCGCAGCTGGCCGAGGCGCGCATCGTGCGGCTGGACACGCACCTGCGTCCCGCCACGCTGGACCAGCGCCCGCACCTGCACTGCGAGCCGGGCCTGATCCGCATCAACGGGCTGTTCCGCCACGGCTTCCTGCTGGCGCCGGCCCTCGTCGAGGAAGCTTTGGAGCGCACCGGCCTGATGCTGGGCGCGCGCCGCAAGGAGTTGAGCCATGCGTGAAGGAGACGACGTGTTCGCGCCGGCCCGCGTCGAGCCCGCGAACGTGCTGGTCAACGGCACGCCGCACCCGTGGCGGCTGGGCCTGACCGTGGCCGACGTGCTCGCCGAGCGCGGCAGCGACGACGAGTCCGTCGCCACCGCCGTCAACACGCGCTTCGTGCCGCGCGGCGCGCGCCTGGAGACGCCGCTGTGGCCCGACGACCGCGTCGTCGTGTTCGGCGCGATCGTCGGAGGATGACGATGCGGCTCGATTTCTCGGCGGCGGCCCCGTCGCCGTGGCGCGTCTACGGCCAGCGCCTGGACAGCCGCTTCCTGATCGGCAGCGCCGGCTATCCGTCGCCCGCGGTGCTCGCGCAAGCGATCGAGGCCTCGGGCGCGCAGGTGGTCACCGTCGGCCTGAAGCGCGAGATCGCCGGCGACGCCGCGCCGCAGGGCAGCGACGCCGTGGCGATGCTGCGCGCGCTGTGCGCGAGCTCCGGCGCGCGGCTGCTGCCCAACACCGCGGGCTGCCGCAGCGCGCGCGAGGCGGTGCTGCTCGCGCAGATGTCGCGCGAGCTGTTCGACACGCCGTGGATCAAGCTGGAGGTGATCGGCGACGACCACACGCTGCAGCCCGATCCGTTCGAGCTCGTCGACGCCGCCGCGCACCTGGCCCGGCTCGGCTTCCAGGTGTTCCCGTACTGCACCGACGACCTGGTCGTGTGCCGCAAGCTGCTGGCCGTCGGCTGCGAGGTGCTGATGCCGTGGGCCGCGCCGATCGGCTCCGCCCAAGGGCTGCTCGACCCGGCGGCGCTGCGCAGCCTGCGCGCGCGGCTGCCGGGCGTGCCGCTGATCGTCGACGCCGGCCTCGGCGCGCCGTCGCACGCGGCCTTCGCGATGGAGCTGGGCTACGACGGCGTGCTGCTGAATTCGGCGGTGGCGCAGGCGGTCGATCCGCCGCAGATGGCCATGGCGTTCGCGCACGCGATCGCGGCCGGCCGCCTCGGCTTCGAGGCCGGGCTGATCGCGCCGCAGGACATGGCACGGCCCAGCACGCCGTGCGGCAACGAGCCGATCCTGGTCGACTGATGTTGCACGACGCCTCCCCTGCGCGCCGTCCCGTCGTCTGGACGATCTCCGGCACCGACTCGGGCGGCGGCGCGGGCCTCCACGCCGACACGCGCGCGCTCGACGCCTTCGGCGTGCACGGCGCCTGCGCGGTCGCGGCCGTCACGGCGCAGCATTCGCTGGCGGTCACGCACATCGAGCCGGTGTCGCCAGCCGTGCTCGACGCGCAGCTCGCCGCGCTGTCCGCGGACATGCCACCCGACGCGATCAAGACGGGCCTGCTGGGCAGCCTGGAGAACCTGCGCGTGGTCGTCGCCCACGTGCGGCGGCTGCGCGAGCGCTCGCCCGGCCGGCGCGTGCCGCTGGTCGTCGATCCCGTCTTCGGCGCGACCACCGGCGCGGCGTTCGCCGACGACGCGTTGCGCGCCGCCTATCGCGACGAGCTGCTGCCGCTGGCCACGCTCGCCACGCCCAACGTGGCCGAGGCGCGCGCGCTGGTGCCGTCGTCGCAGCTGCTGGGCCCCGAGCCGCTCGCGCGCGCGTGGCGCGCGTTCGGCGTGCGCGCGGTGGTGGTCACCGGCGGCGACAGCGACCGTCTCGCCGAGGACGAGCTCCAGCACCTGTCCACCGCGCGGCTCGCGTCGCGCCTGGCCGAGATCGACGCGCGCGCCGCGTGGGCACACGACTGGCTCGACGCCGAGCACGGCCTGCGCAGCCGCGGCTGGCTGGCGTCGCGCCGCGTCGAGACGGAGCACGACCACGGCACCGGCTGCGTGTTCGCGTCGTCCGCGGCGGCGGCGCTGGCGCACGGCTTCGTCGCGGCCGACGCGGTCGTGCTCGCCAAGATGGCCACGTGCGAGGGCCTGCGCCACGCGTACGCCGCGGGGGGCGGCGCCGGCCCGGTCGCGCCGCGCGCGGGCTTCGCGAGCCGGCTCGCGAACCTGCCGGTGCTCAATCCGCTGCCCGACGCCGACTCGCGCTTCGCGTTCGCGCCGCTGCCCGACCACACCCGCGGGCTCTACGCGATCGTCGACAGCGCCGACTGGGTCGCGCGCGTGCTCGCCGAGGGCGTTCGCCTGGTGCAACTGCGCATCAAGGACGCGCCGGGCGAGGTGCTCGTGCGCGAGATCCGCGCGTCGATCGCCACCGCGCGCGCGGCGGGCGCCACGCTGATCGTCAACGACCACTGGGAGCTCGCGCTGGAACTCGGCGCCGACGGCGTGCACCTGGGACAGGACGACCTGGCCGCTGCCGACATCGACGCCCTGCACCACGCGGGCCTGCTGCTGGGCATCAGCACGCACTCGTACTGGGAGGTCTGCCGCGCCCGCGCGCTGCGGCCCAGCTACATCGCCTGCGGCCCCATCCACGCGACGACGCTCAAGCAGATGCCGTGGCTCCCGCAGGGCGACGCCAACCTTGCGTACTGGTGCGCGTTGCTGCGCGACACTGCCGTCGTCGCCATCGGCGGCATGGACGCCGCGCGCGCGCGTGACGCGATGCACGCGGGCGCGTGGGCCGTGGCCGTCGTGGGCGCGATCACGCGCAGCGCGCAGCCGCGCGACGCCATCGCGCGGCTCCAGCACGCGATGGCGTCGGCGTCGCGTCCGGCCGCGGCGCCGGTGCCGCCGTTCGCGCGCAGCACGCTGAGCGAGCGGGCGGAAAGCGGCGGGTAGGCGCGTGCGCCGCGATCAGCGGTCCGCGTCGCGTCCCACGTGGCTCCAGAGGAACGCGAAGGTGCGCGCGATGCGGGTCGCGAGCTGCTCGGTCACGACCGGGCCGTGGTGGCCGCCTTCGGTGTTCTCGAAGTAGTCGACGGCGTAGCCCTCGTCCTCCATCTTCGCGGCCATCTTGCGCGCGTGGCCGGGATGGACGCGGTCGTCGCGCGTCGTGGAATAGAACATCACCGGCGGCAGCGGCATGTTCGGCTGCAGCCGCTGGTAAGGCGAGTAGCGGCTGATGAAGGCCCAGTCCTCCGGCTTGTCGGGGTTGCCGTATTCGCCTTCCCAGCTCGCGCCGGCCAGCAGCTTGTTGTAGCGCTGCATGTCGATGAGCGGATTGCCGCACACCACGGCGCCGTACAGCTCGGGACGGCGCAGCATCGTGCTGGCCACCAGCAGGCCGCCGTTGCTGCGGCCCTCGATGCCGATGTGGCGCGCCGAGGCGATGCGGCGCCTGGCCACGTCGGCGGCCACGGCCTCGAAGTCCTCGAAGGCCTTGACGTGGTTGGCCTTGAGCGCGGCCGTGTGCCAGGCCGGTCCGAACTCGCCGCCGCCGCGGATGTTGGCCAGCACGAAGACGCCGCCGCGTTCCAGCCACAGCCTGCCGTAGGCGCCGTGCATGTCTTCGTACGAGCCCGAGTACGACGGCTCGAGCGACTCCTCGAAGCCGCCGTACGAGAACATCCACACCGGGTTCGCGCCGTCGAAACGCATGTTCCTGGCGCCCACCACGAAGTACGGCACGCGGGTGCCGTCGGCCGAGGTCGTCCAGTACTGCGTCACCTTGAAGCGCGATCCGTCGAAGCTCGCGGCCTGCGACTTGAGCCGCTGCGGCCTGCCCGCGCCGGCCGGCACGTGCCACAGCGAGGGCGGCGTGAGGAAGGATTCGTACTGCACCACCGCGTCGCCCGCGTCCTCGTCGACGCTCACGACGTTGATCGCGCCGTTGTCCGGAAAGGGCACGGCGGCCTGGTGCCAGCCGCGCGCGTCGCGGCTGAAGCGCTTCAGGCGGCCGCGCACGTTGTCGAGCAGCGTGATCAGGATGCCGGTCCGCGTGGGCGCGACGCCGCGCACGACGCCATGGGCGTCGGGCACGAAGACGGCCTCGAGCGCGCCGCCCCGGCCCTGCAGCGCGGCCGGCGGCGCCAGCAGGATCGCGCCCGCGGGCCAGGTGCGGCCGTCGCGCTGCCAATCCTCCTTCAGCCACAGCACCAGCTGGCCCTGGTAGCTGCCGGCGATGCGCGCGCTCGGCGGCAGGTCCAGCGGCTGCGGCCTGCCGTCGACCAGCAGGCTGCGCTGGCTGCTCCAGAAGGTGACGCCTTCGCTCAGGATGTCCAGCGGCGCGCCGCCGGGAACCTCGACGCGGCGCACGCCGGCCGAGACCGAGTCGACGCTGCCCTCGTACAAGGGCTCGGCCGCCGACAACGGCGTGCCGCGATGCCACACCTTGACCTGGCGCGCATAGCCGGAACGCGTGAGCGAGCCCGGGCCGAAATCGGTGGCCACGTAGACCGTGTCGGCATCGCGCCAGGTGACGCTGGACTTGGCCACCGGCAGGCGGAAGCCGTCGGCCACGAAGGTCCGGGTCTCGACGTCGAACTCGCGCACCTCGTCGGCGTCGCCGCCGCCCGGGGCGAGCCGGATCAGCGCGCGGCGGTTGTCCGGAGCGAGGAACTCGGCGCCGCCGAAGGCGTAGCGCGTGCCCTCCTGCTTCGAGAGGGCGTCGATGTCCAGCAAGGTCTCCCAGTGCGTGCCGGCCTTGCGGAACTCGGCGAGCGTGGTGCGCCGCCAGATGCCGCGCGGATGCTCCGGGTCCTGCCACAGGTTGTACAGCCACGGGCCGTGCTGCCGGACCTCCGGCACGCGCGAGCTGGCGTTCAGCACGTCCATCGCGTCGCGGTAGAGGCCCGCGTACTGCGGCAGCGCGCCGAGGCGCTTCGCCGTGGCGTCGTCCTGCTGCCGGACCCATTCCATCGAACGCGCGCCGTCGATGTCCTCCAGCCACTGGTACGGATCGTCGGCGGCGCGGGTCGCCAGGGGCAGCGCGGCGAGGACGCACAACACGAATGGGCGAAGGAACGGGCGGACGGGAACGGTCATCGGCTTGGCGTTTCTGGGGCGGTGGCGCATGGTAGTCCAGCCGCTTTCCGGGACGCCGCCCGTGACATCGCCCTGGCAACCGACGCAGGCGACGTGTCGACATCGCGGATTCGCACGAAAATTGCCGCCATCGAAACCCCTTCCTCAAGGACGCCTCGTGGACTGGCCCGCCTTCAACCGCACGCTCGACGCCTACAACTTCCACCTCTTGGCCATCGGCACGACGGAGATCACCGTCTTCACGCTGGTCAAGCTCGCGATCTCGGCGCTGCTGCTGTGGTTCCTCGCGGGCCGCTTCAGCCGCTGGACGCTGGGCCGCCTGCTCGGCCGCACGCACATGCTGGAAGGCCAGCGGCTCGCGATCGCGGGGCTGGTGCACTACGCGGTGCTGATCTTCGGCGCGGTGGTGATCCTGCAGAACGCCGGCATCCAGCTGACCGCCTTCGCCGTCGTCGGCAGCGCGCTGGGCGTGGGCGTGGGCTTCGGGCTGCAGAACATCATCAGCAACTTCATCAGCGGGTTGATCGTGCTGCTGGAGCGGCCGATCGAGATCGGCGACCGCATCGAGGTGTCGGGCATCGAGGGCGTGGTCAAGGAGGTGGGCGCGCGCCGCACGACGGTGGTCACGCCGGACCAGATCGCGATCCTCGTCCCGAACCAGAGCTTCATCACGAGCAACGTCACCAACTACAGCTACCTGAAGGCGTCGGTGCGCCTGCGCGTGCCCGTGCCGGTCGCGCCCGGACAGGACCTGCGCCGCGTCGAGACGCTGATGCTCGAGGCGGCCAGGCAGGCCGAGCTGCTCGCGGATCCCGCGCCGCAGGTCGCGATCGCGAGCGTCGCGGCAACGGCCGTGACGATGGAACTCTGGGCCTGGTACGACAGCAGGAAGTTCAACCGCGCGGAGGTCCTCAGCAAGGCCTATTTCGCGCTCTTCGATGCCTTGAGCCGCAGCGAGGTGAAGCTGGCGTCGTGAGCAGGCGCTCGAATTGCCGGCCTGGGACGGGGCTCTTCGGCGGACCGGACGAGCCGAATCCTCCGCACACTGCAAACATGCGGCGCACGTCCGCATGCACACGGGCCGGTTCGTCGGCCTGCGGGCCTCGGGTGCCGAGGCCATCCCGCGCGGCGAGGAAAGTGGCCATGAGCGAGCGTCTTCAATATTGGGTAGGCACCATCGGCTCCGCCGCCATGGTGGCATTCGTGGCCACCTGCCTGCAGGCGCCGCGCGTCGCGACGTTCACATGCGACACCCCGCCCGGCGCGAGCCGCGAGCAGTGCCGCCTGCTGGAGACGCTGCCCGTGGCCGCGCAGGCGACGCAAGTCTCCAGCGCCGGCGACGACGCCTCGGGTGCGCCGACGACAGTCGCGCCGCGCGCCGTGAATTGAGCGTCAGGGCCGTTCGTCCGCCAGGCTCGCCGCGATCCAGCCCCGCAGGCTGTTGAAGAACGCGACGCCGTCCGCGCGCGCGAGATCGGCGCGCGTCAGAACGGCTTCATCGATCGCGCCCTCGCGCAGCAGCCGCGCGCGCGCGATGCCGGGCAGCAGCCCGCACTTCGCGGCCGGCGTCAGCCAGCGTCCGCCGATGCGCAGCGCCACGTTGCCGCGCGTGAACTCCGTCAGCTCGCCGCGTTCGTTCCACAACAGCGTGTCGAAGACGGCGTCGTCGACCGGCGCGAACGCGTCGTAGTGGGCGCGGTGCGTGGTCTTGAAGCGCACGAACTCGCCGTCGCTGCCGGCGAGCGGCCGCTCGGCCAGCCGCACACGCACGGGTTCCGGCGTGGCCGCGAGCGCGAACGCCTGCGCGCGCGCGACGCCCGCGCGATCCGCGAGCAGGCGCACGCGCCAGCGGCCGCTCGCGTGCGCCGCGCGTCGTTCCTCCAGCGCGGCGCGCGCCGAGGCGAGCGGCGACGCGAACGCGAAGTGCCGTGCCGCGTCGATCATGCGCTCGAGGTGCGCATCGACGTCGACGAACGCGCCGTCTTCCAGCCGCAGCGTCTCCAGCAGCTCGAACGCCTGGCTCGCGCGGTCGACGAACGCGCGCTTGTGGCGCCACTCGTCCCACTCGCCGGCGGCGGTGGCGTCGGCGGTGATGCCGCTGCCGATGCCGCAGCGCACGCGCGTGGCCGCGATGCCGTCCTCATCGATCCGGCGCAGCGCCAGCGTGCGGATCGGCACGTTGAACGTCGCCGCGCCGCCCGGCTGCACCACGCCGATCGCGCCGCAGTAGACGCCGCGCGGCTCGGGTTCCAGTTCGCGGATGAGGCGCATCGCCTGAACCTTGGGCGCGCCGGTGATCGAGCCGCACGGGAACAGCGCGCCGAACACGTCGGCCAGCGTGGCGTGCGCCCGCGTGGCCGCGACGACGTCGGAGCTCATCTGCCACACCGTCGGCCACGCCTCGGTGTGGAACAGCCGCGGCACGCGCACCGAGTGCGGCTGGGCGACGCGCGAGAGATCGTTGCGCAGCAGGTCGACGATCATCAGGTTCTCGGCGCGCTCCTTCGCGGCAGTGCGCAGGAACTCGGCCTGCGCGGCGTCCTCGGCCGGCGTCGCGCCGCGCGGCGCGGTGCCCTTCATCGGACGCGCCAGCAGGCGGCCGTCGCGCCAGTCGAAGAACAGCTCGGGCGAGACCGACAGGATGCGGTCGTCGGGCCGGGTATCGGTGGCGAAGTCCAGGTACGCGGCGTAAGCGTTGGGCTGCGCGCGGCGCAGCGCGGCGAACAGCGCGAGCGCGTCGCCCTGCAGCGTGCCGGTCAGCGGCGCGGTGGCGTTGACCTGGTAGACCTCGCCGTCGGCGATCGCGCGCAGGATCTCGGCGATCGTCGCGTCGAACGCGTCGCGCCGCGGGCCGCCGGTCCATTGCGCGGTGGCGGTGGCGTCGGTGTCGAACGCGGCGGGGTCGGGCAGCGGCGCGTCGTGGACCGCGAACGCCGCGAGCGGGCGCGCGGGGTCGGACGGCGCGTGCGTCTCGAACGCCTCGTCGAACGCGCCGGCGGCCTCGTAGCAGAGATAGCCGACGCACCAGGCGCCCTCGCGCGCCAGCGCGTCCACGCGCGCGAGCAGCGGCACGACGGCGTCCAGGCTCGTCGCGCGCAGCAGCTCGCGCGGCGCCCCGAACGCGAGGCGCAGCGGCGCCACGCCGTCGTCGGGCGAGCGGAAATCGATCAGGGCGGTGGGACGGATCCCGGACGAGGACATGCGCGCGACGCGGGTGGCAGAGCGCGGCAGTGTACCTACCTGAACATCATCAGCATCTGCTCCAGCGCCGCGGTGAACGGCCCCTGCAGCAGCGGCAGCGTGAACATCACGCCCACCAGGCCGACGCCCAGCGTGATCGGGAAGCCGACCGAGAAGATGCTGATCTGCGGCGCGACGCGCGCGATGATGCCCAGCATCATGTTGATGAACAGCAGCATGGCGATCAGCGGCAGCGCGATCCACAGGCCCAGGCGGAAGATCTCGGCGCCCCAGGTCTCCGGCCGCACCTGGTGCAGGAACGCGAACGGTTCGGGCGACACGGGAAACGCGACCAGGCTCTGGCACACGGCCTCGATCACCAGCAGGTGGCCGTTCATCGCGATGAACAGGAAGGCCACCATCGTCGAGAAGAAGCTGCTCGTGGCCGTGGCCTGCTGCGCGGTGGCGGGGTCGAAGAAGCCCGCGAAGTTCAGGCCCATCTGCAGGCCGATGACCTCGCCGGCGAACTCGATGGCCGTGAAGATGATGCGCACCGCGAATCCCAGCGACAGCCCGATCAGCACCTGCTGCACGACCAGCAGGATCGCGGCGGGCGAGTCGAGCGGCACGTCGCCGGTGCCGGCGGGCACCGTCCCGGCGACGCCCAGCGCGATGAAGAACGCGAGCGCGATGCGCACGCGGATCGGCACGTTGCGCTGGCCCAGCACGGGCATCGACGAGAACAGCGCCAGCACCCGGATGAACGGCCACAGCACCGGCACCAGCCAGGCCATGATCTGGGCTTCGCTGAGCGAGATCATCTTCGATGGGCTCTTGACGTTATCGAAGGGACTGCGGCCGGCGTCGCGCTCGGCCGCTCCGGAGCAGGCGGCCGCGCCCCGTGGGGGCGGCGAGCAGCGCGAGCGGGGTCGTCATGAAGCGGCGGACGGCAGCGACAGCAGCACGCTGCGCAGGTATTCGACCAGCGACGTCAGCATCCACGGCCCGGCCACGCCCATCACGGCGACGGCGGCGAGCAGCTTGGGCACGAAGGTCAGCGTCGCTTCGTTGATCTGCGTGGCGGCCTGGAAGATGCTCACGAGGATGCCGACGACGAGCACGACCAGCAGGACCGGCGCGGCGACGGTCAGCAGCGTGTAGAGGGCTTGCTGACCGACGGTGAAGACTTGTGCGGCATCCATGGGGAATGTGTTCCAGGCGTTGGGAAGATGGAGTCATGTTGCCGGCACGGCGCCGGCATGAGCGATCGATAAGAGCGGCGAACCGCCCTCTCCTGCTCAGGTCGCGAAGCTGGCGGCGAGCGAGCCGAGCAGCAGGTTCCAGCCGTCGGCGAGCACGAACAGCATCAGCTTGAACGGCAACGCGACGAGCACCGGCGACAGCATCATCATGCCCAGCGACATCAGCACGCTGGCGACGATCATGTCGATGATCAGGAACGGGATGAAGATCAGGAAGCCGATCTGGAACGCGGTCTTCAGCTCGCTGGCGACGAAGGCCGGCACCAGCACCTTGAACGGCACGGCGTCGCCCTTGACGTCGGCGGGCAGCTTCGCGAGCTTGGCGAACAGCTGCACGTCGGACTGGCGCGTCTGCTTGAGCATGAACTCGCGCATCGGCACCTGGCCCTTCTCGAGCGCGTCGGTGAAGCTGATCTGGTTGGCCTGGTAGGGCTGCCACGCCTCGGTGTAGACCTTGTCGATCGTCGGCGACATCACGAAGAACGTGAGGAACAGCGACAGCCCGGTGATCACCTGGTTCGGCGGCGCGGCCTGGGTGCCGATGGCCTGGCGGAACAGCGACAGCACGATCACGATGCGGGTGAAGCCCGTCATCATCAGCAGGATCGCGGGCAGGAACGACAGTGCCGTGAAGAACAGCAGCGTCTGGATCGGCACCGAGAAGTTGGCGCCGCCGCCGTTCGCGCCGACCAGCAACGGCAGGCTCGGCCCGGCGACGGCCGGAGTGGTTTGCGCGACTGCGGCGAGGGCCGGCAGCGCGAGGGCCGCGGCGACGGCCAGCCTCTTGGGGAACCCGTTCATTCGCGCGACTCCCCTTGCGCGCCGGTGGCGCCGCGCCAGCGGGCGATCAGCTGGTTCACGGCGGCGGTGTGCGCGGGCGCGGAAGGCGCGGCGGCGATGTCGGGGGCCGGATAGCTGGCCAGCTGCGTCACGCGCTCGCCGGTCACGCCCAGTACGAGCCAGTGGCGCTCGGCGCCGACGGCGATCTCGACCACGGTCACGCGCTGAGACGTGCCCAGGCTCAGCTGCGAGACATGCCGCAGCACGCTGCCGGCCGGCGCCGCGCCGCCGAGGCCGGCGCGCTTCATCATCCAGAGCGCGACGGGAATCATCGCGATCACCAGCAGGAACGCCAGCAGGGGCATCAGGGAAGTCGTCATGGGTTTCTCTTTGTCGACCGGTGCATCGAGGCACGGAAGCGTTGGCCGGGTGCCCGGCCGGGTATCAAACTCGTCAAGTACGGCTCAGGCGGCGCATGCG
>Ga0302314_10016227_pt1 | contig 12605 bp, 12 predicted proteins | sample III_Palsa_N2_3_FD_200533 | JGI IMG/M metagenome (GOLD analysis project Ga0302314, IMG submission 200533) | Peat permafrost microbial communities from Stordalen Mire near Abisko, Sweden - III_Palsa_N2_3 | ecosystem: Environmental > Terrestrial > Soil > Palsa > Peat permafrost | place: Sweden...
CGGCAGACCGCGATCCTGGTTTCCCGCAGCCTTTCGCTCGGTGCTGGGGATCTGTCGAACAAGGAGATCACCGACAAGCTTGCCGCGCTGCATATGAGCGTCTATCCGGCGGGTGATCGGCTCGAGCTGCGTTTCCTCGGCGTGCCGCGCGGAGATCTTCCCGCCGTGCTGGATCTGGCCGCGACGCTGCTGCGGCACCCGGCCTTTCCCGAGCGGGAGGTGGACAAGGTCCGGCTCGCCTGGGTGAACGAGATGTGGCGGGACCGGGCCAATCCCGAGAAGGTTGCGCAGGCCGCGATCGACGGTTTCGACGATTTGCCGGCCCCGACCCGCCATAAGGACAGATGGGGCGACGCCATCGACGCCATCTCGGGCATCTCCGTGGAAGATGTTCGTGCTTTCCACCGGGATTTCTATGGCGCCGCCGCCCTGAAGGTGGCGCTGGTGGGGGATTTCGATGCGCCGCAGGCCGAAGCCAGGCTGGCGGCTCTGTTCGGTGATTGGAAAGCCGGCGTGCCCTATAGCCATTCCGTCAAACCGTTCGCGCCCAAGCCGGCCAAGCGGACGATCACCGATACGCCCGGCGCGGGATCCGCCGCCTATCGCGCGAGCATCGCCTTTCCCCTCGAGGACAACTCGCCCGATTATCCACTTCTGCTGCTTGCGACGCGTATCCTGGGCGATCTCGGTGCCGACAGCCGCCTCGACCAGAGTTTGAACGGGGCCATCGGGGAGCGCAGGGCCTCGCTTGCGATCGACCGGCGCGACGGCAGCGCCGCCCTTGTCGTGACAGTCGGCTTCGCTTCGCAATTCCGAGAAAAGGTCGCCCTGGAGGTACCTGCTGCCCTGGCGGCCCTCCGGCAGGACGGCGTAACTCAGTATCAGCTCGACGAGGCGAGAGAGGGGTTGTTGACGGCCCGGAACGCCAGTCGTGGCTCGGATGCCGAACTGGCGGCCATCATGGCCAACCAACTCCTGGCTGGAGCCGGCTTCGAGCGCGAGGTCAGGATCGTGGACGCGGTCAAATCCGCCACCGTGGAAGACGTCGACAAGGCGATCCAGACCTATTTCGCGCCGGAGCATATGGTCGAGGTGTTCGCCGGCAATTTCTCCGGCAGCCCCGCCGGCTCGACGACGAAGTTTTCCGGGCCGCTCGAAACGCTCTTCTCGCTTCTGCCCCTGGTGCTGGTCTGTATCGCCGCCGGAATCTGCGTCGCTGCCGGCCTGGTCTATCGGCGCCAGCGCCGCTGGGGGAACGCGGCCTCGCCGGCCGCGGCGCCGGGTCAGGAATATCAGGCCCGGCGGGCTCAGCTGTCCCAGACGATCGCCGGCCTCAAGGAAGAGGCCAAGGATCTGGAGCGCTGGAGCCGCGCGATCGAGAAGTAAGCAGGGCTCAACCCTGCTGTTTCACCCCGACCATCATTGTTATCGCAACGAATGGCGATGTATATTGATCATCATCATTTATACAGGTGCAGCGATGCCCATCCAAATTGCCAATCCAGACGTGGTGGCCAAGATTGAACGGTTGAGCCGTCTCACGGGGCTGGGCAAGACCGCCGTGGTCGATGCCGCGGTGACGAAGATGATTGAAGAGGTGAACGGCCCGGAAAGTGCCGGTTCCTGGTCCCGTTTCGATGCTGTTTTAACTCAGATCCGGGCTCTGCCGCTGCGATCTGATGCTTTCAACGCCGTCGAATATGACGAGGCCGGGCTGCCGAAATGATCGTCATAGATACGTCGGCTATTGCTGCTGTTCTGTTCGGGGAACCTGAGGCCGATAGATTTTTGGCGGTAATGCACGGTGTCGATCAGATAGCAATCAGCGCTGCCACTGTTCTCGAAACACGCATGGTGACTTATGGCCGGCTCGGACATCGTGGCACCGTTCTGTTCGACGATCTGCTTTCAACTGGCGTTTTTGAAATAGCGCCGCCGGATGAGCGAACCGTGGGCATAGCTTTTAGTGCCTTCGTCGCTTATGGGAAGGGTAGCGGCCATCCAGCCAGTCTCAATTTCGGCGACGTGTTCTCCTATGCCCTGGCAAAAGTGCGGGATCTGCCCTTGCTCTACAAGGGAGACGATTTCTCCAAAACTGATATCCGGCCGGCACTTCTGACCAGCTGAGACAGGGTTACCCCTGCTGCTTCACCCCGACCAGGAAATCGCTGATCCGGTCCAGCGTGTCGCGCACGCCGCCGGTCAGCGTAGTCGCCGTGCCCGTCATCTTCTCGGTCGCCGCCGCCGATTCCGAAGCGGCGTCGGTCAGTCCGACCATGCCGCCGGTCACTTCGGCGGTGTCGCTGGCGATCAGGGCGAGGCCGCGGGTGATAGCTCCCGTCGTCTCGCTCTGGCTCCGGACGCTGCCGACCACCCGCTCGGCGATGTCGTCCACCTTGCGGATGGTTTCGCCGATGGCGCCGATCGCCGCCAGGGCTTCACCGGTGATGCCCTGGATTCTCCCGATATTGTCCGAGACCTCGCGGGCCGCGCGAGCGGTCTGGTCGGCCAGGTTCTTGACCTCGCCGGCCACCACGGCAAAGCCGCGTCCGGCCTCGCCGGCGCGCTGCGCCTCGATCGAGGCGTTGAGCGCCAGCATGTTGGTCTGCCGCGCGATGACGCTGATCAGTCCGACGATCTCCTCGACCCGTTCGGAGGCTTCCGACAGCGAGCGCACCGTCTCGTCGGTGCGGGTCACGTCGGCCACCGAGGCGCGGGCGATCTCGGACGCCGCCGTGACGTCGCGCGTCACCAGGTCGATCGAGGCCGACAGCCGGTCGGCTGAGGAGGACAGGCCGCGGATCCGCTCGGCCACGTCCCTCGCGGAGCGAGTGACTTGCGCAGCCTGGTCCTGGGTGCGCTTGACCTGGCGGCTGCTGCCCCTGGCCTCGGTCATCAGGTCGGCCGAGGCTTGGGCGGCGTAGAGGCGGTCGTCGCGCCGGATCTCGATGCCGCCCGACATGGCGGGGGCCTCGGCCATCATAACCATTCCCGGTCCTCCCAGTCCCTCCGGCGCTGATGCGTCGGTTATATTTTTGTGTGGGCCCAGTTTACATGACGTATACGTCAGATCCATCACTTTTAAGGCATGCCGACAGGCGGCATGCTTCGGCGGGGTAGCCTACCCCGCACCCCCGGGGTCGCGCGCTTCGCTCCTCCGAGCGGATGAAATTGTCGTTCGATTCAAGTGTCATCCGCTCCAATGTCAACGTGTCAGCGCCCGGCGATGGTGATAAGAAGGATGATGTCCTGTCTTTCCAGAAGGCTTCCAACCCGATGAAACGCCTCTATTCCGGCCTCGTTCTCTCCTCGCTGCTGCTGTCCACCGCCGTCCTCGCCAAGGACGATACGGCCAAGCCCGACAAGAAGGACGATGCCAAGCCGGCCGCCGCCGGCCTGTTCAAGCCGGAGCAGAGCGAGACCCAGGGGACGGTGAACGGCGTCGATTACCAGGCCGTCGCCGGCACCCTGGTCGTGCATGCCAAGGGCTGGGAAGACACCGCGGATATCGAGAAGGAGAAAGGCGGGAAGGGCGACGATGCCGGCCCGGCAGCCGAGGCCTCGATGTTCTACGCCGCCTATTTCAAGAAGGGGAGCAAGCCCGAGAGCCGGCCGATCACCTTCCTGTTCAATGGCGGGCCCGGCTCCTCGACCATCTGGCTGCATATGGGCGCCTTCGGGCCCAAACGCGTGGTGACGCCGGGCGACCAGCACCAGCCGGCGGCGCCCTATAAGCTGGTCGACAATCAATACAGCCTGCTCGACGCCTCGGATCTGGTCTTCATCGATGCGCCCGGCACCGGCTTTTCGCGCGTCGCCGGCAAGGACAAGGAGAAGGCCTTTTTCGGCGTCGACCAGGACGCCCACGCCTTCGCCGAATTCGTCACGCAGTTCCTCAGCAAATATGGCCGCTGGAACTCGCCCAAATACATCTATGGCGAAAGCTATGGCACCACCCGGGCCGGCGCGCTGGTCAATCTGCTGGAGAATGAGGACGCGGTGGACGTCAATGGCGTGATCCTGCTGTCTCAGGCGCTGAATTACGACGTACTGCCCGATTATCCCGAACTCAATCCCGGCGTGGACGAGCCCTATGTGATGTGGCTGCCCTCCTATGCCACCACCGCCTGGTATCACAAGAAGTTGCCGGGCGACGCGCCGAAGGATCTCAAGGCTCTGGTGGTCGAGGTCGATGGCTTCGCCGCCGGCGAATACACCAGCGCCCTGGCGGCCGGTTCGCTGCTCGATCCGGCCAAGCGCAAGGCAGTGGCCGAGAAGCTGCACAAATATACCGGCCTGCCGACCGCCTATATCGAGAAGGCCAATCTGCGCGTCACCATGGGCGAGTTCCAGAAGACGCTGCTGGGCGACGAGGACATGACCACCGGCGGGCTCGATACCCGCTTCTCGGGCCCGACCCTCGATCCGCTCAGCAAGGAAGCCTCCTACGATCCCCAAGGGTCGGCGATCGGCTCGACCTATGTGGCGGCCGGCAATGATTATCTGCGCAAGGTGCTGAAGTTCGGTGGCGATCGCGTCTACAAGCCGGAAAACAGCTCGGATTGGGATTTCTCGCACCGTCCGCCGGGCGCCGGAAAGCCGCTTCAGACCCAGGTCAACGTCATGCCCGACCTGGCGGCGGCGATGAAGATGAACCCCAATCTCAAAGTGATGGCCAATGCCGGCTATTTCGATGTGGTGACGCCCTTCTATGAGGGCATCTACGAGATGTCGCACCTGGCCATTCCGCCGGCGCTGCAGTCGAACATCGAGTTCGCCTATTACGAATCCGGCCACATGGTTTATGTCAACGAGCCGTCGCTCAAGGCGCTGCACGACAATGTCTCGGCCTTCATCAAAAAGACGGCGAACGTCAAATGAGAAAGATCCTATGCCTGCTTCTGGCGCTGTCGCTTGCCGTTCCGGCGGCGGCCGCCAGCACGCAGGATTCGCTCAATTTCCTGCTGCAATCCGACGATTTCCGCGAGGTCACCGCCGATGACGGCGTGGTGATCGACCTGCGCTATGGCACGACCAACAATTTCGTCGGCCAGGATATGTATGGGCCGTTCAAGCGGCTGTTCCTGCACAAGCGCGCCTACGACAAGCTGAAAGCCGCCATCGCCCTGCTGAAGCACGAACATCCCGGCTACAAATTCGTCATCTATGACGGTTTGCGGCCGCGCTCGGTGCAATATGTGCTGTGGCGGAAGGTGGCGGGCACGCCGCAGGAGAAATATGTCGCCGATCCCAAGAAGGGCTCGATCCATAATTACGGGCTGGCGATCGATCTTTCCGTCTTGGATTCCAAGGGCCAGGAGCTCGACATGGGCACAGGCTTCGATAGCTTCACGCCTCTGGCCGAGACGCAATTGGAGCCGGAGAAGCTGGCCTCGGGCGAGCTGACCCAGGCTCAGCTCGACAATCGCCTGATTCTAAGGCGGCCGATGCAGGAAGCGGGCTTCAAGGTGCTGCCCGAGGAATGGTGGCATTTCGACGCGCTGGCTCCGGACCTGGTCCGCAAGCAGTTCACGATCGTGGAATAGGCAGGTGGTTAGGGACGCGGCGCAACCACGCCGGGCGCGCCTTCGGGATTGGCCAGTTCCGACCTCAGCCAGTCGCGGAAGGCGCGCACGCCCTTCAGTTCGGCCTTGTCCCGGCGGCACACCAGCCAGTAGGAGAAGGCGCTCTTGAGCTCGACTTCGGACAGGCGCACCAGGCGGCCCTGGCGCAGGTCGTCGTCGACCAGCAGCGACAGGCCCAGCGCGACGCCCTGGCCAGCGAGGGCGGCGTCGAGCGCCATATGGATGCTTTCGAACACCAGGATGCGGCGGATCTGCGTGGCCGGCAGGCCGGCGGCGGAGAACCAGCGGGGCCAGGTCGGCAGGCCCGAATCCACGATACTGCTCTCGTCATGGATCAGCGGCACCGCGGAGAGGCCGCCCGGACCTTCCAGCTTCTCGCGATAGGCATCGGCGAAGGAGGGGCTGCAGACCGGGAAAGCGCACACGTCGGCCAGCTTCTCGCTGAACAGCTCGCCGTAATCGCCGCGGCCGTAGCGTAAGCCCACATCGACCGGCTGGCGGTTGAAATCGACCAGCAGGTCGCTGCCCGATACCCGCACCTGATAATCCGGACACACCGCGTTGAAGCGGGCGAGGCGGGGGGCCAGCCATTTGGTGGCCAGCGACGGCATGGCGGTGACTTCCAGCATCGGCAGCGTCTGCACGGCGGTCTCGACGAGATCGCTCATCTGCAGGAACAGCATGCCGAGGGGGGCGGCCAGGCGTTGGCCTGCCTCGGTCAGCCTGACGGCACGGTTGAGTCGCAGGAAGAGGGGTTGGCCGAGCCGTTGCTCGAGCCGTTTCACCTGTTGGCTGACGGCGGCCGGGGTCACGCCCAGCTCGTGCGCGGCCTGGGCGAAGCTGAGATGGCGTGCCGCGGCTTCGAACGCGCGAAGGGCATTGAGCGGCAACCAGCGAGGCGGAGTTGATATCGTCATGTGAATAACTTTAAATCCAGCGAACTTAGTTTTTCTTGTGGCAAATCTGGGCTTTTATCTTTTGTCACCCGAAAGGCGCGGGACCCCGACACAATAAGAACGATGGCAAAGCGGTCGATCGATCCATAACCGCCACTAACCCGTTTGGTTGCCTATACTTAGCTGGAACTGTGTAACAGGGCGGAGAAATCGGTTAGACTGAGCTAACTGCGTATTTTCGATCGAGGTCCGGCATGTCGGAAGAAATCATCGGCGCTTATTCCATCCAGTCACGCTCGGAGCCGCAGACCCAGGTCGAAAAGCTGGTCCACCGCCGCTACGAGGTGTGGACCAACAAGACCCTGGTCCTGCGCACCGTGCATGAACAGCAGGCCATCCGTCACGCTACCGAGGTGCAGGGACAGGTCAAGGTCGTCACTAGCCACGAGTGAGCTGATACGTCTCTCTGTCAGTGTCGCCGAGGAGACCCGTCCGATGACGCATGCAACCGGCAGTTTCGAGGTGAAAACCATTCCCCAGCCGGCGGAAGATGTGGCCGGCGGTGCCGCCATCGGCCGACTTCTGCTCGACAAGCGGTTTCAGGGAGATCTGGAGGCCAAGTCGGTCGGGGTGATGCTGGGCGCGCGCACGCCGGTGCAGGGATCGGCGGGCTATGTCGCGCAGGAGGTAGTGACCGGCACGCTGAAAGGCCGCGAGGGCAGCTTCGTGCTGCAGCATTATGGTGTGATGAACAAGGGTGCGCTGGAGCAGATCGTCACGATCGTACCGGATTCCGGCACCGGCACGTTGACCGGGCTGGCCGGCAAGATGACGATTGTCGTCGAGAACGGCGCGCATACTTACGATCTTGACTTTACCTTACCGTAAAATGTCACGGCGCCTCTGCGTTTCAAAAAATTCCTACCAAGCCACAGCCGCTCCAATCGGCGCTCTGCGGTCATTGGCGCCGTAATAACGCCCGTTCGGTTTGGCGGTCAGTTTCTCGCCGCCGATCAGGATCGCCTCGCTGGCTCCGGCCTGGGTGCCTTCCGACAGGATGTAGCCCATATCCTCGAGCTGATGCCCGACCTCGTCGGACAGGACGCCATGCTCGAAATTGATCTGGTCGGGCAGCCATTGCTGGTGGATGCGAGGGCAGTCCACCGCTTCCTGCACCGTCATCCTGTAATCGACCAGATTGACGATCGACTGGGCGATCGAGGTGATGATGGTGCCGCTGCCGAAGCTGCCGATGACCAGGGCGGTGCGTCCGTTGGGTCGTGCCACGATGGTCGGCGTCATCGAGGAGAGCGGCGCTTTGCCGGGCTGGATCTCGTTGGCGGCCCCCGTCACCAGCCCGTCGGCGTTGGGTTCGCCCGGCTTGGCGGCGAAATCGTCCATCTCGTTGTTCAGCACGATGCCGGTGCCGGGCGCCACCACCTTGGCGCCGAACCAGTCATTGAGCGTGTAGACCACCGACACCGCGGTGCCATAGCGGTCGATCACCGCGTAATCGGTGGTGTGCGGCCCTTCGCTCGCCGTGATGATCGGGCCCAGCGACAAGGAGGCCGTCGCGGCGTTGGGCAGGATCTGGGCGCGGATCTCCTTGGCGTAGCTTTTGTCGGTCATATGCGCAATCGGGTTCTGCACGAAATCGGGATCGCCCATCATGCTGCGGTCGTGGAAGGCGTGGCGCATCGCCTCGGCCAGCACGTGGATCGAGGCCGCGCTGTGAAAGCCTAACCTGGCCATGTCATAGCCCTCGACGATGTTGAGCAGTTCGCACAGGGTGGCGCCACCCGAACTGGGCGGGGCGGCGGTGACGATCTTGTATCTGCGGTAGGTGCAGGTCACCGGCTTGCGGTCATGGGCGGCGTATCGCTCGAAATCGGCCTTCTTGAGGATGCCATGATGGGCGTCGCTGGCGGTGACGATGGCGTCGGCGATCGGCCCCTTATAGAAGGCGTCGGCGCCGCTCTCGGCGATCATGCGCAGGCTTTGGGCCAGGTCGGGTTGACGCAGCCGGAAACCGGCCTTCGGCGCTTCCTTGCCGTCGGCCAGGAAAATGCGCGCCGCCTCGGGGTCCAGGGCAAGGTCGCCAGCCGCCTCGGCGATGCTTCGCACGTCGCCGTCCTTCAGCACGAAGCCGCGGTCGGCCAGCTCGATGGCGGGGGCGATCAGCGCCTCGCGCGCCAAGGTGCCATAGCGGTCGCGCGCCAGCTCGAATCCGGCCACGGTGCCGGGAACGCTCGCGGCGAGATAGCCGATCTCGCTGAGCTCCGGGATGACGTTGCCGTCCTTGTCCTGGAACATGTCCGCCGTGGCGGCGGCGGGCGCCCGTTCGCGGAAATCGATGAACTGGCTGCGCCCGTCGGCGAAGCGGATCGTCATGAAGCCCCCGCCGCCGAGATTGCCGGCGGCCGGGTGGACGACGGCCAGGGCATAGCCGACCGCGATGGCGGCGTCTATGGCGTTGCCGCCCTTTTTCAAGATGTCGATGCCCGCCTGCGAGGCGAGATACTGGGTGGTTACAACCATGCCGTGGCTGCCCGAGACGAAAGCGGGTTCGGCCATGGCGCCGCCCGCGCCGCCGAGGCCATAGGCCACGAGCGACGCAATCAGTGCGTTGCGCATGTTTCCTCCCATAATCCCCGGCGCTTTTTTGCCTACGCCGATGTCTTATTTGTGACATACTCTGCCGATTATCGGGTTTCGGCAATGGGAAGCCGGGACGGGCCCGATAGCGGGGGATGACAAGAAAAATTCACTGGCGCCCAGAGCCAAGCTGAGTTTCGTTACGCTCTTCGACGGGGAGGCGCAGCGCGGGTGGTTATTCAAATCGAAGACGATCAGGTTCAGGAATTCACGTCCTTCGACGCCCTGACGCAAGACACGCTTCAAGTGATGCTGGTTCTCGGCAAGCTCACCGAAACCATGGGCGCCGAGGCAGGTTCCCTGCGCGTCAACGCGCTGTTCTCCGATCTGGTCGAGCGAGTCGGCAATCATTTCCTGCTCGAAGAGGAAATAATGGAGAGCAAGGCCTATCCGGGCCGCCATTGGCACCGGGTGGTCCATCGCGAGCTGCTCAACGAGATGCGCCTGGCCCAAGCCCAGGTCGCAGCGGGTAAAACGGTCGTCGACCGCACGCTGCTGCGCCGCGTTCGCACGGTCTTTTCACTCGATTCCGAGGATGACGACGTTTTCCGCGCCCGGGCCAAACTGGGCCTGTTCAAGGAAGTGCTGCCGGCGGTGCACCCGGCCGATCTGGCCGCGGCCCTGCCCGATTTCGACCTCAAGCAGCGCAGCGATATTTTCGGCGATTTGCAGACCAATCAAGCCTCCGGCACGCTGGAGGAGGTCGAACCCCGCCTGCAGCGGGAACTGGTCGCCTCGCTGTCGATCGAGCGCGTCGCCGAACTGATCGATTTCATGACCCCGGCCCAGGCGGCCGGCGTGCTGCGCAACCTGACCCCGGCCGAGTGCTGGGCCATCCTGCAGCAGCTGGGGCCGGTGCGGTCGCGCAAGATCTCGGCGCTGATGGAGAAGCGGCAGAAGGAAACGCTGCTGCATCTGGCGACGCTTCGCTACATGCGCGTCGAGCCCGACATCAGTTGCGCTGTTTTGATGAACCGCTATCGCGAGATGGCCACCAAGGCCCGCGTCTGGCGCTTTATTTACGTCATTTCGCCGGAGGGCGCGCTGCTCGGCGTCGTCGATGTGCGCGACCTGTTGATGTCCCCGCCGGCGGCTCGGGTGGATGAGGTGATGCTGACGAACCTCGTCACGCTGGGCGAGTTCGACACGGTCGATCACGCCGCCGGCCAGTTGGAGCGCTACGGCTTCGAGGCTCTGCCGGTGGTGGGCGCCGCCGGCAAGCTGATGGGCGTGCTGGTGGCACGCGACGTGATGACCGTCGGCGAGTGGTAAGGGAAGCCCGAAAGCTTCCCTCTGAGCTATTCCGGTTTGTTAACCGCCCATTGGGCGGCGAAGGCCCGCTGGTAGGCGGGCCGGGCTTCGCCCCGGGCGACATAGGCGGCCAGGATCGGGAATTCTTCCAGAATCCCCGATGGCCTCAGCCTGAGCAGCACCGACACCATCACTAGATCGCCCGCGCTGAACTCGCCATCGAGCCAGTCGGCGTTACCCAGGCGAGGGGAAAGTTGTCTCAGCCTCTCGCGAACACGATCCCTGACCAGAGGCATGCGGTCCTCGCTCCAGGGCTTGTCGCGCTCAAGGATCCTGGCGTTCGCGAGTTCGAGGATCGGCGGCTCCACCGTATTGAGCGCGGCGAACATCCAAGTGATCGCGCGCGCCCGGGCATCGGACTCGTCCGGCAGCAGGCCCGCATGGCGCTCGGCGAGATGAAAGATGATCGACCCTGTCTCGAACAGGGTGAGATCGCCGTCCTCATAGGTCGGAATCTGGCCGAAAGGATGAAGCGCCAGATGCGCGGGCTCCTTCATCGCCGGCCACGATACAAGGCGAACCTCGTAAGGTTGGCCGACTTCCTCGAGCGCCCAGCGCACGCGCGTATCGCGCGCCAATCCCCTGCCGCCATCAGGCGACCGGTCAAAGGCGGTAATGGTGATGGTCATTGATCCTCCTCAGACCAGCGCCGGCAATCCGACCAGATCGTAGCCCTTGTCCCGCAGCGTCTTGTTGAGATGCCGCGCGATCTCGACCGCGTCGGGGCCGTCGCCATGGACGCAGATGCTGCCGATCTCGGTCGGCAGGCGTTTGCCGCTGGCGCAGACCAGGGCGCCTTCGGTCAGCATCGCTTCGACATGGGCAAGGGCCGCATCGGCGCCGTGGATCATCGCATCGGGCCGCGAGCGCGGCACCAACTGGCCGTCATCCAGATAGGCGCGGTCGGCGAAGATCTCCTGCACGACCTTGAGGCCGGCCGCCTTGCCGGCTTCGGCCAGGGGAGAGAGGGCCGGGGCCAGCAGGATCAGATCCGTCTCATGCGCCTTGATGGCCCGAGCGACCGTCTCGGCGATCTTTCCGGTCTCGCAGGCCATGTTGGACAGGGCGCCATGCGGCTTCACATGGGTGACGGTGGTTCCCTCGGCGCGCGCCAGACCGGCCAGCGCGCCGATCTGATAAAGGATGATCGCCTCCAGCTCGTCGGGGGCGATGGTCATGCGGCGGCGGCCGAAGCCCTGCAGATCGGGATAGGCGGGATGGGCGCCGACGCTGACGCCGTTCCGCCTGGCCAGGCGCAAGGTGGTGCGCATCACCAGGGGGTCGCCGGCATGGAAGCCGCAAGCCAGATTGGCCGAGCCGATCAGCGGCAGGATCTGCTCGTCGGACCCCATGCTCCAGGCGCCGAAACTTTCGCCGAGATCGGCGTTGAGATTAACCTTCTTACCCATGTTCCTCACTCATCCTGGCCCGATATCGCGCCGCTGATCAGATTGGCGCGGTAGAGAGCCGCCTGATCGATTTGTCCGGCCGCACCGGTCAACGCCGAGCACCAGCGGGCGAACGCCGCCTGGCGGTCGTTCAGCGCCTTGCGGGCCTCCTCGCGGGTCACCAGCTTGAATTCCACCGCGTCGCCTGGCCGCAGATGGCCGAGCCGGGGCAGATCCGCGCTGATCACCGTGGCGATCTTGGCATACCCGCCCGTGGTCTGGCCATCGGCCAGCAGAACGATCGGTTGGCCGTCGCCCGGCACCTGGATGACGCCTGGCGTCACCCCGTCGGTGGCGATCTCGGCGCCTTTGTCCGTGTGTTGAAGCGGGGATGCGCCCGACAGGCGCAATCCCATGCGGTCGCTGGCCGGCCCGACCGTGAAGGATTGGTGTTCCAGCGCGTCGAAGCTCTCCTGTGGGAAATGATCGTCCTGCGGACCGGGCAATAGCCGGATCGGGCCGGTTTCCCATGCCCAGGCCTTGCCTTGATGCAGCGCCTCGGCCGCCGCGCAGGGCAGAGAGGCGCCTTTTTCCAGAAACCCGCCCAGCCCGGCACGGCGATAGGTAGCGCGGCTGCCCAGCATCGGTTCGGTCTGGATGCCGCCGGAGACGGCGAGATAGGCGATGCCTTTGCGCGGCGGCGCGACCCGCAGCGTCTCTCCCGAGGTCAGAACCACCGCGGTCCAAGGCTTGACCGGGCTTGCGCCGCC
>Ga0302314_10016229_pt1 | contig 12604 bp, 11 predicted proteins | sample III_Palsa_N2_3_FD_200533 | JGI IMG/M metagenome (GOLD analysis project Ga0302314, IMG submission 200533) | Peat permafrost microbial communities from Stordalen Mire near Abisko, Sweden - III_Palsa_N2_3 | ecosystem: Environmental > Terrestrial > Soil > Palsa > Peat permafrost | place: Sweden...
GACCATGGTCATCAGCTGGTCCGCGATCTGGGTCGGGCTCGCGCCCTTGGGGTCGTACCAGGAGATCGACCAGTTCATGGCCCCGAAGCAGAGCATCCGCAGGACCGAGGGATCGACGCCGGGCGCAAGGCCGTGTGTCGCGGCGATTTCGTCGATGACGCCGGCGACGAAATGGCCGTACTCGCGGTCCTGCCGCACATGGCGTTCGCGGATCTGCGGCGGCACCTGTTGCAGGATCTTCAGGTTGGCGCTGGCGAAATCCGCCTCGTCATGGAGGAACCGGGTGTGGGCCAGGACCACCGCGCCAAGTTTGTCGACCGGGTCGGCGGCTTGGCCCAGCGCCTCCACCGCGGCCTTGGAGGCGTCGAATGCGCCCTGGGTGCCGAGGGCGAGGATCTCCTCGACCAGGCTCTCCTTGGAGCTGAAGTGGTAGTAGAGGCTGCCGGTCTTCATGCCGACGGCCTCGGCGATGTCGCGCAGGGAGACCGCGGCGTAGCCCTGCTGGCGGAACAGGCCTGCGGCCGCATGCAGGATCGATTGCCGCGTCGCCTCGGACTTGGAAGGCGGCTTGGGGAGGGCGACGCCGTCAGCCATGGTCAGCCGCCAAGGCTGGCGCCGCCGGCAGGGTAACACCAAGGAACCGGCGCGCGGCGTCGCTCCAGATCGTCTCCGACACCCCCGGCCGAGCCGCGGCCGCCGCGATGAAGCCACGTGGATCGGGCTGCTGGATCAGGTAGGGGTAGTCGGTGCCCAGGCAAATCTGATCCGGCGCGATGTGCGTCGCCAGGTGCTCGAGGTAGGCTTCGTCGTAGACCAGGCTGTCGTAGAAGAAGCGTCGCGCGTAGGCCTTGGGCGACTGCGGCAGCTTGCCCTCGAAGCCGTTCGTCGAGCCCCAGCCGAACTCCATCCGGTGCAGCAAGGGCGCCAGCACGCCGCCGCCGTGGCTGAAGCCGATCCGCAATGCCGGGAAGCGCTCGGGCACGCCGTCCATGATCAGGCTGGCGGCGCAAAGACCGGTGTCGACCGTGAAGCCGGCGAAGGGCGCGAGCATCGGGTGGCGGGCCAGATCGCGCGCCGACAGCGGATGCAGCGAGTGCACGAAGACCGCCAGCTCCTCGGCCTCGCACGCGGCGAAGAACGGGTCGAAGCGGGCGTCGCCGAGATAGGCCCCGGCGACGTTGCTGCCGACCTCGACCCCCATGAGGCCGAAGCGGGTCTTGAGGTCGCGCACCTCTTTGGCCGCCAGCTCCGGGTCCTGCAGCGGCACGGTTCCGAGGCCGAAGAAGCGGTCGGGGCGCGCGGCGACCATGTCGCCGATCGCGCCGTTGACGTGGCGCGCCAGCTCGAGCGCGGGGCCGGGGTCCAACCAGTAGGACAGCAGTTCCGGCATTGGCGAGAGCGCCTGCGCCGCGACCCCGTCGCGGTCCATGTCCTCGACCCGGCGCGACGACGACCACGAGCGATCGTCGATCTCGCGGAACGGTCTCTTGCCCATGAACACCTGCGCCTTGGTCCGGCAGGCTTCGCACACGACCGAGGGCCAGGCGACGATCGCCCCGCCGGTGGGGTCGGCCGGCAACTCCTGCGGGACCACGTGCGAGTGGATGTCGATCAGCGGAGGCTGCGGCAAGGTCATGCCTCCGTGGCCGCCGCAGCGCCGGGGTCCCAGGCCCAGTAGCGGGCGACCGCGCCGGCGTCGACGCGCAGGTCCGTGCCGGTGATCATCGCGGCGTCGTCCGAGACCAGGAAGGCAGCCGCGAGGCCATAGTCGGTCGGCTTTGGCAGCCTCTGCATCGGAATGCCGCGCCGGAACGGCTCCATCAGCGCGGCGAGCGCGGCCGGGGGCCGCGTCTGGCGGCCCCAGCGAGCGGCGCGCTCGAAGCTCTCGGCGGGGTCGGTCGCGGTGGGGGTCAGGCTGTTGACGCGGATGTTGTGGCCGACGAGTTCCATCGCGGCCGAGCGGGTGAAATTGAGCAGGCCGCACTTGGAGGTGCTGTAGGCGATGTTGCCGGGCTCGCCCTGGTGCCCGGCGGTGGAGATGATGTTGAGGATGCGGCCGGCGACGCCGCGCTCGATCATCGAGTGGGCGACGTATTTGGTCAGCAGAAAGGCGCCGGTGAGGATCACGTCGGTCTGCTTGCGCCACTCGGCCAGTGACATGTCGAGCACCCCCTTCTTGTTGAAGAAGGCGGCGTTGTTGACGAGGATGTCGATCTTGCCGAACGCCGCAAGTCCGGCCTCGACCGTCCGCTTGACCTGATCTTCGTCGCAGACGTCGCAGGTCACGCCAAGCGCTTTACCACCGGCCGCCTCGATCGCCCGCGCGCAGTCTGTCGCATTGTCCGGCCGCGAGTCGACGGCGACGATCGCGGCGCCCTCGTGGGCCATGGCCTCGGCGATCCCGCCGCCGATGTTCGGGCTGGTCCCGGTCACCAACGCGACCTTGCCTTTCAGGCGCATGTTGGGTGGCTCATGGCGGCGCGATCAGGAAGGCTTTGGACGAGTTGAAGATCCAGGTGTCGATGAACTCGGTCGACGCCGGCTTGCGGTCCAGCTCGTGCAGCGCCCCGGCCAGGCACATCCAGTTCAGCAGTTCCTGTTGGCCGCTGTCCTCCACCGCCAACGCCGTGTGGTTGCGCCAGGTCTGGTAGTCGCCGGCGCGCAGAGCTTCGTACATGCGCCGGTCGGCCGGCGTGTCGGGATAGAGGAAGTGGTTCTTCTCGGTCAGGAACGCGTGCGACCAGCCGGAGGAGGCGAGTACAGCCACACGCCAGGGCGATGCGGCCAGGATCTTCGCCGTCGCCGCGCCGAGATCGAACAAGCGCTTCGGCGTTGGCGCCGGCGGGTCGAAGTCGCCCTCGTCCAGAACTTGCTCGAAGTTGGGAAAGCCGCCGCGTTGGCTGATGACCTTGCGACCGTAGCAATTGATCGCGACCGGAACGATTGGATAGGTGAATCCAACGCGGTTGTAGTCGAGATAGAGCACCGCGTTGGCGAAGGCGTGGCCCAGGCTGTGGTGCAGCGGCTTGTAGGCGTAGGCCGCGTCGAACCCGGCTTCGATCAGGCCGGTGGTCAGGTGCTTCGCGCCGCGCTGGTGGCCAGGCGTCTCGAACAGTTCTCCCGGCGGCTCGCCCCAGACATTGCCAGGCGGCACGGTGATCTTGAACGTCTCGTAGGCGCTGACGCAGTAGGGCGGAACCACGTCTTCCTTGAAGTTCTCGTACTGGTCGTCGCCCCAAATCACCACGAAATCGGGATTGAACGCGTCGAGCGCGGCGCGGGTCTTCATCAGCGCCGCGACCAGGTCCGAGCGGTGCCGCCCGGCGGCGCCGACGCCCTCGTCGTTGCCCCACTCGTCGCGCATGCCTTCCGGCCAACCGGCGGGCTCTCGCAGCGACGCTGGAAGGTTCGGATTCTGAAGCATGCGCCGCAGGATATAGGCCATGCGCTCGTCGGGCCCCGCCAGCGGCGGATAGTGGCTGACGCCCAGCGCCAGGATCTCGGCCATGGCTTATGTCCTCCAGCGCATCAGAGCAGGATGCTGACCTTGCCCGGGTAGAGCAGGTCCATGTCGAGCATCACGCGCTTGGCGATGATCCGCCACTCTTGGCCAGTCACGTCGAGGCTGTAGAGCGCGTGGCCGAAATAGGTGTCGACCTTGCCGTTCTTGGCCCGATAGCAGATCAGGTTGCAGGCCACCCGCAGCTCACCGGCCGAAGCCGAGAGGATTCGCACGTTGCTGATCATCCGCCGCAGCCGCGAGCGCGGGAACTCTGCGTGCGCCTCGCGCTTGCCGAGCCGCGCGACCCGCTCCCTGAGCCGCACATAGTCATCGGCGATGTAGAACAGCGCCTTGGCGGAGTCGTCGTCATCCGGCGCGCCGGCGGTCGGCACCTCGTAGACGGCGCCGGGAGCGAAGAGCTTGAACCATTCGTCCAGGCGCCATTCGTCGAGCAGCGCGGCCTCGGCATAGAGGAAATCTTCCACCTCGGCTCGGGTCGCCGGCGCGAGGGCCGCCTTGGCCATGGTCGTGGTGGCGTTCATGCGGCGACCCCCTTGGCGATGCGGCGATCCCACTCGCGCCAGTAACAGCGCATCTGCTCCTCGTCGTCGGTGCGGGCGTCGGCGCCGCGGGGCATGCCCTTGGAGATGTCGTTCCAGCCCGCCTCGCGCAGGTTGCGGTAGCCGCGCTGGCACGACTCCAGCGCCTCGACGTCGTCGGGGGTGGCCAGGCCGCCGGGGCCGAGGAACTCGAGGAAGTTGAACAGGCGCAGCGCCCGCAGGCGCTCGTCTTCGTCTTTGACGCCCAGCGCCCACGCGCTGACCGCCATCTTGTCCGGGGCCAGCGGCTGGAAGGTGCGAACCGTGATCGCCATGATGTCGTTGATCACCAGGTTGGGGAAGATGATCATGTTGCGGCTGAGCTCGGCCATCCGCAGGCCCCGCTGCTCGCCGAACTGCTGCACCAGGCGCGCGCGGCCGGCCTCGATCATCTCGCGCTTCTCGTCGCCCCATGCCGGGGTCCAGCGCGCCACCGGCCGCCCCCACGGCGACGGGTACTCGATCACCGCATGGCCGTTGCCGAGGTCCCTGACCTGCTGGAACGGGTAGGGGAACTTGTCGGGTCTGAGGCCGCCGACGTTGGTCAAATAGTCGAAGTAGGTGGTGTGGGTCGGCAGGCCGTGGAAGCCGTCGACGCTGTTCTCGGCCAGCAGCTTCCAGTTGGCGTCGATGAAGTAGTTCTGGCCGCCGCCGACGATCTCCATGCCCGCTTCGCCCTGGTCCGCGACGAGATCGATGATCTCCTTGGCCCCGGCGAGGTAGTCGGAGAGACTGACGGCGTCCCGATCGAAATTGATGAAGTAGAAGTCGCGGTAGTGCTCGAGGCGCGGCACGCCCATCAGGTCGGCGCAGCCGCCGGAATAGTGGCCCTCGCCGTAGGCGCCGTCGGCGTATTTCGAGGCGAAGCGCCCGTTCACATTGAACGCCCAGCCGTGGTAAAAACACTGGAACGAGAGGCTGTTGCCGCGCGGCTCGCGCACCAGCTGCGCGCCCCGGTGCGGGCAGGTGTTGAGGAAGGCGTGGACGGCGCCGCCGCGGTCGCGGTTGAACACCAGGTCGCGTCCCCCGACCGACCGGGTGAGGAAGTCGCAGTTCTGGCCGATTTCCGAGCCGTGGCCGAGGTAAAGCCAGCATTTATCGAAGATCTCGCGCCGCTCGGCCTCCAGCACCTGCTCGTCGGTGAAGGCCTTGCGCGCGACGCGGAACAGAAAGCGCTCGCGGTCTTCCATCACCAGCCCCGTGCGGGCGGCGGGCGGCGCGATCGGGGGACGCTCCAGCAGGGTCATCGCGATCTCCTTGGGCTCGAGGGGCGCATCAGAGCAGCCCCGGGAATTGGCCGCCGTCGAGCAGCAGGTTCTGGCCGGTGATGAAGCCGGCGTGCGCGCTGCACAGGAAGGCGCAGGCCGCGCCAAACTCGCGCGGGTCGCCGAAGCGGCGCGCGGGGATCTGGCGCATGAACGTCTCGCGCGCCGCCTCGAGGTCGAGGCTGCGGGCCGCAGCGAAAGCTCGGTGATTGGACTTCAGCCGATCGGTGTCGAACTGGCCGGGAAGGACGTTGTTCAGCGTCACGCCGTACTGCGCGACGTCCCGGGCCACCCCGCCGACGAAACCGGTAAGCCCGGAGCGCGCGCCGTTGGACAGTCCCAGCATCCCCACGGGCGCCTTCACCATATGGCTGGTGATGCTGACGATGCGCCCGAAACGCCGCTCGATCATGCCGTCGATGGTCTGGCGGATCAGATCGATGGCCGAGAGCATGTTGGCGTCGAGCGCCTTGATCCAATCGGCGCGCGACCAGGTGCGGAAGTCGCCCGGCGGCGGACCGCCCGCGTTGTTGATCAGGATGTCGGGCGCGGGGCAGGCCGCCAAAAGCGCCGTCCGGCCCTCGTCCGTCGTCACGTCGGCGGAGACCCACTTGGGCTCGTTGCCCGTCTCCGCGCCGATGGCCTGCGCCGCCGCTTTCAGCCGGTCCGGATCGCGGGCCGCGATGACGACGTCGACGCCCTCCGCGGCCAGCGCGGTCGCTGCGCCGCGGCCAAGTCCCGCGCTGGCGCCGCAGACGATCGCCTTCTTTCCCGAAATGCCGAGATCCATGCCTCAGGTCCTTTGGCTCCCGTCCCCCTTGAGGGGAGGGGTTAGGGGTGGGGGTCTGCGAACGCATCCCCCGCCACTCACGATAGTTCTCCGACAGCTTGGTGGCCGAGAGAGCCACCCACCACTGGCCCCTCCCCGCGGGTGGGAGGGGATTGGAGTCTGGCGAGCACGTCGGCGGTGTGCTCGCCAAGGCGCGCGACAAAATCGCCGGCGGCCGATGCCGCGCCGAGCCGGAACGGCGGGTTCAGCACCTTGAAGGCGCCGTCGGCGTCCTCCAACTCGGTGAAGGAGCCGCGCGCCGCCAGGTGCGGGTGGGCCAGGGCGTCCTTGGCCGTGGCGAAGGCCCCGCACGGCGCCCCGGCGGCGTTGAGCAGGCGCACGCACTCGGCGCTGGGGCGGTCCGCCGCCCAGGCGCCGAGCAGATCCTCGACCTCACGGCGACGCCGCGCGATCGCGCCAGGCTCTCGCATCAACGCGTCGCTCGCCCAATCCGGCCGGCCGATGACCGAGAAGACGGCCAGGAAGTTGCGGGCGTTGACCAGCGGCGCGACGATGTAGCCGTCGGCGGTGCGTACTGGCCGGAAGGCGGCGGAACGCAGCGGCCCCGGGGCCTGGGCCTCCTGCAACTGGATCGCCACCAGGCTCAGCATCGACTCGATCAGGGTGACGTCGACGAAGCCACCGACGCCGAACCGCTCGCGGCGCAGCAGGGCGGCCTGGACGGCGCCGAAGGCGTAGGACGCGGCGACCACGTCGGCGATCATCACGCTGGCGGCCCTCGGCGCGGCGCCGTCGTCCTGGCCCGCCAGCACCGCCATGTCGAAGCCCGTCATGGCGTGCACGACGGGCGCATAGGCCGCCTCGCCGGCCAGGGGTCCGTCCTGGCCGAAGCCCGAAATCGAGCAATACACCAGCCGCGGATTGCGCTTGGCGGCTTCCGCAAAGCCGAGCCCGAACCGGTCCATGACGCCGGGACGGAAATTCTCCATCACCACATCGGCTTGGTCGATCAGCCGCCGCGCTGCGAGAGCGTCGTCGGCCGACTTCAGGTCCAGCACGATGCTTTTCTTGCCGCGATTGAACTGGGCGAAGACACGGCTCATGCCGTCCACGATCGGCGGGGCGTAGCGCAGCAGATCGCCTTCGCCGACGGTCTCGACCTTGATCACCTCCGCCCCGCAATCAGCCATCAGCCGTGTCGCCCAGGGTCCGGCCACCAGGGTGCTGAAATCGACGACCCTCAGTCCGGACATCGGCGCGTTGGCGGCTGCGGAACTCATGCAGCCAGCTCGGCGCGGGCCAGGTCGATGACACGCGAGCGGTGTTCGCGGGCGGCGCCGAACATCTCGGCATTGGCGCGCGCACGCTTCAGATAGAGGTGGTTCGGCATCTCCCAGGTGAAGCCGATGGCGCCGAAGATCTGGATGCTGCGGTGGGCGGCCGCCACATAGGCGTCGCTCGAATAGGCCTTGGCCATGGCCGCTGCGAGCGGCGCACGGGCGTCCTCCTCAGCGAGCGCCCAGGCGGCATAAAGCACGGCGGCGGCCGCCGCCTCCGCCTGGCCCAACATGTCGGCCAGCGCATGCTTGATCGCCTGGTAGGCGCCGATCGGCCGGCCGAAAGCGATCCGCTCGCGGGCGTAGGCGGCGGTGACGTCGAGCACGTGGCGCAGGCCGGCGGCGTTCTCGGCCGCCAGCGCCAGCAAGGCGCGGTCGCGGACCCACGGCCAGACGTCCGCGCCGCCGAGCGGCTCAGCTTCCGCGCGCTCCAGCGTGACCGTGCAGACCTGACGGGTGATGTCGCGCCAGGGTTCGAGCGCGACCTCGACGCCGGGTTTGCGGGCATCGACGAGGAAGAGGCGACGCTCGCCTCCCAACTGGGCGGCGACCACGAGCAATTGCGCCGCGGCTGCGTCGATGACGAAACTTTTGCGCCCGCTGATCCGCCAGCCGGCGGCGTCGCTGCGCTCGGCGACCGTCTCGCGGTCCGGGCCGTCCTCGCGGCCGTCGGCCTCGGCGGCGGCGAGCGCCAGCGCGATCTCGCCGGCGGCGACTTGCGGCAGGATTCGCGTCTGCAGCGCGGCGTCGCCGCCCTTCATCACCGCCAGCGTTCCGAGCAGGGCGCCGAGGAACGGGCTCGGCGTCAGGGTGCGGCCAAGCTCCTCGACGATCATGATCAGGTCGATGCAGCCAAGGCCCGAGCCGCCGAACTCCTCGGGGATCATCAGGCCCGCCCAACCCATCTGGGCGATCTTGGCCCAGTTGTCAGCATAGCCGGCGTCGCGGACCGTGGCGCCGGGAACCAGCAGCGGTTTCAGGCTGATCTCGGCGTCGAGGAACGTCTTGGCCGAGTCCTTGAGCAGGCGATGGTCGTCGCTGAGCGAGAAGTTCATGACGCCGCCTCCGCAGGTCTGGTCGACTTTGCCGCCGGATTGGGCGCGGCCGAGCCACCCTGACTCTGGTTCCACGGGCCGCGCGCGGACGGGTCGTATTCGCGCGGCAGCGCCAGCATCCGTTCGCCGACGACGTTCTTGAGGATCTCCTGCGTGCCGACGCCCAGCGTCACCGCCGGACTGAACCAGAAGGCGTAGTCCCAGTCGTCGAACATGCCGCGGCGCTCGCCCTTGGCCGGGAACGCCGCCGCGCCGTCCATCAATCCGCGGGGACCTTGGACGCGCTTGGCGAGGTCGACGACGCGCTGGCCGTGGGGCGCGGCCAGCATCTTGCGGATCGCGCCTTCGGGGCCGGGCGTCTTGGCGTTCATCCGATCGCTGAGCGAGCGGTAAGCCAGCAGCCGCAGGATCTCGCCTTCGATATAGATCTGCGCCGCCTCGTCGCGCACCAGCGGATCGTCCAGCGCGCCGACGGCGTCGAGACCCGCGATCAGCTCGCGCGCCGACGGACCTGAGCCCCAGATCGCACCCGGCTTGGAGAGCGCAACGCGCTCGGTCTGCAGCTGGCGCATGCACAGCGCCCAGCCTTCGCCTTCCTGGCCGAGCAGCCGGTCGGCCGGCACGATCACGTCCTCGAAGAAGACCTCGTTGTACTCGTTCTCGTTGCCGGACATGTCGATGATCGGCCGCACGGTGATCCCCGGGCTGTCCATGTCGATCAGGAACTGCGAGAGGCCGGCGTGCTTGGGCGAGGCGGGGTCGGTTCGGGCGACCAGCACTCCGACCTTCGCCTTGTGCGCCAGCGAGGTCCAGATCTTCTGGCCGTTGACGACGTAGTGGTCGCCATCACGGCGGGCTGTCGTCCGCAGCGAGCCGAGATCGGAGCCGCCGGCTGGCTCGCTGAACAGCATGCACCAGATTTCCTCGCCGGCGAGCGCGGGCATCAAGAAGCGCTCGCGCTGCGCATCGGTCCCGTGGGTGAGCAGCGACTGGGCGCAGTTGTTCACCGCCACAGGATTGACGAGGGCGGGAGGCGTCACGCGGGCGCGTTTCATCTCCTCGTCGACGATCAGCTGGGTCTCGGCGTCCGCGCCGAGGCCCCACGGGCGCGGCCAGTGAGGCGTCGCGTATCCCGCTTCGGCGAGCTCGCGGCCACTGGGCTTCGATCGCGCCTCGAACCAGGTCCTGACAGCTAGGCGGCGTGGGTCATCCTGCGTCGGGAGCTCGAAATCCATGACGTCTCCTCGGCCGTTCTTCGCCGGCTACGTCCATCACGTACCGGGAGACAAAGAGAGTCAATAAACAAACTAACGACCGTTAGAAAAATCTCGACACCCGCAGCTTGGGCGCGGTCGCTCGGCGAGGCTGAACGCGCTCTAGTCGTCCGGGCTGAGGTCGGTCAGCCGCCAGCCGGCTTTCGTCCTAGAGAATCCGTAGATGGTATGATCGCAGGTGACGGCGTAACTCGCCGTGCCGTCGCCATTGTCGTTGCGCACGGCGCCGCCCTTGGCCAGGCATCGGCGCGACGCCGGCCCGAGCGCGGCGTGGTGGAACTTGGCGAAGGTCAAGGGCGTGTCGTTGTCGTCCAGCGCCGCACTCAGCACGACCAGCCCCGCCAGCGCCTGCTGGTCGTCCTTGGCGATCGCCGCCGCGAACGTCTTGTAGAAGGCGGCGAACCCGTCCTTGTGCGCGGCGGCCATAGCCGATGCGCCGCTCGCGCCGGTCCCGACAGAAGCCACCGCGACAGCCGCCATCACCCAATGTTTCATCGTCTTCCCCCTGGTCGTCGGTTCTTTATTTGGCTCGATGATATTCGCCGTCGAAGCGCGCTTTGGCCGAGCCGCAGTCGGCGTTGTCCGCCACCTCGAGCGCATCGCCCATCAAGGTGACGCCAACGATGCAGTCGTGGCGGCCCTGGCGTCGCTCGAACATGACGAAATTGTCGCGCGGACCGGCGGCGCCGCCCATCGTGGCGCCCGGCGCCGTCCCCGCCGGCGGCTGTGCGGTCCCGGCGAAGGCGGTACCCTCGGCGACCAGCTGGCCGCCGCCCAGCGTCAGGCGGACGGTGTCGTTATCGTCGACCCAGACGCCGGCCCAGTCGGCGAGCTTCGGCGTGGGAAACGCCGGCAGCGGCTTCAGGCGGTCGCTCTTGACCCAGCCCCAGACTCCGCGGGCGTGATTGGGAAAGTAGGCGCAGGTGAAGCCGTCGTTGTCGACGCCGGTGAGCAATACGTCGCCGGGCATGACGTAGCTGCGCTCCTGGCACGACGCCTCGTCATCCGGGCAGCCGTCGCCGTCCTTGACGAAGTGGAGGCGGTCCGCGCCGATCACCTGGGCGCGGTCGGGCTGCGACATCTGAAACAAGTCGCAGGTAATCGGCGCCGGCTCGGCGCGCGCCGTGGCGGCGCCGAGCGCAACGAACAGGGGGCCAACCAGCAGGGGCGCGACGAACATAGAGGCGATCAGGCGGCGCATCGTCGCTTTGTCCCAGACGTGCCCGAAGCGGCGAAGCCTGTTGTAGAGCCGGTGCGGCGCGCTTGTCGCGGCCCGGGTTGGGGTCGCCGCAGCGCCGCCGCTAAAATCGCTGTGAGAGGTGAGTCGCAAAGAGAAGGCCTCGATGAGATCGCGCACGTTGATTGGCGCCCTCGCCGCGTGGACGATCGCTGCGACCGCCACCGTGGTTCATGCCGCGCCGATTGATTGCGGAAAGCCTCCTCCTGTCAGCGACGAGAAGCTCAAGCTTGATCTTGAAGCGGATGCGCAGGGCCTTGCGAAAAGGATCGGCGGCAGCGCGAAACTTTCGCTGCAGACCTCGCGGTCTGAAGTGCTGTCGGGCTATCCGCACGCCGATGCTCTATTGGTGAACTTGTACCTCAGCTATGAGGTCTGCTCGATCGTTGCGAACGATCCCAAACTCAGCGCTGAAGAGAAGGTTCGGAAGGTCGAAGACGCATATCGATTGATCCAGACGCCGGCCGCACAGCCGCCCCACCCGAGGCCGCACTCCGCTCAGACGCGCGTCTCACCGGCCGCGCCAGCGCCGATTTCCGCTGCCGCTGCGCACGCAGCCTCAGGCGGATCAACCGGGTAGCCGCGCTCTCTCGCAGCGAGTTCCGGAATGCATCCGGGCAGATCGGGAGCACGAAGTGTTCTTCGACTCCCACGATCCGTTTTGGAGAATCTTGACCAGCCGACATCTGGCACGAACTCCTTCGGCGGGCGGTCAACCCGCCGCGTCAATCAGCTTATTGAGGAAGTCACACTCGGCCTCGACCGCCGCAGTCGCAGCAGCCAACTTTCCAATCAGTCCCGGGAAGGTGTGAGGCATGCCGGCCCAGATGCCGAGGGTGACGTCGACCCCGTGGTCCGTTGCACGGTCGGCGTAGCGGACCGCATCGTCGAGGAGAATCTCGTCCTCGCCGACGTCGATGAGGATCGGGGGAAGTCCCTCGATCCGACCGTAAAGGGGCGAAGCGCGAGGATCTTTCGCGTCGGCGCCATTCAAGTAAGCGTCGACGAAGTTCACGACCATGTCCCGTGTGAAGATCGGGTCGGCCTCCGCACGGGTCTGCATGCTCGCGCTAGAAAGCGTGAGATCCGTCACCGGCGACATCGCCACCGCGCCGAGCGGCCTTGGCAGGCCGTTTGGCTTGGCCGCCGCCAGGACCAGAAGTGAGAGAGCGCCGCCGACAGAGTCTCCCACCAAGGCGATCTTCCGGCCGCCCTGCTCAGAGGCAGCCCGGTAGACCGCCAACGCGTCGTCGTAGGCGGCGGGGAAGGGGGCCTCGGGCGCACGACGGTAGTCGGGAATGAACGTGGAGGTGCGGGTTCGAACAGCGAAGTGGCCCACCTGATTGCGGAAACACTCGGCAGTGCCAAGCATGTACCAGCCGCCGTGATAGTAGATCAGCGTGGCGTCAGGGCGTGGATTGGTAGGATGGCACCACCAGCCGGGAACGCCTCCGACAACGCCAGGCGTGGTCTGGCAGTCGGCAGGCGGCACGCCGTTCTTCTGCGCCTCGAACGGCTGGCGCGCGCCCGTTCCCATGTACTTGC
>Ga0302314_10016230_pt1 | contig 12604 bp, 8 predicted proteins | sample III_Palsa_N2_3_FD_200533 | JGI IMG/M metagenome (GOLD analysis project Ga0302314, IMG submission 200533) | Peat permafrost microbial communities from Stordalen Mire near Abisko, Sweden - III_Palsa_N2_3 | ecosystem: Environmental > Terrestrial > Soil > Palsa > Peat permafrost | place: Sweden...
TGTCGACGACCTCGCGCAGACGCTCGATGCCCTCGATCGCCTGGCGCCCGCGCTGGGAGCCCTCGAAGTCGAACGGGCGCGTGACCACGCCCACGGTCAGCGCGCCGATCTCGTTCTTGGCGATCTCCGCGATCACAGGCGCAGCGCCGGTCCCCGTGCCGCCGCCCTCGCCGGCGGTCACGAACACCATGTCGGCGCCCTTGAGCGCCTCCTTGATGTCGTCGCGCGACTCCGACGCCGCCGCCAGGCCGACGTCAGGGTTGGCGCCCGCGCCGAGGCCCTTGGTCGACTCGTGGCCGATGTTGAGCTTGATGTCGGCGTCGCACATGGCGAGCGCCTGGGCGTCGGTGTTGGCGGCGATGAACTCGACGCCGCGCAGCCCCGCGTCGACCATGCGGCTGACCGCGTTGGTGCCGCCGCCGCCCACGCCTACAACCTTGATGACCGCCAGGTAACTGCTTCCGCTTCTCTCCATGATGGTTCTGTCCGAAGCCTTCAGTAGGAATCTAGGGTTGGCAGCATACCTGGTCGCCGAACCGCCGGGTTGTGCACGTTATGCAGGGAACTTCGCCCTGTCAACGGCCACGTCCAGTCTCGCAACAAACGTTGCAGATCGTGGGAGTCTCGACCACTGCCTGAGAATCGGTCCGACAATAGCATCAAGCTCAAGTTGAGGTTTAGGGTGGCTAACCACCTGGGGTTTCGGTGCTCTGGGGGGCTTCGGCTTCGCTCGTGGAGCCAGCTTCGCCGCTGCCGGCTTCGCTCGATTCCGAAGTCGATTCCGTGCCGGTGGAGGGCACGCCGCTCGACGGTTCGGCGCCGGTCGGGGTGCCCGCAGCGGTCCCGGCGGACAGCCCAGCCGCCAGCGAGGAGACAGCCGATTCCTGGCTCCCCAGCGATTCGGTCGAGCTCGAGCTCGCCGCTTCGCCGGCGTCCGGCGGCTTCACGCCTTCGGGGAATCCCGCGGCGGGACGACCGGGCAGGCGCACGTCGACGTAGGCGGCGCCGGCGGAGCTCGAGTCGGCGAGCACACGTGCGAGCGACAGCCACTTCGCGTTCGGGCGGCTGGCGTCGCCGAAGTACACGAGCAGGCCGTTGCGCATCGCGACCGTCAGCCCCTTCGCTCCGACGAACACCCGTTCCACGTGCTTTGCCAGCGGCGCCGGCGCAGCACCCAGCACACTCAGCGCCGCGCGCAGGTTCGCGCCGCGCACCAGCTTGCCGGGGGCCGGGATCGAGTAGCCGCTGACGCTCGGCAGCGAGCCGGAGAGAAGCTGCGGGCCGAGCACCACGCCATCGCCGGCCACCGCGGTGTGGATCCCGGCGACCGTGAGGTTGGCGACCGGCAGCTGCTCTGAAACCTCGATGCGAAGACCGTGCGGGAAGCGAGGGACGACGCGCACGGCGCGGACGACGTGTAGCGGCGCGACCGCGGCGCGTAGCGCAGCGGCGCTCGCGTCGAGCGTGCTCATGCCGTGCGCAGCCTGCGTCAGCGCCGCCTGCACAGCTTGCGCGTCAGCGCCGTGCACGCCTTCGATCTGCACCTGCTGCACCGCAACGAACGAAGATTTGCGCAGCAACAGCCAGCCGCCGCCAAGCACCGGCATCGCCACCACGAGCGCCAGCAGGACGATGCGCAGCCGCCGGCGATGCAGGACGAACACGAGCCCCGCGCGCGCCATCTCGGCGGCAGCGCTCAGCGGCCGCAGGATGCCAAGCCCGGAGTGCCTCGCCTCAGAAGCCCGGCGCCCCGAGCCCGAGTTTCCGGCGCGACGCTGGGCGGGAACGGCGATCGAGCGACTCATCCACGGGGTCTTTCGACCTTTCGCCGGGAACCCCTACCGCAGATCGCTCGCTACCAGGGAAACCGCACGTCCCCGAGCGTCTGGACCTCCGGCTCCAGCTCGATGCCGAAGCGCTCCAGCACGCGGCGGCGGCCCTCGGCCATCACCGCGACCACATCCGCTGTCGTGGCGTTGCCGGTGTTCTCGATGAAGTTGGCGTGCTTGGGGGCGAAGCGCGCACCGCCGATCTGGAGGCCGTTGCAGCTGGCCTCAGCCAGCAGCAGCCCGGCGCTGCGACCCTCGGCGCGGGGGTCGTCGGGGTTCTTGAACGTCGAGCCGAACGTCTTGATGCCCTGCGGCTGGGCCGCGTGGCGCCGGCGCCGCATCTCCTCTAGCGTGGCCTTGACCGCGTCCGGCTCCGCCGCGCTCAGCAACAGGCTCGCGCGTGCCACGACCTCACCCTCGGCAAGGCTCGAGGAGCGATAGGCGAAGCCGAGCTCGCGCGGCTCTCGACGCTGCATCCCGGATGCCGTCGCGACCTGCACCCACTCCAGCGCCGACCCAAGCTCACCGCCATAGGCGTTCGCGTTCATGCGCACCGCGCCTCCGACTGTTCCAGGGATGTTCACGCCGAACTCGATCCCCGACAGCCCCGCCTGCGCTGCGCGCGCCGCCACCGCCGGCAGGCGAGCGCCACCGCCGCACAGCATGCGCTGCCCCTCCACGGCGATGCCCGCCAGCTCGCGGTCGAGCTTCACCACCAGACCCTTCACGCCGTCGTCGGCGATCAGCAGGTTCGAGCCAGATCCCACGACGCTGAGTGAAACGTCCCCGGCGGCAGCCCAGGCGAGCAGCTCCAGCAGCTGCGCGTCGCTGCCCGCACGCGCGAAGTACTCCCCCGCCCCGCCCGTGCGCACCGTCGCGAGCCGCGCGAGGGGGAAGTCACGCTCAATGCCCGCTGGCACGCTCACGGTCGAGCTCGCGTCCGGCGCCACGGCGCAGATGACCTACGGGGCAGCGAGCGCCTCACGAGGCCACCAGCGCGCGCCCCAGCGCGTCGACATCGCCGGCGCCCATCACCACGCATACGTCACCCGCATCGAGCACGCCGCGCAACACCCGCTCGGCTTCGGCGAAGGCGGGCGTCCAGTACACCGGCCTTCCCCCACCCGCGTCAGCGCACGCTCGGGCGATCAACAGGCCGCTAGCGCCGGGGTGATCCTCGGCGCGCTCGCGCGCCGGGTAGACGTCGAGCACGACCACCGCGTCCGCCAGCGCCAGCGCCTGGCCGAACTCGCGCGCGAGCAGCGCCGTACGCGAGTACAGGTGCGGCTGGAACACCGCCACGAGGCGCCTGTGCTCGAGCGTGCGGGCCGCGCGCAGCGTCGCCGCGATCTCGCTCGGATGGTGCGCATAATCCTCGAACAGCAGCGCGTCGTTCGGCCCGACGCCGAGCGGCTGGAAGCGCCGCCCGGCGCCGCGAAATCCCGCCAGCCCCTGAACCGCAAGCGCAGCGTCGGCGCCCGCGACGCGCGCCGCCTCGAGCGCACCGGCAGCATCGAGCGCGTTGTGCGCGCCCGGGACCTCCAGCACGACCTCGTGGCCACGCCAGTCAAAGCGCGAGCCTCCCCGCACGAGCGTCGGGCTGGGCGCGTCATAGCCGACCAGCTCAACCTCGGACCGACCGGGAGCCAACGCAAGCAGCTCCGGGCGATCCCACACGACGACCGCCGTGCGCGCCAGCGCCAGGAACTCGCGAAACGCTTCCTGCAGCTGCGCCAGCGAGGCGAACGTCGCATGGTGGTCGAGCTCGACGTTCGTCAGCAGCGCGATCTCGACGCTGAGGCTCAGCATCGAGCGATCCGACTCGTCCGCCTCGATCACCAGCCACTCACCCTCCCCCCACTCCGCGTTCGCAAGTCCGCCGCCGATCGGCGCGCCCACGAGCCACCCCGGCTGCAGGCCGGCGGCTCGCAGCGCGTGCACGATCATCGACGCCGTCGTCGTCTTGCCGTGCGTGCCCGCCACCGCGATCGTGCGCCGCATCGCGCTGAGCTCCCCCAGCAGCACCGCGCGCGGGCGCTCGGCGATGCCGCGCTCGCGCGCCGCCCGGCGCTCGACGTTCTCAGGCGCAACCGCCGAGGAGTAGTACAGCTCGACGTCCTCGCCCGGGGGCACATTCTCAGCGCGATGGCCGATATCCGCTACGAGCACCGCGTCGGCCGCGAGACGCCGCAGATACGGGCCGTCGGCGCCGTCGGAGCCGCTGACCTCGGCGCCCAGCGCATGCGCCGCGCGCGCATACGCGCTCATGCCAGCGCCGCCAACGCCCACGAAGTGCATGCGCCGTCCGCGCCACGGAGTCGTGGGCTTCATGACGCGGCGTCCAGGAGCTCCCAGGCCACGTCGCGTGCCGCATCCGGGCGTGCGAGGCTCGCGGCGGCAGCCGCCATCGAACGCAGGCGGTCGCGATCGGCCAGCAGCGTGGCCACCTCGCCCCCGAGGCGCGCGCCGCTGAGCTCGTCGTCGGCGATCACGACCGCGGCGCCCGCGTCGGCCATCCAGCGCGCATTCGTGCTCTGGTGGTCGGCCGCGGCGTGCGGATAGGGAATCAGGATCGCCGGCAGCCCGTGCGCGACGATCTCGAACACCGAGCCACCGGCGCGCGCAACCACCAGGTCGGCCGCCGCCAGCGCATCGGCGAAGTCCGCCAAAGGCAGGTACTCGCGCAGGTCGTAGTCCAGCGGCAGCCCACGTGCGGCAAGCTCCGCGTGGTCACGTTTGCCGCTGACGTGCAGCACATGAAAGGGTGCGCCCGCGAACGCCTCGACCGCCGCCAGGTTGATCGAGCGCGCACCCAGCGAGCCACCGAACACCAGCACGCAGGTCTCTGCCGGCGCGATCCCAAAGCGTGCGCGCGCCACCGCGCGATCGTGCGCGGGCGGCGGTATCGGCCGGCCGGTGACGCGGTAGCGGGCGCCGTCGCGACCCGGCAACGCGAACGCCAAGCACACCCGCCGCGCGAAGCGCGCGAGCAGCCGGTTGGTCAACCCGAGGTGGCTGTCGGCCTCGGTCAGCACCAGCGGGATGCGCATGCTGAGCGCAGCCAGCCCGACGGGGCCCGCGACATAGCCGCCGCCGCCCATCACCGCATCCGGAGCGATCTGCTTCAGCAGTCGACGCGCCCGCGGGACCGCCGCGGCCGCGAGCATCAGCGCGCGCAGGGCACGCAGCGGATTGCGGCGATGCAGGCCCGCGACCGCGATCGTGTGCAGCGGAAAGCCGGCGGCGGGCACCAACTGCGCCTCCGCGCGCTCGCCGCCGATGAACTCGACCTCGGCGCCCTCAGCCCGCAGCGCGTCCGCCACCGCGAGCGCCGGCACCACGTGCCCCGCGGTCCCGCCGGCGGCGATCACGATCTTCCTCGTCGTTGCCGTCATCGCCCCATCGTGCCGGTTCGCGCGGGCGCGCGTCGGCGGAGCCCGCGCGCGCCGCAGCGGCACCTGGCCGCGTTTCGCTGGAGCGTGACCCCGTTTTGCTGGAGCGTGCACGCCGAGTCGGAGCCACCGCGCGCACATGCCCGGTCGCGCCCGACGCCACGTTCAACAGCAGGCCCATCGCCGCGAGCATCACCACCAGGCTGCTCGAGCCGTAGGACACGAACGGCAGCGGCACGCCCGTCAGCGGTGCGAGGCCCAGTACCGCGAACGCGTTTAGCACCGCTTGGGAGACGATCAGCGCCGTCACCCCGACGGCGATCAGCGCGCTGTAGAGGCTTCGCGCCGCCTTCGCTGCGCGCAGGCCCGCATAGGCGATCAACCCGTACAGGAACAGCAGCGCGAACACGCCGACAACGCCCAGCTCCTCGGCGATCACCGCAAGGATGAAGTCGGTCTGCGCCTCCGGCAGGTAGAAGATCTTCTGCACCGACTGGCCCGGTCCGACACCGAACAGACCGCCCGAGCCGATCGCGATCTGCCCCTGGACTGCCTGAAAGCCGGTCGAGGAGGCGTGCGCCCAGGGGTCGATGAACGACGTCAGCCTGGCCCGCGCGTAGGGGCGCGCGATCGCGTAGATCAACACCAGGCCCAGCACCGTCCCCGCGATCAGACCGAGCTTCTGCGGCGGGATCCCCGCCGCAATCAGCATCGCGCCGACCGTGAACGCGATCACCATCGCCGTGCCCAGATCCGGCTCGGTGAACACCAGCAGGCAGGCCGCGCCGACGACCAGCAGCAGCGGCTTTGCCAGCGCGCGCAGGTCGTGAACCTGACGTGGATGCTTTGCCAGCAGCGTCGCCGTGTACAGCACCAGCGCCAGCTTCATCAGCTCCGAAGGCTCGAACTGGAAGGGACCCGGCCCGATCCAGCGACGCGCGCCGTTGATGCTCACGCCGACATGCGGGATGTGCACCGCGAGCACCAGGACGAACGAGCCGACCAACAGCGGCGCCGTGATCTCGTGCACTTTCGCGACCCCGTCGCGGGCGAGCACGCGCATCAGCACGAGGCCGACGCCGCCGTAGATCGCGAACTTGATCAGATAGCTGCCGCCGTAGCCGCCGCCCTGCAGCAGCGAGGTGGCGGACGATGCGCTGTAGACCATCACCGCGCCGAACGCCAGCAGGCACATCGTCGCGGTCAGCAGCATGCGGTGCTCCAGCGACTGCCCGGCACGCGTCACCGTACGTGCGCCGGCGCCCTTGCCCGTGCCGCGCTTTCGGCCGGCCTTGGCCTGGGTGGCCGAGCCACCGGTCCCTCGCGCTGACGGCATCCATGCTCACTTCGACACCAACCCGTGGAAGCCTCCAGCGACCGGCGATGCGAGCAGCGACTTCAGACTCCGCGACTTTGGCGGTAGATCGTAAAGCCGATCGCGCCGCAGATCGAGGCGACGATCCAGAAGCGCAGGATGATCTTCGTCTCAGACCAGCCCTTCAGCTCGAAATGGTGGTGGATCGGCGCCATCAGGAACACGCGCCTGCGCGTGGTCTGGAAGGAGATCACCTGGATCGCCACCGACAGCGCCTCGACCACGAAGATGCCACCGATCAGCACCAGCAGCAGCTCCGTCTTGGTCATCACCGCGAGACCGGCAATCGCACCGCCGAGACCAAGCGAGCCGGTGTCGCCCATGAAGATCGTCGCCGGGAACGCGTTGAACCACAGAAACCCGATGCACGCACCTCCCAGGCAGCCCGCCAGCATCGCCAGGTCGTAGTCGCCCGCGAAGAACGTGATGCCGATGTATGCCAGCAGCACGATCGCCGCACAGCCCGCGGCAAGGCCGTCGAGGCCATCGGTCAGGTTGACCGCGCTCGTCGTGCCCGCCACCACCAGGTAGATCAGCAGCGGGTAGGCCCAGCCGAGATCGATGTGGTAGTCGACGAAGCGCAGCTCGAGCGTCGGCGCCAGGTGCGCCTGATAGCGGGCGACATACCAAAGGCCCAGCGAGATCGCGATCGTGACCCCCAGCTTCGTCCGCGCCCGCAACCCCAGCGAGCGGCGCCTGACGAGCTTGATGTAGTCGTCGGCGAAGCCCAGCAGCGCGCACGCGATCGCCGCCCCGAACACGCCCACCGAGCGCCATTCGTAGTCGGTCAGGATCAGATACGCCACAGACACCGCCAGGAACACGATGATCCCGCCCATCGTCGGCGTCCCCGCCTTCTGATGGTGCGCCTCCGGGCCGTCCTCACGGATCTGCTGGCCGAACTCGCGCTTGCGCAGGAACTCGATGAACTTCGGGCTGAGGAAGATGCAGATCAGCAGCGCAGCCGTGCCCCCGAAGAGAATGCGGCCCATTCAGCGTGGCTCCGTGGCGGCACTGACCGCAGGGGCCGGCGTTCCCTGCACGGGGAGCTCGGGCGCCGCGTCCGCATGCGCCTGCTCGGGCACACCGCCCGCCCGTGCGCGCAGGGCGTCGAGCGCCCGCTCCAGGCCCACGCCGCGCGAGCCCTTCACCAGCACCGTGTCGCCGTCCCGCAGCAGCCCACCGACCAGCTCGCCGGCGGCGCGCGCGTCGGGCGTCGCGTAGCTCTCGCCGTCGAAGCCGCCGCGCATCTGCGCCGCCAGCGGGCCAACCGTCACGAGCAGCTCGATGCCGAGCGCCTGCGCGTGCTCGCCGATCTCGCGGTGCATGCGCGCGCCCTCGGGCCCCAGCTCGAGCATGTCGCCGAGCACCGCCACGCGGCGCGCGGGCGCCGTCTCGCTGAGATCCTCGATCGCGGCGCGCATTGACATCGGGTTGGCGTTGTAGCAGTCCGCGACGAGCACCACGCCGCCGCCCAGCCGCTCGCGCTGCCCGCGCATCGCCGAAAAGCTCACGTCCAGCCGCCCCCGCGGCGTATACCCGAGCGCCCGCGCCGCAGCCACCGCCGCAAGCAGATTGCTGAGATTGTGCCTCTGCGCAAACGACGGCCACAGCTCGATCCGCGCCTCGCGATGACCGATCAGCACCGAGCCATCGGCGCGCCGCTCGAGCAGCGACACGTCGCCGCCGTCGCCGAAGCTGATCACCGGCACATCCACACGCAGATACGGCTCGAGCAGCTGCTCATCCGCCGGCACCACCACGCTCGCGCCCGCCGCCAAGCCCGCGATCAGCTCCGCCTTCGCCGCCGCGATCGCCTCGATCGACCCCAGCAGCTCCAGATGCGCCGGCCCGACGTTCACGATCACGCCAACGTCCGGCTCGGCGATCGCCGTCAGCTCCGCGATCTGACCCGAACCGCGCATCGCCATCTCCAGCACCAGCAGCTCGGTGTCCGCCGGCGCCGCCAGCAGCGCCAGCGGCAGCCCGATCTCGGTGTTCAGGTTCTCGGGGCTCGCCGCCACCCGCAGACGCTCGGCGAGCATCGCCGCGAGGATGTCCTTCGTCGAGGTCTTGCCCGTCGATCCGGTGATCGCCACAACCATCGTCCCGCGCGAGCGCAGCTCGCGCCGCCATGCATGCGCGAGTGCCTGCAGGCCCGCCAGCGGATCCTCGTGCGCGAGCACCGCGCCGCTCGCGCCCGAGCGCTCGCCGCCGCTCCCCGACTCGGCCTCAGCGATCGCCGCGGCCGCCGCAGCCGCGTGCTCAGGCGCAACCAGCACACCCCACGCCCCAGCCGCCAGCGCCTGCGCGGCGTGCTCGCCGCCATCGAGACGCGCGCCGCGCAAGCCGACGAACAGATCGTTCGGTTCGAGCGTGCGCGTGTCGATGCTCGCGCGCCGAGGGCCCGGGCGATAGTCCAGGCTCGCCGGCCCCTCAGGCCGGGACGGCGCCCGCACGAGCGTCGCGCCCGCGGCCGCCGCAAGATGGCGCGCATTCCAGTCCCTCATCGCACACCCGTCTCAGCACCACCGCGTGCGACTCCCGCGATCCCCGCCCGCCGCTCAGCGGCGCGATGCAGCGCCGCGCGCGCGACCGCCACGTCGTCAAACGGGAGCTTGCGCCCGTCGGCGAACTCCTGCCCCTGCTCATGGCCCTTGCCCGCGATCACCACCACATCACCGTCCAGCGCATCCGCGATCGCCGCCTCGATCGCCGCCTGCCTGTCGGTCAGCGCGCGTACGCGCGCCGTACCCGCCCGCGGGTCCCCGCTTGCGCCCGCGAACGCTCCCGCCTCGCGGCGTATACCCGGCACGCCATCCAGGATCTCCTCGATGATCCGCTCCGGGTCCTCCGAGCGCGGATTGTCAGAGGTCACGATCGCGACGTCCGCAAGCCGCGCGGCGATCTCGCCCATCAGCGGGCGCTTGCCGCGGTCGCGGTCGCCGCCGGCGCCGAACACGCACAGCACCCTGCCCCGCCCGCTCTCCGCCACCAGGTCGCGCGCGGCGCCCAGCACGTTCTCCAGCGAGTCCGGGGTGTGCGCGTAGTCGACCAGCACCGCAAACTCCTGGCCCTCCTCCACCGGCTCAAAGCGCCCGGGCACACGCACGCCGCGCTCCAGCGCCGCGACCAGTACGTCGAGATCGATCCCCAGCGCATGCACCGCCGCCAGCGCGCCCAGCGCGTTGGCCACGTTGAAGCGCCCCGGCATCGGCAGCCTCAGCTCGCGCTGCCCAGCCGGAGTCTCGAGCGTGAAGCTGCAGCCGTCGAAGCCGCAGCGCAGGTCCGTTGCGCTGTAGTCGGCCGGCGCATCCAGCGCGAACGTCAGCACGCCCTCGATCTCCGCCGCCAGCCGCCGCCCATATGGGTCGCCGACGTTGACCACGCTCACAGCCGGCGGCTCAGGCGACACGAACAGCCGCCGCTTGGCCTGGAAGTACTCCTCCATGTCCGCGTGGAAATCCAAGTGGTCCTGCGTCAGGTTCGTGAAGATCGCCGCCGCAAACGGGATCGCATCGGCGCGCCCCAGCTCCAGCGCATGCGAGGACACCTCGATCGCGCACGCGCCGTCGCCTCCGTCGAGCATCGCGCGCAGGTCCTCCTGCAGGTCGATCGCCTCCGGGGTCGTGCGCGCGACCTGACGCTCCTCGCCGCCGATCACCGACTTGACCGTGCCAAGCAGACCGCACTGCACGCCGCCCGCTTCGAACAGCGCCCGCACCAGGTAGGCGGTCGTCGTCTTGCCGTTCGTGCCGGTCACGCCGACCACCCGCAGCTCGCGCGCCGGCTCACCGTAGAAGCGCGCCGCCGCCGGCGCCATCGCCGCACGCGCCGACCCCACGAGGACCTCCGGCACGCCCAGGCCCAGCGGCCGCTCCACAACCAGCGCCGCCGCGCCTGCCCGCACCGCCGTTGGCGCGAACTCGTGCCCGTCGCTGCGAAAGCCGCTCACGCAGAAGAACAGGTCTCCCGGCGCCACCTCGCGGCTGTCATAGGCCAGGCCCGTGATCTCCACGCCGGCCGCTTCGCCCGCCGGGTCGGCGGCGATCAACGCGTCGAGTCGCATGCGCTGATGCTACTCAAGGGGTTACAGGACGCCCGTTGCTGGGTCTGCCCCGCCCCGCTTCCAGGCCGCGCCGGCCACCTCTCTCGAGCAGCCGGCAAAGCTACCCCGGCGCGATGCCCAGATACGGCAGCGCGAAGCTCATGATCTGCGCGAACGCCGGCGCAGCGACCGTGCCTCCGTAGATCGAGCCGGAGCTCGGTTCGTTGACCACCACCGCGCACAAGAGCTGCGGGTCGTTCGCCGGTGCAAAGCCGATGAACGAGGCCACATACGCCGTTTTCGAGTATTCGCCCGTGGCCGTGTCGACCTTGCTCGCCGTGCCCGTCTTGCCCGCCAGTTCATAGCCAGGGATCGAAACCTCGCTGGCTGTGCCTTCCGGCCCGAGCACGCCCTTGAGCATGTGACGCAACTCCGCCGCGGTCGCGGAGGTGATCACGCGATGCCCCGCCGGCTCCGGTTGCGCGCGCCCGCCGATCGCCTGCACGACGTGCGGCGGGCGCAGGATCCCGCCGTTGGCAATCGCCGAATAAGCCGTCGCCATCTGCATCGGCGTCACCAGCTCGCCCTGACCAATCGGCAGGTTGCCCATCGAGGAGCCCGAGTATTCGCCGAGCGGCAGCGTCACGCCCTTTTCCTCACCCGGGAGATCCACGCCCGTGGGCGTGCCGAAGCCATACCGGTGCACCCATTCGTTGAAGCGCGACGAACCGTCGAGCGCACCGATCTTGATCGCGCCGACGTTGCTCGACCGCGCCAGGATCTGCGCCGTCGTCAGCGTTTCTTCGGGATGTTCGGTGTCGTCGTGGATCGTCTTTTCCGCGACCTCGATCTGATCGGGGATGTTGAACGGCGTGCTCGGCGTGATCAAGCCCGCTTCCAGGCCGGCGGAAACCGCCACCACCTTGAACGTCGAACCGGGTTCGTAATCGAGGCCCACCGCGCGGTCCTCCATCGCTTCGGCCATCGCTTCAGGCGAGTACAAGCTCGGATCGTTGACGTTCACCTGCGGCCAGTTCGCGAGCGCCAGGATCGCCCCGGTGCGCGGGTCCATCACGATCGCCGTCGCGTCTTTCGGCGCGAACACGCGCGCGACCGCTCCCAGCACGTCTTCTGCGCGCTGCTGGATGTTGGTGTCGAGCGTCAGCGTCAGCGACTTGCCCGGGATCTCCTCGTGGGGTTCGCTGATCGAAACCGGCTGGCCGTGCTCATCGCTGACCACGCGCCGCTGGCCCGAACGACCGGCAAGAACGTCGTTGCGCGAGTACTCCAAGCCCGCAAGGCCCGCGCCTTCGGTCCCCACCACCCCCAGCACCTGCGCCGCGAGCGACCCGCGCGGGTACACGCGGCGCATCACCGGCGTCCCCGTCACGCCCGCGATCTTCAGTCCCAGCACCGCCTGCGCCGCCTTCGCCGGCAGCGCCCGCGCGAGATACACGAAGCCCGTGCGTTCGGAGAGCTTCGTCAGCACGCTCGACTGCGTCTGGCCCAGCAGCGGCGCCAGCTGGCGCGCGGCGGCAAGCGGATCTGCGATCAGATACGGATCGGCCGAGACGTCCTGCGCCGGTTCAGAGACCGCCAGGTCGACCCCATTGCGGTCGGTGATCGTGCCCCGCGGCGCGCTCACCGTTTCATAGCTCAGCTGCTCTTCACTGGCCGCCTTGCGCAACGTGCTGCCGCGCAGCACCCCCAGATACACCGTGCGTCCGGCAGCGACCACCAGCAGCACCAGGAACAACCCGAAGATCACGCCCGCGCGGCGCTGAACGCCGGCCACGCCGCCTATCCCGCGCCCGTCGGTTCTGTCCCACCGGCCGCCGTCGTCGGCGCAGACGTCGGAGCGCCGGCTTCGCCGGTGCTGGGCGCTTCGCTGCCCGTGGTGGCCGCGGCCAGCGTCGTCGCCGGCGCCGGCGCCGGCGCATAACCCCCGGGCGCCAGGTCG
>Ga0302314_10016233_pt1 | contig 12603 bp, 14 predicted proteins | sample III_Palsa_N2_3_FD_200533 | JGI IMG/M metagenome (GOLD analysis project Ga0302314, IMG submission 200533) | Peat permafrost microbial communities from Stordalen Mire near Abisko, Sweden - III_Palsa_N2_3 | ecosystem: Environmental > Terrestrial > Soil > Palsa > Peat permafrost | place: Sweden...
GCGTTCAACAACTTCGGCGAGCTTCTGATCAAGACGGGCAAGGGAGAGAGCAATACCGAACTGCTCATCAGCGCGCCTGGCGCCATCCTCTCGGGCGGCGGCGAAATCTTTCTCAGCGCGGCCAGCAGCATCATCACCGGCGTCACCAGCGCCGCGACCCTGACCAATGTGGACAACCTGATCAAGGGCAGCGGCCTGCTCGGGCATGGCTTTCTCGAATTGATCAACGGCGTCAAGGGAACGATCATGGGCGCCGGCCCTGTGGGACTGATCATCGACACGGGGATAAATCAGATCGAAAACGCCGGCCTGATCGCCGCCATCAAAGGTGGCCAGACTCTGATCAAGAGCATCATCGACAACACCGGATCTCTCGAGAGCGAGGGGGGCGCGCTGACCGCGCTGGACGCCGTCACGGGCTCCGGACAAGGGATCGTCGACGGCGGTACGCTGAGCTTCGCCTCGAGCTTTGCGCAGAACGTGGCCTTCCACGGCTCGGGGATGCTGCAACTCGCCCAGTCGCAAACCTATACCGGCGAGGTCACCGGCTTTTCCAAAACAGGCGCCACCTCGTTCGACCTGAAGGACATCGGTTTCACCGGCGCCGGCGAGGCGACCTACAGTGGGACGACATCGGGCGGCATTCTCACGGTCACCGACGGGACGCACACGGCCACTATCGCCATGCAGGGTGACTATCTGAAGTCCACGTTCGTGGCGCAAGCCGATGGTCATGGGGGAACGATCGTCACCGATCAGGCCACTTTGCTATCGGTTCAGCGTTTCGCCTCCGCCGCCGCGACGCTTGCGACGGGGGCGGCCGGAACGCTCGGCTCAGCCTACGATGTTCGCCGTGATGTCGCGTCGGTGCTGGCGAGGCCCATGGTCAACGCAGCGTAAACCGCTATCGCCAGATCGCCGGCCGGGAGCGCGCGCCATGTTCAATCCGCGCCACATATTGAACCATGTGTCGCACGGCCCGTACCCGCCGTGGGGACACCGGTGCGCGAGGCCTCTGTCGCGCCGTTGAGCGACCGACCATCGGGGGGTATCCTGCCGCTTCCTTGATTGGAGGAGCGGAGACACATCATGCGTGTCGGATTCATAGGTTTGGGGCAGATGGGGTCCGCGATGGCGTCGAGCCTGCTTCGGGCCGGGCATGAGGTCACCGTCTACAACCGCACGCGCGCGAAGGCGGAAACACTCGCGGGGGCCGGCGCGAATATCGCCGACACGCCGGCCGGGGCTTGCCGAGGCGAGGCCGTCTTCTCCATGCTGGCCGACGACGCCGCGGTCGAAGACCTGGTTTTCAGTGACGGTGGCGTGCTCGACAGCCTGGGCCCCGGGGCCGTTCACATATCGTCGAGCACGATCAGCCCCGCCTTGTCGCACCGCCTGGCCCCGGCCCATGCGGAGGCCAGCCAAACCTACGTCGCGGCGCCGGTCTTCGGACGCCCGGACGCCGCCGCGGCCGGCAAGCTTTTCGTCGTGGCCGCCGGAGCGTCGGAGGCTGTGCGGGCGGTGACACCTTTGCTTGAAGCGATCTCCCAGAGGGTTTTCGTCGTGTCGGAGCAGGTGCAAGCCGCCAACCTCGTCAAGCTGAGCGGCAATTTCCTGATCGCCGCGGTCATCGAATCCCTAGGTGAGGCCATGGCGTTGGTCGACAGGGGCGGTGTCGACAAACATCTGTATCTGGAGATCCTCACCTCGACCCTGTTCGGCGCGCCGGTCTACAAGACTTACGGTGGTCTGATCGCCGATGCCAGGTTCGAGCCGGCCGGATTCGCGGCCCCGCTCGGCCTGAAGGACATCCGCCTGGCGCTCGCGGCCGCCGAGGATTTGCGCGTGCCCCTGCCGCTCGCGAGCCTGCTGCGCGATCGCTTCCTGCGGCTGTTGGCGCACGGGGGTGACGCGCTCGACTGGTCCGCGATCGGCGGTCTCGCCGCCGAGGACGCTGGGATAAGCTTGCCGCCAAGCTCGCGGGACCGCAAATAGGCTGCGATAAAATCATGGAGCCGGGCCGGCGAAGCATCGACGGCGCTTCGGCCTTCCATATCATCACGCTAGCCGCGCATGTCGCTTCTGGTATTCTTACGCCGTGCGTGTCGGTCGACCACGACGCCAAAGGAGACAGCCGATGAACCGGTTCATGGTGCTCTATCAAACCGCCGCCGCTGCGCAGGGCCTTTCAGCGGCCGAAGCCATGGCGAACACATCGCCCGAGCAGATGAAGGCCGGCATGGCTCTGTGGCGGCAATGGCATGAGAAATGCGGCGACGCGATCGTCGACATGGGCGCGCCGCTTCACGGCGCGGTGACGGTGGACGCCGGGGGCGCCGCGCCGGCGATGAGTCCGGTGTCGGGCTACACCATCCTGCAAGCGGACTCGAAGGAGGAAGCGATCAAGCTGATGGAGGGCCATCCACATTTCCACGCTCCCAGCGCTTCCATGATGATCCTCGAAGCGGTGCGGATGCCGTCGATGTGAGCGGCCTTGGCGCTTAGCCCGGCGGCGACGTGACCGTGTCGTACTCATCGTGGCGGCGGGGCCAGTTCGGATAGGCTTCTCGTTTGCGCCCTTCGGGGGTGATGTCCAGGTAGTGATGGGTTCCGAGCAGCGCGTCGAGGCCGCGGGCGTAGGTCGAATAGGTGCGGAAGACCTCGCCGGCCTCGTTCCTGTAGAAGACGCTCACCCCGGGCAATTCGCGGTCGAAGTAGCGGGGGTCGGTCACGATCGTACCGAAATTGTAGTCGACGCGGCCTTCGGCAACTTCGTCATCCGTGAACGACACCCTGAAGTCGTAGTTGAAATCCCCGCCCTCCGAGGACACCCACTCGAAGCGCCAACCCATGCGCGCCTTGTAGGCGAGAAGCTTGTCGAGCGGCGCGCGGGACACGGCGACGATCCGCACATTGTGCTGATCGAGATGCGGCGCGGGTCCGTCGATATGCTCGGCCTGGAAGGAGCAACCGGGGCAGGCCGCGTTCCAGTCAGGGGCGTACATCAGATGATGGACGATGAGCTGGTCGGCGCCGTCGAACAGCTGCGGCAACGACCTGGGCCCGCTCGTCGTGTCGAACATGTAGGTCTTCTCGACCCTCACCCATGGCAGGGCGCGCCGGTCCGCCGCCAGCGCATCGCCTTCGCGCATATGGGCCTTTTCCTTCGCCAGCAACGCCTTGCGAGCGGCGATCCATTCCTCCTGGGAAACCACCTTCGACGGCTGCATGACCGACGTTCTCCCTGACCCAGTTTTTTAAAGCCAAGTTCTGGGCCAGAATATTGTATCTGTGCGGCTCTGGCCAGTAAGAGCCACTTGCGAAAACAGACCACCCGCTCGCGTTCCTCGAAGCCGGCCGCAGCATGAAACGCCTGGCGGTCGGCATTCTCGATCAGGGCGTCGGAGCCCAGCTCGGCGCACCCCTGGCTCCTTACCGGCGGTCATGGCGCCGGACAAAAGACCGCGCCATGACCGACCGGCAAATCGAAAGACGCCTAGGCCTTGTTGTGGATGATGATCAGCTGGGTGATCCGCTCGTCCCGAACGGTGAAATAGAAGCTGAGGATCAGCGGGTCCGGCAGTCCGGTCTTGTCGTAGGTCCCGTCCATGCGGGCGTCGACGGAGACGTCGCCGTAACGCTCCGTAGCACGCACCGGCGCCATTGTAACCTCGGCGCCGAAGATCTCTTTTTCCCCGAAGGCGCGGATCGCGGCGGCGCCGTCGAACTCGCGCTGGAAGTCGTTGACCAGGGCGTCCTGGGCGAAGGTCGCCATCCAGGCCTCGATGTCGTGAGCGTTGCAGGCGACAATGTGGTCGGCGATCGCGCGCGGCAGATTGTCGATGATGTTGGCAGGCATTTCGAAACTCCTTCGAAGACGGTGGGTTCGAAGAGAGTATGCCGCCCTCCTGTCAGTTTCCGTCAGGAGGCGTGTAGTTCGCTTGCGAGGCGTCGAGGTGGACGCGCAGCCGGCGCATCAGGTCGGCGCGGCGGCCGGGATAGCGGTCGAGGGGCGCCAGGGAGACGATCCGATCGGTGCGGAAGGTCCGGAAGTCCTGGCGCAGTTCGCACCATGCAGCCAGCACGCGGGCGCGGTCCATGAAGCCGAGCTGGATCGGCCAGACCACGCGCTGCGTCCGGCGTCGCTGGTCATCTTCATAGCTGATGTCGAGCCTTGTCTGCGCGCGGATGGCGGCGCGCAGGCCATCGAGCGACGTGGCGTTGTCTGGGAACGCCGGTGGCGGTCCAGGCATGGTCGTGGGTGTCGTCAAAGTCGCTTGAGCCTGGGGTGACAGCACCGCGCCGATCTTGGCCAGCGCCTCGGCGGCGGCGGCTTTCAACCCGGCGTCGCCGCGCTGATCGACATAGCGAAGGCCCAGCATCACCGCCTCGACCTCGTCGTCCGACAGCATCAGCGGTGGCAGAAACAGGCCTGGACGCAGGACATAGCCGACGCCGGCTTCACCGCTGATCGGCGCGCCCTGGGCCATCAGGCCGGCGACATCGCGATAGATGGTCCGCTCGGACACCTCCAGCAATTCCGCCAGCCGCGCGGCCGTGACCGGGTGGCGGCGGCCACGAAGGGCCTGCAGCAGACCGAGAAGGCGGGCGGAGCGGGACATGATTTGCGGATGGCCTCACCATGCCAGTTAAGGCGCCCTGGTGACAGATCATGGCAGGAGCGTGGGACCGTGTCTTTGTCACTCTAGCTGGCAGTAGGAACTACACTGTCCGTCGCCACGGCGAGAGCGCGCGGTATTGCGGTATCTCGGTCGGCCCGCGGCGCACGCACTCGATCAGCGAGCGCCGCCGCAGCGCGACGACCGCGGTCTGTACGGTCCGCCTCGAGAGACCGGTCCGTTCGGCGAGCGCCGCATGGCTGAGCGCGGCGCGGCCGGCGCCCGCGGCCGCGACGATGGCCAGGTACACCAGAAAGGCCGACGGCCGATGATCGTGCCCGACGAGATCGGCCATCAGCGTGTCGAGTACATAGGGGTCCAGAACGTGTGGTGCGCATTTCATTGCTATAGCAATAGATGCTCCAAGGTTCAGCGCCAATCCGGCTATATCAGCCCATGGAGGTAAGCCATGATCAAACAGCTTAAATTCGCGAGCGTGCCGACCCGCGATCAGGACCGCGCTCTGGCGTTCTGGACGGAGAAGGTGGGCTTCCGCGTCGCCACCGACCAGCCGATGGGCAATGGCCAGCGCTGGATCGAGCTCTCGATCCCGGGTGCGGAGACCGGCATCGTCCTCTTCACGGCCGAGGGCCACGAGGACCGTATCGGAACCTTTTTCAACGGCTCGTTCGGCTGCGACGATGTCGACTACACCTACAGCCGGATGTCCGCCAACGGAGTCGAGTTCGAAGGCCCGCCGGAGAAACAGCCCTGGGGGACCTTCGCGAAGTTCAAGGATCCCGACGGCAACACCTTCGTGCTGTCCAGCCGCTAGACGTGGGGCCGTTGGGAGTGGCCGCGCCCCGCCTTGCGCCGCCTGCCCGCCGCTCCCACCTAGGGCCCCCATGCCATACGATATCGCTGACGGGTTCGACGAACCGCTCGACCCTTACTCCGCCCAGGTCACCCACGCATTCGAGACGGTCGGGCCCGCCGTCGTGCACATTTCCGCCGAGCAGGTGAACGGCCGATCCGGGACCGGGTCAGGCGTGGTGTTCGCGCCGGACGGCTACCTCGTCACCAACAGCCACGTGGTGTCCGGCGCCAGCCGGCTCTCCGCCCGCCTGACCGATGGCCGCACATCCGAGGCGCGGCTGGTCGGGGATGATCCGGCCACCGACCTCGCCGTGCTGCGCCTTGACGCCGGCGGTCTGACGCACGCCGCGTTCGGACGCTCGTCTCGCCTGCGCGTCGGCCAGCTGGTGGTGGCGATCGGCAATCCGCTCGGCTTCCAGGCCACCGTCACCGCCGGCATCGTTAGCGCGCTCGGCCGGACGCTGCGCTCGCCGAGCGGTCGGCTGATCGATAGCGTTGTGCAGACCGACGCGCCGCTCAATCCCGGCAATTCCGGCGGCGCCCTGGTTGATGGCCGCGGTCGGGTGGTCGGCATCAACACCGCGATGATCGGCCGCGCCCAGGGTCTGTGCTTCGCCATCGGCGCCGACACCGTGCTCGACGTCACCGCTCGCCTGATGCGCGACGGCCGCGTGCGCCGCAGCCGCCTGGGCCTCGCCGGACAGACCACCACGCTCGACGCGCGTCTGGCCCGCCGGCTGCACCGCGCCGAGGGGACGGCGGTCATGGCGGCGGAGGTGATGGCCCCCGGCCCGGCGGCTGAAGGCGGGGTGGTCGTCGGCGACGTGATCCTGGAGTTCGCCGGCGAGCCGATCTATTCGGTCGACGATCTGCACCGGCTGCTGACCGAACACGTGGCCGGAGCGATCCTGCCGGTCACCGTGATGCGCGCCGCCGAGGTCAGGCGCCTGGTGGTCGTGCCCGTCCTTGACGATTGAGCGCCCGCGCGGCGCCCACGCCTGCCTTTCGTAGAACCGATTTTGCCCGCTAATGCGGCTCAAAGGCCGCGACACGGCGATTGTTCGAGCGTTTCAACGTCGTGCTGGTAACGAGGGGCCCTGTCGCGCGTTGGAGACATCACTCCACAGAGGGGACTCCATGCTTATCCGGTTCGGCTACGAAATAGCGGTCTATTGCCCCTCGCCCACCGCGTTCGTCACACTGATGGACATCCGGGAAGAGGAAAAAGGCGCCCTGCGCACCGAGGCCTTCTCGACCACTCCGGAGCTCGAAACTCAACTCTATCGCGATCTGTTCGGAAACATCTGCCGGCGCTTCGTCGCGCCGTCCGGCGAGCTGACCCTGTTCAGCGACAACCTTATCGAGAACAGCGGAATGCCCGATCCCTTCGCGCCTGACGCCATGCAGCACCCTGTCGCCGACCTGCCCGACGAATGCCTGGTCTATCTGATGGGCAGCCGGTATTGCGAAACCGATCGGCTCAGCGCGTTCGCCTGGCAGCAGTTCGGCCACATCCCGCCCGGCTGGGCGCGCGTCCAGGCGATCTGCGACTTCGCGCACAACCACATCCAGTTCGACTACCAGCGCGCGCGATCGACCCGCACGGCGTATGAAGCTTATGAGGAGGGCGTCGGGGTGTGCCGCGACTTCGCCCACCTCGCCCTCACACTGTGTCGGTGCATGAACATCCCCGCGCGCTATGTGAACGGCTATCTGGGCGATATCGGCGTGCCGCCGCTCTTGCCGATGGATTTCAGCGCCTGGATCGAGGTCTACCTCGGCGGCGAGTGGCGCACCTTCGATCCGCGCAACAACATTCGCCGCATCGGCCGGATTGTCATCGCCTACGGACGCGACGCGGCCGACGTCGCGATGATCACCTCCTTCGGAACCCACTTCCTCAACAAGTTCACCGTGTGGGTCGACGAGGTTCCGGCCGATCAGGTGGCGGAGTCGGCCGCGGGCGGCTGAGCTGTTTTTTGTCACTAAGGGCCCGTGGATAATTAATCGAATCGGAATTTGCGGCCAACTGCGGACGATCCTCATAGCGAGCATCGGCGTATGGCCCGCGAATTGAAGCAGTTATTTTTCCACGGGCCCTAAGCTCACCAAGGACACCAAGCTGCGGTGCTTGTCAGCGCCGCAGGCGCATCGACCGTTAGAAGGTCGCTTGTCGACGGGCTCGCCGAACTGCTTGGTGGCCTTGGTGCGCTTGGTGTCGAAAACTCACAACCCTATCGCGTTCAGCGCGTCGAGCGCTTCGTCCGAAAGCGTCAGCGTCGCGGCGGCGAGGTTTTCGCGCAGGTGACCCAAGGACGAGGTGCCCGGGATCAGCAGGATGTTGGGGGCGCGACGCAGCAGCCAGGCCAGCGCGACCTGCATCGGCGTCGCGTCGAGTTGGGTGGCGACATCCGAGAGGGCGGTGGACTGCAACGGCGTGAAGCCGCCCAGGGGGAAGAACGGCACATAGGCGACGCCGATTTCCGCCAGTTCGTCGATCAGCGCGTCGTCTTCACGGTGAGCGATGTTGTAGTAGTTCTGGACGCAGGCGACCTGGGCGATGCTGCGCGCCTGAGCGACCTGGGTGGAAGTGGCGTTGCTCAGTCCCAGATGGCGGATCAGATCTTGGCGCTGCAGGTCCGCTAGCGCGGTGAACGGTTCCTCCAGCGATCCCTCGTCCGGTCCGTGAACCTTGCCCATCAGCCGCAAATTGACCACATCGATCGCTTCGACACCGAGGTTGCGTAGGTTGTCGTGCACCGCCCTCGTCAGGTCGGCGGGCGACATCGCCGGATTCCATGAGGCGTCGGCGCCGCGCACCGCGCCGACCTTGGTCACGATCACCAGGTCATCCGGATAAGGGTGCAGCGCCTCGCGGATCAACTGGTTGGTGACGTAGGGCCCATAGTAGTCGCTGGTGTCGATGTGATTGACGCCGCTGGCGACCGCCTCGCGCAGCACGGCCAGCGCCATGTCGCGGTCCTTCGGCGGGCCGAACACGCCCGGACCGGCGAGTTGCATCGCGCCATAGCCCAGGCGCTTCACTGGGCGGTCGCCGAGGGGAAATTCGCCGGCGGAATCGATGTTGGACATGATCGGTCTCCAGTCTTCACGGTGTGTGATCCGGCATATGGAGACGAGGCCGCCGCGTCATAATCCCCTATAATCGACACAGGCTGTGCGGATTGATGGACAATGGCGATGGACCTGAACGACCTCTTCGCATTTGTTTCGGTGGTCAGGGCAGGGGGCTTCCGCCAAGCGGCGCGCGCCGGTGGCGTGTCGGCGTCCCGTCTCAGCGAGGCGGTGCGACGTCTGGAGACCCGGCTCGGCGTGCGCCTGCTCAACCGCACCACCCGCAGCGTGGCCGCCACCGAGGCCGGCGCGCGGCTGTTCGAGCGCCTCGGGCCGGCGCTCGGCGAGACCCTGGCGGCGCTCGATGTCGTCAACGCCTTCAGCGACCGGCCGGCCGGCACATTGCGCCTCAACGTTCCGGGCAGCGCCGCCCGCCTCATATTGCCGGCGATCGTGCCGCCGTTCCTGAAGGCCTATCCGGATATCCGTCTCGAGGTGATCGTCGAGGAAGGCTTCGTGGACGTTCTGGCCGAGGGTTGCGACGCCGGCATCCGCTATGACGAGCGGCTCGAACAGGACATGATCGCCGTGCCCATCGGGCCCCGCGTGCAGCGGTTCGCCACCGCCGCCGCTCCCGCCTACCTCGATGCGCATGGCCGGCCGGAACACCCCCGCGACCTGCTCTCGCACGCCTGTCTGCGCGGGCAGTTCGCCAGCGGTGCGATACCGGCCTGGGAATTCGAGCGCGACGGCGACATCATGCGCATCAACCCGGCCGGACCATTGCTGGTGCGGCTGGGCGCTGGAGCCGACCTGGCCGTCGACGCCGCCGTCGCCGGCCTCGGCGTCGTCCAGATGTTCGAAGGCTGGCTGGCGCCGATGCTTGACAGCGGCGCCTTGGAGCCGGTGCTGAAGTCCTGGTGGCAGAGCTTCCCCGGTCCCTTCCTCTATTACCCCGGACGGCGCCACCTGCCCGCTCCGCTGCGGGCGTTCGTCGACTTCATCAAGGCCTGATGGGCGTGAGCGGCTAGAGGGGGTGAAACCGTCGGGCCGCCAAAAAGCCGGTGATCAGGAAAAACACCATCACGACCCCCTGCACGGCCATGAAAACCGGGCCGGACGGAGGCAGCGTCGGCGCCAGGGCATGAAGGGCAGGGATCTTGACGAACGACTGCACGACCAGGACGACGACATTGAGCCAGAGCGCCACCACACTGCCGAGCACGTAGATCGTGCGCCAGGCTCCGGAGAGATTGAATGCGTAGCGGCCGGCAATGGCGGGGCCGAGAGCGATCAACGACACCACGCCCAGCACGATCCCCGGCGTGACGCCGTGGAAGGGAAACAGGAAGCCGGTCACACTCGTCGCCGCGGTGGTGAAGAGAAAAACCAATGTCCAGCCGCTCATGCTCCTGGACCCGATCAGCCCAAAGAGAACGACGAGTCCGGACACAATACCGATCAGGCTCAACAGGACGTGAACAAAGGTGAATGTCGTCATTCCGAAAATCATTTTGAAGGCCCCTGTCTCTCAGCTTCAGATCTTGCCGAGAGAACACGGCGCCCACGCCTAGTCGAGCCCTTCGCCTCGACTTTCTGTGCGGCGGCGCCGGTGTCCGGCTTGTCCGAAGACCGCCTTGCGTTCATCGTCTTGTCGACCACGGGTGGCGCTGACGAAGCGCGATGGTCCATCGGGAGAGCTTGTGATGATACGCGTCCTTTGCTTGGCGTTCCTCGCCGTGTCGCTGGCCGCCGCGGCGACCGCCCAGGTCCCGCCGTTCCCTGCTGGTTTCCGCACACAGGAGATAGCGACCAACGGCGCGGTGATCCACGTGCGCGTCGGCGGCCACGGGCCGGCGGTGGTCCTGCTGCACGGCTATGGCGAGACCGGCGACATGTGGGCGCCGCTGGCCACGGTGCTGGTCCGCGACCATACCGTCATCGTGCCCGACCTGCGCGGCATGGGCCTTTCCGACCATCCAGCCGGCGGCTACGACAAGAAGACACAGGGCCGCGATGTCTCCGGCGTGCTCGACGCGCTGGACATCGGCAAGGTTGACGTGGTGACCCACGACATCGGCAACATGGTCGGCTTCGCCTTCGTCGAGGAACAACGGGAGCGGGTGACGAAGTTCGTCCTGATGGACGCGCCGGTGCCGGGTATCGGTCCGTGGGAGGAGGTCCTCAAGAACCCGCTGCTGTGGCACTTCCGCTTCGGCGGCCCGGACATGGAGCGGCTGGTCGCCGGCCGTGAGCGGATCTATCTCGACCGCTTCTGGAATGACTTCTCTGCCGATCCGGGAAGCATCGATGAGGCGACCCGCGAACACTACGCCACCCTCTACGCCCGCCCAGGCGCCATGCACTCCGGCTTCGAGCAGTTCCACGCCTTCGACCAGGACGCCATCGACGACAAGGCGTTCCTGGCCGCCAACGGCCCGCTGACGATGCCGGTCCTGGCGATCGGCGGCGAGAAGTCGTTCGGCCCGACCATGGCCGTGGTCATGCGCGCGGCGGCCAGCAATGTCCAACAGGTGGTGATCGCCCGCTCGGGCCACTGGCTGATGGAAGAAAACCCCAACGACACGATCGCCGCCGTCACGGCCTTCCTCAAATAATCTCGTACCGCGGGCATCCTGCCCGCTCGCAAATGCCGCCGAAGGGCGCAGATCTTTCAGAAAAGATGCGGGCCGGAAGCCCGCGCTACGAGGAGGGCGGCGCCCCATGGCCGACATCCAGCCACGCCTTCAGCTCCTCCGCCGCGACCAGGATCGGCGTACCGCTGCGTTCGACGCGTGACTGGATCAGCGCGCCTTGCAGGGCCGATACGGCCAGGATCGCCAGGCGGCGGGCGCGATCAGGTAGATGGCCGTCGGCGATCAGCTTGTCGGTCATGACGGCGATGCGCGCGGCATAGACCTGGCGGCCGGCTTCCGACACGGCGCGATCGTCCGGCGCGAGTTCCAGCAGGACCGTGGTGATCGGGCAGCCGTCGCGGAATCCTGATTTCTTCATCCACCCCGCGAGCAAGGTCGCGTGCGCCACCAGGGCGTCGCCGGCGGTGGGGCATTGGGCGGCCAGTTCCGTGAGCGTGGCGGCGACGCGGCGGCCGGCCTCCTCGACTGCCGCGACGGCGATCGAGGATTTTCCGGCCGGGAAGTAGTGGTAGAGCGAGCCCTTCGGCGCGCCGCTCGCCTCGACGATGTCGTTCAGGCCGGTGCCTGCATAGCCGTTGCGGCGGAACAGCGTCACGCTGGCGTCGATGATCGACTGGCGGTGCTTGGGTGGCGCGGGCAACTTTTTTCGAGCCTGACTTGAGCCGCTGATCGCGACCAGCGAACTATGACGACTGGTCTGTATCACGGCAAGGGCCGCTAGGCGCGCGCAGGTCAAGCCGCCAGGTCTCGCTCTGGACCGGCGCGCCGAACTCTTCGTGCGTGTGGACATCGACAATCTCGAACCCGTGAGCGGCATAGATCTTGCGAGCGCTGGTCAGCACTGTGTGGGTCCACAGGGTCATCGCCTCATAGCCGACCTCACGGCCGAACCTGACGCATTCGCTTACCAGCGTGTCTCCGATGCCGAGGTCGCGCGCGAACGGTTCGACATACAGCAGCCGCAAGCGGCTGAGGCCCGCGCCCTCGTCGGTGATGAAGATCGATCCCGCCATCACGCCGTTGACCTCCGCCACCCAGCACTGTTCCCGGCCCGGCTTGAAGTCACGCAGGAAGGCGGTGGTGACCTCACCCTCGATGACCTCGATCTGCGGACCCCAGCCATAGACCGAGCGGTAGAGGATCGACTGGCGCGCGGCGATCATGCCCATGTCGCCGGGCTGGAAGGTGCGCAGGACGAACCTGCGCTCCGACGATGCGTCCAGCAGCGCGCGGGCCTGGGTGAGGCAGGCGATAAGCTGGTCCCGCTCAGCCGGACCAAGCCGTTCCAGGGACGAGGCGACCTGCGCGCGCTGGCGGACGTCGAGCTCTTCGAACGCCGCGGCGCCGTTGGGGGTCAGTTCGATCGGCCGCCGGCG
>Ga0302314_10016236_pt1 | contig 12601 bp, 10 predicted proteins | sample III_Palsa_N2_3_FD_200533 | JGI IMG/M metagenome (GOLD analysis project Ga0302314, IMG submission 200533) | Peat permafrost microbial communities from Stordalen Mire near Abisko, Sweden - III_Palsa_N2_3 | ecosystem: Environmental > Terrestrial > Soil > Palsa > Peat permafrost | place: Sweden...
GCTCGCGGCCGGCGCCCGGCCCCGGCGGACGGCGCTGACCGGGCCGGCCGCGCTGACGAGCGCGGAGCGCCAGGTGGCCGAGCTGGCCGCGGGCGGCCTGTCCAACCGGCAGATCGCCCAGCACCTGTTCATCACCCAGGCGACGGTCGAGACCCACCTGCGGCACACCTTCCACAAGCTCGGCATCTCCTCCCGGGTGGACCTCCCGGCCCAGCTCGGCCGTCCCTAAGTCGTTATATCTACGTAATACTTATCGCGGCGGAGATATGGCTATTTCGGCCGATACGTGTTTTGCTTAATTGGTGCCGACGAAGCGATGCGGTCATTCGCGGGTGACGAGCGAATGAAAGGGCCAAAGCATGTGATCCATGCAGGTCAGCAGGGACCCTAATTCCGTGATAGCCCGACCCGGCCCGATCCGGCCGGGATTTACGTTTGCTTAGGCTTTGTGCCGGGTACCCGCTCGCGGGATCCGCGCCCGACGGGGCCGCCGCGGATAGGTTCCGCTGGCCGTGATGTTTTCGAAATTATCCGCGTGGTCCGGTCGCGGGTGTCCCGCCCGTCTCGGCGCTTGCCGATTCGTTCGATCATGTTGATAAAAGTCAATCTTCGCGGTCCCGGCCCATGTCGACAAGATCGATAATTTTGCGTGAACGTAACCTAAGGGACCGAGATGGGATAGCACAATGTAATGTGTCCGCATTTGGCCTGGAGTGGGCACGAGCGCGGGATTGGGCATGGGACCTGCCGTTTCCCGCGTGCGATATTTACGCTGGTCGAAGTCGTTCTGCGGAGGACGTCCGTCGGTCATGCTCGTGGACAAAGTGCTTGGGGAGCCTTGAATGCGTTATGCCGTCATGCGGTCGCGCCTGCGTCGGAGCAGGGCAAGAATCGGCCGCAGGCTGACGCTTGGCCTGGGAGCGGCGGCCGTCGTCGCCGCGATCGCCGGGCTCTGGATCGCGATCGCCCCGCCCGCCATCCCCGCATTCCTGGTGATCGCCACCGCGTTCAACCTGGTCATCGGGGGTACCGAGGCCCGGTGGCGGCTCTACGGCTGGCGCGACCCGGCCGCGGGCGCGGAGATCGCGTGGCCGGCCCCGGTGCAGGCCGGCGCCGAGAAGCTGTCGTTTGACCTGATCGTGCCGCTGCGCGACGAGGCCAACGTGATCGCCGAGACCCTCCGCGGCCTGCTGCGGCAGACCCACCCGCGGCTGCACATCGTCGTCTCGCTGTGCGACGACGACGAGTCGACGATCACGGCGGTGCGCACGGTCGTCAGCGAGAACCTGCTGACCAACCGGATCACGATCGTCACCGACCACTACGCCAACCCGACCAAGGCCCAGCAGCTCAACCGGGCGCTCGAGGTGTGCATGGGCGACGTGGTCGGGGTGATCGACGCCGAAGACGACGTGGCCGAGGACCTGCTGATCTACGCCGAGGGCCTGCTGACCCACAGCGGCGCGGACGTCGTCCAGGGCGGCGTGCAGCTGATGAACCTGGGCACCGGCCTGGGCAAGTGGTTCCAGGTGCACAACGTGCTCGAGTACTTCTTCTGGTTCACCAGCCGGATGGCGTTCCACGCATCCACCGGGTTCGTGCCGCTCGGCGGCAACACGGTCTTCGTCCGCCGCGAGCTGCTCGAGCGGGCCGGCGGCTGGCCGCTCTCGATCACCGAGGACTGCGCGCTCGGCGTCCGGCTGTCGGCCGAGTTCGGCGCGAAGGTGGCCACGGCCTACAGCGCCAAGCTCACCACCCGGGAGGAGGCGCCCCCGTCCATCTTCAACAAGGAAGTGGGCTCGCTGTTCTGGCAGCGGGACCGGTGGGTCCGCGGGTTCATCGAGCAGTTCATCGCGGGCGGCTGGCTCAAGATGCCGACGTTCCGCCAGCGGCTGCTGGCCGGCTACATCCTGATCACGCCGATCCTGCAGGCGGTCTCGTTCTTCCTGCTGCCCACGTCGATCCTCCTCGGCCTGTTCGTGAACACGCCCGTCGGGCTGGCGCTGCTGATGTTCACCCCGTACATCCCGATCGGCCTCACCCTGGTCACCCAGCTCATCGGGCTGCACGACTTCTGCGAGAAGTACGGCGTGCGCGCGAGCAAGTGGCATTACGCCTCGCTGGTCTTCCTCGCCCCGCTCTACCAGGTCGTCTTGACCGGCGCCTCGGCCGTCGCGATCTACAAGTACGCGTCGGGCGACAACACCTGGTACAAGACCGGGCGCGCGGCCGTGCACCGCGGGGCCGCCGCCCAGGCCGCCCAGACGACGCTGTCCCCCCAGACGACACTGTCGCCCCAGGCCGCGCTGTCTGCCCAGACCACGCTGTCCCCGCAAGCCGCCTCCGAAGGCGTCGCCGCGTGACCGCGCCCGCCGGGCTCCGGCCGCTGCTGGTACCCCCGCCGGGACCCGATCCCGACCGGGCCACGGGCCTGGTCCCGCGCCTGACCCGGGCGCTCGCGCCGGCCGGACGGCGGGCGCGGACGCTGGCGGTTGACCGGCCGGCGGCGTGGGCGCGGACGCACAGGGCGAGCCTGATCGCGCTGGGCATCGCGGTCGTCCTGGTCGGCGTGGCCACCGCGTGGAACCTCCAGGGCTGGCCCGGTCACGTCGACGAGGACGAGGGCACCTACGTCGCCGAGGCCTGGGCGATGATCAACGAGCACCACCTGACCAACTACACCTACTGGTACGACCACCCGCCGCTCGGCTGGGCGCAGCTCGCGGCCTACATCTGGCTGACCGACGGCTTCGCCCGGTACCCGAGCGCGGTGATGATCGGGCGCGAGTTCATGCTCGTGGTCACGCTGGCCAGCAGCGTGCTCCTGTTCGTGCTCTGCCGGCGGCTCGAGTTCCGCCGGACGACCGCCGCCGTGACCGTGGTGCTGTTCGGGCTCAGCCCCCTGGCCGTCTACTACCACCGCATGGTCTCGCTCGACAACATCGGGACCCTGTGGCTGCTGGCCGCGATGGTCGCCGCCACCTCGCGCAAACGCAACCTGGCCGCCGCGTTCTGGGCCGGCCTGTTCTCCACGGTGGCCGTGCTCAGCAAGGAGACCATCGCGATCTTGCTGCCCGTCGTGTTCTGGATGATCTGGCAGCAGGCCCAGCGGCACGTGCGCAAGTGGCACCTGGCGATCTACGTGACGACGTTCGTGATGTTCGCCGCCTTCTACCCGCTGTACGCGACGCTGCGGGGCGAGCTCATCCCCGGCAACGGCCACGTCTCGCTCCTGTGGGCGATGTGGTGGCAGCTGGGCGGGCGCTCGGGCAGCGGGTTCATCTTCGGCGCCGGCGGCGCCGGCACCGCGCACGGCCTGCTGACGCTCTGGTTCGGCACCGACCGCTGGCTGCTGTGCGCGGGTGCGGCCCTCGTGCCGACCGGGCTGCTGATCCGGCGGCTGCGGCCGCTGGCGTTCGGGCTGCTGATCCAGATCCTCATGGCGATGACCGGCGGGTACCTGCCGTTCTTCTACGTGACGGCGATGATCCCGTTCGCCGCCCTGATCATCGGCGGGGTCGCCGACACCCTGTGGGAACGGGCCAGCTCGCCGGTGGTGGAGAACGCCTGCCGGCTCCTGGTGGTCGCGGCCGCGATCGCGGCCCTGGTCCTGGTCGTCCCCCAGTGGACCAGCGCGCTAATCCAGCAGGCCAGCCAGAACGGTTCGGCGAACGCTCAGGTCGCGACGGCCTGGATCGAGAAGAACATCCCGAAGAGCGACGTCATCGTCGTCGACGACTACTTCTGGCTCGACCTGAAGCGGGCGGGCCTGAACCCGCTGTGGGAGCAGAAGACGAGCTCGAACTCCGACAGCCAGGGCGAGCTGCCCCACGGCTGGCGGTCCATCAAGTACGTCGTGGTGACCAACCAGGTCGAAGGCGCGCTGGGCACGCTCCCGCTGCTGCAGACGGCGATCACCCACTCCGTGCCGGTCGCGAGCTTCCCCGGCGGCATCGCCGTCCGGCGCGTCGTCGTCGGGTAGCTCGCTCGTCGGGTGACACGGTGGTGGACTAGCTCGGTCGTCGGCTCGCGTCGGTCGCCGGGTCGCGGTCGGTGAGCGGGGGACGGAAACCAACGGTCCGTTCACCTCGATCGGCATTTTGATTTTTGCTCTGCTCGTGAACTTCCGTGCCCGTCGGGTGCAATAGACGTGGTGATGGACGACGACGAGCTGATCGCCAGCCTGGCCAGCGGTGACGATACGGCGCTCCGGGAGCTGTTCGACCGGCACGCCCCGTGGCTCGCGGCCCGGCTCCGGAAGGCCCTGCCGCCGGCCGACGTCGAGGACGTGCTCCAGGAGACGTTCCTCGCCGTGTGGAAGAACGCGCGGACCTACCAGGCCCGGGGCACGCCCGCCGCCTGGATCTGGGTGATCGCGCGGAACCAGTCCGCCCTGCTGCTGCGGCGGCGCGGCCCGGTGACCGAGGCGCTGCTCGACGCCGACGGGCCGTCCGCCGACCCGGCCGAGGCCGCTCTCGCCCGGGCCGACCTCAGCGCCGCGGCGGCCGCGGCACTCGGCCCGTCCGGCGGACCAGAACGAGAGGTGTGGCGGCTGATGTACGTGGAAGACCGGCCGGTCGCCGAGGTGGCCGAGCTGATGGGCATCCCCGAGGGCACGGTGAAGAGCCGCGCGCACCGGGCCCGCCGGCTGCTGCGCTCGGTGCTCGAGGGAGGCGCGCGATGAACGACGACATCGACCTGGACCGGGTCTGGGTGAACGTCGCGGCCGAGGTCTGGCACCGCCAGCCCGGGCGCGTCGAGCGGACGGCGGCCCGGCTGCTGCGATCGCCGGGCCTGGCCCGGGCGCTGGTCACTACGCCCTCGCTGCTGCTGCCGTGGCTGATCGCGAGCGCCGTCGTCCTGGCCATCGGGGCGCTGACCCAGGCGGGCGCGGGCCAGCCGCTGGTCTGGCTGATCGCGCCCGCGGCCGCGGCGGTCGGCATCGCCTACGCCTACGGTCCCGGCGTCGACCCGGCCTGGGAGCTGTCCGCGAGCATGGCCGTCAGCGACCGGATGGTGCTGCTCACCAGGGCCGTCGCGGTGTTCGCGGTCAACGCCGTCCTCGGCGTCGCGGCCAGTGCGGCCAGCGCCGCCGCCCTCGGCCCGCGGGCGTCGGCGGACACGGCCCAGCTCACGTTCGCCTGGCTGCTGCCGATGGCCGCGGTCTGCGGGCTCACCCTCGCGGTCGCGGTCGCGGCCCGGTCGGCCGGCGCCGGGGCCGGGGCCGGCGTGGCCGCCTGGATCATCGTCGTGCTCATGCGCGGCGCGGTCGGCGACGGCATCGGCGTCGGCGGCGGCGGGCTCGCCGTGCGGCTGACCGGCGCGATCACCGACGCGAACCTCTACCTGCCCTACCTGGCCGTCGCGGCCTGCTGCGCCGTGATCGTCGGCTACACCACCCGCCCCCAGAGAGGCCTCCAGTGAACATCGAGCTCACCGACATCACCAGGAAGTTCGGCGGCCACCCGGCGGTCGACGGGGTGACCCTTGACGTCGGCCCGGGCGTCTTCGGCCTGCTCGGGCCCAACGGCGCGGGCAAGACGTCGCTGCTCCGCATGCTGGCCACGATCGTGCCGCCGTCGGCCGGCTCGCTCCGGCTGCTCGAGCGGAACCCGGGAACGCCCGCCGCCCGCGCCCAGATCCGGCGCCGCCTCGGCTACCTGCCGCAGAATCTCGGGTACTACCCGGCGTTCACCGTCGTCGAGTTCGTCGAGTACTTCGCCCTGCTCAAGGAGATGCCGGCCAGCCAGGTGCCGAAGGCCGTGGCCGCCGCGGTCGAGCGGGTCGACCTCGGGGCCAAGGCCAAGGCGAAGCTGCGCACGCTGTCCGGCGGCATGCTCCGCCGGGTCGGCATCGCCCAGGCGATCGTGAACGACCCCGAGCTGCTGCTGTTCGACGAGCCGACCGCCGGCCTCGACCCCGAGCAGCGGGTGGCGTTCCGTACCCTGATGCGCGATCTCGGCCAGCACGCCACCGTGGTGGTGTCCACGCACCTGGTCGAGGACGTCGGCGCGGCCTGCTCCGAGGTGGCGCTGATGGCCGCGGGCAAGATCGTCTTCCGGGGCACGCCCGCCGAGCTGACCGCCCGGGGCGCGGGCCACGAGATCGGCGACTCGCCGCTCGAGCGCGGGTACAGCGCGGTTCTGGCCACATCACGGAAGCAGGTGGCGGCGTGAGTGCTGTCGCTTTCGCCCGACCCCCGGCTCGCTTCCGCCCGCCCCGGTTCCGCCTGGCCCGCGCGCTGCGCCTGGAGATCAGGCACAGCCCGGTCGTGTGGGCGCTGCCGGTCCTCGCCGCGCTCTTCTACGTCAACACCTACGGGACGGCGGCGGGGCTCCCGCCGACCTGGGCGAACCCAGCCTCGGTGATCACCGGGACCATGCTCGTCTACATCTGCGTGTTCGCCGCCGGGCTCGCCGCCTGGGTCGGCACCCGGGAGGGCCGGCGGAAGACCGGCGACCTGCTGGCGACCACCGCCCGCGCGGCCTGGGCGCGGCAGGCGACCGTGTTCGCGGCCACGGCGTTCTGGATGGTGCTCGCCTTCCTGGCCGAGACCGCGGTCCTGTTCATCCAGACCGGCCGGCAGGCGACCTGGGGCGGCCCGCCGCTGTGGCCGGTGGCCGTCGGCGTCGTCGGCATCGTCACCGCCTGCGCGATCGGCTTCACCGCGGGCACCCTGTTCCCCGGGCGGTTCACCGCGCCGATCGTCGCGGTCGCGGTCTTCGTCTTCGAGTTCATCGGGTTCAAGTCCGCGGACAACACCTACGACTTCCGGGGCGCCGGGGACAGCACCTACGCGCTGCTCCAGCCGGCTCAGGGACTGCCGCGGCCCCTCGAGGCCGGCGTTTTCTACCACGTGCCGCCGGACGTGGCCATCGCGCAGGTCATGTTCATGGGCGGGATACTGCTCCTGCTGGTCGGCCTGCTCGGCCTGTCGCCCGCGGCCCGGGTGCCCGGCGTGCGGGGCCTGTCGTTCGGCTCCTCCTCCTTCTCATCCTTGGCCACGGCCGGGAGGCTGTTGGCGGCTTGTCTGGTCGTGTCCGGCGTGGCCGGGTGCGTCACCGCGTACTCGCTGGCCGGGACCGGGCGGTACACCGACGCCACGGGGTGGGTGATTCCGGCGCTGCACGACGCGGCCAGCGACCGGCCGGTCCCGTACACCCCGGACTGCACGGGGACCGGGTTCCGGGTGTGCATCCACCCGGCCTACCGCGGCTACCTGGGCGCGGTGGCGGCGGCCCTGGAGCCGGTTGGCGCCGAGGTCGCCGGGCTGCCGGGCGCCCCGGTCCGGGCCGAACTGGCGGTGGGCGACGCGCTGCCCGCCGCCGTCGGCACGACGTCGGTCTACGCCTACTCGGGCGGCGGGGAGGAGATGGTCGGGTCCTGGCTGGCGGTCACCCCGGCGGAGGCGACGACGGCGGCCTGGGAGCAGGGGGTCCAGCAGGCCTTCTTCGTCTGGTTCGTGTCCGACTCGCCGACCGTGGCCTTGATGAACGGCACCCTTACCCCGGCGCAGCAGGCGGTCGCGGACGCGCTGCTGGCCAAGGTCGGCTCGCCGGCCCTGCAGCTCGCGCCGCCGCAGAAGGCGGGCGACGGACCGCCCGCGGGTGCTTCGGCGTCTGGTTCCTCGTCCGGGGCTGCGTCGGCGGCATCCCTGGGGCAGATCGCCGCGGCCGCTCGCCGGTTCGGGTCGCTGTCGCCGGCCGCCCGGCACGCGTGGCTGGCCGGGCACGTCGCCGGGCTGCGCTCCGGCACCATCACCCTGGCCCGGGTCCCGTGACCTCGGCCGAGGTCACGACCCCGCCGGTTCCGCCGGCCACGCCGGCTGGGCTGGCCGCGTTGGCCGCGTTGACGGCTAGGCGTTTCGGGGCGGGCGGCCGCCTGGCCTGGCTGCACCTGCGCAGCCGGCGGGTGCCCGCGGCGGTGCTCGCGCTGGCCGTCTGCGGCGGCGCGCTCCGGGCCGTGCTGCACTGGCAGCTGACGTCCGGCGGCGCCGACGCGCAGCAGATCCCGATGATCATCGAGGGCGGCGCGGCCGTGCTGATCGCGGTGACGACGCACAGCCCGTTCGGGGAGGCCGAGCGGGGCGCGGTCCGCTGGCTGCCGTTGCTGCGGCTGGGCGCGGTGCTCGCGCTGACCGGCGTCGCGATCGGGCTGCTCCAGCTCGGCGTGACCGGCGCCTCGCTGCCCGGCGGCGTGCTCACGCTGGCCCGCAACGTGATCGGCGTGACCGGCATCGGCCTGCTGGCCTCGCTGGTTACCGGGGGCCTGCTCGCCTGGATCCCGCCGCTTGGCTACATCGGGTTCGCCCAGTACGCGCTGATCGAGGCCTGGCGTAACCCGTGGACCTGGCCGGTCCGGCCGGCCGCCGATCGCGGCGCCTGGATCTGCGCCGTGGTCGTGTTCGTCGTCGGGCTGGCGGCCTTCACCCTGCGCGGGGCCAGGACATCCCTAGCCGACAACGGCTAGGGATGTCCTGAGGGGCGGCAGACTAGGTGGGTGCTGAGCACCATCGAGGTCGGCAGCGCCGACGATCCCCGGCTGGCGGACTACGTCACGCTAACCGACGCCAGACTGCGGACCCACCTGGAGGCCGAGCACGGCCTGTTCATCGCGGAGGGGACGAAGGTCATCGCCCGGGCCGTCGCCGCCGGGTACCCGGTCCGCTCGATGCTGCTGGCCAGCAGTCGGCTGGCCGACCTGCCGGCGCTTGGCGTGGCCGGGGCCGGGGCCGATGCTCCGGTGTACGTGGTCTCGGACGAGGTCGCCGAGAAGCTGACGGGCTACAACGTGCACCGGGGGGCGCTCGCGTCGCTCGGCCGCAAGCCGCTGCCGGAGGTCTCGGCCGTGATCGCGGGCGCGCGCCGGATCGTCGTCCTCGAGGACCTCGTCGATCACGGCAACGTCGGCGCGATCTTCCGCTGCGCCGCCGCGCTCGGCGTGGACGCGGTGGTGCTGTCGCCGCGGTGCGCCGACCCGCTGTACCGGCGGTCGGTCAAGGTCTCGATGGGCGCGGTGCTCTCCATCCCGTACGCCCGGATGACCGGCTGGTTCGACGGCCTGGCGGGCCTGCGGTCGGCCGGCTTCCGCGTCCTGGCGCTGACCCCGGACGAGTCGGCGGCCCCGGTCGGTGCGGCGATGCGGGCCGGTGAGGCCTTGCACCCGGGCGGGCGGGTCGCGCTGCTGCTCGGCACCGAGGGCGATGGCCTGTCCTCGCGGTGGCTCAGCGAGGCCGACGAGGCGGTGCGCATCCCGATGAACGCGGCCGCCCGGGCCGCCGGGGTGGACTCGCTCAACGTGGTCGCGGCGGCCGCGATCGCCTGCCACCTGCTGGTGGGCACGGACGCTGGCTGAGTCGCCCCGGTACGTTCTCCGGAAGGTTTGGTCGGTTAGCGCAGGTCGGTCAGCAGGGCGTCGGGGTCCGGCGGGGTGTGTACCAGGCTGGCGATGCCCGCCGCGACCAGGCAGGCGCCGGCCCCGGTGAGCAGCGCGGCCCGGGTGCCGCCGGCCGAGCTGATCGCGCCGGTGAGGATGGAGCCGATCGGGGTGGTCCCGATGTAGACGAAGACCCAGAGCGCCATGATCCGGCCCCGGTAGCTCGGCGCCGAGTGCAGCTGCAGCGTGGTCGAGGCCAGGGTCACGAACGAGAACGCCGACAGCCCGGTCAGCAGCAGCAAGACGCAGGCGACGGCGACGTCCGGGGCGAACGCGGTCGCGGCCAGGCAGATGCCGAAGGCCAGCGCGGCGACCATCAGGTAGGGCCGTCGCGGGTGCCGGATCAGGCCGACGCCGAGCGAGCCCGCGACCGACCCGACACTGAGCGCGGTCGACAGCAGCCCGTAGGTGCCGCCGCTGCCGTGGAAGGTGGTGCGGGCGAGTACCGGAAGGATGACCGAGAAGTTGAACGACAGCAGGCCGACCAGCGCCATCATGATCAGCGGCAGCCAGAGCTGCTGGCGGCCGCGCGCGTACTTCAGGCCGTCGAAGACCCCGCCGCTCGCGCTCTTCTTCTTAGCCGCACCGAGCGGGCGGATCGCGACCAGCGCCACGATGACCGCGGCGTAGGACAGGGCGTTGATCCCGAAGCACGGCGTCGTCCCGACCGTGACGATCAGCGCGCCCGCGACGGCCGGGCCGACGACCCGGGCGCTGTTCACCACGACGCCGTTGAGGCTGATCGCGCTGGACAGGTCATCCGGGGTCACGAGCGAACTGATGAACGCCTGCCGGGCGGGGGAGTCGACGATCGACACGAAGCCGCTGGCGACGCTGATCGCGATGATGACCGGGACGGAGGCGTGGCCGGTCACGGCCAGCCCCCACAGCAGCCCGGCGAACAGGCCGAAGGCGAGCTGGGTGCCGATCAATAGGCGGCGCAGGTCCACCCGGTCGGCGATCGTGCCGCCCCACGGGCCGAACAGCAGCGACGGCACGCCGCCCGCGGCCAGCACGAGCCCGAGAGAGGCCGCGTTGCCGGTCAGCTTCAGGACCAGCCAGCCGATCGCGGTCTGCTGCAGGAACGTCCCGCTGGCCGAGGCGACCTGGCCGTAGAAGTAGAGACGGAAGGGGACAGAGTGCAGCGCCCGGAACGTGCCGCGGCGCTTCGCCGCGGCCTCGTTGCCGGCCTCGTTGCCAGCCTCTTTGCCAGCCAGTTCGCCGGCCGGGGCCGTCTCAAGCGGCGCGTTGGCCTCGGGAACCACCGTGAGTGCGTCGCGATCCATTTGCCGCCTATGGTCGCACGCCCTTGGCCCCGCCGCCATGCGCCCCCGCCGCTTGGGGTGCCAGTTCGCATTGGGCGGGCCAGTTCGTTGGCATGATCGTGAAGACTTGATTCCTGACGAAGGGAAAACATCCCATAGGTGTACAAATCCTTCGTGATCACGGCCGAGCGGGATGGGCCCGTGTCATGCTGTGGCCCAGGGAGCTGGTGGTGAACGAATCCGAGATGGTGGCGGCCGTCGAGCTTGACGCCTACCCGGCCGTCGCGGCGGCGATGACGGCGGCGGGCGACGGCTGGTTCGGTACGGACCGGGCCGGCCAGGCGGCGCGGCTGGCCGTCACCGCTTGGGCGATGGCCGTGAACGGCGACGACTCGACGCTGACGTCGATCGCCGACCCCGACGCCGCCCACTGGCTGATCCACCCGGTCAGGAAGGACTGGGTCGTCGCGGCCGGCCCGGTCGTGACCGAGATCAAGATCTGGCAGCTCGAGGTCGATGCCGACCCGCCGGAGCTCGGGGTGAAGTGGCAGTTCACCGGGCGGCGCAGTTCCGGCGAGGAGGGCGAGTTCGTCGGGATGCTGGCGCTGGCGCTGGTCGGATCGGCCGACGGGTCGCAAGGGTGGCCGTGGCGGCTGACCTCGGGTCACGTGTCGACTTTGGACGATTACCTGGGCTGGACGTTCGTCAGCCGGTTCGAGACGGCTGAGGAGTGCCGGCGGCGCACGGGATCTTCGGCCGGGACTGGGGTGCTGGTGCCGACGGACACGTACCTGCTGGACGCGGGCTTCTTCGACCATGACGTGAAGTTCGGCTCGTCCGCCCAGGCTGAGGTATCAAGTGATCCCGCGCCGACTCGGTATGAGGCGGAGGAGCTGATCTGGCCCGCGATCTGGGCCCAGGTCCAGCGTGCCCTGGGCGAGGGCGACTGGCGACCGTCGCTCGGCTCGCTGCACATGATCCGGCTGCTCGGGCCGGCGGACTCTGGCCAGGACTGACGGCGACCTCGGACTGACGGCAACGGATTGCCAATTCGGATACAGTTCGTGGTGTTATCGTTCGACTTCGCACTGTAGTGATGGTGGCCGGTGGGAATCGACCGTCCTGATGAAGACGATGGCCTGCGGGGCGGGTCTGAGCACGGTGCTGCCGATTCCGTGCCCGTGCCTGGCCCTGAACGCGACCTCGACTCCGAGGCGCAGGAGAGGGCTAGCTTCAGTGCGCAGTACCGGGGTCGCGTTGATGCCATCTATCGCGAGCATCGAGTCTCGGATAAGGCTTCGGATAGGTGGGACGCGGCTGTGCCTGGCCTGCGCGAGGCTTGGGCGGAGCATGAGCTGAAGTGGTCAGTTACGGAGCGTTCGTCCGTACGGTCTGTGTCTGCTGAGGTTGCTGGTTCATGGCACGGTGACGGTGGCCGGCGCCTTAGTCCCGATGCCAACGCGGAGGTTGGCCGGGGTTGCGAGCGGATTCGCGAGGTCGGCGAGAATGTCATCACCCCGGCCATGCGGCGGATCGAGGCCGAGGATCCTGAGCGTCACCTGGTCGGGCTGGAATACCGGCTGAAGGGTGAAGACCGGCTTAAGGAGAAGGTGGCAGACGAGCTTGAGGCAAGGCCAGGTCTGACTTCTACCCAGGCTCTATCTTCCGTCCCGGACGCTGTCAGGTTCACTTTTCGCTATAGCGAGGAGCGGTACGCGTCCGGGGTCCGTGCTGACTTGGCGCGGCTGGCATCGGAGGGGTTTGAACTGGCCAAGCCACTCAAGAATGCGTGGTCCACTGATCAGTACAAGGGGATCAACGCTCAGTGGCGGGAGCCCGAGACCGGACAGCGATTCGAGGTGCAGTTCCATACTCGGGCGAGCTTCGAGGCTAAGCAACTG
>Ga0302314_10016237_pt1 | contig 12601 bp, 7 predicted proteins | sample III_Palsa_N2_3_FD_200533 | JGI IMG/M metagenome (GOLD analysis project Ga0302314, IMG submission 200533) | Peat permafrost microbial communities from Stordalen Mire near Abisko, Sweden - III_Palsa_N2_3 | ecosystem: Environmental > Terrestrial > Soil > Palsa > Peat permafrost | place: Sweden...
GGGACGCAGCGGCGAGCCGGCTTCCGTGCTGCTGGGAGAGGCGCTGCGGGCGCTGGGCTTGCGGACGTGCAGGCTGAAGACAGGCACGCCGCCGCGGCTGGACGGGCGCACGATCAAGTGGGAGACGTTTGAAGAGCAACCGGGCGATGCGGAGCCGACGCCGTTCAGCTTCCGCACCAAGAAGATTGTGCAGCCGCAGATCAGCTGCCACATCGCGTTTACCACGCCGGAGACGCTGCGGATTATTCGCGAAAATGTGGGGCGCTCGGCGATGTACTCGGGGCAGATTGAGGGGATTGGGCCGCGCTATTGCCCATCGATCGAAGACAAGATCGTCAAGTTTCCTGACAAGACGCAGCACCAGTTCTTCCTCGAACCCGAAGGCTTGAACACGCATGAAGTCTATGTGAACGGCATGTCGACTTCGCTGCCGATGGAAGTGCAGTGGGAGATTGTGCGGTCGATTCCGGGGCTTGAGAATGCGGAGATGCTGCGGCCGGGGTATGCGATCGAGTACGACTCGGTGGACGCTACGGAGCTTGATCGGACGCTGCGGGTGAAGTCCTTCACGGGGCTTTATCTTGCCGGGCAGATCAACGGGACGAGCGGGTATGAAGAGGCGGCTTGCCAGGGGATCATGGCGGGGATCAACGCGGCGCTTTGGCTGAAGGATGAGGCGCCGTTCACCATGGATCGCACCGAGGGCTACACGGGGATTCTGATTGACGATTTGATCTCGAAGGGGACGAACGAGCCTTATCGCATGTTTACCTCGCGGGCGGAGTTCCGGCTGCATCTGCGCATCGACAATGCGGACCGCAGGCTGACGCCGCATGGACGGCGGCTTGGACTGATCAACGATGAGGCGTGGGCGGCGTACGAGCAGAAGCAGGCGCGCATGGCGGCGCTGAGCCGGTTGCTGACGACCGGCAAGGTGGACGCGGAGGCGCTGCGGGCTGCCGGCTTTGGGGAGCTGACCAGTACGGCTGGGCAGACCTGGGCGCAGCTGCTGAAGCGGCCTGAGGTGACCATTGAGCCGGTGCTGCGGGCGCTGCGAACGACGCTGGAAAGCGAGCCGATTCTGGCGGGGTTTGCGCCACCGGCGGTGGGGCAGGCCCTCGCTTTTCGCTCGCAGGAGATTTGTGCGTTCCCACCCTTGGCGCAAGAACAAGAACGCGCCAAGGATGGGGCATCCGAGGTCTGTGCTTTCCCGCCCTTGCGACAGAAAGAAGTCGCAAGAACGGGGCACGGGGCGGTTGGTGGCGAGGCGAAGCTTGACGATGCGGTGGAGCGGAGCTCGATGCGCAACGAGGCGCGGGCTGTGGAGACGGAGATCAAGTTTGCCGGCTACCTGGAGCAGCAGAAGAAGTCCATTGAAAAGCTGAAGGCGGCGGAGTCGGTGGCGATCCCGGAGTGGATGCAGTACAGCGCCATCAGCGGGCTGTCGCGGGAGATGCGGGAGACGCTGGAGCGGGTGCGGCCGATCACGATTGGACAAGCGAGCCGGTTGCCGGGGGTGACGCCGGCGGCGCTGTCGCTGGTGCATGTGTCGATCCGGATACAAGGCGCAAAGCGCGCGTTGGGCGCGAAGCGGCTGGCCAGCTAGCGGCTCTCCCTTTGAGCGATTGACGGCAGAATCTTAGCCGGCGTGGTCCTGGGGCAGGTCGATCAGATGGAACTCTTCGACCATGCCCTGGAGTTTTCGCGCGGTTCCCAGCAACTCAGAGGTAGCTCCCATCACCTGCTCTGCGCCGGTTTCGGTCTCTCGGGCGCTGGTGGCTACTTCCTGAATGGTCTTGCTTACGGTGTTGGCGGCGCTGGTCTCTTTATTCGCGGCCTGGGCAATCTTGTCGACACGTCCATCGACGGCGATGATCATCTCAACGATGCGCTCGAAGGTGGTGTTGAGGCTGGCCACAGCTTCGGCTCCGGCGATCGCTCGCCGGCTCGCCGATTCAATGCCGTGGGCGGTCTGCTCTGTCTGATCGACGATGCCGCCGATGAGCGAAGCAACCTGTTTTGTGGCCTCGGCGGTGCGTTCGGACAGGCGGCGCACTTCACCGGCAACCACCGCAAAGCCGCGTCCGTGTTCGCCGGCGCGGGCGGCTTCAATGGACGCGTTGAGGGCCAGCAGATTGGTGCCGGCGGCAATCTCCTCGATGACGCCGACGATGGAGCCGATCTGCCGTGCGTGCTCGCTGAGCGAGGCGATGCGTGTGACGCTCATTTGCGTGTCTCTGGACAACTCTTCAATCTGCTGCACGGCGGTGCTGACCATGGCGCTACCCTGGCGCGCGGCATCGGTGGCGGCGCGAGCTTCGCGCGAAGCGTCGGCAGTGTGGTTGGAGATCGTCGCGATCTCCTGAGAGAGTTGGGCGACATCGTACGCAGCATCGCCCGCGGTCTGGCTCTGCTGAATCATGCGGGCGACGACGGATTCGGAGATGGTGCGGATCTCGTCGGACTTGCCGGTGGTGGCTGTGGAGCCGTCGCGGACCTGCAGCAGGGCGTGGCGCAGGCGCAGCACGTACTGGTTGAAGCTGAGCGCCAGCCCGCCGATCTCATCGCGGGTACGCGCCACCAGCAAGGTATTCAGGTCGGCCGTGTCCAGGCGCGAGGTCAACTCGGCTACAGGGCGCAGCACAAAGCGCTGCAGCAGGGTGAACTGGAGGAGCGAGACAATGATACCCAGAATGGCCGTACCCAATGCGATCCAGCCCAGAACGCTGAACATCCGCCCGGTGACGTCGGCATCGGGATAGGCGGTGAGGATGGAGTAGCCCCAGGCAGGATAGGTTTCCCGATGGATTACCCAACCCTGAGGGTTTTTGAGAACGCCGCTCAAGTCATCGTCGGAGATCTGTCTGCCGTGGAAGAGCACCGCGCCGGAGGGCTTGAGCAGGGCGATGAAGCCGTGATCGAGGATCCCGGCTTCCACGATGGTTGCGCCAAGGGACGTGATCGAGTCGAGGCGATAGCCGGTATACCAGGCTCCTGCAAGCTTGCCGCCGGCATCGAGCATGGGCACGTAGCGGGTGATGTAGGGCGCGCCGAGGATCTCGACTACGCCGGAAAAGGGCTGCCCCTGGCTGAGGGCGGCGTAAGCCTTGCCTTTGCGGTCGAGCACGGTGCCCACGGCACGCGAGCCATCGGGCTTGAGGACGTTGGTGGAGACGCGGACGAAGTCGTTTCCGTCCCAGACAAACAGCGTCGCCGTGCCGCCGGCCAGTTGTTTGACGTGGTCGACGATGGTGAAGTTCAGCACCTGCGACTGGCTGCCCAGATGGAGATCGGGGACCTGTTTGCCGGCGACCGTCGCCGCACCGTTTAGAGACACAGCGCCGCTCAGGCGGCTCTGTTCTTCGAGGATGCGCATGCCGGTGTCGACCTGCGCCCCGGAAAGTGCGTCAATCGTGGCGATGCGGCTGATCGTTTGCGCCGACTGACTTGCGGCTTCGTCCGCCGCGGCGTTGCGTACGCGGGCGGCGACGATCCGCCAGGTTACGAGCGAAAAAAGAAGGCAGGTAACGAAGAAGACCAGAAGGGTTAAGGCCAGAAGACGCAGGCCGAGCGATTGGCGTTTCATCCCGAATCAGACCCTCTCCGCGCATGGCAATGCCATTCCATTCAGCAATCGTCGATGCGCGCGAACTCGAAGGACTTATCGGCATGGCGCGCGATCCCATGAGGAAGGGCCGGAATTGGGGGTACGCGCAATGGATTCCTGAACGACAACAACGGCTTTCATGTGACTTCGGCGGATGTGTTTGCGGCGCTGGACGGCGCGAAGAGCGGGCCGGTGGCCGAGGGCAACACGGGCGGCGGCACGGGCATGGTGTGCTAGGTTTCAAACGAGAGAATCAGCCCGTTATTTACGGCCACGGTGGAGGCTACCGAAGAAGCGATTGTGAATGCGATGGTGGGCGCGAAGACGATGACGGGCGTGGATGGGCACACGGTGATCGCGCTGCCGCATGAGCAGCTGCAGGAGGTGTTGAAGAAGTATCAGCGGTGAAAAGGGGAGGATTCTCCCGGATTCAAAAACATCCCTTGGGGGCTAAACCACGCGCTGTTTTGCGGCACTTTCGGCAGGATTGAACAGCTTGCGGAAAAAGCCCTTCGACGGAGGAATTGCCGGTAGGGGCTTTTGCAGGGGCTAAAGCCCAACTTTGATTTGATTGGCTTTATTGGCCCGACTGAAGTCGTGCCCTTGTTACAAAGCCTCTGCTGTGGTCACGCAAAGGAGTTTTTCCGCAAGCTCTGAAGCCGTGCCCTGACACTTCTCGGCGCTCCCGCGGAGGCTTCCGCAGCCTCGAAGGCGCAACGCTCATCTCGCCGGCTGAAGCGGTGCACCTTCAAAGCACGCAAACACACTCCTATGGAGTGCTTCAGCAATCTGTAAAGGCAGGCCCTTTCGGACCCTGACGCATCACTGCTGCGCTCTTAGGCGGCGGCTACTCGCTGGTTTTTTCGCTCTTGGAGAACAGCGGGATGTGGAAGGGCATCTCGGCAGCGGACTGCTTCTTTTGCTGCTTGCCGTTGGCCTCTTCGCGGAGGATGGTGCGCTGCGAGTTGATGCAAAGCCAGCCGCCGTGGGTTTTCTCGTAGACGTGGGTGAAGATGCCCTTCTCGTTGGCTTCGGCTGTGCCCACGCGATGGTGGAGCGCATAGGTGCCGTTGGCCACGGCTACGTCGCCCAGCATGCGCACGGTGATGACGCGCTGATCGATGTGCAGAGTTTTATCCTCGCTGCCGATCGCCATGGCTACCTGCTGGTTGCGCGTGGTGATGTCGCCGGTGGCGGAGACATCGACGAACAGCGGCGACATCACCAGCTCCAGGCCGTACTGGTCGCGGTTGTTGACCGACTCGGACCAGTTGTCTTCAATCTTCTGGAACTCGCGGACTTCCGGGCTGGCGGTGGTGGTGACATTTACCGGGGCAGCGGCTGCGGGCGCGGCTGCATTCTGGCCGGCTGCCGGGGCCGGCGCCTGGGCGAATGCGATCGAAGCGGAGCAGCTGAGAAGCAGTGCAGAAATGGAAAGCCGAAGACGCGTCATACGCAAAACAAACTCCATCGTACGGTTGACAGCGGGTCGCGGCCGGCTGCAAAACCCGGTTCGCTTCCGCACAGCTCAAGAGATCACTGGCGACTGCCAATCTCCATGATAAAGGATTGACTCGTGCGGGGACGGAAAAATGGCGTCAAAAAGGGTGTCAGAGCGTCGTCAGACGATCGTCTGCAAGCGCTCCGGGTGGTGAACCGTGACCAGCGAGTCTTCAATGGAGATCCAGCCCTCTTTGCGGAACTGGCCCAGGGTACGGGTTACGGTTTCGCGGGTGGTGCAGGTCATGGAGGCCATCTCCTCGTGGGTCAGCAGGAGCGGGAAGCTGAACTCGTCGCCGGCCAGGTGCTCGCCGATCTGGTGGGCCAGCTCCAGCAGCAGCTTTCCCAGGCGGGCGGCCACGGTTTCCGCGAGGGCGATGCGGCAGGCATCCTGCAGGGCGAAGCGGTACTCCTGGCAGATGCATTGCACCGCTCGCATCTGCGCCTCTTTATGGGTACGCAGGAAGCCGAGAAAGCGGTCTCGCTCCACCGGGCGCAATTGGGCCCCGGTCAGCGATTCAGCGGAGACCTCATAGACGCCGTGGGAGAGCACCGCGTAGAGGCCGAGCATGGACCCTGGGCCGGCGATGCGGACGATCATCTGCTTGTCTTCCACGCGGCCGGCGGTGAGTTTGAGGAATCCGCCGCAGATCAGGTAGAGGCAGCGGGCGTCATCACCTTGCCTGAAGAGTGTGGCCTGGGCAGGCAGGGTGATGGTGCTGGTGGCCAGTTCCAGGTCGGCCAGCACGGAGCTGCCCAGGGAGCAGAACCAGCCGGGGCGGCGGTTGGCACATGCCGCGCAGCCGGGCGGCGCTTGACGAACGGGCTGCCTGTGCCTTGCTTGCGAATCAACGGTGATCTCTGCGCCTGTCATGGATGTGCCTCGTCGGACGCTGTGCCAGCTTCTCTCCTGCCTGCGGCCACTGCGACTGCAAATGCCGGAAGTACCGGACCTTGGATCATGAACGCCGGCAGTCTGCAGGAAAGAAACTCCTGATCCTGAGAAGTTTGCCGGATTGGGCATGCCGAGGGATGTGATGGGGCTCACGGGGATTCATGCGGGCAGAAACGTCAATGGGAGCGCGGTATCCCGGAGCCGGCAAGGGATGCAGGATGCTGGGCAGCGCGGATGGATTCGATTCTGCCCGTTAGGGTCCTGGGCCCGAAACGGGAGACATGAGCGATCTTGTACAGGTGCCAGGCCGCCTGCTGTGTTGCAATCCTGCCAGCGGAACCATCTGGGTTCACGCAATCCGAGCGCAGTTGCTGGTGTGGAGGGTACCCGCGGCGGGTGTGCCTCAGTGTGCCGGCGCGAGCGGCGGGTTGGCGCCAATCGCAACGTCCTTCCTGAGCTCAAACGCACAGCCAGAGCGGGGTTTCTGCCAGATCGTGTGACACGCGTCACCGCCTGGCGGGCGGGTGGAGCGTAACCTTCAGGCCATGAAGTGATGCTTCACACAGATAGCACCATCTGAACACTTCCGGTTATTGAACTTGGGTTATTCATGGATCGATTTGGGAATGCCCACTAACAATGCAACCAGCCATCACGGCCGAGAGATTCAGCAGAGTGCTAAAAGAGCAATCGAAGGCGGTATTTTTCATGCATAGGATTGGGTCGCAACTGCAATTGCCGAACGGTGCGGTTCCGGGGAAGTTACCGGGATTGCGAGCTTTTCTCTTACTTATCCTGGGCGCGGGTTTCCTTTGCGCCTCCTCACTGGCGTTTCCGGCCGCAAAGCCCGATGCGTCCAAGACAGTTACAGCGCAAACCAGAGATACGAATCCTGCCAACCTTGTGGGCGGTGAGATCTGCGCCAGTTGCCACGATGCTGAGGCGAAGGGCTTCGGCTCCAATCCTCACAGCAAGCTGGCTCTCGAACACGGCAATACCGGTGTTACATGCGAGTCGTGCCACGGTGCGGGCAAAGCGCATGTGGAGGGCGGCGGCGACGTCAGCAAGATCTTCAATCCGGCCAAGGCCACAGCCAAGGAAGTGGACGACACCTGCCTTGGTTGCCACGCCGGGACCCATCCGAATTTCGAGCGCTCGCCGCATGCCAAGGCCGGCGTAACCTGCCTGAGCTGCCATAGCATCCACGCCAGCGCAGACGTTGCCGGTACTACGGACAAAGGGCAGTTGCTGAAGGCCTCGCAGCCCACGCTCTGCTTCCAGTGCCACACCGACGTGAAGCCGTCGTTCGACATGCCCTTCCATCACAAGGTGAAGGAAGGCCTGATCACCTGCAGCGACTGCCACGACGTGCACGGCACGTTTGGCAACAACAACCTGAAGTCCACCGCCGATCAGAATGCGATCTGCACCAAGTGCCACACGGAGACGCGCGGGCCGTTTGTTTTCGAGCACGCCGCGGTGAAAGCAGAAGGGTGCCTGGGATGCCACACGCCACACGGCTCACAGAATGCCCGGCTGTTGAACATGCCAGCCATCAATACGTTGTGCAACCAGTGCCACAGCCCTGTCGCGGCCGGCACAGTGCACGGGATGAGCGCGGGATCGTCGGAGCTGACGCCATGCACCAGCTGCCACACCTACATTCACGGGTCGAATACCAACCCGGCGTTCCTTCGTTAGTGGAGCTCGGCCATGACCTTCCGATCCAATTCGATCAGCTTCGAATCATCGGACGGCACGGCGCTTGCTCCCGTATCAACTTGGCACACGAGTTCAAGGCTTCGTGTCAGCAACAGCGCTTTTCGAGTGAGGCTTCAGATGAACACAAGAATCTGGTTTTCCCGGCTGACTAACCAACAGCCTATTACGGCAAGGCTTGAGCGCACCGGTAAGGGCGCAGCGGTTGCCGTGTTTGTCATGATGGCGGGCATTGCAGTTGCCCAGAATCCAACGCCGCCCGCACCCGCGACTGAGTCGCAGGTGAGCGCGCCGGCCGGCTACACGATCCACCAGAGTGTTGACCTGGGCGGCCGCATCACCAACCTCAACGGCAGCGGCGCCATGTATGACACGCTGGTCAACCTGCAATCCGGCCCGCGCGTGCTGGGCGAGACGTTTGAGATGCGCGCGCTTCCGGGAAACAAACACACGCTGGTCGATTCCATGATGGCCATCGGCAGCGGCTTTGGCGGCGATCCTAACAGCTTTACCAAACTCACGGCTTCCAAAGGCAAGCTCTACGATTTCTCCGGCATGTTCCGCCGCGACCGGCAGTATTTCGATTACGACCTGCTGGGCAATCCCAACATTCCAACCGGGCTCTCGATCCCGATCGGGCCGACCGCTGCGCCAACGGGCAAGTTCCCATGGCCGCAGGTGAACCAGTCGCCATTCCTGTTCAACACGGTGCGGCGCATGACGGACACCAGCGTGACCATTCTGCCGCTCTCGAAGTTCAGCTATCGCGCAGGCTACTCGCAGAACATCTTTCAGGGACCGAGCTTGAGTCCGAGCGGCTACCAGTTCGCGAAGTACGACGCCATCCTTCAGGAGTACCAGCGCAACAGCACGGACGACTTCACGGGCGCGCTCGACTGGAAGCCGGTGCGTGGGACCCAGGTCACCTTCGAGGAGCAGATCGACCACTACAAGGCGGACTCTTACTTCACGCTGGCTCCCGGCGACTTTACCGTGCAGGAGCCGGATGGAACGAAGGCGGCTATCAACGACTACGACAGCCAGACGCCTTACGGAGCGAGCGCCTGCAATGCCAACAGCATGGGGACCACGCCGCTTCTCTCCGCGCCGCAGACTCCGGGCGGGCTGCCGGTCATCAACCCGGCCTGCGCGGTGGTGACCAGCTATCTGCGCACGCAGCCCACGCGCATCCTTTATCCAACCGAGATTCTGCGGCTGCAAAGCTCCAGCATCCCGACATTGTCGATGAATGGAGACTTTCGCTACACCAACGCGAACATGAACCTGCCGAACTACTACGACAGTTATCAGGGTCTGAACGGGACGACGCGTTCGCTGACGTATACGGCCAACGCCAATGCCAAGCGCGCTGTGATTGCGGCCGACTATGGCGTGGTGTGGCAGGCGCTGAAGACCTTCAGCCTCTCCGACCAGGTGGATTTCTCAAGCGTCCATCAGCCGGGAACGGCGACCTTTACCAGCGAAACCACGGTTGCTACACCGGCGACGGCTGGCAATGAAACCATCAACTACGCCGGGCCGTTGACCACGACGATTGCTGCCACGGGCGCGTCCACGTTGGAAGGAAGCGGTGCGGTCGGTGTTCCTGTACCGGCCTACTTCGGGCAGAACTACTTCACCAATAACCTCACCGGCACGTGGGATGCGGGCGCGAGGACGACACTGTCGCTCACCTATCGCCATGAAGTGCACACCATTGCCCAGGGCTCTCCACACAACGTGCCGCTCGCAGTGGGCGCCACGTCCAACGGCACCGTCACCATCAATGAAGACGGAGGCGTCTTCAATGCGGCGGTGCGGCCCAGTTCCAACTGGAGCATCAATGGCTCCATCGAGGCGCTCTACGCCGACAATGCATTCACTCCTGTAGGTCCGCGGCAGACGCGGCACTATCGCGTGCACACGCTGTACCGGCCAAAGCCGTGGGCGACGATCTCGGGGGCCTTCAACGACCGCGAGCGGCATAACAACACCAATAACAACCAGAGTGCCGTTGCGGCGGGCGACGACCCGTACGAGGGACCGATCGACCATGTGGACCACACTCGGATTGCCAGCCTGGGCGCGGTGCTTTCGCCCAATGAGCACTACGGGATCGATCTCGACTACGCGTACAGCGACGTGTACACGGCGACCAACATCTGCTACGACAACGGCGCCACGGCTACGCTGCCGGGGACGGCGAACTTCAACAGCAGCGGCGGGCCGGCGGTTTGCCCCGGCGTCTTTGCCCGCGGATCGACGACGCAGCTGGCGGACTGGTTTGCGCGCGACTTCATGGATGCGCCGACGCAGTTCGGGTCGGTGGCGCTGAGCCTGACTCCGGTCAAGCCGATTCACACCAACCTGGGATATCGCGTGAGCGCGGTAAACGGCAGCCAGTTCTTCAACGATGCGCGGGCGGTCAACGGATCGCTCGTGTCAACCTACCAGTCGCCATTCGCCAACCTGGCATGGACGATTCATCAGGGTTGGGTACTGAAGGCTGACTACAACTACTTTGGCTACGGCGAGGGCGGTCCTTCGGGACCGGAGTACTGCAGCACGTCCACGTCTCTGACGTCGGCCGTGGTGCCCTGCGCTTCGCTTCCTTACCAGACAGGATTGACGGAATCGCCTGCCGGGTTAACCGCACCGCGCAACTTTCACGCTAACAACGTGACGCTGGCGATGCATTACGAGTTTTAACCGAATCGTCTTCGCACGGGAAGACGGCTGGAGCGGATTGGATGTAAGCTGGACCGATCCGCTCCAATTTCCCGATTCTTCACCCTTCTCGCGAGGGAAGGCTCAAAACGGTTCACGGATAACAATCTCCTGAATTGACCCGCTTCGGACATTTCACGGCAGTGGGAAGATGGGCCGAACGGTTCAATTCGAGGTGAGTCGATGAAGAATGGAATGCGATGTGGATTGGGGCTGGCCGGAGTTTTATTTTCGGTCAGCACTTTGAGCTTCGGCCAGGCGTCTGGCGAAGCGATTTACAAGCAGAAATGCTTCAGCTGTCACGGAGTCGGAGGCCTGGCGAATTCCGGAGTGGGCAAGATCATGAAGGTCAAGCCGATTACCGATCCGGACGTGAGAAAGATGAGTGAAGCGGAGATGATCGAGGTGGTCCGCAAGGGCGGCGGCAGGATGGAGGCCTATAAGGGCAGCCTGACCGAAGACCAGATCAAGGCGACGGTCGAGTACTATCGCAGCTTTTTGAAGTGACGGTTTCAGCGAAATTGAAATCGGCGGATGGGCGCAGATAGGTACGCGCTTGACCGCCGGAATCAATGGCAGTAAGCGGGGCAGCCGATCGGCTCAAGTACGGTAGCGGCTGTGTTCTTGGGGCAATTCAGTGGGGACGGGATGGAACTGCATCACGGTCCGCACAACAACCAATGGAGGAATGAAATGAAGAACTCGATTCGTACCCAGGTGGTTCTGGCAGTTGTTGTTTTAATGGCCAGCGCCGTGGGCTTCGCTCAATCCGGCGATGCAACCTACAAAACCAAGTGCGCCGCATGTCATGGCGCCACCGGCACTCCCAGCGCGGGCATGGCCAAGATGATGGGCATCAAGCCTGCATCCGATCCCGACATTCAGAAGCTGACCGTCGACCAGATCGGCGCCACGGTGAAGGACGGCAAGGGCAAGATGAAGCCGATTGCCGGCCTGACCGATGCGCAGATCAAGGAAGTTGCGGCCTTTTACAAGGGACTGAAGTAACAGGGGCGCACGATCAGCTGAGGCGGAGATCCGAAACCGGCTCGTCCGGAGCGGAACAGAGACCGGTGCGACGGCTAGCCTTGCAGCAGGACATTGATCCGTTCGAGCGGTCGATTTCCTGGCAGGGCATCTGCCGGCGCACTTGTCACGGTTTCGCTCTTTCTGGCGAATGGTTCAGCGTGGCGCGGGGAGAAAATGGCAATGTTTCAAACATTTCGTGAGGGCTGGGTAAGGCCGGCGCTCTTTTTTGGCAATAACCCGATCAGTCTTGCGGGCGGAGCGATTACCAGCGCTTCCGGTGTGACCATGATCGGCTATTGGCTGGTGGAGATCTTCGGCCGGTTGGCTGAGAATCCCTATCTTGGCATCATCTTTTTCCTGATCCTGCCTGGGTTGTTTATCTTTGGCCTGATCCTGATTCCGATCGGCGTGTTTCTGCGCCGCAGGAAGCTGCAGAAGGCCGGGCAAATTCCGGTTGAGTTTCCCAAGGTCGATCTCAATGACCGCATGTTCCGGCATGGGCTGGACATCGTGCTGGTGGCCACGATTGTGAACCTGCTGGTGGTGGCGGTGGCCACGTACCGCGGCGCGTCGTACATGGATTCGCCGCAGTTCTGCGGGCAGTCGTGCCACGTGATGCACCCCGAGTACACGGCCTACAAGATCTCGGCGCACTCGCATGTGGACTGCGTTGCCTGCCACATTGGCTCCGGCGCCAAGTCGTACTTTGAAGCCAAGGTGAACGGGACCAAGCAACTGGTAGAGGTTTCGCTGCACAACTATCCGACGCCGATCGAGTCGCCGGTGCGGAACCTGCGGCCGGCGCGGGAGATCTGCGAGGGCTGCCATACGCCGGCCAAGTTCGTGGGAGAAAAGCTGCTGGTCAAATCCAGCTTCGCCGACGACGAGAAGAACACGGAGACGCAGTCGGTGGTGCTGTTGCACCTGGGCGGGCGCGATTCGCTGTCGCATCTGACCGGCATTCACGGCGTGCACCTGGGGCATATCGAGTATGTAACGACCGATCCGACGCGCACCACGATTCCATGGGTGCAGAAGCAGAATGCGGATGGATCTCAAACAGTGTTTGCGACGGCTGACGCGGCGGGCGGTCCGCCCAAGGGTGAGCGGCGGGTGATGGATTG
>Ga0302314_10016240_pt1 | contig 12600 bp, 10 predicted proteins | sample III_Palsa_N2_3_FD_200533 | JGI IMG/M metagenome (GOLD analysis project Ga0302314, IMG submission 200533) | Peat permafrost microbial communities from Stordalen Mire near Abisko, Sweden - III_Palsa_N2_3 | ecosystem: Environmental > Terrestrial > Soil > Palsa > Peat permafrost | place: Sweden...
GGCGAGGCCGACGGTACGTCCGATCCCGGTCCCTCGGGGCCGCCCGCCGGAGCGCAGTCGACAGCCGCGGGCGGGGGGACAGCCGCGGGCGGGGAGACTGCCGCGGGCGGGGAGACTGCCGCGGGCAGCCTGGCCAGCGCGGCCCACGCCGCGGTCAGCCGGGCGGCCGCCCCGGTCCCGAGCACCGGTGAACCCCGGGTCGATGCTGCCCTCAGGCTGCTCGAGCGGCTGCCGGGGCTGCCGGTCAGTGATCATCCCGAGCTATTCGAGCAGGTGCACGCTCGGCTCAGCGAGGTGCTGGGCGAGCTGGAAGCCGGGCCGGGCGGCCCGGCCGGTGGCTGAGGAGCTGACGTCAGTCCCGATGAGCAGGAGGCTGCGGCTTGATGCAGAACTTGTCCGGCGCGGCCTGGCGCGGTCACGTGATCAGGCGGCCGAGCTGATCGCGGCCGGGCGGGTCGCCGTCGGCGGCCAGGTGGCGGCTAAGCCGGCCTCGCAGGTTGCCGTCGATGCGGCAATCACGGTGGAGCAGGCGAGCGACGGTCCGGAGTACGTCTCGCGCGGCGGCCATAAGCTGGCCGGCGCCCTGGCCGCGTTCGGCGGCATCGTGGTCGCCGGCCGGCGCTGCCTGGACGCGGGTGCGTCTACCGGCGGGTTCACCGACGTCCTGCTGCGGGCCGGCGCCGCGCACGTCGTCGCGGTCGACGTCGGGTACGGCCAGCTGGCGTGGGCGCTGCAGACCGATGAGCGGGTGACGGTGCTGGACCGGGTGAACGTCCGCACGCTGACCCCCGAGCAGGTGGCGCCCCCGCCGGACCTGGTCGTGGCGGACCTGTCCTTCATCTCGCTCACGCTCGTACTGCCCGCCCTGGCGGCCTGCGCAGCCCCGGACGCCGATTTCCTGCTGATGGTCAAGCCGCAGTTCGAGGTCGGCCGGGAGCTTGCCGGAAGCGGTGTCGTGCGGGACCCGGAGCTGCGCGCCGGCGCGGTCAGCGCCGTGGCCGCTGCCGCCGGGAAACTCGGGCTCGGCGTGGCCGGAGTGACGGCCAGCCCGCTGCCCGGCCCGTCCGGCAACGTCGAGTACTTCCTGTGGCTCCGCCGCGGCGCGCCGCCGCCGGACGACTCTGCCGTGCGGCACGCGATCGCGGCAGGCCCGCAGTGACGGCGAACGGCGCTGGCGCCGGCCGGGTCATGCTCCTGGTCGCGCATACCGGCCGGCCCGCTGCGCTGCGCGTGGCCAGCGTCCTGATCAGGCAGCTGACCGCGGCCGGGATCGGCGTCCGCGTGCTCGAGCCTGAGGCCGCGGAGCTCAACTGCGCCACGGCCGCGGTCGTTGCGGCCGTCGGCGCGGAGATGGTCCTGGTCGTCGGCGGCGACGGCACGCTGCTGCGCGCTGCGGAACTGGCCCGGCCCGCCGGAGTGCCGCTGCTCGGCGTCAACCTGGGCCATGTCGGCTTCCTTGCCGAGGCCGAGCCGCAGGACCTGGCCGCGGCTGTCGCGAACGTCGCGGCCGGCCGGTACTCGGTCGAGGAGCGGATGACCGTCGAGGTGGCGGTCCGCTCCGGCGGCGAGCTGATAGCTGCCACCTGGGCGCTGAACGAGGCCACCGTCGAGAAGGCCGCCAGGGAGCGGATGCTCGATCTCGTCATCGAGGTGGACGGCAGGCCGCTGTCCCGGTGGGGCTGCGACGGCGTCGTGTTCGCCACGCCGACCGGCTCGACGGCGTACGCGTTCTCGGCCGGCGGCCCGGTCGTGTGGCCGGAGGTGGAGGCGCTGCTGATGGTGCCGATCTCGGCCCACGCGCTGTTCGCCGGGCCGATGGTGGTGTCGCCTGAGTCCGTGCTGGCCGCGGAGGTCATCGGCCGCGTGGTTTTCCCGACACACCCCGCCGCCGGCGGGCAATCTGAGACGGCAGGAGCCGTTCTGTGGTGCGATGGGCGTCGTATGGTCGAGCTTCCGTCTGGATCGCGCGTCGAGGTGCGGCGCGGCAGCCTGCCTGTCCTGCTGGCACGGCTGCCGGCAGTGACGACCACGGCTCACAGCGGGACCGAGGTGCGCATCGGGGCGCCGTTCACGGACCGGCTGGTAGCGAAGTTCGGCCTCCCGGTAGCGGGCTGGCGCGGCCAGCCAGGCGACGACGTGATGGCCCGGGACGCAATCTCTGACCGGGCAGACGAGGAGTCAGGCGGCCATGCTTGAGGAAGTGCGGATCACCGGACTCGGCGTAATCGACGAGGCGGTGCTCGAGCTGTCCGGCGGGTTCAACGTCGTGACCGGCGAGACCGGGGCAGGCAAGACCATGGTGGTCTCGGGCCTCGGGCTGCTCTTCGGCGGCCGCGCTGACCCGTCCCGTGTGCGTCCGGGCGCTGACCGCGCGGTCGTGGAGGGCGTCCTCAGGGTGGAGGCCGGCGGCCCGGTCGCGCGGCAGGTCAGCGAGGCTGGCGGTGACCTTGACGACGACGGCAGCACCCTGATCCTGGTCCGGTCGGTCAGCGCCGAGGGGCGGTCCCGTGCCACGGCAGGCGGCCGGTCGGTGCCGGTGTCGCTGCTCACCTACCTCGCCGACGACCTGGTCGCCGTGCACGGTCAGGCTGATCAGCAGCAGCTGCTCAAGCCCGGCCGGCAGCGGCAGGCGCTTGACCGGTTCAGCGGACCGGAGTTCGCTGGCCTGCTGGCGTCCTACCAGCGCGCCTATCACCGCCATCAGCAGGTCTCGGCCGAGCTGGCCGAGCTGACCACGATGGCCAGGGACCGCGCGCGGGAAGCCGACGACCTGCGCCGCGGGGTCGAGGAGATCGAGCGGGCCGAGCCCGTCGAGGGCGAGGACATCGAGCTGGTCGCGGAAGAGGAGCGCCTGGCGAATGCCGATGCGCTGCACGCCGCGGCGACGGCCGCGCACGAGGCCCTGGCCGGCGACCCGTCCAGCGGCAGCTACGACGCCGCGGACGTGACGAGCCTGCTGGCCGCGGCCCGGACGGCGCTGGAGGGAGCCGCGCAGCACGACGCGCAGCTGGCCGCGCTCGCGGGCCGGGTCAGCGAGGCGGCGTACCTGCTCGCTGATGTCGCAGCCGAGCTTGCCTCCTACGTGGAGTCGGTGGAGGCCGACCCGGTCCGGCTCGGCGTGGTCCAGGAGCGCCGCGCCGACCTGACCCGGCTGATCAGGGCGTACGGCGCGGGGACGGCGGGCGGTCCGGCCGGCGGTGACCTGGCGGCTGTGCTCGCGTGGGGCAAGGCGGCGGCGGCCCGGCTCGCCGAGCTCGACGGCGACGAGGACAAGATCGGCCGGCTGGCCGAGCAGGAGGCCGGGCTGGCGGCCACAGTCGCCGATCTGGCGGCCCAGCTCACCGCCGCCCGGACCCAGACCGCGGCGCGGTTCGCCGCCGAGGTGACGGCCGAGCTCGCGGCGCTGGCGATGCCGCACGCGCAGGTCGTGGTGGCCGTCACCGCTGCCCAGGGTTTCGGCCCGCAGGGGGCGGACGAGGTCGAGATCCGGCTCGCGGCGCATCTGGGCGCTGTCGCCCTGCCGCTCAACAAGGGGGCATCCGGCGGCGAGCTGTCCCGGATCATGCTGGCCATCGAGGTGGTGTTCGCCGGTGCCGATCCGGTGCCGACGTTCGTTTTCGACGAGGTTGACGCCGGTGTTGGCGGCAGGGCCGCGGTGGAGATCGGCCGTCGCCTGGCGAGGCTCGCCCGGCTGGCCCAGGTGATCGTCGTCACCCATCTGCCCCAGGTCGCCGCCTTCGCCGACACGCACCTGGTGGTGGAGAAGGCAAGCGACGGCTCGGTGGTGCGCAGCGGCATCAGCAAGCTGGACGAGGCCGGCCGGGTCCGGGAGCTGTCGCGCATGCTGGCAGGCCTGGAAGACTCCGAGTACGGCCGCGCGCACGCCGGCGAACTGCTCGAGGCGGCTGCTGCCGAGCGGGCTCAGCTCGCGCGACACGGCTAGCCGCGAGCCTGCCCGGACCGAGCCCCGGTGCAGATCTGGCAAAATGGCTTGCTAGTGAAGATGCCGAGCCGGGGCAATACCGCCGCGCGTCGGGCCAGGTCAAAGGACCTGGCCGGGGTGTGGGCGCCGGCTCGCCTCGACCGCAGGACCAAGAACCTCACCAAGCGGCTCAAGCCCGGCGACATCGCCATTATCGATCATGCCGACCTGGACCGGGTGGCGGCCGACGCCCTGCTCAGGTGCCAGGTAGCCGGTGTCGTGAACGTGGCGCCCAGCATCACCGGCCGGTACCCGAACCAGGGCCCGCAGCTCCTGCTCGACGGCGGCATCCCGCTGGTCGACGACGTCGGCCCGGACGTGTTTGACCAGGTCAAGGAGGGTCAGCAGGTCCGGCTCGACGGCGAGACGCTGTATGTGGGCGACGTCGTGGTGGCGAAGGGCACCCGGCAGACCGCGGAGACAGTGGCGGCCGACGTCGCCGCGGCCAAGGAAGGCCTGGCCGAGCAGCTCAGGTCGTTCGTGACCAATACGTTCGAGTACATCGACCGGGACCCCGAGCTGCTGGTCGAGGGCATCAGGATCCCCGCGCTGCGCACCCGGCTGGCCGGGCGGCATGCTCTCATCGTCGCCCGCGGCTATCACTATCACGAGGACCTGCAGGCGCTGCGCGCTTATATCAGGGAGTTCAAGCCCGTCATCATCGCCGTGGACGGCGGCGCTAATGCACTGATCGAGGCGGGCTACTGGCCGCAGATGATCGTCGGCGACATGGACTCGGTTTCCGATAAAGCACTGAAATCAGGTGCCGAGATTGTCGTGGTGGCCTATCGCAATGGCTTCGCGCCCGGGCTGCCGCGCGTGCAGGACCTCGGCCTTGAATCGGTGACCTGCGCGGCTCCGGGTACGAGCGAGGACGTCGCGGTCATGATCGCCGATGAAGCCGGCGCGAGCCTGATTGTCACGGTTGGCATGCGATTCGGGCTGGTAGAGTTCCTCGACAAGGGTCGGGCAGGCATGGCCAGCGCCGTGCTGACCAGGATCCGGGTCGGCGATAAGATCGTCGACGCCAAGGGCGTGAGCCGCCTGTACCAGAGCCGGATTTCTGGCAAGGCGCTCGCCTTGCTCGCGATCGCCGCGCTGCTGCCGGTTATCGCGCTGGCATGGACGCCTGTGGGGAAGATCTCTCTGGGATATCTCAGCGTGGCGCTGCGTCAGCTGTGGTACTGGATAACTGGACTGTTCTAGTGATCGATTTCAGGTATCACCTGGTCTCCATTATCGCGGTGTTCCTGGCGCTGGCCGTCGGCCTGGTTGTGGGCGCGACCGCCCTGGCGCCGAAGACCGAGGTCATCCTGAGCAGGCTGCAGACCGAGCTGAGCAAGCAGAACGGCAATCTCAGCAAAGACAAGCAGGCGCTCAGCAACCAGGTAAGCGCCGACCAGATTTTCGCTCAGGCGGCCGGCCCGAGACTTCTTCCCGGCCTGCTGACCGGGGAGAAGGCGGTGCTGGTCGTGGCGCCTGGCGCCGACAGCGCCGTGACGACCGGCGTCACGACTGTCCTGCACCAGGCAGGCGCGTCCGTCACCGGGGTCATCAACCTCAGCTCGTCCTTCGTCGGCACCGGCGGCCAGAACGAGGCCACGCTGACGCAGCTGGCGCAGAGCCTCGCGGCCCAGGCGGGCGTGACGCTGCCGACGCGCTCGACCAGCCCCGTCGGCGGCCAGCAGGACGCCGCCCAGGTGCTCGCGGCCACGCTGCTGACCCGTGACAGCGCATCCGGCCTGTCGTCGGGCCGCAGCCACGCAATCCTGAATGCCTTCAGCGTCGCCGGTTTCCTGAGCATCGGCTCGGGCGGCAGCAGTGTCCGGCCGGCCACTATCGCCGTGCTGGTCACGCCGGGCGGGGTCGCGCCGCAGACGGGCAGCGAGGTGCTCGTGGCCGTCGCGGTCGCGCTCCGGAATGCCGGCAGCGGAACCGTGATGGCCGGCGCGGCCGCCTCCATCGGAGCCGGCAGCGTGATCAGCGCGGAGAACAGCGCGGGCCAGGTATCAACGGTCGACAACGCCGATACCGAGACCGGGCAGATCATGACGGCGCAGGCGCTGCGCCTGCTGCTTGACGGCAGGGCGCCAGCGCAGTTCGGCATCGGCCCGCAGAACGCGCCGAGTCCGGCGCCAACGCCCTCGGTCACGCCGACGCCCGCCACCACCATCACGCCGGGAGGCCGCCGGTGACCGCACGCAGCCTGCGATCGGCGGTGGCCGGGGCGGCTGCCGCCAGGCTGGCCTACCGGGCGCTGCGCGCCCGGCCGCCGGGAGACGCGCAGACCTGGACTCGCACCAATCATCGCGGTGAGCCGGTCACCTTGCTCGAGGGACCCGCAGCGGCGATCGGCGGCGTGGCCGGCGCGCTCGCGGCAGGCGCTGGCCGTGACGGTCTGGCAGTCGTCATCGCGGGCGCGGGTGCCGCGGCGTTCGGTACCTACGACGACCTTTACGGTAACGACGGCAGCCGGGGCTTCCGCGGTCATCTCGGCGCGCTGCGCAAGGGCGAGCTCACGACCGGAGCGGTGAAGCTCGCCGGCATCGGGGCCACCGGCCTTGCCGCTGCCCTTGCCGCCGGGACTGACAGCGACGGCGGCGAGCTCGCGGACACCGTCATCAACGCCGCCCTGATCGCCGGCGGCGCTAACCTGCTCAACCTGTTCGACCTGCGCCCCGGCCGGGCCATCAAGGTCGCGCTGCTGGCGGGCGGCCTGCTCGCGCCGGCGGGCGGCGCCGCAGCCGGTGCCGGAGCGCTGGCGGCCGCGGCGGCGCTGCTGCCCGAGGACCTCGGCGAGCGCTCGATGCTCGGCGACGGGGGAGCGAACGCGCTCGGCGCGATGCTCGGCACCGCAGCGGCGACGTCGCTGCCGCGGCCGGCCAGGGTCGCTGCTCTCGGCGTCGTGGCGGGCCTCACCGCGGCCAGCGAGGTCGTCAGCTTCAGCCGGGTCATCGAGCGCACCGGCCCGCTGCGGTGGCTGGATATGCTCGGCCGCCGGACGGCCGCCCCGCGTGCTGGCGCGCTGGACGAAAGGGATGGATCGGCGGACGCGCCTGGTGCCGCAGCTGACGCGCCTGGTGCCGTAGCCGAGGGGGCGGGTGCAGCAGCGGACGAGGGCGATGCGGTACGCGCAGGCTCCGCCGTCCCGGCCGATGCGAGCATGCCCTCCGCGGACGAGATGTCGGCGGACACCGAGCCCCTTCCGGCCATCACCGGCGAATCTGGTCCGGCTGCGCCCGGCGGCCTGAACTCGGCTGAGGCGCGGTGACCGGCCCGGCCGTCCCGGTCACCACGGACGGCCAGGATCCTGGCAGCTATCGCCCGGCCGGGTCCGGCATCGGCCGGGCGGCCTTGCTGATCGCGGTGCTCACCGTGCTGGCCCGGCTGCTCGGCCTGGTCCGGACCCTGGTGTTCGCCAAGACTGTCGGCGCGACCTGCCTCGGCACCGCCTACACCACCGCCAACACGCTGCCGAACATCATTTACGACATCGTTCTCGGCGGTGCGCTGACCAGCATCATGGTGCCGGTGCTGGCGAGGCCGGCGGCGCGGTCGGCCGACGATCCGGTGGCGGCCGCCGAGGTCCGCCAGACCTCGTCGGCGCTGCTCACCTGGACCGCGCTCATCCTGGCGCCAGTCAGCCTGGTGATCGCGCTTGCGGCCGGACCGCTGGGCCGGCTGCTCAATCCGGTGAACCCGACCCGGCACTGCGCCCGCGCTCCCCTGGTTGCGGTGACCGGGCACATGCTGGCCGTGTTCGCGCCGCAGATCCTGCTGTACGGCCTGGCGGTCGTGCTGTACGGCATGCTGCAGGCACACCGCCGGTTTGCCGGCCCTGCCCTGGCGCCGCTGGTCTCCAGCCTCGTCGTGATCGCTGCCTACCTCGCGTTCGTGCCGCTCGGCCGGGCCGATGTCAACAGGCTGACCGCGCTGCCGCGCAGCGCCGAGCTCGTGCTGGCGGTCGGGACCACGGCCGGTGTCGCGGCGCTGGCGCTCACCGCGCTGGTCCCCGCCTGGCGCCTGCACGTGCGCGTGCGGCCGACGCTGCGGTTCCCGGCCGGAGTCGGGCGCCGCGCGGGCGGCCTGGCCGCTTTCGGCATTGTCGCGCTCGTCGCGCAGGACGCCGCGCAGCTGGTGGTCATCCTGCTGGCGAACGGCAACGGCCCGAACGCCGCCATCGTGCTCTATCAGTACGGCTGGCAGCTGTTCGAGGCTGCCTACGCCGTCCTCGCGATCTCGATAGCAGTCAGCGCGTTCCCGGCGCTGTCGGTCCGCGAGGGCGAGCGGTTCGACCAGACGGCGTCCGGCGCGCTGCGGGCCGTGCTGCTGATGTCGTTCCTCGGAACCGCGCTCGTGCTCGCCGTCGCCGGCCCGGCCGCGCATTTCCTTGCCAGCAGCCACTCTCAGATCGCGCCGCTGGCGCGCGGCTTCGCGTTGTTCGCGCCCGGCCTGGCCGGCTACGGCATGGTGGCGTGCCTGTCCCGCGTGCTGCTGGCGGACCGGCGCACCCGGGCTGCGGTGATTCCCGTCGGCGGCGGCTGGCTGATCGTGATCGCGGCCGACGTCGTCCTGGTCGCGCTGGCACCCGGGCCCTGGGTCGTGGGCATGCTCGCGCTCGGCAACACCATCGGCCTGACCGCAGCCGGGCTCGCACTCGCCGTCGCGGTGCGCCGGACCAGGGGCATGGCGGCTCTCGCCGGTTCCCGCCGGGTCGCTGTGTCGGGACTGATCGCCGCCCTGGCCGGGGCAGTCGCGGGCGGCGGAGCCGCGGCCGCATTGCGGCCGTCCGGGCCGGTTGCCGATGCACTGACCGCCGTACTCGCCGCGCTCCTCGCCGCCGCGGTGTTCGCCGCCGTCGCCTACGTCCTGGATAAGGCTGAGGTACGGGCGGTTGCCGCCCGGATTCGCGCCGGAGCGCTGCGATGACGGCGAGGCTGCGCGTCGCGTTCGTGCTCGGCCTGGCAGCAGGCGGCACGGCCGGTCACGTCGTCGCCCTTGCTGCTGGCTGCCGTGCCGCCGGCCTCGACGTCAGCGTGCTCGCGCCGGCGCCGACCCTGGCACTATTCGGTCCCCAGCGGGCGAGTCCAGCTGGCACCGGGATTCCGGCGGGCACGGCGGCTCCGGCGGTCCCCGCTGCGAGCGCAGATTTCGAGACGGTACCGGTTCCCATCACTGACCGGCCGCGGCCCGCCCGGGATGTCGTCGCCCTGGCCCGGCTGCGACGGGCGTTCGCTGCCTGGCGGCCAGATGTCGTGCACGCGCACGGGATCAGGGCCGGTGCGTTCGCAGCAGTCGCGCTCGCCACGCTCCCGCGGCGCGGCAGGCCGGCACTCGCCGTGACCGTGCACAACGCGCCGCCGGCCGGCCGCCAGGCCCGCCTCATCTACACCGCTCTGGAACGCGTCTGCGCCCGGCGCGCGCAATTCGTCTGGTGCGCCTCGGCTGACCTGGTGGCACGGATGCGGGACCTGGGCGCGGCCGGCGCCGCGCAGTTCGACGTTCCGGCCGGGCAGGCTGCACCGCCGTCAGCGGCGGACGTCGCGGCGGCCACTTCCGACATCGGCGCCGGCGGCCGCCCGGTTGTCCTGGCGGTCGGCCGCCTGGCCCCGCAGAAGGGCCTGGATGTCCTGATCGCAGCCGCGGCTCGCTGGCGAGAGCGCGATTCCCGGCCGCGCACGGTCATCGCCGGGGACGGCCCGCTTGCCGCCGCACTCCGGGCGCAGGCGAGTCAGGCAGGCGCCGACGTGGTACTGCTCGGACAGCGGCAGGATGTGGCCGCGCTCCTCGCGGTCGCTGACGTGGTCGCCGTCCCGAGCCGGTGGGAAGCCCGGGCGCTGATCCTGCAGCAGGCAATGCGGGCCGGCAAGCCCGTCGTGGCGACCAGAGTGGGCGGCACGCCTGACCTCACCGGCGAGGACGGTGCGCTGCTGGTACCGCCTGATGATGCGGGCGCGCTGGCGGCAGCGGTCGAGGCAGTGCTGGATGATCCGCAGCTCGCCGCGAGGCTCGGGCTGGCGGCGAGAAAGCGCAGTGCCGTGTTCCCCTCTGAGGAAGATGCAGTTCAGGCAGCTGTCACGCGATACGCACTGCTTGCGCGCCATTCCTGATCCGCTCTGTCGTCCGGAAAGTTAGTAACAATAAGCCCGATCTGCATGATCAGCACCGGCAGAATGTGCTGGACTAAGGCGGAAAAGGGGCGTGTGGCCTCACCTGTTGCGGCCTGGGAGCTAAGCGTTGTCTAGGGACACCTCGCCCCCGTCGGGATACCGGCTGGATAATCCGGCTCGGACCGGTGGCGGGGCAGGAGCCGCGGCGCCGGAGCGGCAGTTGCCGTCCAACCCGTCGTGGCTCAAGGTCATCAGCACCACCCTGCGGCTGTGGCTGCGCCGTCGGGTTCTGCACGTGCCCGACGCGGGCCGGGTGGGCTCGGCACGCCGCGGCCGGCTCGCCGTGCTGCTGGCGACCGCCATCGTGATCATCGGTGGCGGCATCGCGGCGGGCATCATGCTGACCGCGCCGTCGGCGGCGGTCACTGGCCATCCAGCGAGCACCCAGCCGAGCCTGACCCCGGGCCAGCTCGCCGCCCGCCAGGCCGCGCAGGCCGCAGCGCGGGCGAACACGGCGGCCGCGGCTGCGTGGATCGCTGCCCAGGTCGCTCCGGGCACCGTCATCGGCTGCGATCCGGCCGCGTGCGCGGCCATCCTGCAGGCGGGCTACCCGACTTCCGGCCAGGTCGTGCTGCAGCCAGGGGTCAGGCTGCCCGGTCCCGGCGCGCTCATCGTGGCCACTGGCATCATCCGCGGCCAGTACCGGGCACAACTGACGGCCAGTGCGCCGGAGGCCATCGCGGCGTTCGGCTCGGGCGCCGAGGCCGTCCAGGTCAGAGTGGCCGTGCCGGGCGGATCGCAGGCATACAGCCAGGCTGCCAGCGCGGCGGTGACCGCCCGCAGCAGCGCCGGGCAGGCGCTCCTGGCGAGCAGGAACATGCACGCGAGCGGCAAGACGAGGAACAGCATCAGCTCCGGCCGCCTCGATCCGCGTGTCACCGGGGCGCTGCACCAGCTGGCCGGGCACTACAGCGTCTACGTCGTCCGCCTTGCCGACACCGGGCCGGGCTTCGCCGGCACTCTGCCGTACCGGATGGCTGAGGTGGCCGTCGTGACGACTCAGGCCGGGCGGCACCGGGTCAGCGATCTTGCCGGCATGGAGAAGCTGCTAAGAGCGGATCCGGCCGGTGATCGCCCGCAACTCAGCACCGCGCGCCTCGCCGACGGCAAGCGCGTGCTGCGGATCTGGTTCCCGGCGCCGACTCCGCAGTAGGCGGCCGGCGTCAGAAGACCGGAGCGCTGAACCTGCCGACGGCGAACCGCTGCTGGAGCTGTCCGGCCGGCGCGGTGCCGGTCGCGAGATCGGCAAGCCACTCGCCCAGCAGCGGGCCGAACTTGAACCCGTGGCCGGAAGTGCCGCAGCCGATCACGACATTCCCCGTCCGGTCCAGGATGAAGTCCTCGTCCGGGCTGTTGTCGTACGTGCACCGCTCCGTGGCGGCCGGATCAGGGTCGTAGCCGGGCAGATACCGGCTCGCTACCTCGCTCAGCCGCCCCAGCAGGTACGGGTCGGGGGACTGCCCGTGCTGGCCCGGATCAATGGCCGGCCCGCTCGGATGGATCCCGATCTTGTAGAGCGCCGATCCGGGAACCGGCAGGCCATAGGGCGACTGCTGCGCGTGCGCGATGAAGATGGGCATGGCGGCCGGATCATCGTCAGTTCCGGCAGTGTCCGCGGGCCGCAGGTAGGCCACCTGCTCGAGGGTTGCCCGGCCGGGCACGGCCACGCCCACCGTGGCCAGCAGCCGGCCCGACCACGGCCCCGCGGTGACGATCACCGACCGGGCGCTCAGCACGCCGGCGCTGGTCCGCAGGGTCACCTGCCGGCCGTCGTCGGCCAGCTGGTCAACCCGCACGCCGGTCCTGACCTCCGGCACCCGGGCCGCGAGCGCCGCGATCGCCTCGTCCGCGGCGATGACCGCCGAGTCCGGTTCGAGCAGTGCAGGACCACCGGTCCTGACGGCGGGGAACCGGGCGGCCGCCTCCGCAGCCGTCAGCAGCTCGCACGGCGCGCCGGCGGCGCGCATCGCGTCGTGAACCGCCTGCAGCCCGCTGCCGAACGTGAGCTGCGGGGCCGGATGCAGGATGCGGCGGGCCGACTCAGACTCCAGCTCGTGCCAGCTCTCACGCGCGAGCTGAGCGGCGGCGACGTAAGCAGGCTCGGCGTAGCCGAGCCTGAAGATGCGGCAGCTCCCCTTGGAACCCGCGCCCGGGTGGCCGATCTCAGCCTGCTCGAGCACGACGACGCCGAGGCCGCGTGCCGCCAGGGCGCGCCCGGCTGCCAGCCCGAGCAGGCCGGCTCCGACGATCGCGACGTCGTGCAACTGTGTCATCTGCGGGCAGACTACCGCCTGGCGCCGCTACCAGCCGCGGGCACGCCACTCTGGCACGTGCGGGCGCTCGGCTCCGAGCGTGGTGTCGCCGCCGTGCCCCGGATACACCCAGGTCGCGTCCGGCAGTACCGCGAACACGCGCTCCTCGAGGTCGTTCATCAGGCTCGTGAAGCGC
>Ga0302314_10016241_pt1 | contig 12599 bp, 6 predicted proteins | sample III_Palsa_N2_3_FD_200533 | JGI IMG/M metagenome (GOLD analysis project Ga0302314, IMG submission 200533) | Peat permafrost microbial communities from Stordalen Mire near Abisko, Sweden - III_Palsa_N2_3 | ecosystem: Environmental > Terrestrial > Soil > Palsa > Peat permafrost | place: Sweden...
TTCGAAGTCGGCCGGCGTCCACCAGTTCTGCAGCCGGCCGGTGGCATCGAACAGCGCTCCCTGGTCATCGAAACTGTGGCTGATTTCGTGACCGATCACCGCCCCGATGGATCCATAATTCATCGCCGCCGAGCGTCGTGGATCAAAGAATGGCGGCTGCAGCACCGCTGCCGGAAAATTGAGCGCGTTCACCGACGGCAGGTTCACGGCATTGATCGTCTGCGGCTCCATGACCCACTCGGAGCGGTCGACCGGACGTCCGAGCTTGGCGAGGTTGCGGTGATATTCAAACTTCCGGGATCGCTCGACGTTGCCGAAAAGGTCGTCCCGGGCGATCGTCAGGGCCGAATAATCAATCCAGTGATCCGGATAGCCGACGCCTACCTTGAGGGTGGCAAGTTTGGCCTTGGCTTTCGCGCGGGTTGCCGGGGTCATCCAATCGAGCGAATCGATGCGTGCGGCGAACGCGGCGAGCAGATGCTTCACCAGGTCCTCGATGCTGGCCTTCGCCTGCGGCGAAAAGTAACGCTGCACGTAGAGTTGACCCACGGCATCACCGAGGACACCGTTCGTGTAAGCGACTGCGAGCTTCCAGCGGGCCCGATTCACCGGCGTGCCACTCAGGGTCTTTTCGTAGAAGGCGAAATTCTCGGCAACGAACGCCTTCGGGAGGTATCGGGCAAAGGACTCGGCGACATGAAACTTCAGATATGCCTTCCAGGTTTCGATCGGCGTACCGGCCACCAGTTTCGAGATGCCCGTGACCGCACCAGGCTGCCAGACGACGAACTCCTGCTGCTGTGCGAGGCCCGCGGCGCTCCAGTACGCATCCCAGTCCAGGCCGGGTGCAGCCGTCCGGAACCTGTCGCGGTTCCAGTGATTGTCGCCGCGCTTCACGTCCTCTGAATCATTGCGACTCGAATGCACCTGCGCGATGCTTTCCTCGAGCGCGTAAATCGCAGCGGCCTTGCCGTCAGCGTCGGCCTCTCCGATCAGTTTCAGCGTCGCGGCGATATGGGACCGGTACAGCGCCCGGATCTTCGCCATCGATTCCGATTTGCCCAGGTAGTACTCCCGATCGGGCATCTGCAGCCCACCTTGGAGCAGGAAAGGCAGGTAGCGACCGGGCTGGTCCACATCCTGGGCCACCCACAGGCCGAAGAGATTGGGCGTGTGCAGACTCGTTGCGTTCAGCACATCCACGTCCGCCCGCAGGGTGCCCCCGAGATAACCCGCAAGCCCCTTGCGATCGGGGATCGCCGCGATGCGCTCGAGAGTCGGCTGCAGGGGCGCGAGACCGCGCGACTCGACCTGCTTCTCATCCATGAAGCTCGCATAGAAGTCGGCGATCTTGCCGACCTCCGAACCGGGCGCAGGTTTGGACGCCGCGATGTTGCGGATCAGCGCCGCGAGGCGCTTGTCATTCAGATCCGAGAGTTCCCCCCAGGTTCCGTATTCGGCACGGTCCTGGGGGATCACGACACTCTTGAGCCAGCCGCCGTTCGTGTAGGCGAAGAAGTCGGAGCCGGGGCGCACCGCGGGATCCATTCCGGATGTCAATGCGGCACTCGCGGATCCCGCGCCCGCGGGCGGCGCGGGCGCCTGCGCTGCTTGGACGGAGCCGATGAAAATTACGATGCCTGCGGCAAGGGACATTGAACGCATTTTCATCGATGCATTATCCGTCGCCCGGCCGTGATTCACCATAGCGCCCGGGCAGAAATTCCGCGTCTCGTCTACTATCACGTCATCCAAATCCGGGAACCTGTCAATGCCCACACTTATTCGGCCCACACCTGTTCGCACCACCTCGCGCTCGCCGCACTTCAGGCTGATGTTTGTCTCGCTCGCGGGCATTTTGCTGCTGCCGCTGGCGCACGCCGCGGATGTCGATGTGGTCGCCCCGAACGTCGACATGACCGTGAATCCCGCGGACGATTTTTTCTCCTATGCAAACGGCACCTGGCTCAAGGCGCATCCGATTCCGGCAACCGAAGCCCATTGGGGCATCGACAAGCTGGTTGATGAGGATCTGGATGCGAAGCTGCGCGCAGTGAGCGAACAGGCGGCGGCGAGGAAGAATTCCTCCCCGGGCAGCGATGAGCAGAAAATCGGTGATTTCTGGAGCACCGCGCTCGATCAGGAGCTTGCCGACCGGCTGGGCATCGCGCCGCTGCGCGCCGACCTGGCCGCGATCGATGCAATCAGGGATCTCGGGGGCGTGCTCGACGTGGCGTTTTCGCTCCAGCGGGAGAGTGTCGATCCCTTCTTCGGTGTCAGCATCGGGCAGGACGAGAAGGCCAGCGATGTGATGGCGGTGCACCTGTCACAGGGCGGGCTCGGGCTGCCGGAGCGCGACTACTACTTCAACCCCGAAAAGGGCATTGCCTTCGCACGCCAGGCGTACGTAATACACCTGGGCAACGTGCTGAAGCTCCTGGGCGTCGATGCGACGGATGCGCAGCAGCGCGCAAAAGCGGTGATGGCGTTCGAGACGGCGCTGGCGAAGGTCTCACGACCCCTCGCCGACCTGCGCGATCCGCAGCGCAATTACAACAAGATGGCCCCCGCCGACTTCACGCAGAAGTTCACGCCTTCGATCGCATGGACGCAGCGCATGGATGGCTGGCAGCTCAGGCCCGGTTACGTCATCGTCGGCCAGCCGGAATTCTTTGCCGGTCTCGAGAAGCTGCTCGCTCAGACACAGGTGGCGACGCTGCGCGATTACCTGCGTCTGCAGCTGGTGGATACCTACTCCCCCTTCCTGAGCAAGAGTCTCGATGACGAGCATTTCGCCTTTTACGCGCGCGTGCTTTCCGGCCAGCAGCAGCAGCGACCGCGATGGAAGCGGGCCCTCGATGCGGAAAACGGTGCGCTCGGGATGATTCTGGGGCGCATCTACGTCAGGACGTACTTTCCCGAAAGCGCCAAGCAGCGCTACAGCACCCTGGTCGAAGCCGTGCGCACGGCCTACGGCGCGCGCATCGACCGCCTGGACTGGATGAGCGATGCCACCAAGGCGAAAGCGCGCGAAAAGCTCACCAAGGTCACCAAGAAGGTGGGGTATCCGGACAAGTGGAAGGATTACTCAGGGCTCACGATCGGGCGTAATTCGTTCGCCGAGAACTTCCGGAATGCCCAGATCTGGTATTTCAACGACCAGCTGTCGAAGTTCGGCAAGCCCGTCGACCGCAGCGAGTGGGACATCACCCCGCAGACCTACAACGCCTACTACAACCCTTCAAATAACGAGATCGTGCTGCCCGCCGCCATCTTTCTGGTTCCGGGTTTCAAGGACGCGGAAATCGACGATGCCGTGGTATATGGCTACGTCGCCGCCTCAACGATCGGCCATGAAATGACCCATGGTTTTGATGACGAGGGCCGCCAGTTCGATGCCGCGGGGAATCTGGCCGATTGGTGGACGAGGCGGGACGCTGCGCAATTCGAACGGCGCGCGGCACTGATGGTCCGGCAGTTCGACGCCTACGAGCCGCTGCCGGGCCTGCACATCAATGGCCGCGCCAGTCTGGGTGAGAACATCGCCGACTTCGGTGGCCTCCTGATCGGCCTCGACGCATTCAAAATGACCGCGCAGTACAAGGCCGGTCTCAAGATCGCAGGCTACACGCCGCTGCAGCGATTTTTCCTCGGTTATGCGCTCGGGTGGCTTTCCGAGGAACGCGACGCGCTGCTGCGCGAAAGCCTGTTGAGTGACGTGCACGCGCCGCCGAAATGGCGTGTCAACGGTCCACTGTCGAATATCCCGGATTTCTACGAGGCCTTCGGTGTGAAGCCGGGACAGCCGATGTACCGCCCCGAGTCCGAGCGCGTGCGTATCTGGTGATGAGCGGCTGAGGCACGCTCAGTGCTGGGGCTGGGCGACACCGTCCTGCCACCAACCGCCCCCCAGTGCCACGAACAGGGTAGCCGTGTCCTGCAGCTGCTCGACCTGCGCGGTCACGTAGCCCAGCCGCGCCTGTGCATAGGTCCGCTCGGCATCGATGAGCTGCAGCACGTTGGTGCGCCCCACGCCATAGCTCGCCTGTTCCAGCTTGAGGGACTCGGAGGCGATGTCCACCGAGTGGCGGTAGACTTCCAGCCGCTGTGAATCGTGCTGGAGCGCCCACAGGTTGTCAGCAACCTGCCCCAGGCCCTCCAGCACCACGCTGCGGTAGGTCGCGGCCTGGGCCCGCAAGGCATCGCGTGCCGCGCGTGTCTGCGCCCGCAACGCCCCGCCTTCGAAGATCGGCGCCGTCAGGCCTGCGCCGGCGCTCCACACGGTATCGAACTGATGAAACAGCGCGCCGGCGGTGAGCGCCTGGCGGGTCAACGAGGCCGTGAGCGTCAGACTCGGAAACTCCTGCGCCTCGGCCACCCCGACCGCGGCGCTGGCAGCATGCAGCTGCGCCTCGGAGGCGAGGATGTCGGGTCTTTGCCATGCCAGCTTCGCAGGCAGGCTTACCGGGATCTGCTTCGGTACCGTGAGTTCGGCGATGTCGAAATCATGCAGACCGGCGGCGTCGGGTGTGTTCCCGAGCAGCAGGTTGAGTGCATCGCGGGCTGCCTCGAGCTGCTGCTGCAGGGTCGGCAGCTGCGTCAGGTCGGCGGCGAGCTGGCTGTCCGCGGTGAGTACGTCGGTGCGCGCGGCGGTACCCACCTCGAACTCCCGCTCGGTCAGCGCGAGGTTGCGCCGATCGCTGTCGATGAGGTCCTGGGTGGTGCTGATCTGCAGTCTCGTGGAGGCGATCGTCAGCGCCTCGCTCACCACGTTGCCGGTCAGCGTGAGATACGCGGCCGCAAGCTGGAAGCGCTGCATTTCGGCATTGGCCTGCTGCTCCTCGAGGTTGCGGCGCGCACCGCCAAAGATGTCCAGCGCGTAGCTCGCGGAGGGACCAAGGCTGTAGACATTCTGTGCCCCCGCCTGCAGCGGTGACTCGGGACTCACGCTGTGTTCGACCGCGGCGCTCGCGCTCAGATGAGGCAGCAGCGCGGCACGCGCCACGGCGATGGCCTCGCGGGCCTGATCGAGGGTTGCCGTGGCCGCTGCGAGCGTTGGATTCTGCGCAATTGCCAAGGTCACCGCGGCATCGAGCGTCCTGGATTGGAACAGCTGCCACCACTGCGCGGGCAGATCGCTGGCCTTTACCTCCTGTACGAACTGCGCGGCGGTCTGGGCGGCTGGCGTCGCCTCGGGTGGTCCCACACGCAGATAGTCCGGCGCCTGGGGGGACGGCGGCGAATGGTAATCCGGGCCGACGGCGCAGCCGCACAGCGCCAGGGCCACTGCCGGCGGCAACACCAGTCGCCGCGCCACGGACCTACTCATAGCGCAGGGCATCGATGGGATTCAGGCGCGAGGCCTGCCGCGCCGGATAAAATCCGAAAAAGATCCCGACCGCGGCGGAGAACACGAACGCCAGCACGATCACGTCCAGCTGCAGCAGGATCGGCCAGCCGGCGACCAGCGAAATGATCTTCGATGCAATGACACCGGCAGCGATGCCGGCCGTGCCGCCCATCAGCGCCAGCAGCATTGCCTCGATCAGGAACTGCATCAGCACGTGCATGCGCCGGGCGCCCGTCGCCATGCGGATGCCGATTTCCCGGGTGCGTTCGGTCACCGAGACCAAGAGGATGTTCATGATGCCGATACCACCGACCACCAGCGAGATCGACGCGATGGCTGCCAGCAACAGTTCGAGTGCCCTGGTGCTCTGTTCGGCGACCTCGGCGATCTCGGTCAGATCGCGCACCACGAAGTCGTCGGTCTTGCCGGGCAGGATGCGGTGTTCGCGCTCGAGCGTCCTGGTCACCTCATCCAGTGCCGGTTTGATGACCGCCGGGCTGCGGGCCTGAACGAAGATGGTATTCACGAAGCCCTCGAGCTTCGGGACCACGCCGAAGGGATTCGGCGGCGGCCCGATGGTCGCGAAGATGTTGTTCGCGAGAGTCTGCGCGGAACTGACCGAGGCCACCCCCAGCACCCGCTCCTGGGCGGTATTGAAGGGGATCAGCACGACGTCATCCTGATCCTGGCCGGAGGCGGAATGGCCCTTTTCGGCCAGGATCCCGATCACCTCCATCGGCACGTTCTTCACCAGCACGGTCGCCCCGATCGGATCGGAGAACTCACCGAAGAGGTTCAGCACCACCGTGCGGCCGAGCACGCAAACCGCAGCCCCGCCACTCTCCTCCTCATCGCTGAAGGTGCGCCCCACATCTACCGGCCAGTGCCGGATCGACAGATAGCTGGGGGAGACCCCCTGCACGCTCGTGCTCCAGTTCTTGTTGCCGTTGACGAGCTGCGCGCTCTGCCGGCTGATGTAGCTCACGTCGGCAACGTCGGAGTCCTCTTCCAGGATCGCCCCGACATCCCGCACGCGCAGGCTCGCGGCGCTCCCATTGCCGGCCCGCACCCCGTTGGTCCGGGTCGTCCCGGGCAGCACCACCAGCAGGTCCGTACCGAGGCTCTGCACCTGCGCCTCGACCGCCGCCCGGGCGCCCTCGCCCACGGCCACCATGGCGATCAGCGCGGCCACGCCGATGAATATCCCGAGCATCGTCAACCCCGCGCGCAGCTTGTTGCGACCTATGGCCCGCAGTGCCGCGAGCACTCCCATCCAGGTGAGCGAGCCGGCCTCGTACAAAAAGCTGTCCAGCCGCGAGGCATAGCGCCGCTCCCGCTGCGGCGCGACCAGCGGCAAGCGCCGCAACTGCAGTTCCTCATGGGCGTGGGGCGTGGCCACGTCCGAGACGATGCGACCGTCACGGATGGTAATGATGCGGTCCGCCACTTCGGCCATGGCGCGCTCGTGCGTCACCAGTACGATGGTCACGCCGCGCTCGCGATTGAGGGCGCGGATCGTGCCCATGATCTCCTGCGAGGTCTCCGAGTCGAGGTTGCCGGTCGGTTCATCCGCCAGCACGATCGCCGGCGCATTGACCAGGGCGCGGGCGATGGCCACACGCTGCTGCTGGCCGCCGGAGAGCTGATTGGGTTGATTGCGTTCCCGATGCGCGAGCCCCAGCAGCTGCAGCATCTCCCGGGCCCGTGCGGTATTACCGGCGAGCCGCGACGCGTAGAACAGCGGCAGCTCGACATTCTCGAGCGCGCTGGTACGCGCCAGCAGGTTGAAGGTCTGGAACACGAAACCGATGCGGCGCCCACGGATGCGCGCCAAGGCCGGCTCGTTCAACTGCGCCACATCGATCCCTTCCAGCAGATATTCACCGCCCGTCACACGGTCCAGACAGCCCAGGATGTTCATGAGCGTCGATTTGCCGGAACCGGATGCGCCCATGATGGCGACGAATTCACCCCGCCGTATGGTCAGGCTGACCCCGCGCAGGGCATGAACCTCGGTGTCCCCAAGCCGATAGATCTTGGTGGCATTGCTGATCCGGATGATGGCATCGGCCGCCGCGACGCTCATAATCTGAAGCCGCCGCCGCCGCGGTTGTTGGTGTTCGCACCGGGCGGCCGATTGGCGCTGTTGGCGCCATCGGCCTGCTGCGCGTCGGGGCGTTGCGCGTTGACGACGACCACATCACCGACCTTGAGCTCATCACCCTGCACCTCCACCAAGGTGCCATCATCAAGACCGGTACGCACCGTGATCGGCACCAGCTTGCCCTCACGCATGACCCAGATCCGGGCCTCGGGTCCGCGACGCGGCCGGCGCTGCGGACGCGGCCCGCTGCCGGTGCGCTCGGCTGCGTCCCCGCGACGGCGCGGGCCGCTGCCATCCTCGACGTCGCGCTGCCGGCGCGGCTGTCGTTCGGGCGCGGAGCCCTCTTCGCGCTGTACACCCTCCGGAGTGAAGCGGATTGCGGGTAATGGCACGCGCATGACGTTGGTGCGCGCGGCGGTGATGATGTGCGCATCCGCCGTCATGCCGGGGAACAGCGCCATGTCGGCGTTGTCGACATCCACCACTACGTCGTAGGTGACGACGTTCTGAACGGTGATCGGACCTTCGCGGATCTGCCGCACTTTGCCCACGAAGGTGCGGCTCGGATAGGCCTGCACCGTGAAATCGGCCTTCTGGCCCGGTTTCACCTCGCCCACGTCCGCCTCGCTCACATTGGTATCGACCTGCATCTGGCTCATGTCGCGGCCGATGAGAAACAGTGTCGAGCTCTGCAGGTTCGAGACGACCGTCTGTCCGACATCGATATAGCGCGTGATCACCATGCCGTTCACGGGTGAGACTATGTTGGTGTAATCCAGATTCACCTGCGCGGCATGCAGCGCGGCCTTCTTGGAGGCGACGGTGGCGATATCGAGGTCGATCTGTGCCTTGTCCTGATCCACCGTCGACTTGTCCGTGTCCAGCTGTTCCTGCGAGACGATCCCCTGCGCGATCAGCTTCTGATCATGCGCATAGATGAGTCCGGCATTGACGGCGGCGAACCTGTCCTTGACCAGCTGCGCCTCCTCCGTATGCACATCGGCGAGATCCCCGTCGACGATCACCTGGAAGGGCAGCGGATCGATGACGGCGCAGACCTGGCCGATCTTCACCATGGTGTTGTAGTCGCAGGCCCAGGACTTGATGTTGCCGGACACGTACGAACCGACCTGTGCGGTCACCACCGGATTCAGGGCGCCGGTCATGGTAACGGTGCGCTGGATGTCGCCACGCGTGACGCGCGCCGTGACGTACCGCAACGCGTGGTCGCGTCCGAATCGCAACCACAGGGCCCAACCGATGGCCGCAGCGACCAGCACCGCCGCGATCAGCAACAACGGCCAACGCAGGCTCAGCGCTTCGGCGCGATCCCCCGGAGAATCTGATTCGGCCATTCCGCCCGGCACTTCTTCATGTTTGCAGCGGCGGCAAATATCGCAGAATTAATGGCTCTTATTGAAACCGAGTGTAAGCAAACACGCCTAAGGAATACCCGGCAAAGAACTGTCGGTTCCGGTTACAACCGCGCGGCTAATCACGCCGCCGCGTCACGACAAAGGCCTCGTCGTTGAACCACAGGCCGCCGTGCTTCTGCAGGACCTTTTGTGTCGCCGCCAGGTAATCGCCGTTGGTGACGACCGCATCGAGTCGCTCATCCTCGATCTGGTTGACATAGATGGCGGCATTCCAGGCCGCAAACAGCGTCGAGGTGCCGATCCTGTTGCCGATCTCGGAGGGCAGCGTGTGCATGTCGTAGCGGAATACCGCCTTCTCATCCGGCAACGCACTGAAGTTGTACTCGCGCGCATCGCGCCCGAGTTCGCGGCGCAGGGTGCTCACCAGTTCCTGGCGACCGACCTGGAAGGGGCGCTCCTCCGGCCACAGCTGCTGAATGATCTCCAGTGCCGGATCATTGCCGCAGGATTGGATCGCCAGCAGCCGGCCACCCGGTGCGAGACTGCGGGTCAGCGGTATCAGAATCTTCTGCACCTTGAATTCGGCACCCATGCGCGCGCGCCAGGGTTGCGAGGCGAGCACCAGGTCATAGTGTTCGAAGAGACGGCCCGGTTTAGGAATCACCGCATCCAGCAGAAATTTGTGATCCTCGCGGTAGATCACCAGCACGGTCGGGCGCACCACCCGCGGATTCCCGGTTTTGACGCTCGGCGCAGTCTGCCAGCCGCTGTCGAGGAGGCTTCCCAGCTCCTCGATCTGCTCGGCGTACTCGTGCGAAGTGGTTCCGGTCAGGCGCACTTCCTGCCAGTTGAGCGCTGCGGCCGCCTGGGCATCGCGCGGCATCAGGCGCGGCGCTTCCGAGTAATTCAGATTCGTGACCACGAACACCGTCGCCGGGTGTTCGAACAGCCGGTCCGGAAGCTTCTCCAGTCCCAGGCGCACATCCTCGAGACTGATTTCCTTGGCGACCACGAACAGCGGAATGGTCGGGAACTGCCAGTGCGTGGCACGCATGACGCGCGTGATGACGGTGCCATCGCCCATCCCGGCATCGAAGATGCGCACGGCCGGTGGCGTCGGTCGCAGCAGGGTGACCTCGTGCGCGGCGCGATGCGCAATCGCGGACTTCTCGTTGCAGGTGGTGACGAAGGCCAGGTACTTCTGACGGTTATCGTAGAAGCGAAACGGGGGTGAAGCTTCCTCGGTCATGGACGAAGTATAGACGGCCTGCGATGATGGCCGGGATAACAATTCGCAGTCGCACAGCTGTATTGCTGCGGGTGCAACATTACGAGGGGGAGACATGTCAACCGATAAGCCCTGGGATGTGTCCTACGAGTGGAAGGCGCTCCTGACCATGAGTCTGGCCTTCGGCCTCGTGGGCATCGATCGCTTCATCCTGCCGCCCCTGTTTCCGGCAATCATGAAGGATCTGCCGCTCACCTATCAGGATCTGGGCAACCTCGTCGCGGTGCTCGGCATCGCCTGGGGGGCCTCGGCCATCGCCACCGGGTTCCTGTCCGACCGGCTCGGTCGACGCAACATCCTGGTGCCCGCGGTCGTGGTGTTTTCGCTGCTGTCGGTGCTCAGCGGCATGGCGACCGGTCTGGTGAGCCTGCTGCTCATCCGCACCATCATGGGCGCCTTCGAAGGCCCGGTGGCGGCGACCGGTGTCGCGGTTGCCGTCGAGGCCTCGCATCCCAAACGACGCGGCATGAACAACGGCATTTTTCAGTGCACGGTCTCGCTCTTCGGCAGCGGCATCGGCCCGATCCTGGCGACGCAGCTGCTGCTGATCACGACCTGGCGTCACGTCTTCTGGATCGTGGGCCTGCCGGGCCTCGTCATCGCCGTCATCCTCTGGTTCGTCATCCGCGAACCGGCGACGCTGGCCGCGCAGCGCGGTACGACCGTCGTGGCGCGTGCCGCACTGGGGACCCTCTTCCGGCACCGCAACGTTCCGCTCGCCATGCTCACCCTGCTGTGTGCGATGACGGGCATCTTCGTGCTCTCGGCGATGATCCCGAACTACCTGACGGATTACGTCAAACTCCCGGGTACGCAGATGGGCATCATCACCTCTGCGATCGGCTTCGGCGGCGCGCTGGGCCAGTTCGGACTGCTGACGGTGTCGGACTTCATCGGTCGCCGGCCGGCAACGATACTGTCGTTCCTGATAGCGGCCGGGTCGCTGTGGCTCTTCATCCATACCGGTACCAACCTTCCGGCCCTGTTCGGGTTGCTGTTCGTCGCCTCCATGTTCAACTTCGGTGCCCTGGCGATCCTGGCCGGCCCGATCCCGGCTGAGGCGGCACCCGCGGGCCTGGTGGCGTCAGCGGCGGGACTGGTGATCGGCGCGGGCGAAATCTTCGGTGGTGGTGTGGCACCGGCCATCGCCGGCGGTATCGCCCAGCACTCTGGCATTCAGTACACGCTGTACTTCGCGCTCTCGGGCCAGATCGTGGGGCTGCTGCTCGCCCTGTTTCTGCGTGAGACCGCCCCGAGGCGCACGCGCAACGCACCCTCCGGACACGTCTCGGTGCTGGATCGCGCGCCCGACCTCGGCTGACCCGGGCTGACTACGTCCGGCCCTGCAAGGACCAGAACAGCCGCTGTTCGGTGCCGTGCGGATCGTCCACCATCCGGCACTCGTTGTTCAGGATCATGGTGGCGCGCTTGGTGGTGTCGTAGGCCGTCCAGTGCGGCAGTCCCGGCGTGTTCGGGTTGCCGGTGCGCGCGAAGGCGACCCAGGCATCGCTCATCTTCGTGGCCAGCGCATAGCGATCCTGGCCGGTACCGGTCATGGCCTTGCCGCCATCGACATTGTCGAAGACGAAGGGAATTTCCAGGGTATGGAAAGTGCGCAGCTTGCCTTCCCGAACCGGTGAGCGCCAGGTGAAGTAGTACTGGTAGACCGCGGCGCCACCCTGAGCCGCCTTGCGGTCAGCCTCCAGCAGTATCGCGGCCCGGAAGCCATCCGAGGCCATGATCAGCGAGATGTCCGTATTGCTCGCCTGCGGGCGTCCCGTGCGATATGCCGCGATGACCCGATCGACATCGGCGTCGCTGGCGTTGCGCAGGAGCTTCTTCACGGCCGCATGCAGGCCCGCGTCGTCGATCGGATCCATCTGCTGACCCGGGAAGAACGTCACCTCGGTTTCGACCGTGCCGATGAGCAGCGGTATGCTGGCGGACAGCGCCGGAGCCGTCGGATCGAACGGATCATTCGGCAACGAGCGGCCATCGACCACCGGACCGAAGTTGATGGGCGGTCCACTGCTCGGATCGGTGGCCTTCAGCAACTGCGCGAGCGGCAGATCCTGCAGCTGGTCCAGTTGCGCCGGTTTCAGGTTCAGGCGCGCCAGGTAGCTTTCCGCGTTGCGGGTCGCAACGTCCTTAGCAATGCCCTTCACCGACGCACCGCTTTGCACGACGGCCCGGTGAAACAGGCCGTGAGCCGCCGGCATCGCCATCAGCGAGCTCACCTTTCCGCCGCCACCGGACTGACCGAACAGGGTGACGTTGCCGGGGTCGCCGCCGAACGCTGGACCATTGTCCCGCACCCACTCGAGCGCTGCGATGATGTCCAGGTTACCGGCGTTGCTGGCATTGGCGTAACGCTCGGAGCCGAAGCCCGCGAGGTACAGGTAGCCGAACGCCGAGAGACGGTGATTGACCGTGACCACCACCACGTCGTGCTTGCGGGCGAGTTCGTTACCGTCGTAGATG
>Ga0302314_10016244_pt1 | contig 12599 bp, 8 predicted proteins | sample III_Palsa_N2_3_FD_200533 | JGI IMG/M metagenome (GOLD analysis project Ga0302314, IMG submission 200533) | Peat permafrost microbial communities from Stordalen Mire near Abisko, Sweden - III_Palsa_N2_3 | ecosystem: Environmental > Terrestrial > Soil > Palsa > Peat permafrost | place: Sweden...
CGCTTCCCGGCGAAGGCCCGCAATTCGACATGGCCGCCAAGCGCCGCGATGGCCAGCTATTCCTGGTCGACGCCGAGGTCGGCGGCATCCGGGTGACGGCCTTTCTCGATTCGGGCGCCCAGTCCACGATCGGCAACATGGCGCTCTACGCGCTTGCTTACGTGCGCTATCCGATGGTCCCCTGGAGGGCCGCGCCCATCATCAGCGTCACCGGGCAGACCATCGACGCGCAATACGCCGATCTTCCGTCCTTGCGGATCGGCGACGTCACCCTGCCGACGTGGCCGGTGGCTTTCGCCGACCTGCATACGTTCCGCATGTGGAATCTGATCGAGCGCCCCGCGATCCTGATCGGCGTGGATGTGCTCTCGCGCTTCCAGTCGGTCTGCCTGGATTTCCGCCGCGACGAGGTGCGTTTCCGGCTTCCCGACCGGGCCTGACCGGGCGCTACGCTCGCAGGCCTAGCCGCCAACCCGCCAGGGTCAGTGCCCCGATCCCAAACCCCCGGGGTGCGTCATGCCGGCTGTTTGCTGCATGTTCTGCGCGTCACGGTGCGCGGCCTCGGCCATCTCGTCCCAGACGTGGCGGGGATGGCATTCCGCCGGGCCCGGAATCCGCGACTCGATGTCGTTGTGATGGACGCAGATGACCTCGTCGGGATTCACAGCCTTCTTCGTGCTGACGGTCGTCGACGTGATCTGAGTCTTGGTGTCGGTTTGGGCCCAAACGGGCGACGCGCCGAGCGCGATAAGGGCCGCGAGGCCGACAAGAGAAAGCGAACGCATATAAGGTCTCTTCAGGAGGGTGGTGGTTATTGCCAGTCTCGCATCTTTCCGGCGCTCGATAAAGGCGCGCGAAATGTCGCGAGGGCCGCTAGGGTTGCGTTGCGGCCGGGGCCGCGAAGATCGGTCCGCCAGTATAGCTGAAAACCATCACGTGGCTTTTCTGGTCGACCATCACGCGGTGGGCGTGCAGGAAGTCCTCGCCGATCAGCATCGATGGCGAGCTATCATGGCGGCCGATGGCCGTGTCCGCGCCGGTCGTGCTGAAGTCGGCCACCCCGATCCGGGGGTGAGCTATGCTTTCGTCGCCGATGGCCAGGGACGCGAAATCGGCATTCCAGGCCCGCCCTGGCGCGGAATTGGCCTGCCCGACGCCTGCCGCGGTCCCCGCGTCGATGAGCGAGGTCGCAGCGCCCGTGTCGAGCATGGCCAGAATCCGCCGGCCGTTGAGCGCGACCTCCGTCTCGAACTGACTGCGCGGCGCGATCGCCGCTTGGGAGTAGGGCTTGTTCCAATAGACGAGCTGTGGCGGCGCGCAGCCGTCGGCGTGGAAGAGCCGGATCATGTTGTCGGCAAGGTCGAACTCGACGTCGAACTGGCTGAGGAAATCGGCGCCCACCACCATCGCGACGTCTGGCTCGCCGGGGATGGACGCGCCGACGGGAAACGGCGGCAAGTCGGTCGAGGTGAAGGTGCCGATTTTCAACGACCTCGGTACAGCCTCAAGCAAATCGCCCCCGCCGGCGAAATAGCCTCCGGGCGTGTTTCCGGCGGTGAGCCCAAGAGCGCTGGCCGCTGGGCCGGCGATGGTGGACGTGGCCGATCCGGTGTCGATCATGATCTTCACCTTCACGCCGTTGATCTCGCCATCGACAATCGGCGCGCGGCGGGAGAGCTCCACATTGAGTTCGCCGACCGTCCGCAGCGCGCAGGCGCCGGCGGCGCCGGCCGTCAGGGCCACCAGACCCGCGCCGAGGGCTCCGGCCAACATCGTCAGAGGCGTCATGGCAGCAATCTCCGCTTGCGGCGATTTTCGCCAAGTCGGCGAGAAAGCCAAGCCATTTAAGCGGGCGCGGCATCGAAAGCGACGGTGAGCCGGCGCTCGCCGCCGCCGAACGGCACGACGCCGTGCCACATGTAGGATGGAAACAGCACCAGGAGGCCGGGCTCGGGGCGGGCGAACCGCTCCGGACCCAGCACCGGGTTGGTGGCGACGCCCGGCTCGCCGAACTTGAGCCAGCCTTCGTGGCCGTTCTCCACCGCGCCGGGCAGGGAAATGTAGCAGGCCGATGAGAGCCAGCCGTTTTGATGCACGTGGTTTGTGTGGCTCCCACCGGGTTCGAGCCGCACCGACCAGACGCTGAGCAGCCGATAGGCCGCGCCGATGCGCCGGCGCAGCGGGTCATCGCCGCGGCCCAGGCCGGCGATGTGACGGCGGATCGGGCCGTCGATCGCCTGGAAGAAGGCGCGGATCGCCGGGTCGTCGGAGAGCGTCAGGGTCTGTTCGGTCTGGGATCCGCCGCGGACGGATTGTCCGATGGGGTGGGTGCGGTAGAGGTGCCGGCGGCCGAGTGCTTCGGCGAGGTCGGCGAGGTAGTCGCCGAGGCGCGGCCAGCCATCGGGGGTGTCGATGGTCTGCGCGCTGACCAGGCTGTCGTAGTCGAACAGCGCCTGATAGCGCGCGTCGCCCAGCAGCCGCCATGCCGTCGCCAAGAGGGCGATCGCGTGCTGGTTGTCGGGCGCGAGCTGGCGCAGGGCGAGGGCGGTGCGCTCGGCGTCCCGGGGAAGGCCGGCGGCGAGTTGCGCCTGGCAGAGGGTGACCAGGACGACCGGCGTCGCCGGCGCGGCTTCCAGGGCGAGGCGGGCGTGGGCGAGGGCGCGGCCAGGCTCGAGGCCGCTGGCGAGTTGCGCCGCCTGCACCTGCAACGGCCAGTGCCGCGGCGAGACGCGCGCGGCGTCCGCCAGGACGCCATAGGCGCCGGCGACGTCGCCCGCGTATTCGAACAGGCTCGCCTTCTTCGAGAGCAGCGCGGGGTCCTGGACCCGCCGCAGCGCCGCGTCGAACGGCGCCGCCGCCTTGGCGAGATCGCCGGTGCGCATCCAGATCAGCTGCGCGAGGTCGCCGATGGCGTCGGCGAACCCGTCGCGCCGGCGGATCGCCTCGCGGTAGGCGTGCTCGGCGGCGTCGAGGTCTCCCAGACCCTGCAGCGCCCTGGCGCGGACGAGCCAGGTCTCCGGCGCGTCCAGCCCCTTGGCGAAGGCGCGGTCGGCGGCCGATCTGGACTCGGCGAACCGCTGGGCGTCGCCGAGCGCGGCGCCCAGATTGTGTTCCGCCACGGCGCTGCTTGGCGCGGCCGTGCGCGCCCGCTGATAGAGCCCGATCGCCTCGTCAAGCCGTCCGCAGGCCTTCAGCGCGTCGCCAGCGGCCGTGAGGGCGACGATGCCGGCGCCCGGCCGCGCGGCGAAGGGCGCCATGAGAGCGCAGGCCTCGGCGGCGCGGCCGGTCGCGATCAGCAGGTCGGTGAGGGAGGCCGCGGCATTTGCGTCGTTGGGGACTCTACGCAGGGCGCCGCGTAGCGCCGCTTCCTGATTTGCCGCGTCCGCAAAGGCCACGACGCTCTCCTAGAGGCCGCCGGCGGGCGCGGCGCCTGAGAACGCGTCCATCGCGGCCATGGCCCGGGCGATGAGCTCGCGCTCCTCCTCGCTCAGGAAGGGATTCCAGACGTCGCAGATGAGGATGATCCGTTGCTCGTCGCTGTCGTTCCAGGCCTCGTGCTCGACGGTGTCGTCGAACACCCAGGCCTCGCCCACCTTCCAGGGCCGCGTCTCGGAGCCCACGCGGAAACCGCAGCCTTCCGGGACGATCAGCGGCAGGTGCAGGACAAGGCGCGTGTTGGCGATCCCGGTGTGCGGAGGGATGCGGGTTCGGGGGCTCAGCACCGAGAACATCGCGGCCGGGGAGCGTCCCGCCGTTTTCGGCTGGGGCAGGGCGGCGATCGCCGCCATGGTCTTCGGGCACCGCCGCGCGTGGTCCTCGATCACCTCGCCGTCCTTCCAGAGGTGATAGGCGCTCCAGGCCGCCGATCGGTTCAGGTCCGCCCACTGATCGAGCGGCGCGTTGTCCGGATAGTTCACATAGGGCTCGAGGCCGCCGGCGTCCTCGTCGAGGAGTTGGATCAGTTCGGAGCGAATGTCGTCGGTCGCGCGCTCCAGCGGCTCCAGGCAGGGGAAGCGCTCGCGGTCGTGAAACTCCAGCTCTGGCAGGCCGGGGTAGTGGAACTGCACCGGGTCCTGATGGAAGACGCGCCGGCGGCCGGCGAGCCGGTCCACGAACGTCTCCAGGCGCCGCGCGGTCGGGCCGGCCGCGGCAGAGCTCAGGCTTTCCATCAGGCGCTGGGTGAGCTCGTCCTGATAGCGGGCGTAGACGTCCCGCGCATGGTCCACGGCGGCGCGCATCTGCCCAGGCATGGCGTCGTCGGGCGGGGCCAGGCTAAGGGCTGTCGCGTAGGCCGCGCCGGCGCCGTGCGGCGCGCCGAGACGCTCCATCAGCGAGGCCTTCATCAGCAGGGCGGGGAAGGAACGCGGGTCGGCCACCAGGGCCTGGTCGAGCGCGCTCAGCGCCGCTTCAAGGTCACCAGCCGCCCGCAGAGCCGCGGCGCGGGCGAGCCAGAGATCTAGCCGGCGAGGCGCGAGCGCGGCCGCTTGGCCGAGCAGCTCGGCCGCGCCGCGAAAGTCGGCCCGGGCCATGGCGCGATCCGCGCCGGCCTTCAGCGCAGCGACGTCGGCCTCCGCGGGCGTGACCGTCATCGCCTCTCAGTCCGCCGGGTAGCCGAAGCGCTCGACCCAGGGCGCCAGCAAGGGCAGGGCGGGTGCGAGGTGGTCGCGATAGCGTCGCCACTGGCCCACGCCGTCGCCGAACAGGCCCCTGGAGATCTGGGCGGCGCTGGCGCTGGCCACGCCGCCGCGCTGGGCGCGCTCGGCGAACTGGTCGAGATCCGCCTGCCACTCCGCGCCGATGAACGCACAGAGCGCGCGGGCCTCGCCTTCGAAATCCTCGATCAGGCGTTCGTAGACCAGCTTATGTTCCGCGAGGCCCTGCTTCTCTCTCAGGATGCCGGCGAAGCGCATGAACGCGTCGTAGTAGCGTGCGGCGCGCCGCAGATCGAGCAGCTCATAGGTCGAGGGGTTCAGGTCGAAGCGGCGGCGGAAACAGCTGAACACGACATCGCGCGGATCGCGCATCGCGAAGATCACCTTGGCGCGCGGAAACAGCTTCCAGATCAGCGGCAGCCGCAGCGTGCCGAAGGGGTTCTTGTCGATGAAGATCTTGCCCTTCGGATCGACGCCGAAGCTGGCGACCGAACGCCAATAGTCGTCGCGGTAGCCCTGAAGCTCGCGGCTCGTCATGGCCTCGAGCCGCTTCAGGCCATCGGGCGCGACCTGGAAGGCGAGTATCGCGGCGTTCAGGGTGCCGCGTTCCTCCAGCGTCACCACGTCCGGATGGGCGCCGAGCAGGCTCTCGACCAGGGTGGTGCCGGAGCGCGGGAAACCCAGCAGGAACACGTGTTCGCGCTCGCCGGCCCGGCTCGCGACCTCATCGGCGCCCGCCCGCCACGTCCGGGCGTCCAGCGCCTCCGCCCACTGGATCATCCAGCCGAGCGCGTCGGCGGCGGTTTCGCGGCCCCAGACGCCGAAGCGCGGCGCCGCCAGATCGCGCAATGTCTCATTGCTCTGGGTGTAGGCGGCGAAGGCCTCGGGCGGCCGATCCTGCCGGTCGAGCACATCGCCGAGTTGACCCAGGGCCAGCGCCCGTTCGGCCGGCGCGAGGCCCGGCCGCGCGATCAGCGTGCGCAGCCGCTGTTCGGCCACGTCGGGGGTGTCCAGCTCCACGGCCGCGAGCGCCAGCGATGCGAGCGTGCAGTCGGGGTTCAAGGCCAGGGCGCGTTCGGCGGCGAGCCTGGTCGTCGCCGCGTCGCCGCGGCGGGCGGCGATCCAGGCGTAGCTTGCCCACGCGTCGAGGTGGTTCGGGTCCAGCGTCGTGGCCCTGGCGTACGACTCCGCGGACTTGCCGAGCTCGCCGAGCCTTTCGAGCACCGAGCCGCGGTTGAACCAGCCGGGCGCGAAGTCTGGATTGATCGCCAGCCCCTTGTCGTAGCAGGCCAGCGCCTCGGGGAGCCGCTCGAGGCGTACGCAGGCCAGGCCGAGGGCGTTCAGCACCGCGAAGTCGTTCGGCGCCAGGAAATGCGCCCGGCGCAGATCTTTCAGCGCCTCGTCGTGGCGGCCAGCCTCGGTGTGGCCGATGGCCCTGAGGCTGAAGAGGGTGCCGTGCTCGAGGCCCTGCGCCAACGCCTGCTCGGCGAGCCGGCGCGCCTCTCGGACGTCGCTCTTTTGCAAGGCGTTCGAGACGCCTTCCAGCAGCGCCCTGTTTTCGGCGCGCGTCTTATCGGCGGGGGATTCCGCGGTCGTCATGGCCGAGCCTTAGGACGGTTCATAGCCGAACTTCTCGACCCAGGGCTGCAGGATCGGCATGACGTCCGTGAGCGCGAAGGCGTAGGGGCGCCACTGGCCAGCGCCCTCGGCGTAGAGGCCGCGGCCGATCTGGGTGCTGCTCGGCGTGGCGATGCGGCGCTCCCCGGCCGTGCGGGCGAAGTTCTTGAGGTCGTCGGTCCAGTCGACGCCGATGAAGTCGCAGACGCCCCTGGTGACGCCGTCGAAGTCAGCCACCAGCTCCTCGTACTTGACCCGATGCACATCCAGCGGGAGGCGCTCGAAATACACCTCCGCCGCGCGCATCACCGCGTCGTAGTAGCGGGCCGCGCCCTCGAGCGTGTTGAACTCGTACATGGCGGGATTCATGTTGAAGCTGCGGCGGAAGCAGCTGAAGACAACGTCGCGCGGATCGCGGATCGCGAAGATGATCTTCGCGTGGGGGAAGATTTTCGAGATCAGCGGCAGCCGCACGGTCGCCAGCGGGAACTTGTCGACGAACACCCTGCCGGCCGGATCGACGCCTAGGTCCTTGACCGTCCGCCAGTAGTTCTCCTGGAACGGCTCCAGGAACATCGGCAGCACGTCGGCGAGTCGCGTGACGCCCCCGGGATTTGCCAGGAACTCCACCTCGGCGCTCAGCAGCAAAGGGCGTTCGTCGAGGGCGACGACGTCTGGGTGGGTCTCCAGCACCTGTTCCAGCAGGGTGGTGCCCGAGCGCGGAAAACCCATCAGGAAGGCGTGACCGCGCTCGCCGGCCTGAAGGCCGCCGGCCACGGGGCGCGCCCAGGCGGTGCTCGGCGTTTCCAGGAACTCAGCGAGGATGCGCCGGGCGACGTCGGTCGCGCGGTCCACATTCGGCGCGGCGAAGACGTTGGCGTAGAGGGCGCCGATTTCCGCCTTGCCTTCCTTATAGGCCGCGAAAGCCTCGGCCTGGCGGCCCTGGGCGTCGAGGGCGTCGCCGAGCATGATCCTGCAATTGGCGCGAGCCAACGGCTTCAGGAAGGGGAGGGCGATCGTTTCCTCGATGCGTTTCGCCGCGCTGGCATGGTCGCCCTGGCCCGTGTCGATGCGGGCGAGGTTCATCATCGCGTCGGTCTGCCGCGGATCGAGCGCCAGCGCCTTCTCCGAGAAGGTCCTGGCGTCGACCCACTCGCGTCGGCGAACGGCAAGGCCAGAGAGACCGGCCCAGGCGTCGGCGTGGTTGGGGTCCAGCGCCACCGCTCGCCGCCAGGCCGACTGCGCCGCGTCGAGCGCGCCCATGCCTTCAGCCGCCCAGCCGTAGCCGTAGCAGGCGGGGGCGGAGTTCGGATTGAGCTTGATCGCCAGCTCGAACATCTTCGCCGCCTGCACCAGACGCTCGAGATCGATCAGGCAGAAGCCGAGCGTGATGATCATCGGGGCGTCGCGGGGATCCAGCTCAAGACCGCGACTAAGTTCTTCGACGGCTTCGTCGAGCTTCCCGTCATGCTTAAGCTGCAGCGCGGCCATGTGATGGAGCAGCGGATGCGTCACGCCCTGGGCGCGGGCTTGCGCGGCCATGGTGATCGCCAGTGGAAGGTCAGCGTCCGCTGTTCTGCGGATGGCCTCGATCTGGCGCGTGTCGGCCGCGGTTTGCGCGCGTTCGCCGCCCGATCTCTGAGCCGTCGTCGTCATTCAATCCCGCCGCATCATTCCGCCGCTTTAGAGCTACGCGCCGGCGCCGGCCAAGGCAACCGCCGCAACTTGCCGCGCCCTCACAAAGAAAAACGGGCTGGGACGTTGGTCCCAGCCCGCTTCCAGACCGATCGGAGTCGACCTTAGAGGTCGGCCGTGAAGCCGATGAACATGTAACGGCCCAGCGGATCGTACAGTTCGGGGTAGGTGTTGCCGTTGCCGAACGGCGGCGCCGAGATGCCGAAGCTGTTGGAGTCCAGCAGCGGCGGCAGCGTATCCAGGACGTTGTTCACGCCACCGCGGAGCGACACCTTGTCGTTGACGCGATATTTGAACGAGAGGTCCAGGTAGCTGTAGGACGGGATGTGAGCGTCGGTCGGCTGAAGGTCCTTGTAGGTGCCGTCCTGCAGGTCCGGAACGTTGGTGTTGAAGTCCAACGAGGACGGGCCGATGAAGCGCCAGTTGGCCGAGAGCTGCAGCTTCCAGGGTGAATCCCAGGTCGCGCGCAGTTCCTGCCGGTACTTCGGGGTCGGAACCGTGCAGACAAGACCGTAGAGACCCACGCAGTCATAACCGCTGCCGTCTGGCAGGTAGGTGGTCAGGGTGGCCGTGTAGGTGCCGTTCAGATTGAAGTCCAGCGAGCCAGCGTTTTGCAGACCGACGTCCTCCAGCCGCAGGCGATAGTCGGCCTGAATGTCGAGGCCGTCCGTCAGCAGCTTGCTGGCGTTGACCAACGGCGTGTTGACCGAGCCGGCGCCTTCACCGCCAAAGATGGCGTAGCTGTTGGTTGGATCGCGGCTGACCTCGCCGCAGTCGAACGCCGAGTCGAGCTTCGCGCAGTTGGCCAGCAGCGTCGTCGCCGGCAATGCGATGATGGCTTGGTCGACGACGATGTTGAAGAAGTCGACCGTTACCGTGAGGTTGTGGATGATCGACGGGGTAAGCACGAAGCCAACGGACACCGTATTCGCCGTTTCCGGCTTCAGGCTGGTATTGCCGCCTGAGAAGACGCCGCACTGAGCCGCGGGGCATTGCGGAATGTTACCGTAGATGGTTGAGGCGAACTGGGCCTCAGTCATCGTAGTGCCATTCTTTGCGAGCGTGTTCTTGATCGTGTTGTAGCACTCGGCGGCCGTATAGGCCGGCGCGCCGCCGGCGCAGGGGTCAGAACCCGCGAACAGGCCGGGCGCGTCCGGCTCGAAGAGTTCGAGCACGTTCGGGGCCCGCACGGCGCGTTCGTAAGAACCGCGGAAGCGGATTTGCGAGTCCGGCTGCCAGTTAAGACCGACCTTGAAGGTGCTGTTGCCGCCGCCGTAGGTGTAGTTCGAGTAGCGGTAGCCCAGGTCAGTGGAGAAGTCCTTCACGAAGGGCAGGCCCTGAACGATCGGCACATGCAATTCGCCGAAGACGTCGCCGTCCTTCTGCGCGCCTTGCGTGTTCTCGACCGCGCCGCCGAAGCCGGCGAGGTCGCCGCTTTGGTAGGCTTCGTCGTAGACCGTCGTCAGCTGATCGACCCGGTATTCGGCGCCGACCGAAACCCCGAGGGCGTCGGTGACGAACGGTGACTTCAGGCCGTAGTGGCTGAGATCGCCGTTCGAGAGCGTCGCCAGGACGTCGTTCTGCTGGGTTGAGCCGTGGAAGTCGGCAACCTCGGTGAGATAGTTGAGCGCGGCCTTCGTAACGCCGTTGGGGCTGAAGATGTTGTAGGGCACGCAGTTCGTATCCGCGCCCGACACGAACACCGCGCACGCCGGTTGGCCGGTGGCGGGGTTTGTGACCACGTCGACGGCGTTTTGCAGCTTGGAGTTCGAGAAGTAGCCGCCTTCCGATTCCGACAGCAGCGAACGGCTGAACTCGTCGGAGATGTCGTAATGCCAGCCGGCGCCGATGTCGCCGCGGGCCCCGACGACGAAGCGGAAGTCCATGTGCTCTGTGGACTGGGTTCTCGGGCCGCCTTCGACGTCGCGCCGACCGATGTCCGCCGTCGCGGTTTGACCGGTCGTATAGGGGCCGGGGCCGCAGAGCGTGGCTGCCTGGGCGCTGTTCAGGAGGGGGTCGTTGCAAGGGAGCGTAAAGACAACGTCGCCGTCGAACGAACCGGACCCCGCGATTTGCGCCGTCGAGTTGTCGTCCATGAACATGAAGCTGGAATACAGGTCCAGCTCATTGCTGATTTGGTAGTGCGAGAACTCGCCGGCCGTATAGCGTTGGTCCGGACGCTGGATGTAGTTCAGCGGTGCAAAATTATAGGCTTGGCCGAGTGAGAAAGGGGCGAAACACTTTGTGGGCACTGCGCCCGCGTAACCCGGCGAGGGCGCCGGGCAAGCGCCCGCCGGCCCAGAAATATCGAAGGTCTGTCCCGCGAAGGGGCCGCTTTGGGGCGTGATTCGGCCCGTCGCGTCGTTGGTCGAGCCGCCGCAGTACTGCTGCTTGGTGTTGGTGTTGTTGGTCGAGAGACCGCAAGCCATGTAGGGCCGCGCGCCTTCGAGCACCGACTGGATCTCGGTGTAGCCGAGGTAGAACTCGACATTGCCCTTGCCGTCGGCGGAGTTCGCGCCGCCGATGACGTTGATGTTGTAGGTGCCACCGTCCCACTCCGGATTGGGCGGGTAGGGGACTTTCGGGAAGCCGAAGCTGTTGTGGCCCAGGGCGTTCGCCTTGGCGATCTGATCGGGCGTGCCGCCGTTGTATTCGAACGCGGAGGTTTGGGCGTCGACCTGCAGGCCTTCGTAGTTCGTCTTCATGACGAAGTTCACGACGCCGGCGACGGCGTCCGAACCGTACACGGCCGAGGCGCCGCCGGTGAGGATGTCGATCCGGTCGATCAGGGTCGGCGGGATGAAGTTGATGTCCGGGACGTAGGAGGCGACTTCGGACGGGTCTTGGCCCCCGACGCGAAGGCCGTTGATCAGCACCAGGGTGCGGTTCGCGCCGAGGTCGCGAAGGTCGACGGTTGCCGTGCCGGCGGTGCCGTTCGATTCGAACTGGCCGAAGCTCGGCGAGACCTGCGGGAGTTGGTTGAGCACGTCGGCGGTGTTCGCCGCGCCGGTGAACTTCACCACGTCGCCGGTGGTCGTGTGGACCGGGCTGATCGAGGTCATGTTCGGGGACGGGATGCGCGAGCCGGTGACCACCACCTCGTTGACGGCGCCGGTATCGTCGGCGGCGGCCGGAGCCGTCGATTCCGTGATCTGCTTGATCGGAGCGGTCGAGGCGCTGGCGCCGGAGTCGCTCGAGGTCAGCGGGCTGGACGTCGCATCGCCGGCGAAGGCGAGCGGCGCCGCGACGAGCGCGAGACCGCCGATCATCGACGACGCCATCAGGCGTGCGCGCATACTGGATATCATTGAGAAGTGTCCTCCGGAACAGCTGGGCGCGCGCCTTCTCGGCGCGGCCTCAGCCACGAGTCTGCAACATGTCCCGGGTAGGCCCCCCGGTTGATCGGGATTGATGATCGCGCTTCGGAGGCGGGTCAACGAGGATTACGGCTAGGTAATCCGGAGCGGGCGATCCTGTTACATTCCGGTCACAGCTTGCCCGGCTGGAGGCAAGCGGGGTCTAAGTTGGCCAGGAGCGCGTCCGCCGAGGTATATTGTTCCATGCTTTTTGGGGTGGCGGAGCTGGCGCGGCGGAGGGAAACGACCCTGCGTGCGCGCCGCCGCGACAGAGGATTGCCGATGACCCGAACCATGATTCTATGCGCCGTCGCGGCGCTGGGCGCGATGGTCGCCGCGAGCCAGGCGCCCGCGGCGACGCCGGCGCTGAAGCGCCCCGCGGCGCTGCAGGCGGTGGTCGACTGCGGCAAGATCGCGGACGACGGCGAGCGCCTCAAGTGCTTCGACGCCGCCGTGGCGAAGATGACCGAGGCCGAGAAGAGCGGCGACCTGCTCGCCATCGACCGCGAGCAGCGACGCGCGGTGACGCGCCAGAGTTTCGGCTTCACCCTGCCCAGCCTGACGATGTTCGATCACGGCGATAAGCCCGAGGAGGCGGACCGGCTGACCGCGACCCTCGCCTCGGCCGGGCACACGCCCGACGGCAAGTGGGTGTTCCGCCTGCAGGACGGCGCCGTCTGGCGGCAGATCGACGACAACTACCTGAGCCGCGATCCGCACCCGGGCTCGGCGATCGTGATCGAGCGCGCGCTGCTGGGCAGCTACATCCTGAAGGTCGACGGCCAGCCGGCGCTGAAAGTCCACCGCGACGGCTAGCGGGTGAAAGCGGCCGAGCCGTCCGCGGCTTTGCGCCCCCGTCACTCGACGCTTCGCGCCGAGCGCCACCTCCCCCGCTTTGCGGTGGAGGAGCTAGATCGAGGCGCTTGGCTCCTCACCCGTGAAACGGGGGAGGTGGCGGACGCGAAGCGGGCTGACGGAGCGGGCGCAAGGCCGCCGACGCCCGAATGCCCCTACCGATCCTTCGGGTCGATGGCGTCGCGCAGGCCGTCGCCGATGAAGTTGAAGCACATCAGCGTCACCACCATGGTCAGCGACGGGAAGATCAGCAGCCAGGGGGCCAGCTCCATGTCCTGCGCCCCGTTGGAGATCAGGGTGCCGAGCGAGGCCATCGGCGGCTGTACGCCGAGGCCCAGGAACGACAGGAAGCTCTCGGCCAGGATCACGCCCGGAATGGTCAGGGTGACGTAGACCACGACCGGTCCCAGCAGGTTGGGCACGA
>Ga0302314_10016245_pt1 | contig 12598 bp, 10 predicted proteins | sample III_Palsa_N2_3_FD_200533 | JGI IMG/M metagenome (GOLD analysis project Ga0302314, IMG submission 200533) | Peat permafrost microbial communities from Stordalen Mire near Abisko, Sweden - III_Palsa_N2_3 | ecosystem: Environmental > Terrestrial > Soil > Palsa > Peat permafrost | place: Sweden...
GAGAAGAATGGAGCTTGAAAAATCGTATGATCGTCCAGCTCTGCACCTTGCTGTTGTCGCTCTTCCTGTTCACGGGATTTGGGCTGCCCGCCGCCGCCTGGTTGCGGCGCAGCGGTGGCTCGGCCCTGCTGCTGGTGCCGAGCCTGGGCGTGGCGGCGCTCACGCTGTTTACAACCTGGCTCTATCTGGCCGGCGCCGGCGCGCTCGCCATCGGCATCGGCGCTGCGATCCTGTCGCTGGGTTTCATGGTTCTGTGCCGCGGCACGCTCGCCGACGCGCTCGCCGGCATCGCGCGGGAGCGGGTGGCCGCCCTGATTTTCGCCCTGTGCTGCCTGTTGCTGATCGCCCCGATCCTCGCTGGAAACCCGGATCTGACCATCACGCGCGGCAACCCCTGGGACAATTTCGCCTATCTGAAGCTGTCCGCCGTATTCGCGATGCAGCGCTACCCGGAAGTGGCTGGCGCCAGCGCCGCGGATGCCGCCGCCAATCCGCTGCTGTTCAATCCCGGCGGCTTGCTGACCCAGCGCCCGGCTATCAACTTCCTGCATGCCGCGATCAGCCGACTGGTGCCGGGCAGCCTCGCCGGCGGCGGCTACCCCTTCCTATGCAGCCTGATGATCGCCGGGATGCTCGGTTTCGCCGGCCTACTGCGGGACATGGCCGGGCGATCTGAGCGGCCGCGCGCCGCCCTCTGCCTGGGGCTCGCCGGTGCCTATGCGCTCGGATTCTGGGGCCAGTACCAGGCTGATATCGATGCTTGGAGCGCCGTCGCCGCGACGCCGCTGCTGCTGGCCGCCTGGGCGCTGGTGCTGCGGGCGCTGACCGCCGAGGAGGCCGGCCAACGCCGCACAATACTGGCGCCGCTCACGCTGCTCCTCGCCGGCGCGCTTTATCTCTACCCGGAAGGCAGCCTCTTTCATGCGGTGATCCTGGCCGGGGTCATCCTGGCAGCTCAGGCGCCGCCCTGGCGCCGACCGGGCCGGCCGGAATGGCTCATCCTGGCCGCGGCCGGCCTCGCCGTTATCGCCACAGTCCCGTTCTGGCGCGGCACGCTCGGCTTCGTCACCGGCCAGGTCCAGACCGCCACCACCGAGCATGTGCCCTGGTGGCAATATTTCGACGCCTATCTCTTCGGCCTCGATCCCGCGGTCAACCAGTCCCTGCTGCACGAGGCCGCTTCGGCACTCACGGCGATGCCGGCGCTGCCGACCGAACCGATCGCCTGGCTCACCGGGTCGGCCGGGTTGCTCGGCGTCTATTTCCTGACGCCCGGCGGCGGCGGCTGGATCGCGGAAGCGGCCCGGCTGTCAGCCCTACTCGCGGTCTTCGCCGGTACGATCCTCGGGGTCACCGTGGCCTGGCGCAGCCGCTCGCGACACTATCGGCTGCTTCTGGCCGGCGTGGCGCTGGGTTTGTTCGGCGCCATCCTGCTGGCCGAACGGGGCCAGGCCTGGGCCGCCGGCAAGGCGCTCAGCTATACCGCATCGCTGCTGTGCCTGGTGCTGGTGGCACCGCTGCTAGTGCGGACCCGAACCGCGGCGCGGCTTGGCCCCTTGCCCTGGTGCCTGGCCCAGGGCTGGTTCGCCACGCTGGCGCTGATTGGTCTCGGCGACCCGCACGGCATCCGCCTGCCCGCCCCCTATCCCGACTGGCAGAGTGAGGAAGCCAAGGGCGACGGGCGCTGGGCGATCGCGGCGCAGATGGCGCGGCTGCGCCCCTGCGCTGCCGTGCGTGTGGTCGCCCTCGATGCCTTCTTCCGGGACTATGCCGCGGTCGTGCTGTTCGAGGCCGGCAAGACCTTCGCCTATGACGACCCGAACGATGCCGCACCGTTGCCGGCGCGCTGCCGGCTGATCCAGGCCGGCCTGCCGACCTATATGCAGCAATCGGGCCCGCCCTCCGGCGTCATGGCTTTCCCGATCGGCTTGCGGGTGCCAAACTTGTTCTTCTTCGGCGTCTCGCAGGATGGCTGGCTCGGCCCCCAGGCCCAGACGAAGCTCGGACGCTATGGCGGCAGCGATATCCTGCACCTGACCGGCACGATTCCGGATTTCAGCAGCAAGATCACGGGCGGTGTCATGAGGATCGCGGTCGACGGCGTCGAGGTCCTACAGCGGCCGCAAAGTGCCGGCCGCTTCGATCTGACTGTGCCGATTGCCCGAGCCGACGGCCCGCGCGAGATCCGGATCGACCTCACCGGCGCCGACCGCTTGCCGGCGGATGGTCGCGTCGTCTCGCTGCGGCTCAGCTCGATCGCGCTGGAAAGCACGACAGAGCCGGCCGAACTTTAGCGCCAATTCGGAGAGCTTTTTCGATCATCGCCGGGAGGAGCGATAAACCACTTGACATAGTGTCTGTCTCACACGATTTTAGATCGTGTGAAATGGACACTAAAATGAATTTGGAAGCAACTACTCTATTTCGTCCTGTCGGTCCGCAAGAGCTGTCCCTGATCGTCGCGAGTGGCTATCGGGAGTTCCCGCCGCGACTGCCCGAACAGCCGATTTTCTATCCCGTTCTGAATGAGGAATACGCTCGCCAGATTGCCCGGGATTGGAACGTGAAGGCCAGCGGCCGGGGCTATGTCACGCGCTTCGCCGTGCGGACGGCGTTCGTGGCGAAATATGCCCCGATGAAAGTCGGCGGAGCAAATCACCTGGAATTGTGGATCCCGGCGGAGGAGTTGGCCGCGATGAACCAGAATATCGTCGGGACGATCGAAATCATCGCCGAATTCACCGCAGCCGACCAGTAGCCCCATGCCCCACACTTACGAATACCCCCGCGCGGCCTTGACCGTCGATTGCGTCGTCTTCGGCTTCGATGCCGGCGCTCTCAAGGTGTTGCTGATCGAGCGGGCGCTGGAGCCGTTCAAGGGGAGATGGGCGTTGCCGGGCGGCTTTGTCCGGGTCGATGAGACGCTCGAAGCCGCGGCACGCCGGGAGCTGGTCGAGGAGACCGGGCTGCGCGATGTGTTCCTGGAGCAGCTTTACACCTTCGGGGCGCTCGGCCGCGATCCGCGCGAACGCGTCGTCAGCGTGGCGCATTACGCCCTGGTCAAGCTGTCCGACCACCAGGCCAAGGCCGCGACCGATGCCGCCGAGGCGGAATGGTTTGCCGTAGCCGAGCTGCCTTCCCTGGCCTTCGACCATGCCGAGATCGTGGCGGTGACATTGGTCAGGCTTCAGGGCAAGCTGCGCTACCAGCCGATCGGCTTTGAATTGCTGCCGCCGAAATTCACCCTGTCCGAGTTGCAGCATCTCTACGAGGCCATCCTCGAAACGCCCTTGGACAAGCGCAATTTCCGCAAGAAGGTCCTGGATCTGGGGCTGCTCGTGCCGCTCGACGAAACCCGGATGGCGGGGCGGCACCGGCCGGCCCAGCTGTTCCGTTTCGACGCCGACAAATATGAGACCCTGAGGCTGCGAGGTTTCAATTTCGAATTATGAGCGCGATGGAAAAGCTCTACCACGTCACCGTGCTCTCAAATTTCGTGCGCGGATTCGACAAGTATGCCCAGACCTATGCCAAGGCCGGCATTGCCGAGAGCACCTATCCGGACCGGTTCTTTCTGCTGCGGCGGGACGAACTCGCGATCGGCATCGCCAAGGCGACGCCTTTGCTTGACAAGCTGGCGCTGCCGGGCAATCGCCTGATCGTGCTCGAAACCGAGTTGGAGCCGTCGCGGCTGCAGCGCAATACCGTGACCGGCCGCGGCCGCTTCATCGCCGCCGATCGGATCACACTGTCGCAGCTCCATGATCTCGAACCGGAGGCCGAACCGATCCGGCTGCGCCCACTCACCGTCGAAGACGCCATGGCGGCATCGCTGCGCCTGTCCGATCGCGGACTGCACGGTTTTGCCGATATCCGCCCGCGCGCCATTTCGTTTCTGCCGGTGGCGCTCGCCTGCCAGGCCAAATGCCCGTTCTGCTTCTCCAAGGCGTCGCTCTCGAGCGACCAGGTCCCGGCCCGGCTGGACCAGGAGAAGATCGCGACCTGGCTCGACCGGGCGCAGGCGCGCGGCGCCGAGCGCGCCGTCATTACCGGCGGCGGCGAACCGACGCTGCTGCGCCCGGCCTTACTTGACCAATTGGTCGCTTCCTGTGCCGCCCGGTTCGACAAGGTCGTGCTGATCACCAATGGCCATGTCCTGGCGATGACGCCTGAGGCGGAGCAGGTCGCGCGGTTGGCCGCGCTTTATGACGCCGGCCTGCGTGTGCTCGCCATCTCCCGCCACCATTTCGATGCCGCGCAGAACGAGCGGCTGATGCAACTGCGGACGCCGGTGGAAGCGCTGATCCGCAGCTGGCGCGACCATCGCGACCGCTGGCCGCAGCTTCGTCTGCGCCTGATCAGCGTGCTGCAAGCGGGCGGCGTCGCGGACGCGACTTCGGCGGAGAACTACATGTCCTGGGCGGTGGAGCAAGGGGTCGAGGAAATCTGCTTCAAGGAGCTCTATGTCTCGACCAGCACCGAATCGGTCTATTACGACCGCGCCGCCAATGACTGGAGCCGCAGCCACCAGGTGCCGCTGTCGCTGATCACCGGCTTGGCCGAGCGGCATGGCTTCGCGCTCGAAAGCCGCCTGCCCTGGGGGGCGCCGGTCTATCGCGGCCATTGGCGGGGCCGACCGCTCCGGATTGCCGCCTATACCGAGCCGAGCCTGTTCTGGGAGCGCAGCCGGGGCATCGCGCGCAGCTGGAACGTCATGGCCGACGGCACCTGCCATGTGTCGCTCGAGGACCGCGCGAGCGCCATCGAATTGGAGGAAGTCGCGTGAATTTCGCCGAATTCCAAACCTGGCGAGAGCAGAGCCTGCACGCGGCGCCGGGGCTGCTCGATTGCGGCGAGACCAATCTTTATCGAGCACTCGCATCGCTGCAGCTTCGGCCGGAAGAATCGCCGGTGTCTGGCCCGGTGCATCGCTGCGACCTCGCCCGGGCCTGGCTCGCCCGCTACGGCTTCCCCGTCGATCATTCGCGCCGTGCCCTGGTCTGTCGCGGCGTGCGGCACGCGCTGAGCCTGATCTTCCGAGAGTTGGCCATGGGCGATGCGACGCTGTGGCTGCCGGGCGATGTCTATCCAGTCTATGGCGAGTTGGCACGGGCCGCCGGTCTCGAACCGCGTGAGTTCCCGACGCTGCCGGCGCCAGAACTGCCGGCCTCCGCCCCCGAGGACAGGACCGAATATCTGCTTGTCGCCAACCCATGGAAGCCGCTCGGTCGATTTCTCACCGATGTGGAGTGTGCGGCACTCGTTGCGTGGCTGGCCGCGTCGCCGCATCGGCATCTGCTCATCGACGCCGTCTATGATCTTGGCGCCCCATTCCACGCGACGACCCTCGAGTTGCAGCAGACCGGCCGAGCCATCCTCCTGCATTCGGTCACCAAGGGCTGGCTTTGGCCCAGGAGTTTCGGCGTGGCCCTGATCGGCGAAGATCACATGCCGTTCGCAGCTTCTTTCCGAGACGAGCCGCCGACCCCGGATCAGCTGCGCCTGGCGCAAATCCTGCTGTCGACGGGAGCGGATTGCCCGCGACGGGTGAGCGACGCGCTGCAATGCCGTGCTCAGGCGCTGGTCGCCCGGCTGCCCAATGCCGTCAGCAGCGCCTGCCTGATCGATCCTGCCGACCTCGCTCCGGGCTGCTATCTCTTTCCCGTCCGAATTCCGGCCGAAATGCTGCTGCGGGAGTACCGGCTGCTCGCCATTCCGGCTTCCGCTTTCGGAGCCAAGGATTGGGACGGCAGTATTCTCACCAGCCTGTCGCCAGCGTTCGCGCCATGAAGCCGCCCGGCGGGCTGGAGATCTATGACGACGCCGCATTCTACGATCTGGAATTCGCCGGCCGCGGGCACGAGATTCCGTTTTTTCTGAAGCACGCGCAGCAGGCTGGCGGGCCTGTGCTGGAGGTGGCCTGCGGCACGGGCCGGATCACGCTGCCGATCGCCCGGGCTGGAATCGACATTACCGGGCTCGACATCTCGCGCCCTATGCTGGAGCAGGCGCGCCGCAAGGCCGAGGCGGAAGGCTTGGCCGTGCCCTGGCTGGAGCGCGATTGCCGGGAAATCGAGGCCGAGGGCGCCTATGCCCTGATCTTCTCGGCCACGAATGCGATGCAGCATCTGCATGATTTCGCTTCGGTCACGGGATTTCTGGCCTCGGCAAGACGGGCGCTGCTTCCGGGCGGAACCCTGATCCTCGACGTCTTCAATCCCGATCCGGCCAAGCTCGCCCGCACCGAAGCGACCCGCTACCAGCACAAGACCATCATCGACCCGGCCGGCCGGACGATCTGTGTCGAGGTCGCGACCCAATATGATGCGGCCCGGCAAAGTCTCGATTTCACGCTGTTCTATCTGTGCGAGGAGGCACTGATCCGGACCAAGCAGGTCAGCATGCGCTGCTTCTTTCCCGAGGAGCTGCGGACGCTGTGCCGCTACAGCGGGCTGGAGATCCTGCGGCGCTGCGGCGATTACGACGAGACGCCGTTCGGCAGCGCCTCGCCCAAGCAAATCCTGTTTTGCCGCGCGGCGCCGGAGACGGCGCTCTAACTGCCAGCCCTATCGCAGCGCCGCCTTGGCCAGCATGGCATGGATACCCTTGTTGCCGTCGACGAGCTGCGTCACGCGCAAATCGCAGGCGAGGCTGCACAGCATATAGGCCTCCTCGGCGGCGAGCCCGGTCTCGGCGACAATCAGTGCGATCATCTCGCGCAGTGCGATCTTGGCGGCATCGTCGAGATCGGGGTCGAAACCGAGCGTGATCCAATGGCTGGCCGTCTCGGCGCGCGGCAGGCGGTAGGCCAGATCCTTGCGCAGGATCAGCCGGAACGTGCCGCAGAGTGCCGTTTCGAGCGCGGTCAGGCAGACTTCGCCATCGCCCTGGATGCCATGGCCGTCGCCGACCGAGAACAGCCCGCCCGCGGCGAAGACCGGCAGATAGAGGGTGGTGCCGGCCGTCAGCTCCTTCAGATCCATGTTGCCGCCATATTCGCGCGGCTCGATCGAGCTCTGCAGCCCGTAGACCGGCGGCGGGGCCGTGCCCATGACGCCGAAGAACGGCGCCAGTTTCAGCTCCGTGCCCCAGGGCAGGGTCGCGACCCCGCGCTGCCGGTCGATGGCACTGTGCCAGAGCCGCTTGACCGGGAAATCCTCGGGCAAGGTGCCGCGCAGGGGCGCGATCGCGGTATAGCCCCAATTCTGGGCGAGCGAGATCGCCTCGATGCGGATCTCCAGCACGTCGCCCGGCTCGGCCCCGGATATCGCGACCGGACCGGTCAGGATATGGCCGCGGGCGCGCGGCTGGAGATTATCGAGCACGTCGCGATGGGCGGCCAGCACCTCGAACCCCGCCGGTGGCAGGATATCGGCCGGGCCGGAGATTGTGTCGATGGTCACGGTATCGCCCGACGAGACGGTCAGCACCGGCTCGAGGGCGGCGTCGAAGAAGCCCCAATGGCAGGTCGCGGCCCCGGCCGGCAGCGTGTGGTGCCGGCTCATGCGGCGAGCGCCCGCTCGACGGCGGCGCCGATTTCGAGCAGCCGACGGTCGCCGCCGGTCGGTCCGACCAGCATCAGCCCGACCGGCAGCTCGCCGGCTTCGCCACAAGGCAGGCTCAAGGCACAGCGGTCGAGCAGGTTGAAGACATAGGTGTTCCGCAGCACGAGCTGATTGGTCATGTGAAAATCGGCGTCCCGGATGAGGGCATCGAAGCGCGGCGGCACCACCGCCACGGTCGGGCAGATCACGGCATCGAACGGCTCGGCCGCCCGATCGAAAGCGGCGATGGCGACGGCACGCGCGGCGAGGGCCTCGATGTAATCGGCGGCACTGGCACGGTCGCCCTGCTCCAGCCGCGACAGCACAAGCGGGTCATAGAACTCGCGCCGCGCCGCGATCAGCGCGCGGTGCCAGGCATAGGCCTCGGGTGCCGCAATGCCGCCGAGCGTCGCGATCTTGCCGAGCAGGGTCAGTTCGGGGAAACCGGCATCGCTGATCACGGCCCCCTCCTGCGACAGCCGCGTGATCGCCCGGCCAAAGGCGCGGCTGACAATGGGATCGAGGTCTTCGGTCAGCACATTCTGCGGCAGCGCCAGACGCAAGCCGCGCAGCGGCAGCTCGGCCAAGGGCTGCAGCACCTCGCCCGCCAGCACGGCATCGACCAGCGCGCAGCAGGCAACGCTCGGCGCCAAGGGGCCGACCGAATCGAGCGAGGTCGAGAGCGGCACGGCGCCGTCGCGCGGCACGCGGCGCTGGGTCGGCTTGAAACCCACGACCTTGTTGAAGGCGGCCGGGATGCGCACCGAGCCCCCGGTATCGGTGCCGATCGACGCCGCCGAGAAGCCATAGGGCACCGCGACGCCGGCCCCGGAGGACGAGCCGCCGGGTACACGCGCGCGATCATAGGGATTGGCCGGCGTGCCGAAATGCGGGTTCAGGCCCAGGCCGGAATAGGCGAATTCGACCATATTGGTCTTGCCGATGATCACCGCACCCGCCGCGCGCAGCCGGCGGACGATCGGCGCATCGGCCGCGGCCGGCGGCCGGTCGGCGAGCGCCGTCGACCCAGCCGTCGTCGTCTCGCCGGCGACGTCGAACAGATCCTTGATCGAGATCGGAATGCCGGCCAGCGGGCCGCCTTCGATTCCGGCGGCACGCAGCCGATCGGCCGCCGCCGCTTCCGCCAGCGCCGGGCCCCGATAGACTCTGGTAAAGGCGCGCCTGCCCTCGCCGGCCGCATCCTCGATCCGCGCCAGGCACGCCTCGGTCAGCGCCGCGCTGCTGCTGCGCCCGGCGGCGAGATCGCCGGCCAGCGTTGCGAGGGGGATTGTCTCGATCGGCATCGACAGGCTCCTGCGGCGCGGGGAAGCGTGATCATGGCGCCGCGATGTGCGGAAGGCAAATCAAGGCTGCCCAGCGTTCAAGCCAATTCCTCCGCCGGCAGCTCCCGCGCCAGCCGTTCGCGCAACGCCGCCAATCCTTCCGCATGTCGGCGCCAGCGCCCGACCGAGCTGGCATAGAGCGGCCGGCGGATCTGCACCGCACTGGCCGTCGCCGAGGGTGCTGCGCTCTCGTGGAACCGGGTCACGCCGTCCTCCCAGGGCAGCTCCAGGAAATCGATGAGGCGACGGCTCTCCGCTTCCGGATCGGCGATGATCGCCTCGTAATGCACCTCGCAGAACGCGTGGGGCGGCAGCACCGAGCGCCAATGCTGCGCCAGGCGGCGGTATGCCAGGTAATACGCCGCCAGTTCCGCGAGATCGTAGGAATAGGGAAAAGTCCCGGCGAAATGCGTCTTGTACAAGGCGTAGCAGCTGTCGAGCGGATGGCGGCGCACGAGGATGATCTTGGCCTTGGGCAGGGCCGCGCGGATGAGGCCGCAATAAAGGTAATTCTGCAGCGTCTTGTCGACGAAGCGCTGCGTTTTGGGCACGGCGAAACCGGTCACGGACTCGATATAGCGGCGCCCGAGCGCGCCGATATCGGGGGCGCCGCCGCGTCGCTGCGCTTCGCCGAACACGCGCGCGACCTCGACCGGAAAGACGCCGATTTCGCCCACCGAGACAAGGGCGCTGTGGCTGGCGATGATGCGCTCGATCACCGTGGTGCCCGATCGGGGCAGGCCGACGACGAAGATTGGCGCGGCACTCTCTGGTCCGGGCGGCACCGCAGCGAGCCACTCGCGCGTCTGGGTACGCAACACGCGCTCGATCACCGCGATATCGGTGCCGACCTGGTAGTTCATCCGGCGCCGCTGCAGTGCCGCACCGGCGTTGATATGGCGGAACGAGGCCGCATCGTCGCCCAGATCCTCATATTCCTTGGCCAGCGCGAAGCGGAGCAGGATCTCGCCAGGCTCGTCGCGCAAGCCCGCCGCGATCAGCGCTTCCAAGGGTGCCGCGTGGTTGTGCTCGGCGGTCTGGATGCGCAGATCGGCGCGCAGGGAATAGGCGAGCCAGGCCCGCTTGTCGCAGGTGATGAGCGCGTCGCAATGGGCCTCGGCCGCCGCGAACTCGCCCAGCATGCGTTCGGTGGCGGCGAGGTTGAACAGGAATTGCCCGGCATCGGGGGCGGCCGCATGCGCGCGCCGGAACAGATCCAAGGCGCGCCGATGCTGGCCCAGCATGCCGAAGACGGCGCCCAGCCCGTCAAGCGCCTCGGCCGGTGCCGCCGCGATCTGCGCCCCGGCTTCGGCCGCCGCCCGCGCCTGTGCGTAGTCGCCACCCTGCAGCAGGCATTTGGCCAGCATGACATGGCCGAGCAACAGAAGCGGATCGAGTGCCACAGCCTGCCGGGCATGCGCCAAGGCGGCGGCACCATACCGGCGGCGCAACGCGATCTCGCTCAGCAGCGCCCAGGGCCAGGCGTCGCCTGGCGCCGTTGCGGCGATCTGGCGGCAGTGGCTTTCCGCAGCCGCCAAATCGCCCGCGGCCAGCGCCTGGCGCGCCGCCGCCGCCCTATCCGAAGACCCCGCCATGCCTATTTCGGCGGCTCGCGTTCGCCGCGGGCCGCCCAACCCTGCATGCGGAGCATCGGGCCCTGCTTGATCCGTGCCGCGGGTGTCGGCGCTGCGACGGCCGGCGCGGGGTCGATGGTCGGCACGACGCCGGCGAGGTCGAGTGTCACGATCTGCTGGCCCTGCCCCAGCTTGACGAATTTCGGACCGATTTCGACGATGCGCCAATCGAGGATCGCCTGGCCGAGCCGCAGGCCGACGACCGCGGCGCTGCCCGCCTTTTCGACCATGGCGACGTTGATGCCTGGCGCCATGATCGTTCCGGTCAGACAAATCGGCGGCCCGGATGCCAGTGGCGCACAGCCGGTCGCGGCAAATGCCGTGCCGAATGCCAGGCTGGCGCCACAGGCGGCACTGGCGATCAGTATTGTCATGGATCTGTAATTTTGGACTTCACTGTCACACACTTGTAAAGATCCTATGACTAAGCTGATCGACTTGGGCTTTACTGATCGATGATTATCATGTGCTCGCAATGTCAGCAAGACGGGTCAAGGGTTCTTTGAAGCGGGCTGATCGGCGATTGCCGGCATGGTGCATCGCTTTGGCCGGGGCGGTCGCGCGCATCACCCCCCGGGGGAAACCAATGCCTTACCGAACGTAGTGAAGACGGAGAGCTTGAATGACGAAGATTCGCCGGGCATGGCTGGTATTGCCGGTGCTGTTGGCGGCGGGCTGGGGTGCTTCCGGGCAGGCCGCGAGCTTGGCCGAGATCAAGGCCCGCGGTTATATGGTCGTCGCGGTCGCGGCCGAGACCTCGCCTTTTGCCACCATCCAGAACGGCAAGCGCACGGGCTTCGATGCCGATCTGCTCGACAGGCTGCGCCATGCCGCCCCCTTCGAGATCCGCGAGAGGCCGGTACCGGCCGCATCGCTGGCCGCCAGCCTGCAGAGCGGCGAGATCGATGCGATCGCGACCTCGCTCGAAATCTCGCCGGCGCGCCAGCAGATCCTGGATTTTGCACCACCCGTCGCCGAATCGACGCTCTATTACCTGAAGCGCCATAATGATACCGCGATCAAATCGCTGGGCGATCTGGGCGGAAGGCAATTGGGCATCCGCAAGGGCAGCGCCACCTTCCTGGCCCTGACCGAGGTCGAGCACAATCTCGCCAAGACCGGCAACAAGCCGCTCGGCACGCCCACCGAATACCCCAGCGACACCGACACCTATCGCGCGCTCGAGACGCGGAAGATCGACTATGTCATCGGCGACATCGACGATCTGGCCGAGATCGCCAAGAGCAAACCCAAGGCCTTTGCCGTCGGCCAGCCGGTCGCGCACCGGAACTTCGTCGCCTGGGCCGTCGCCAAGCACAATGAGGCGCTGGCCGATTTCCTCAAGACCTTCATGCTGCACGAACGCACCAGCGGCGATCTCGCGACCTTGCAGCAGAAATGGCTGGGCTGGCGCTTCGCCGACCTGCCGGACAGCGTCTCCGCACAGGATTGGTGGACAAATCGCCAGGACAAGCCGGCAGTGTTTCCGATCCCGACGCTGCGGGATCCGGATTGATCCGGGGCCGGAAGCGGAGGCGGCGGAGAACCGATCAGAATTAAGGCGACGAGCAAAATTAAGAGCGTCATTGCGAGCGCAGCGAAGCAATCCAGGCTTCGGGGCGGCGGCCCTGGATTGCTTCGCTACGCTCGCAATGACGGGCGTGGAAAGGGATTCGTTCAATATTGCGCTCGCCTAAGTGGGGCGGTCATCCAGGGCGGGCCGGCCGCCAGGCCGGTGTGGAACGCGCAGGATCCGCATTTTGACCGACGGCCTCGTCAGGGCGGGCCAGGCCCGGCCGGCTCGGGTGCCGATGACGGGGCTGCGGGTCGCAGGCCGTGCAGAAGCGGCGCCGAGAATCGCGCGATTGGCGCCCGTCTGATGCGGGATTGCCCGGTTGGGGGTGGCGCACTTGCGGGTGGAGCGGCCGCGGCGGTTGCCAACTCGGAGTCTGGCGGCGTGACGGTCTCGGCAGCGTCGCCGGAGGCGGTCGGCGTGGCAACCGCATTCCGGGCCTGGGCCTCGGCCCCCCGGCGTCCGTCTGGCGGGCGCGGCCGGCCGCGCAGAAGAGATTGAAGG
>Ga0302314_10016246_pt1 | contig 12597 bp, 9 predicted proteins | sample III_Palsa_N2_3_FD_200533 | JGI IMG/M metagenome (GOLD analysis project Ga0302314, IMG submission 200533) | Peat permafrost microbial communities from Stordalen Mire near Abisko, Sweden - III_Palsa_N2_3 | ecosystem: Environmental > Terrestrial > Soil > Palsa > Peat permafrost | place: Sweden...
AGGCGTCGTATTGACCGGCCCGGAGCGGGGTGGCGCTCAGATCAGCGCTTGCTCCAGGCCTCGTACTCGTCGGCGATCTCGTCCACGTCCCCGTCCATCAGGATCTTTCCCTGGTCCAGCCATATGGCCCGGTCGCAGGTGTCGCGGACGGACTGCATCGAGTGGCTGACCAGGAACACGGTGCCGGCGTTCTCCCGCATCTCCCGGATCCGGTCCTCGCTGCGGGCCTGGAACTTGGCGTCGCCGGTGGCCAGCGCCTCGTCGATGAGCAGCACGTCGTGGTCGCGGGCGGCGGCGATGGAGAAGCGCAGCCGCGCGGCCATGCCGGAGGAGTAGGCCTTCATCGGCAGTGACAGCGCGTGCTTGTTGGCCTCCTCGATCCCGGAGAAGTCCACGATCGACTGGTAGCGGCGCCTGGCCTCGGCCTTGGACATGCCCATGGCCAGGCAGCCGACGATCACGTTGCGCTCGCCGGGCAGGTCGGGCATCAGCGCGGCGTTCACGCCGAGCAGCGAGGGCTGGCCGTCGGTGAACACCCCGCCGCCGGGCTCCGGCGGCAGCAGCCCGGCGATCGCGCCGAGCAGGGTGGACTTGCCCGAGCCGTTGCGGCCGATCAGGCCGATCGACTCGCCGCGCCGGGCCACGAAGGAGACCCCGCGCAGCGCGTGCACCTCGCGGATGGTCGGCGCGGTCCGGCGCGAGACGATCCGGGAGAGCGCGCCGGTGGCCGAGCCGCGCCCGGTGCCCGCGCCGTGGATCTTGTAGATGATGTTGAGGTCGTCGACCACCACGGTCGGCGGGTTGCTCTCGGCCGCGGTGCGCCGCTTGGCCCGGCGTTCGAGCACCTCGGCCCGGCTGGGCTTGGGCCGGCCCAGGGCGTCGAGCTCCGGCGTCTCGCCCTCGCCGCCGTTCTCGCCGTCGCCCTGCACGGCCACTCCGTCTGCTACCGCTGTGTTCTCAGCCACGTCCGTACTGCTCCTCGGCCTTCCAGAAGTACACGAAACCGCCGACCCCGACCAAGACCGCCCAGAGGATCATAGCGATCCAGGCGTGGCTCGGCGAAGCCAGCGAGCCGACGTAGCCGTTGTACGTCGTCTGGGCGTTCTTGGCAATCTGGGCGGCGCTGGTGACCGGCGGATTCGCCTTCGCCGCCGCCGCCACGGCCGACGCCGTGGCCGAGGCCTTCGACGGGACCGTCATTATGCAGTTGCGCACCACCGAGATGAACACCGCCGGCGGGTTGTACTGGAGCACATACTTCATCCAGGTCGCCAGGTTGTGACTGCTTATGACCGAGTAGATGCTGTATATGACGCCCGACACGTACATCCAGGTGCGCAGGATGAACGGCAGCAGCTGGCTGGTGTCGGTCAGGACCGAGCCCATCCGCGCCACCAGCATCGCGCAGCCGGCGTTGAACATCGTCTGCAGGCACAGGACCGGGAATATCAGGAACCACTTCCAGCTCAGCGACTGCCCGGTGCCGAGCGCGACGATGAGCACGATCACCATCGAGAAGGCCAGCTGCTGCAGCTGGATGACGGTGGCCGCGAGCGGGAGCGAGGCGCGCGGGAAGTGCAGCGCCCGGATCAGGACCAGGTTGTCGCTGATCGACCGGGAGCCGAAGACCATCGCCGTCTGCAGGAAGTTGAACAGGAAGACGCCGATGACCAGGAACAGGATGAAGTCCGGCACGCCGCGGTTGGTGCCGAGCAGGAAGCCGAAGACGAAGTAGTACACCGCCACGTTCAGGATCGGCGTGAGCAGCTGCCAGACCTGGCCGAGCTTCGCGCCGGAGTACAGCGCCCGGTTGATGGAGGTCGCGTACGTGATTATGAAGTGCCGCCGGGCCCACAGCAGCCGGGCGTATTCGAACAGCGGCGGGCGGGCACCGCTCTGTTTCAAGTTGTACTTCGCCGCCATCCCCCGGCCGCCGACCTCGGCGTACTCGGGGTCGACCGGTAGCGGTGGAAGGTCTACCTCCACAACGATGCCGACCGGTGCTGAATCGCTCACTGCTCTTCCGCCTGCCTATGTGTGTCTACCACTGCGCTCCACGCTACCGCGCAGCACATCACCGCATTGTGCCGAAGCACCTACAGTCCCAACTGATCCTTAAGACTAGATGACAGGTGGTCGACCCATCCTCGCCATCCGCCACACAGTCCGCCACCGCATCGGCCGGCGCGGCCCGCCGGACCTGCGCCATCCCTCCGCGAACCCGGCCACCCAGCTTCGCAGGGTGCCCAGGTTACGGGTCCGGGCCAGGGTCAACCCGGCCCAGGTACCCAAATACACCGGAACGAGTGGCCATGGAAGATTACGCCGAGCGAGCCACACTCGGTTGCGTGCCACCAACCGATGGTAGGTGGCGTGCCGGCTCGGGGAGGTCTTGGGGTGCAGCAGAGTGACCTCGGGCCGGTACTCGATCGACCAGCCGCCGTCCAGCGCCCGCCAGGCCTGGTCGGTCTCCTCGTGGCAGTAGAAGAACTCCCCGGGCAGCCCGCCGACCTGGTCGATCACCGCGGTCCGGATGGCGCTGGCGCCGCCCAGGAAGGTGGTCACCGCCGAGGCGTGGTCGGGGTCGCCGACCCGGACCCGGGGCACGTGCCGCCGCTGCACCTCGCCGCTGACCGGGTCGGCGATCCGGAAGGAGACGATGCCGAGCTTCGGATCCGCCTCGAAGGCCGCCCGCAGCCGCAGGCCCACGTCGTCGCCCTCCAGGGCGCCGTCGTCGTCCAGGGTCAGGATCACGTCCGGCCTCTCCTCGGGGCCGAGCGCGCGAAATACCTCAAAGCCGACATTGCGCCCAGCCGGGATGCCCACGTTCTCCGGCAGGTCGACCGTGCGCACGTCCGGAGGCAGTCCCGGCAGCTCGGAGGCCTTGATGCTGTTGCCCACGATGACCACGTCGATCCGGTCGCCTTGCTGCTTGGCCACCGTGCGTAGCAGTTCGGCGAGCTCGGCCGGGCGGGTGCCCATGGTCAGGATGACGGCAGCCAGTTTGAGATCGCTCATGGCTTAAGCCTGCTCGACATGACGATCGAGGCGAAGTGCAGCACGACCATGGCCACTGCGATCGCGGCCAGCACGGCCACCGCGCCCTTGGTGAAGGGGTTGCTGTCGTGGCCGTGCACGAAGCAGTCGGCGATCCCTGCGGCCAGCACCAGCAGGGAGGACTCCACCCCGCCGATCAGCCGGTGGATCTTGAAGGCGGAGGCCAGCGAGCGGGCCTTGGCCGCGCCCTGGGCCCGCGGCACCGAGGCGCTGTCGGCCACGGCGGGCAGACCCGAGCGGGTCCGGGCCACGTCCACCAGGTCGGTCTCGGACTTGACCAGGATCACCCCGAGCGCGGCGACCAGGCCGAGCACGGCCCACAGGTCGGTGTGCAGGTGCGAGGCCCGGAAGCCGAGCCCGGTGAGGAACGCCGCCTCGCAGACGTAGTGGCCGATCCGGTCCAGGTAGACCCCGGTGATGGAGGTCTGCTTGCGCCAGCGGGCCAGCTCGCCGTCCACGCAGTCCAGCAGCAGGTAGATCTGGATGAACAGGGCGCCGAGGATCGCGCCGGTCACGCCGGGGATCAGCAGCAGCGCGCCGGCTCCGCAGCCGGCCACGATCATCAGGTAGGTGAAGCCGTTGGGGCTCAGCGGCACGTTGACCAGGAGCCGGGTGGAGCGCAGCGAGAGCGCCCGCATGTAGAGCAGTCCGGCCCAGTGCTCGCCGTTGCGCCGGTTCATCTTCTCAGCCGGCTGGACTACGGCGCGGAGCTCATCGAGTGTAGGTGTTGGCATATTCCTTTACCGCGTCACGGATGTCGTTCTCGGACAGATCGAGATGTTCCAAGATGGTGTATCGGCCCGGTCTCGTCTGCGGCGCGTACTGTACCGCCTGGACGAATTCCTCGATATCAAGACCTAGATCGCCGGGCTGGGTCGGCAGCCGGTGCCGGGCCAGGGCCTCGACCAGCGCGCGGGTGGTGACGGCGTCCCCGCGCAGGTGGGAGGCGAAGGCGGCGCCGAGGCCCACCTGCTCGCCGTGCTGCCCGCACTTGGCCGGGAACAGCAGGTCGATCGCGTGGCTGATCTCGTGGCAGGCCCCGGAGCTGGGCCGGCTGGTGCCGGCCACCGAGATTGCCAGGCCGGAGAGCACCAGCGCCTCGGCCAGCACCGCCACGAAGCCGTCGTCCTCGACCGAGCCGGGCTGGTGCAGCACGGCCTGCCCGGCGGTGCGGGCCAGCGCGGCCGCCAGCCCGTCCACCTTCTCGCCGGTCTCCCGGCGCGAGAGCTCCCAGTCGGCCAGCGCGGACAGGTTCGACAGGGCCTCGCCGACCCCGGCCCGGACGAACCGGGGCGGGGCGGTGCGAATCAGGTCCAGGTCGACCACGATGCCGATCGGCCCCGGCACGCCGTAGGAGCCCCGGCCGGCGTCGTTGTCCAGGGTGGAGATCGGCGAACAGATGCCGTCGTGGGCCAGGTTGGTGGCCACCGCGACCATCGGCAGGCCGATCCGCGCGGCAGCGTACTTGGTCACGTCGATCACCTTGCCACCGCCGAGACCCACGATGGTGTCGTAGGGGATCTTGGTGGCCCGGATCCGGTCGGCCAGATCCACCGCCGTGTCCAAGGTGCCGCCGGCGATCGGGAACCACCCGGCGTCGGCCGGCAGCTGCGCGGACAGGCGCTCGCGCAGCACCGCCCCGGAGCCCTCACTGATCACTATGGCCAGCCGCCCCGAGGTGGAGATCCGCTGGTCGGCCAGGATTTCGGCCAGGTCGCCGGCCACCCCGGCGCCGATGTGCACGGCGGCGGGGGAGGGGATCAACCGGGTGAGGACTGACACAGGGCATACGCTCCGGATTGGCTGGAAGTGGTGATGATTACCTGCTGGTGATCTGCCGGGCCCGGGCCAGGTCGTCGTGGTTGTCGATCTCGACCCAGGGCACGTCGCCGATCGGCCGGACGTCCACCCGGAAGCCGCGGTCGATCAGCTCCTGGTAGCCATCCTCGTAGTACAGCTGCGGGTCGCGCTCGAAGGTGCAGCGCAGCGCCTCGGCCAGGTCGGCCCCGGCCGCGGCCTCGATCAGGGTGACGCCGATGTACTCGCCGGTCGCGTTGGCCGGGTTCATCAGCTTGGTGATCCGCTTGACCCCGGCGTCGGCCGACCAGATCACCTTCATCTCCTCGTCGGCCAGCTGCTTGACCGTGTCCAGGGCGAGCACGATGCGCCCCTCGTAGCCGGGCTCCTCGCGCGCCGCCAGCAGCGTCTTCTCCACCGAGACCGGGTGCACGGTGTCGCCGTTGGCCAGGATCACGCCGCCTTCGAGCAGCTCGCGAGCGCACCAGAGCGAATAGGCGTTGTTCCACTCCTCGGCCTTGTCATTGTGGACAAGCTGCAGGGTGACGCCGTACTCGGCTTCAAGGTCCTTCTTCCGGGCCTCGACCGCCTCCGCGCGGTAACCGACCACGATCGCGACGTCGGTCAGGCCGACCTCGGCGAAGTTCGCCAGGGTCAGGTCGATCACGGTGCGCTCACCGGCGACCGGAACGAGGGCCTTGGGCAGCGTGTCGGTGTAGGGCCGCAGCCGCCGGCCCGCTCCGGCCGCGAGGATTAGTCCGATCATTGGTTCGCATTCTGTTCGTGTTACCGTGCCGCCAGAAGCCTATCGCCTGCCGTGCGCTGCACCGTAAGGATACGTTCACCAGCCGGATACGAGGCCGGTGCGGCATCTGCGGTGGCTGGATCCTGGATCTACAGGTCGTGCCGGTAGCGCCAGCCGGCCCAGGCCGAGGAGACCATGGAGGTCAGGTCGTGCCGCGCGGTCCAGCCGAGCTCCTCGGTGATCCGGGTGGCCACGGCGGCGTAGGCGGCCGGGTCGCCGGGCCGCCGGGCGACCACCACCGGCTCGATCGCGATCCCGGACTCGCTCCGGATCGCCGCCATGATCTGCTTGACCGAGACCCCCTCGCCGCGCCCGATGTTCAGGGTCAGGCCCACCTGCTCGCCCGTCTGGTCATCCGCCAGCAGCCGCTTGGCCGCGGCCACGTGCGCGTCCGCGATGTCGGAGACGTGGATGTAGTCGCGGATGCAGGTGCCGTCCGGGGTCGGGTAGTCGTCGCCGAAGATCTGCGGGGCAAGGCCCGCCTCGATCCGCTCGAAGACCATCGGGATGAGGTTGGTCGCGCCCGGGTCGCCGAGGTCGGGCGCGCCCGCGCCGGCCACGTTGAAGTAGCGCAGGTTCACGTACGAGAGCCCGTACGCGACGGCCGAGGCCCGGATCAACATCTCGCCGACGAGCTTGGTCTCGCCGTAGGGCGAGACCGGCGCGGGGGGAGTGTCCTCGGTGACCAGGTCCACCGGCGGCGCGCCGTACACGGCCGCGGAGGAGGAGAAGAGGAAGCGCTTGACCCCGGCGGCCACGGTCGCCTCAAGCAGGACCCGCAGCCCTTCGACGTTCTCCTCGTAGTACCAGAGCGGCTTCGAGACCGACTCGCCGACCTGCTTCTTCGCGGCGATGTGCACCACGCCGACGATGTGGTGCCCGGCGAAGATCCGGTCCAGCGCGGCCCGGTCGCCGACCGAGCCCAGCTCCAGCCGGACCCCCGCGGGCACCCGGTCCTTCGAGCCGCTGGAGAGATCGTCCAGGACGGTCACCGTCTCGCCGGCATCGAGCAGCGCCCGGACAACATGTGAACCGATATAGCCGGCGCCGCCGGTAACCAACCAAGTCATGCCACGACCCTATCGAGCGGTCGCTACTGGTCCGCGATCTTAACGTCACATATTTGTTACGGTACTGGGGGTTTGCCTTGTTGGATCAACGGTGCACGAGCGCAAAGACGGTCTCCCAGCGGGCCAGGATCTCCTCCGGCCCGTAGGCCTCGACCCGGCTGAGCGCGGCCAGCCCCATCCGTTCCCGGGCGGCCTGGTCGTCCATCAGCCGGCCCAGCCGCTCCGCGAGTATGTCGGTGTTCCCGGGCGGGGCCAGGTAGCCGGTCAGGTCCGGCCGGACCAGCTCCCGCACTCCCGGCGCGCAGTCCGCCGCGACGCAGGGCAGGGCGCAGGCCATCGCCTCCAGCAGGGTCATCGGGAAGCCCTCCGCGCGGGAGGCGCTGACCAGGATCGAGCCGCCGTTCATCGCCTCGGCCACCTCGTTGGTGGCGCCCATGAACTGCACCGAGCCGGCCACGCCCAGGGCGGCCGCCTGCTCGGTCAGCCGCTCCCGCTCAGGCCCGTCCCCGTAGATCTTCAGAGTCCAGTCCGGGCGCCCCGCCGCCGCCTTGCTCCAGGCGTCCAGCAGCAGGTCGTAGCCCTTCTCATAGGAGAGCCGGCCGACCGCGACGGCGACCTTGGCGGCCGGGTCGGAACCGCCCTTGGCCGGGAAAGGCAGCGGGTTGGGCATCGACCCGGTGTTGAACATCCCACCGTCCCGGGTCCACGCGGTGGCGTCCTCCTCGGTCAGCGACAGGAACCGGGCCACCCCCGCGTAGTACCGGCGCACCCGCCCGTATCGGGTGGACGCACGGCTCGCGGCGTACGACTCGTGGCTTATGCCGATCACCGGCATCCCGTGCTTGTCGGCCTGAGCCACCCACTCCATGGCCTGGATCTGCGCGCAGACCACCACCCCGGAGGCCGGGGACTGCGCGAACAGCGCCGAGAGCCGGTTGACCCCGACACGCCGGATCTTCAGCCAGCGCTTGTACTTGAGGAAGACCGCAGGGTGCGTCAACCGGCGGACCAGGTACGGCTTTCCCGGAGCGCCGAAGCGGTCCGGGTGCAGCACCGCCGTGGCGTAGGCTGGCTGCTCGCCGCCCGGGAAGAAGTCGTGCGGCTTGGCCACCGCGAAGACCCCGACCAGGTGCACCCGGTGACCCCGGTCGGTGAACAGCTCCGCCATCCGCCGGGCCCACCGCTGCACCCCGCCGACCTCGTCGATGGTGTTGCACACGATGTACACGTCGCGCGGCTGGCTCCCGCCGGACACGGGCACTACTACTTCGGCCACTGTCGCGTCGGTCATGGTCACTGCCCCTTCTGCGATCCGGCGAAGAACTTGCCCAGCAGGTGCTCCCCGGCCGCACCGGTCTCGTACTGGCCGAACTCGGTGGCGAACTCGCGCCGCCGCTCCCGGTAGGGGTCGGCCGGATCGTCCGGATCAGGCAGCGCCCGCAGCGCGGCGAACAGGTCGTCCTCGGTCGCGGTCCACTGCCCCGGCGCCCGCTCGGCCAGGTCGAAGTAGGTGCCGCGGTCCTGGCTGTAGCGCTCGGTGTCCGGCGCGAAGAACACCATCGGCCGGTCGAACAGCGCGTAGTCGAATATCACCGAGGAATAGTCGGTGACCAGGGCATCCGAGGCCAGTATCAGCTCGGTCACGTCCGGGTGCGCCGACAGGTCGAGCACGGCGTGCCGCGCCCTGGCCGGCACGGTGACGGTGTTCAGGTAGTGCGCGCGGATCAGCAGCAGGTGTGTGTCGCCGAACTCGCGGGCGAAGCGCTCCAGATCGAAGCCCGGCTCGAAGACCGAGTCGGCGGACCGGAACGTGGGCGCGTAGAGCACCACCTTCCGGTTGTCCGGGAACCCGAACCGCGCGCGCAGCTGCCTGCCGCGCTCGTCCCGGTCCACCGCGAGCAGCGAGTCGTTGCGCGGGTAGCCGATCCGCAGCGGCTCCGCGCGCATCCCGAAGGACTCGATCAGGGTCCGCACGTCGTACTCGGACCGGACCAGGAAGTAGTCGAACCGGTTGACCGACCGGGCCAGACGGCGCCGCTCGTCCTCGAGCATCGCTCGTATCTGCGGGTTGTCCGCGCCCATGGTCTTGAGCGCGGTGCCATGCCAGGTCTGCACGTAGGTGGTCCCGGGCCGCTTGGTCAGCGTGCAGGGGAAACCCTGGTTGTCCACCCAGAACTCGGCCCTGGCCAGGGCACGCAGATAACTCCAGGAATCGCGCCGTACCAGCGTGGCGTCGGCCGGGAACCCCGCGCTGGAATCGGCGTAGGACCAGAACAGCCGGCCCTTGTGCCCGTGCTCGTGCAGAGCCTGGTAGATGTACTTCGGATTGTCGCTGAAGGACTGCCCGAGATGAGATTCGAAGACCACAGAGCCACGCTTGATCGGCAGCCTGACCAGGACCTTCTGGTAAACATCGCGCTTTATCCGCGGATCGGAGAGCACCTGCAGCTTCTGGTTGGTCCGCTGCAGCAGACGCAGCAGCCGGACGCTGGCCCCGCCCTCGGCCCGCTCCAGCGGCGCGGTGATCGCCCGCGCCAGCGGATTGTGCGCCGTCAGAGTGAACACGAAGCGCCCGCGGTGGTCGATTCCGGCTACCCACCGATCCCCCGTTGCCCGGGTGAGCAGCGGCTTCGCCGTCACAGTCAGCGGCTTCGCGTCCTGCTTCCCGTCGCCACTTCCATCCCCATCCCCATTTGCCCCTCTCGGCAGCCTCGTCGCCGTGATCTTCGCCGAAGCGGTCCCGAGCTTGCGCCCACCACCCGTTGTCTGCCCACCAGCCTCCTGCGCGGTGATCCGGCAGGTCACTTCCCACACCTGGTCGATCAGCCCCAGCGGCTTGACCGTCTTGGTCAGGTTCACGTCCGCGGACCAGACCAGCCGGTCCCCCTCGTGCCGCACCTCGGTGACCTTGACCTGGTACTTGCGCACGGCCCGGGACCGCGGCCGGAAATCCAGCTTCGCGCTGAGCACGGCGTCAGCCGGCACCCGCCCCAGCACGTTGAGCGTCTCCCCGCTGATCCGCACCCGCCCGCCGCCGAGCGATTCCAGCCCGGTCAGCCGCGCGGTGAGGTTGGCCCGGTCGAACTCCGCGAGCTGCCAGCCGAGTTCCGTCACGTCCAGGGCTTCCCGCCCCAATTCACTGTCAAGGTGCCGGCCGGTCCAGAAGACCCGCGCGTCCTGCTCGACCAGGTCGGCCGTGATCCGGCTGCGCTCTATCAAGTTCTCCGCGACCGCGACCACGCTGTCCCAGTCCGGCCCCGGACCCTCGGCCGTGGCCACCTCCCCCGCCAGCAGCAGATACGCGCCGACCACCGCGACCTTGTGATCGCAGATCCCGAAGGCCTCAGGCCGCACAGTCGCCAGATAGTCCCGGAACAGCGTCGTGCACTCGGCGATGTAGTCCTGATCCTGATAAGGCAGATCACGCAGGTAAAGAGTCAGGTCGTGACCGATGAACTTCGCATCCTTGTGCAGCTTCACCGCCGGGTCGCCGCCGCCGCGCTCGTACTCGGCCAGGTCCTCGTCGATCATCCGGTGGATGGCGATCCGGTCCCGCAGGTTCCCGATCTCGCTGCGTCGATTGGAGATGGACTTCTGCGCCGCCCGCACCACGACGTTCCAGTAGTAAACGGTGTCCGGGATCAGCGCGATCCGCTTGGCCGCCAAATAGGCCCGAGCCGAGAACAGCAGGTCCTCGTAGTGGTACCCCTCGGGAAAGCGCAGCGCGTGATCGAGCAGGAACTGCCGCCGGTAGCACTTGTTCGTGGACAAAGTGTCGCGCAGCAGGTCAGGCAGGTCCGAGATCGATTCGAGCACCCGCGGCTCATTGAAGAACTCCGGCCACCAAGGCACGTCATTGGTGATCCCCGAGCGGTTGATGTGCCGACGGATACACACACCGGCGATCAGATCCGCACCGCTCTCGTCACCCGTGGCGACCATATTCATACAAGCGTGCTGGTTGAGTGTGTCGTCGGAGTCGAGGAACATCACATACGTCCCCCGCGCACGCTCGATCCCCGCGTTGCGCGGCGCGGAACAGCCCCCACTGTTCTGCTCCAGCCGCACGTAACTCACCCGAGGATCCAGCGCCAGCTTCTCCGCCACCTTCGGCGTCGAATCGGTCGAATGGTCGTCGACGATGATCACTTCGAGGTTACGCAAGGTCTGCCGGAGCACCGAGTCGACCGCCGCAGGCAACCGCAGCGCGTCGTTATAGACGATGACGACTACCGAAACCTCAGGTGTGGCAGCGGCAGTGGCAGTAGCAGTGGTACTGATGGCTGGCACGGCATTCCCTCAACTCGGTCGGTACCGGTTATTCCCGTCCGGACAAGCCGAATGGTAGCGGAATTCGATGAAACACTACTGTTCTGCCAAGCGACGCTGATTGTCCTTATGAATGGAGCACTAGAGTGCGCGTCCCGATCACGGCTGTCCTCATCGGTTCCCAGCCGGTGGACGGGGACGGTTACCTGCGTGAAAGCCTGGCCGCACTGGGAGTGACCGTGGTGGAGGCCGACGGCCCGGCCGCCACCGCCCGGATAGTGGCCAGTGCCTCGACCACCGGCCGGATCGCCCTGATCGACCACCGGTTCATCGGTCACCGGCACGCCCTGCGCCTGGCCCTGACGGATCCCCGCTGGCCGGCCCTGCACGCCCCCGGCATCCTGACCGTGTCCGGCACCTCCCGCGAGATGCTCGCCGCCAGGCTGCGCACCATCCCCGACCTGACCGGCCACCGAGTGGAGGGCGGCTCCCCGGCGGCGCAACTGACCGCCCCCCGCCCCCTCGACGCGGACACCCTGGCAGCCGAACTGGCCGACCGCACCCCGATCCGCGAGGTCACCCTCCCGGACGGCCTGATCGCCAAACTGATCGCCGACCCCTTGGCCGCCCGCAAGGACGCTTACGCGGAAGTGGCCGCGACCGACGACGAGGCAATCCGCCTGCGCCGCGCCGTGAAGAGCGACGACGGCCTGTTCACCACCGTCTTCGTCTCCAGCTACTCCCCGTACCTGGCCCGCTGGTGCGCAAGCCACAGACTGACGCCCAACTTCGTCACCACGATGTCCCTGCTGGTCGCCCTGATCGGCGCCGGAACGGCGGCCACGGGAACCCGCGCCGGATACATCATCGCCGCCCTGGCCCTGTACTTCTCCTTCGTCCTGGACTGTACCGACGGCCAACTGGCCCGCTACAGCCTGAACTTCTCCCGCGTAGGCTCCTGGCTGGACGCCACCTTCGACCGAGCGAAGGAATACGCCGTCTACGCCGGCCTGGCCATCGGCTCCGTCCGCCACGGCGACGACGTATGGCTGCTGGCCTGCCTGGCCATGTCCCTCCAGACAATCCGCCACCACGTAGACTTCGCCTTCCACGAGGGCCAACGCAGCGAAACGGCCTCCGGCGTGGCCAACACGGTGACCGGCCCCGCCACCCGCAAGTCCCCGGTCTACTGGGCCAAAAAGATCATCATCCTACCAATCGGCGAACGCTGGGCGATGATCTCCATCCTGACCGCGTTCTTCACCCCGAAGATCACCTTCCTCGCCCTACTGATCTGGGGCCTATTCGCCCTGGCCTACATCACCGCCGGCCGCGTGGCCCGCTCCCTGCGTAGCACCGCCCCCCGCAGCCCCGCCGCAATCGACGCCCTGGCCGCCATGACCGACCTGGGCCGATCCCCGAAACGCCTCCTCGCCCAACCCCTGGCCTGGCTCCTGCCCCCAATGCTGCAAACCTGCTCCTACCTGGTCTTCATCCTGGTAGCCAAACTCAACGGCCACTCCGCCCTTGCGGCAACGTTCGCCCTGCTCGGAGCCGTGATCTACCACCAATACGACGTCGTCTACCGAATCCGCGCCG
>Ga0302314_10016249_pt1 | contig 12596 bp, 7 predicted proteins | sample III_Palsa_N2_3_FD_200533 | JGI IMG/M metagenome (GOLD analysis project Ga0302314, IMG submission 200533) | Peat permafrost microbial communities from Stordalen Mire near Abisko, Sweden - III_Palsa_N2_3 | ecosystem: Environmental > Terrestrial > Soil > Palsa > Peat permafrost | place: Sweden...
CATTGCGTCCCGGCATCGACAAATCGAGTATCAGTACGTCGGCCGACTGCACGCGTGCCAACGCGATGATGGAGGGGCCGTCGGCAGCGTCGCCCGCGATTTCGAAGTGGCCGGCTCTCGTAAGCAGATAGCGCAGGCCGTCGCGCACCATCGCATGATCGTCGGCGATCAGGACACGGATCATAGTTTTGCTCCGCTGAGCTGACCTTTCAGCGCGGCGGTCGATAACACCACGGTCAGCCGGAAACCCTTGCCGGGCGCGCTGACGATGTCGAGATCGCCGTCCAGCAAATGGGCGCGCTCGCGCACGCCGAGCAGTCCGAACGAATTGCTGGGCGTTCTCGCATCGCTGGTGACGCCACAGCCGTCATCGCTTACCTGGACGACAAAACCACGTTCTTCGAGGCGCAGCTGCACGTTGACCGTCGTAGCGTGCGCATGTCGGGCGACGTTGGTCAACGCCTCCTGCACGATCCTGAAGATGGCGCTTGCTGCGTCCGGCGTAAAGTCGATGTGATGAATGTCCACGCTATTGGTCACGGCGATGCCATACCGCTCCGAAAAATCGGTGATCAGCCATTCGATTGCGGACTCCAGCCCGAGGTCGTCGAGCATTGCGGGCCGCAGATCCGACGCGATGCGTCGCACCGACGAAACGGCCCGGTCTAGCAGGGCGTACATCTGCTGCACCTGCTCGAGCAGCACCGCTTTGTCGGCGTCCGCGCGCAATTCGTATTCGAGGATGGTGACATTCAAGTTGAGCGCCGTCAGTTGCTGGCCAAAGTCGTCATGGATTTCGCGCGCAATGCGCCTTTTTTCCTGTTCGCGAGCGGCCTGGATGCCGCCCGACAAACGCCGCAAGTCTTCGCGCGACGCGTGCAGCGCATTCTCGGCGCGCACGCGCTCCGAGATGTCGCGCAGCATCACGGTGTAAAGCTTGCCATCGCCGACCGCAATTTGGGAGATCGATGCTTCGACGGGAAACTCCTCGCCATTCGCACGCAGGCCGAACAATCGACGCTGGCCGCCCATGGGCCGGTCGGAAACGCCGGTAGTACCGAAACGCTCGACGTGGGCGCGGTGTTCGACCCGATAACGTTCTGGCATGAAACGGCCGAGCGGCGCGCCTATCATGTCCGCGGCCGCGTAGCCAAACACGCGCTCGGCCATCGGGTTGAAGATGACGACGTGCTGCGTTTCGTCGACCACGATGATGACCTCCATCGCCGAGCGAATGATGGCGCGTAATCGCGCTTCGTCTGTTACTGCGCGCGAGTTGGGCATTGAAGGGTCCATGGCGGAAAGTTCGCCTGCATTGCTGCTCAGTACAGGCATGAGGGCATGGACGGGATCGTGCTGCCCACAACGGTGCAACGATGGTGTGTAGTTGCGACATTCGCCGATGCGACGTCGCGACAACAGGACTCAATGCTTGATACTGCGCCATTCTTCCGCAATTTTCCAGCACATTCAGGCTGGGAGCGGGTGGGCGCCAAGCGGCACGTGACGGCTCCCGATGGTACCCGACCGCTTTCGGCGGCACTCAGCCGTGCTCTAGGGAATTCCCTACACGCGGCGTAGCCATACCCTACGCAAACATGCGTCACGTCCGATATCCAAAAAAATACCGCGCACCGATACTGGCTATAGGGAGTCGTTCCCATCGTTCGTCGCGATGAAAGCCGGTGCAGGGCGCGGCGCGTGCCATTTCTTCGACAAACCCATGGAGCTCTACCGGTTCGCGATGCAATCGGGATGAGGGTCGAGAAATCAATGTAGCAAGCAGGAGAAATGCCATGATGTCGCTCGATAGTATGTTAGCCCAGCCCCTGGCGTATCGGCCCCTGGCCGGTCGTCGATCCACCGATGCGGTGCATTGTTCGAACTGTGCGACCCGCAATATCTGCATGCCCAGCGGCCTGAGCGCGGCGGACTTTGTCCAGCTGGACGCGATGATCTGCACCACGCGCAAGATTAGCCAGGGCGAAGCGCTGTATCGCGCTGGGGATCTGTTCCAAAGCCTCTATACGATCAAGGCCGGTTCTTTCAAGACTGTGATGGTGCTACGCGACGGGCGCGAGCAGATCACCGGGTTTCAACTGGTGGGCGAGCCGCTGGGCATCGATGGTGTGAGCACCGAGCGGCACATGTGTGACGCGATCGCACTTGAAGACAGCGTGCTATGCATCATCCCGTTCCAGATGCTCGAAGCCGTGTGCCATGAAGTCATGACCATGCAGCGCCATCTGCACCGGCTGATGTGCGGTGAAATCGCGCGCGAGTCGGGGCAACTCACGTTGTTGGGCAGCATGCGTGCGGAAGAGCGCGTGTCGGCGTTTCTGCTGAATTTGTCGCTGCGTCTACAGGTACGCGGTTATTCGCCCACCGAGTTTCAGTTGCGCATGAAGCGCGAGGAAATCGGCAGCTTTTTGGGCATGAAGCTCGAAACCGTGAGCCGCATGCTCTCGAAATTTCAGAAAGATCATCTGATCGAGGTGCAAGGCCGCCTGATCAAGATTCTCGATGTCGACGCATTACGCCGCGTCAGTGCCGACGGCCCGATGCCGTCGTTGGCACCGGCTCGTGAATGTGTCGCCCAATAGGCGAATCGCGACTTGGCCCACATTGATCCCTAGCGATCGGGGCCGCCTTAATGCGACATCAGCACCGGGATCGTCATCGAGGACAGGATCGTGCGCGTGGCGCCCCCCAGCACGACCTCCCTGAACCGCGAATGGCCGTATCCGCCCATCACGATCAGATCGGCGTCGCAATCGAGCGCGTGCGATAGCAGCGCGTTGCCCACACCGAGATCGGAAGGCGTCGTTTGTTGCGAGACCTCTATCTTGATGCCGTGACGAGCCAAATAAAGCGCGATGTCCGTACCCGGCTGCTCGCCGTGCACCCACGGTTGCTTCTCGGCGTTGAAGACCACCACCTGAACGAAATCCGCCTGCTTGAGTATCGGGATCGCCGCGGTGACTGCACGCGTTGCGCCCATGCTGGCGTCCCACGCAACGAGTACGCGCTTTCCGACGTGCGCAAAGTGGCCCGTATAGGGAACCATCAACACCGGGCGACCGGAATTCACGAGTACATATTCCGGGAAATCCGAACCCAGGAAGAGCGCGGGCGCGTTGGCATCGATTTGCCCGATCACGACCAGATCGGCATAGCGCGCTTGCAGGCTCAAGCCAGCTCCCGCATCGTCGTCCATGACGCGTTTCTCGTACGACGCGACCTCTAACTTGCGCGCGATGGCTTCGAACTTTGCGAGCACGCTATCTGCGCGCTCTCGCAGCGGCTCGAGAATCGAGGTCAAGTTGAACGTGCCATCGCCCATCGCACCGGGAAAAGAAAACTGCGCCGATACACCGGTCGCGGCCAGGCCGATCAAATGCGCGTCGTATTGAATCGCCAGATGCGCGGCAATTTCGATTTGCTCATCGACGTGAGCGGATTCGTCCACATGGACAAGTATGGTTTTATAGGACATGCGACACCCCCGGAGTTGATCGGCTCAGACGATCGGCGCCGACAAAGTATTTACGTGCGTAGGCCAACAGTTGCAGATCAGTGGGGTGATCGACGGTTTCCAGACTGATCACCTGTTCTGCGAGATCGTGTTGGTGTTTCAGCAGGTATTTTAGAAAAGCGAGCTTTTCGTTACCTGGCCCCACGATCAAAATCTCAAGCGCACCCTGGAGCGCGTTTGCGATATCGTTGAAGTAGGGTTTGCTCTCGTGACGGCCGCCTCCCGCTTTTTCCGATTTCGTATGTGTCGAGTGTGTCTTGATGATTTCGTTCGCCGCCGTCTCGGGGGTGAAGTGAATGACATGCGCTTGCGCGTGGTCTAGCCACACGATGACGTGGTCGAAAGACATGGCGTTGATCCTTAAAAAAGAGGGCGCCGCATGCACGTGGCGGCGCGCCCTATGCGAGTTCAGGACACGGACAAATTGTCGACGACTTCCGTGACCCCGGGAACGGCCCATGCTGCGTCTTCTGCGGTGCGGCGTTCGTGCCACGCACCGACCCGGCCGTTGAGCGTGATCTTGCCGCCTTCGACGAAGACCTTGATGCCCGACGATTCGAAAGCGGCATTGCGCTGATAGGCTTGGGTAATGCGCGCGTGCACGTCGGCGGTCGTCACTCGCGGCTCGATCTTGATGTGATTGCTCACGAAGACGACGCCTCCGAGGCCGTGCACGGCGTTTTCCACGGCTTGTTTCTGATATTGCCACTTGACGTTGCCGCTGAGCGTCACCCAGCCTTTTTCGACTTTCACTTGAACGCTGTCGGCCGGCAGATAGATGCTCCATGCGAGGACGTCCGCGGCGCGGCGCGCGATCTCGTCGTCTTCAAATTTCATGTCGAATGGCAGACGGACTTCGATGTCCTCGGCGATGGCCCGCAGGTGCTTCACGCGACCTACGACGCGTTCGGCCGTGACCTTCTCGACGTAGGAGGCGACGTGTCCGGTCAGGGTGGCGACACCGTCCTTGACGGCGACACCGATACCGGCCGCATCGATACTGGGTTCGAAGTCGAGTGCGCGTTCGATGTCAGTGCGAAGAATGGTGTCGCTGGTCATGATTGATGCTCCTGTCTGGGCGTGAAAGTACGCTCAGTCATCATCTCAGGCTGGTAGCGGAGCAACTTGATCTAGCGCAAGGAGAGGGCGATGATCGTCCAGGGGCGCAGCACGCGAGCGAATGGACTTGCATCGGCCTTGCATCATGTGACCGCGAGACGCTCAAACAAGATGCCCTTTACGGCGTCGAGGATAAAGGCGAAGACGATCGCGGCGAGCAGCAGGCCGGCCACGATGCCGATCGGCAGCGCCGTCATCAGAACGCCATGGGTGGCCAGTACGACGATGATCGACAGGTCGGCAATCGAAGACAGCACGAGCCATAGTCCCGGACGAGAGCTCCAGATATGCTGCCGTTCGCGCGCGACGTAGAACACCGCCTGTGCGCTAAATACCAGTGTCACGACGGCCAGCGTACGCAGGGTATCGGTGTCGAGGCCGAGCGCGAATTTCCCGGTCGCCAGGCAGACCACGCAAAATACCAAATCGACCACGCCCATCATGACGCCGGCAGCCGTCAGATTACGAATGCGCCAGATGTTCGGTTTGGGGGACGGGCGCACGTTATCGGTCGATGACGACATGGCTAGAAAGTCGCCGGTCACCATCATCAACACCATGAGCGTCGGCGTCAGGATGGCGTGACCGGTAATGATCAGGCCTGCGGCCAGAAAGAGCACCTGCACCACCTTATGGATGATGGATCGCAGCGTGTAAGTCAGGATGCGCTGGAATGTCGTGCGTCCTTCCTTGAGCAAGGTGACGATGCCGGCCAGGCCCGGTTGCGTCAACACGACGCCGGCCGCCGACTTCGCGACATCGGTTGCGGTGTACACCGCAATGCCCATTTGCGCCTGGCGCAGCGCCGGGGCATCGTTGGCGCCGTCGCCACACATACCGACGATATGCCCGCTCTTTTGCAGCGCCTTGACGAGGCTATATTTGTCCTCCGGGAGTACGCCGGCGAAAATCGAGTAGGTCTGCGCCTGCAGATCGTCGGGCAACGGTGTCTTGGCCCAGACGGGTCCTGAAATGCCGACTGCCGCGGCGACGACTTCCGCGGTGGCCTGGGCATCGCCCGTTACCATGACCGTGCGTACCCCCAACTGCGCGAGCTGTGTAATGAGCGCCGCCGAGTCTTCGCGGGGCGGATCGCTGAGTGCGATAAACCCGGCCATCGTCAAGTCGTCGGCGGGCCCCACGGCCACGGCAAGGACCCTGAAACCCTGGGCCTGCAGTTCGTCCACGATGGGCGCTGCGCCCGGGGCCGCGCGCGACAGGCCGGCGATGGCGACGAATGCACCCTTGACGACTCGATTCGTGACACCGTTTGCCTGTCGCACCGTGGCTTCTGCCCGCTTGACGGTGGGGTCGAACGGGACGAACGCTACCAGCGTGGGCGCATCCGCGGCCGGTGCATTCGATGCGGCCCGGCGAATGGCCGCGTCGACCGGGTCCTGTCCGCCGTCCGAACTCGCCAGCGCCGCCAGCGCCAGTACGTGCGCTTCATCGAAGCCCGGCATGGTGCGTACCGACATCACCGCAAGCTCGTTGCGCGTGAGCGTGCCGGTCTTGTCCGAACACAGGATGTCGATGCCTGCCGCTTCGTCCACCGCGGACAGGCGTGTCGGCAAGACGCCCTGGGCCGCCAGCGCACGCGCGCCGACTGCGGCGGCCAGCGTGAACATGGACGGCAGCGCCACGGGAATCGAAGAGAGTATCGCGACGAGCAAGAGGGGGACGAGCTCGGGAATCGGCATACCGAGCGCTGTCGCGTAGACCGCCAGCGCGATGGTTACCGCGCCGTTGAACAGCGCGAGGTTGCGCACCACATGCAGCACGGTCTTCTGTTGCGAGCTCTCGACCTTGGCCGTGCGCACCAGCTCGGCCGTACGCCCGAACTTCGTGCGCTCACCGGTGGCGCTCACGCGCGCTACCGCTTCGCCGCGCCGCACGAGCGCACCCGCGTAGGCCTGGGCACCGGCCCCGGCTTCGGTCGGGATCGATTCGCCTGTCAGCATGGATTGATCGAGCAGCACCGATCCGTCGATCACGCGCACGTCTGCCGCCACGACGGTGCCTAGTGACAGCTTTACGATATCTCCGGGCACCAGATCGGTGGCCTGTATCGTCGTCCACTTGCCGTTTCGCTTTACAGACGCGACCAGCGCCAGGCGCGATTTGAGCGCGTCGAGCGTCGCTTGCGCCCGACTCTCCTGGAAAAGCCCCAAGGCTGCGTTGAATACGAGCAGCAGGGCGACCACGCCCGCCTGGAGATAATCTCCGAGTGCGAGCTGGAGCACAATCGCGGCCTCGAGCATCCACGGCACCGGCGCCCATAATTTTTTCAAGGCCAGATATACCGGGTGCTCGGTGACGTCGACAATCGCGTTCGCGCCACCAAGCTCCAGGCCGTCGCGTGCCTCGGCTGTGGTCAAACCCATCGATGATTCAATCAAGGACGCTCCCTGGGTCCGGCGAATCGAGACCATGCGCCAGACCATGCGTTAAAAAGTCGACACTCGTTTTACATGGTCGATGTTCGCGGCTTGGAGGGGTTGATGTAGGTCAAACGTGCCGAAATTGGCGCAAATTGTATGCGTCACGCATGGAATTTGGGGGATTTCGCGAAAAATCGTGGATCTGGGGCCCGATTTATCGCCATTTCCGGTTGCTGACCATTAGTGCGCGCATACTAGTTGTCTACTCCTTTCGGCGCGCAGCTTTCATGCTTCCCATCCCAGCGTCGCTTCCGATTCACCCCGGGTTCTCCGCGTCATCCGAGCCAGCTACCCCCGATATCGTCGCAATCGGTAGCTCGGCGGGCGCGCTGCCCGCTTTGAAAGCGTTCTTTCGTGCGTTCGAAGCGATCCGGCATGAGATCGCGTTCGTGGTGGTGGTTCACTTGCCCCCCGACTCGCACAGCAACTTTCCCGAACTGCTAGGCATGGATACTGAACTTGCCGTATCGGCCATCGAGAACGGCATGCGGTTACGAGCCAGGCACATCTACGTCATTGCACCGGGAACACGGGTTGAAATTGTCGAAGGTGCTTTCGTAACGCATCCGGCCGTCGAGCGGCCAGCGATTCCGATGCCGATCGATTTCTTGTTCCGGTCGTTGGCGAAAGACCAGGGCGAACGCGCGATAGGCATAGTCTTGACAGGGGCGAATGCCGACGGTTCGGCTGGGGTGAAAGCGATTAAAGCTCAGGGCGGCATGGTCATGGCGCAAACACCGGACAGCGCCGAATTCGACGAGATGCCAAAACGCGCCATTGCGACCGGGCTGGTCGATTACACGTTGCCGGTTGCAGAAATGCCCACTGCGCTTCTTGGTTACCTCGATCGTTTCGCCGCGTTGGGTGACACTGCGGCCGCTGCGGTACCCAACGCCGCACCCAACGCCGCGAACGTGGAAGAACTCGACGATCTGGAGTCCGTAGTCGATACGCTTCTAGCTGCCGGATGTGATTTCCGCGGCTACAAGCGCGGCACGCTGCAAAGGCGCGTCGCCCGCCGCATGACGGTCAATCGCGTCGGTGACCTCGATGCCTATTGCGAAATACTGAAAACCACGCCTGAGGAGGTGGATGCGCTGGGTTTGGACATGATGATAGGCGTCACGCAGTTCTTTCGCGATCCCGAAGCGTGGGAAGCGCTAGCGGAACATGTGCTCAGCGACTTGCTCGCCGAACCCGATAGCGCCCAACCGGTGCGGATCTGGGTGCCCGGGTGCGCCACCGGTGAAGAAGCGTATTCGATGGCCATCTTGCTTACTGAGCAGATCGAGAAACGGGGCGTCAAGCGCCCGTTTCTGATACTCGCAACCGACATGAACCGGTTGGCCCTGAGTCGAGCACGGCTCGGTATCTATTCGCCGAGCGTCGCGTCGTCGCTTGGAGGGACGCGTCTGGCGCGCTTCTTCAACGTCCACCGCGACGGATTCCAGATCCGGCAGGAACTGCGCGCAACCATACTGTTTGCGCCACAGAACTTGATCGCCGATCCGCCATTCTCACGCATCGATTTGGTCAGTTGCCGAAATTTGCTGATTTATCTCGAGCCGGAGGTGCAGCAGCGGGTTTTCGATTTATTTCATTTTGCGCTGAACCTGAGGAAATATCTGTTCTTGGGGCGCTCGGAAAGCACCGATCCAAGATCTCACCACTTCCAGGAAATATCGAAAGAATGGCGCATCTATCAGCGTAGTGCGTCCGTCGTCCCCGTGGAAGCCCACTATCAGTTTCCGATCACGGTGGTTCGCCGCCAGGGTTTTCCCCTCAGCCATCATGCCGGTCCACGCAGCAAGGGGCATGCAGAACTGGTCAATGAAATCCTGCTCGGCCAGGAGCATGCCGCGTCGGTATTGATCAACCACGCGCGTCAGGTGCTCTATGTCAGCGGTGCTACCGATGAATACCTGAGGCAGCCGGCGGGTGAGCCGACGATGAGTCTTCTCGATATTGCCCGTGAGGAGTTGCGCCTTAAATTGCGCGTGGCGTTGCGCCGGGCGACTGAGGAAAAGACGGCCGGCAGCGTGAGCGAAGTGGTACGTGGCGCAGGAGAGCCGGCGGTAAAAATCACCGTGATGCAGCCACCGGATTCCATGCGCCTGGATCGGGGGCTGCTCGTCGTTTTTTCTCGATTGCCGGAGATAGAGCGCTCGGATAACGTCGCCGTGTTAAGCGAAGAATCGGATATCCGTCACCTCGAATACGAACTTCGTACCATTCAGGTGGAGTTCGGTGGCGCGGTCGAGGAACTCGAAAACAGTAACAGCGATTTGCGCGCGTCGAATGAAGAAATTCTCTCGATCAACGAGGAACTGCGATCTTCCAACGAAGAACTTGAAGCCTCCAAAGAGGAGCTTCAGTCGGTCAACGAGGAGGTCGTTGCCGTCAATTCCGAGCTCGGCAGAAAGGTTCACGAACTCGAAGTCATGAGCGCCGACATCTCGAACCTGCTGGCCAGCACGCAAATCGCCACCTTGCTGCTCGACGAAAACGGGGTGATCAAGCGCTTTACCCCGAGCGCCGCCCGAATTTTGGGTTTGGGCCAGTCGGATATTGGACGCATGATCGTCAATATTCCATGGAGCCCGCTGGGCACTTCCTTGCTCACCGACGTGCTGCAGGTGGCTTCCAACTCCGCCGAGCAAACCGAAAAGGAAATCGGCACCGCTACGGGCGAATGGTATGTGCGCCGCGTGATGCCTTGTCGTGCTGACAATGGGACATCGACCGGAGTGGTCGTGACATTGATCGACGTCACCGGCATCAGGCGTGCCGACGAACAATCTCGTCGCCTGGCCGCCGTCGTGCGGGACTCGAACGATGCGGTCACCGTATTCGATCTGCAGGGCCACTTCATCGCATGGAATCGGACCGCGACCGCGACGTATGGGTATAGCGAGGCGGAGGCCATGCAGATGAATGTGCTCGACTTGCTGCCCAAAGGTGCGCGACAAGATCATCTCGATTTCATCCGGCACGGCTCGCGCGATAAAGCCTTGCATTCGTACGAAACACGACGCGTCGCCAAAAATGGCCAACGGATGGATATGTGGATCACGCTGTCGCTGCTCTCCGACGAATTGGGCAATCCGACTGCCGTCGCTTCGACGGAGCGCGATCTCGCCGACCGCAGCCGCAATAATGCTCAATTGCGCGAGCGGGCGGAGCGCCTCACGTTGGCCGACGAGCGCAAGAACGAGTTCTTGGCGATGCTCGGCCATGAGTTACGTAATCCGCTCGCGGCACTGAGCGCTTCGGCCAACGTGCTCGCTTCGGATGCCGCTCTGGCAGCCCAGAAAGCCTGGGCGGTCGGCATCATTCAAAGGCAATGTCGCGCCATGACGCGTCTGGTCAACGATATGCTCGATCTCACCCGCATAACGCGCGGCAGCATCGAGTTGCATCGTCAGCCGGCCGAGCTGAAGACCATTATCGAGAGCGCGATCGAGGTATGCCAGCCGATTATCGAGGAGCGCAAGCACCGGTTGTTCGTCACGATGCCCGATGAAACGGTGTGGTTATACGTCGATGCCACGCGTCTTTCGCAGGCCGTGGAGAACATCCTGATCAATGCGGCCAAATACACGGCCCCAGGGGGCGAGATCAGCCTGGAAGCGCAAAAGATCGGCGCTCGCGTTTCTTTACGGATCAAGGACAACGGCCGCGGCATCGCGCCTTTGATGCTCGACACGCTGTTCGACCTATTCATTCAAGGGCCCGTTTCCGACGACCTGCCGAACAGTGGCCTGGGTGTGGGGCTTTCCGTGGTGAGACGCCTCGTCGAACTGCATGGCGGAACGGTCAAGGCCTTGAGCGACGGTAGCAACGGGAGCGAATTTGTCGTCGATCTGCCTATCGATGTCATACCTCCGGGCGCGGCGAAAGAGGCGGCGCACGTTGTGTTGAAAGCCGATCCCAAGCGCATACTCATCATCGACGACAACGGTGACGCGAGCGAAGCGTTGTCCATCCTGCTCAGCAGCGAGGGGCATGAACTCGAGACCAGGCCCGACGGCCGGCAGGGTATCGACTTCATGTCGAGTTTCAAGCCCGATATTGTTTTGTTGGATATCGGGCTACCGGGCATGAGCGGCTATGACGTGGCCAAGGAGATACGCGGTTCCGAGGGAATTGACAGCACCGTTTTGATCGCGCTGACTGGCTACGGGCAACCCGAAGACAGAATCCGGTCGGCCGAAGCCGGCTTCGACTACCACCTGACCAAGCCGGTGGAGCTCGGTCTGCTGCTCGGCTTACTTGCGTCGAAAAACCCGCATGTAGCGAACTGAGGCGTTATTGAAATCAAATGCCGATGGTGTTCGACGCCCTATCATCGGGTCATGGCTGGACGGCGGCTTTGCCGCGAGCGGCAGCACGCCTGGGGCTGGACGCGAAATTGAACATGCCGGCCAGCGTGAGTTCGCGCAGCTCGGTGGTGACGAGATCCTTGAGCACCGACAGGGCGGAATTGTCCTCGCGCTCGATGCGCGTCGCCATGACCAGCTGACGGTTCAATTGAACGCCCGAGACTTCGGACATCGTCACCCGGTTGAGCGCCCGGGCATCCTTGAATACCGATACCGGCATCAGCGTGCACCCTTCTCCCTGCAAGACGAGCTCGCGTATCGAGTCGACCGAGTCGATCTCCGCGTGCAGGTTCAAGCGGTCGCCCAGCGGTGCGAGCTGACGCTCGACTATGCCGCGGTGGAGCGTGGTCATCAGGACCGGAATGCGCGCCAACTGGCTGATGGAAACCGCCGGGCCATGCCGGCTACTGGCCGGGCAGATCAGCGCGATGGGCTCACCCAACAATGCATGCATCGTGAACGCGCGACCGGCTTCGGGGTTGGTGACCACCGCCATGTCGATCTTGCCGCGCTCCAGCCAATCGAGCAGCACGGGCGTGAACGCTTCGCGCACCGTCAACTCGACGTCGCTCGACGCATGGCGGCAACGCGTGAACACGCCGGGCACCAGCAGGCGCGCCAGCGTGGGCGAGGCGCCTAGCGTCACGGCCGCGCGTCCGGCGTGGCGGTGCCCCGTCAGTTGTTCACGTACGCGTTGCGCTTCGCCCAGTATGCGGTGTGCCGATTCGTAGAGCGTGGCGCCTGCCGGCGTCAGTCGCACGCCGCGGGTAGTGCGATGCAGCAGTTGCACGCCCAGATCACTCTCCAGTTCTCGCATCTGCCGGCTTAATGCCGGCTGGGCGATCGCGATGGCTTCGGCCGCCGCCGTCAGGCTGCCGGCATCCACGATGGCGACGAAATACTTCAGGTTACGCAGATTCACAAATACGATCCCGGTTGTCCGTACATAGCAGAATGATATGCCGGCGGAAAAATTGGGTATTGGACGCGCCGTTTGGCCGTAACTAGACTCTCCGGCAATGCGTAACCATAGCATTTGACCACTTAAGCTCGGTAGATAATGGCAGACAATAACAATACGGTATGGGTCGATGTCGCAGACCTGCAAGCGTTCATCGC
>Ga0302314_10016250_pt1 | contig 12596 bp, 13 predicted proteins | sample III_Palsa_N2_3_FD_200533 | JGI IMG/M metagenome (GOLD analysis project Ga0302314, IMG submission 200533) | Peat permafrost microbial communities from Stordalen Mire near Abisko, Sweden - III_Palsa_N2_3 | ecosystem: Environmental > Terrestrial > Soil > Palsa > Peat permafrost | place: Sweden...
GCGAAGCCCGCTCTAGATATTCCAGGCTGCCCCCCTCTGTTGACACGTTGTTGTCGTTACCGGGTCGTGCTGAGCCATGCGACGACCACGCTCTGGGTCGTAGGCGATTAATGCTCGTGGCGCTCAACGCCCCAGCTCCTCGCCGACGTCCTGAAGTCCATAGATTTCGCGAGCGGCGGCCACCGTTACGTATCCGCCGTGTACGTCGGCGCGCACGGAATTCGCGTCACGTTCGCGCGGGTTCCCATAGCCACCACCGCCCCCGGTCATCGTGCGGATGACGTCCCCGCGGCCCAGCGTCAAACGGCTGGCCTTAAGCATCCGCCGTTCCCCATCGCGGCCTGGATTGAGCACAACCACCGGAGGCGCGGCGTCGCTTCCGCCGAACAGACCCCACGCTGGCGTCTTGGAACGCTCGAACCACAGAAACAGTTGAGCCTCGTCACAGTCGATTGTGTACTCGCGGATGACCCCATTGCCGCCGCGCCAGCGGCCGCCGCCGCCAGAGTCGGCGCGGAATCCGTAATGAGTCATTCGCATCGGGAACTTGGTCTCGAGTACCTCGATCGGGAGGTCTTTGAGTGAACCGTTGACGTTGTTGATCAGGCCGTCCTCACCATCGCTCCCTCGCCATGCACCCCATCCGCCGACGGTCGGCTCAAGGTCGAAGAACGGGCGATCGTTGCGATGGTCGACGCCAGCTATGCCGATGATCATCGAGTCGCCATAGCTGGCGCCCGCAACCTGCTCGGGCAGCACGTCGGCTAGCGCCTTGACAACGAGGTCGATCAGAAGCCCGAGCGGGGTGAAATACCACTGGCACGGATACGGCTCCTCAGCCCCCAGGATCGAGCCGCGCCGGACGTTCACGCTCAGCGGGCGGAATGCTCCGCCGTTAGTTGGGTTGTCGGGATTGACGACGAGCTTGTAGGCGACGCGGCAAGCGGAGATCGCTTGCGCCTCCCCGCAGTTGATCGGACCACGGCGCGCATCGTCGGAACCGGTGAGATCGATCGTCATCTCCTCCCCGCTGATCTCGACCGCCAGTCGCAGCCACACTGGCTCTTCCGAGTTGCCGTCGTTGTCGAGGCAGCCTTCGGCCAGATAAACGCCGTCGGGCAGGGCGGCAACGGCCGCCCGCTCGAGCCGCTCGGTCTGCGCGAAGATCTCATCGCGGGCGGCGAGCAGGACCTGTAGCCCGTATTTGTCGACCATCGCCTCAAGCCGGCGTTGACCGGTTCGCACGCAGGCGATCTGAGCTCCAAGGTCACCGATCGCGGGGTACCCGAATCGGCTGTTACGACCGAGCAGGTCGGTGATGTCACGACGCTGCACACCGGCTTCAACGAGCTTGAGCGGCCCGATCCGGATCCCTTCCTGGTAGATCTCGGTTGAGTCCATCGGCCCGCCCGGGTCCTTTGCACCAACGTCCAGCCAGTGCGCGCGGCACGCGGCGAATCCGACCAGTTCGCCGCCCGCGAAGATCGGCCCGACCACGGTCATGTCGTTCAGGTGGGTGCCGGTCAGGTAGGAGTCGTTCATGATCCAGACGTCCCCGGGCTGCCAGGCATCGCGCCCGTACATCTCTTCGGTAGCGCGAGTGCAGACTTCGAGGTTGCCGAGAAAGATCGGAAGGCCTGCGGACTGTCCGAGAACACGGTGCTCGGCATCGAGGAGCGCGACCGAGCAGTCCTTCATCTCGTAGATGATCGGCGTGTAGGCAGAGCTGATCAGGGTCGCGTTCATCTCGTCCGCAGCGGCCGTGAACGCGCTGCGGATGATCTCTGTGGTGACTGGGTTGATCACGGTGACTGCCATGTTCAGAACTCCTTGGCGATATCGATCATGAGGGCCCCCACGTCGTTGACTCGCGCGGACCAGCCCGGCGGTACAACCGATGTCGCCGTGTCTTCGACGATCACGGCGGGACCGCTGACCACAGCGCCGACCGGGATGTCCGTGCGTCGCACGACCTGGGCCTGGTGTTGGCTGCCCTGGAAGATGATCGGCCGCTGCTCGAACGGATAAGTGACATCCGCACCTCGCTCGAGGCGCCGCGGCTCGGCGCGGCCCATGTCGCCCAAAGCGACCGACCGAGCTGTCACGAATTCGATCGGCGCGCCCCTGTTGGCGTGGCCGAAGCGCAGCTCATGCGCCTCATCAAACCGGGATGAGATCGCGGTGGCGAAGTCGTCGCCGCCTGGCTCGGCAGCATCTTCCAGCGGGATCGTGAGGGTGTACTCCTGACCTACGTACCGCACATCGATCGAATGCACCACCCTCGCACGATCGCGAGTGATCCCTTCCTCCTGGAGGGACTCAAACGACTGCGCCTCCTGATCCGCGAACAGGGAAGCAAGGTGCTGGCGGTCAAGGTCGACGAGTGGCACGTAGTAGGCGCTCGCGAGGTCCTTGCGCACCTCGGTCTCCAGCATCCCCCATGCTGAGAACGCGCCCGCGAACGACGGCACGATGACCTCGGCGATCTCTAGTTCCTCGGCCAGGAAGACTGCGTGCATCGGGCCGGCCCCGCCAAACGCGACGAGCGAGAACTCGCTCGGCTCGATGCCTTTCTCGACGGTCAGCGTGCGAATGGCCTGAGCCATCTTGGCGTTGGCGACGTCGCAGATTCCTTCGGCGAGTGCGACGCCGTCGAGTCCGAGCTCATCGCCGAGGCTGGTCATCGCGTGCTCAGCAGCCGGAACGTCAAGGGTCATTTTGCCGCCAGCAAACGCGTTCGGGTCTACCCGCCCGAGTACGACGTTTGCATCTGTGACGGTCGGGCGCTGACCGCCGCGGCCATAGCAAGCCGGGCCAGGGTCGGCGCCGGCGCTTTCCGGACCAACTCGGAGACCACCTGCCTCCGAGTACGCGATCGAACCGCCGCCTGCACCGATGGTGTGAATGTTGACGATCGGCATCAGGAGCGGGAAGCCGTCGAGTGAGGCCTCTGTAGATACCTCGGGCTTGCCGGACACAATCAGGGAGACGTCAAAGCTCGTTCCGCCCATGTCCACACAGATCAGGTTTGGGCGGTCGAGCAGGCGAGCTATCGAGGCACCGCCCATGCTTCCGCCGACTGGGCCGGACAGTAGTGTCTGCAGAGATGACTGCCGCGCCGTCTGGGCGGTGACGATCCCGCCGCTTGACTGCATGATGTGCAACGGCACCTGAAGGCCACGCGTTCGCAGCTCCCCCTCGAGCCCATCGAGGTAGCGGCGGACAATCGGTGACGTGTATGCATCGAGCACCGCCGAAGACGTCCGCTCGTACTCACGCCATTCCCGAGCGATTCGGTGAGAGAGCGTGACGGGAATGGAGTCATCGCCGAGCTCTTCGAGCAGGATCGCTTCGGCTGCGAGTTCATGCTCCGGGTTCAGATAGGAAAAGAGGAACGCAACCGCGATCGCACCAAACCCTTCGTCCCTCGCGCGGCGAGCAGCAGCCCGCACAGCATCCGTATCCAGGGGTGCGAGTTGCTCGCCCGCGTAGTTCAGGCGACCACCGACCTCGACAATGTCGGCGCGAGGAACCAGCGGCGCGGGCTTACGGAAGTGAATGTCGTACAGACGCATGCGGTTTCCGCGAGCGAGGTGATAGACATCCCCAGCACCCACGGTGGCCAGGAGGAGAACTCGCTCCCCTCGACGCTGCAAGAACGCGTTGAGCCCTTGAGTCGTACCGTGAACGGTGAAGCTGCACAGCTCGGGCTCAGCGTTGATCGTCGCCAGCGCGTTTAGCACCCCCTTCGAAAGGTCTCCAGGGGTGCTTGAGGCCTTCCCAGCGGTGTAGGTTCCGCTCTCTACGTCATAGGCGACGATGTCTGTGAACGTGCCGCCGATGTCCAGAGCGACCCGCAAACGCCCCGCGCGGCCACTCTCGACAGCAAGCGTCATGCCTGCGCCTCCACGCTCTTCGCCATGATCACGAGCTCGTAGAGGTCGCCCTGAATCTCAAGGTCAGCCGGCTTGTCCAGGAGTGCTTCCAGTTCATCGCTGTACTCGGAGCGCGCCGGGTTGTCCAGCCAACGCTGGTAGGCCTCGGGCGCGTCCCAGAGTGCCGTGACGACGATCGGACCAGACTTGGTCACAGGAAGCTGAAGCTCAGCCGCTAGACAGCCGTCCTGCGCGACTGCGACTTCTAAAATGCGGCCGCGGCGGTAAAGCTCTGCGACCGCGCTGCCGTCGCCGTCGCGCGGATGTAGGTACAAGATGCTTCGGATCATGCGCCCACCTCCGTGAGCTCCTGGGGTAGGCGGGAAAGGATCTCGGGCTGGGACTGACGTACGACGACGTCATCTTCAATACGGATTCCGCCAAACTCGCGGTGGTAGATCCCGGGCTCGATCGTCAGCACGTTCCCGTCGGCAAGCGGTCGCTCCGTACGCGCTACGAGAAACGGTGGCTCGTGGATCGCGAGGCCGATTCCATGGCCGGCGCCGTGTAGGCAGGAGCCGAGTGCCGGAGCGGCTTCGATGACCTGTCGCTGTGCCAGATCGACATCGCGAGCAGGAACACCGACCCTGCACTGCTCGATCGCCGCGCGCTGCGCATCACGCACTGTCAGCCAGGCTGCCTGCGCCCAGTCCGACGGCGGGCCAGCACTTGCACACCTGGTGAGGTCACCCCAGTAGCCGTCGAGGCGTGCCGAGATATCCGCGCAGACGACATCGCCCGTGCGCAGCTGCCGCTTGCCGGCCTGCGCGTGCGGGTTCGCGGCGTTCTCGCCGAACAAGATGAGCGGGTGGACCTCGGCAGCGCCGTGCTCTCTCAGCCACCCCTCAACACGCGCGTTCAATGCATCCTCTGCAAGGCCGACGCGCAGCAGCTCGAAGCTGTAAACGAGAGCGGCTTCAACGAGCTCGCAGGCCGCCCGTATACGTTCGATCTCGTCGTCGGACTTTCGCGTCCGAAAGTCCATCACGTCAGACCCGGCTGGTATCAGCTCAAAGCCGCGATTGACCAACAGACCGGCTCGCGCAAAGTTCAGATGGTCTTCCTCTACACCAACTGTCCGAATGCTGCCAAATACGCGCACGAGTTCGGCGAGACCGTCGGACTCAGGCCCGTAGCTGACCCGCGTCAGGCTCGCCGGCACGGCGTCGAGCTGACCCTCGTCGAGCTTCGGGACGATCACAGCCGATCCACGCGGGCTCACGACGACCCCGAAGAACCGCTCAAGCTGATGCGGACGGAACCCTGTCAGGTACGCGATGGATTCATCGCTTGTGACAAGCATTGCGTCGAAGCTCGAGGATGCGGTCACGGCGTCAAGCAGACGCTCAAGCCTCATCTCGGTCCCACTATCCGTCTGAGCCCGTGACTGTGGAGCCCGCACAATTGCTTCGTTCATTACCCATCCTCCGGCTGCCTGCCTGAGTAAAGTAACTGAGCCATGGGAGAACTGTCAACCACCAGCAAAGAAACTTTTCCGTCAGAGGAACGCGGATCACTGGAAAACGGGCCAACGGCGGAAGCGAGTGGCCTGGAGCAGATCGGAACACGCCTGCACGCCATGCGACGAGCACAGCGGACCACTCTGGACCAGCTCGCGTCTGACAGCGGACTATCTGCCGGCTACCTATCCCAGATTGAAAACGGTGCGGCCATCCCCTCTCTGACCGTGCTCCAAGTGATCGCGGCCGAGCTTGGCGTTGAAGTGAGCGCGTTCTTCCCGGACGACCGCGGCCGTGGAACGCGACTGATCCGTGCTTCAGAACGTCACGAGTTCCGAGTGGATCCCGGAGCCGGGAAGGACTACGCGGTCCTCGCAGGCCAGGTACACGAACGAGCCTTCTCAGCGCTACACGCGCGCCACGAACACGAAATAGGCAACGAGTCAGCTTTCCGCCACCTTGGCGAAGAGTTCGCGGTAATCCTGTGCGGCCAAATGCGCATCACGATCGATGGGGAAACGCACGAGCTCCGACCCGGAGACTGGATCCACTACTCGTCACACCCAAGCCATTCCGCCGAAGTCATCTCAGAAGAGCCAGCGGAGGTGCTGTGGCTACTGACCCCAGCAGTGATCTGAGCGCAGGCACAACCGACGACGCGCTGGGAGTCCGAGTCGGTGCCCTGATCCGCAGCCGGCGCTCTGAACTCGGCAAGAAGCTGAGCGATGTCGCTGCAAGCACAGACCTTTCGGTGAGCTACCTCTCGTCGATCGAAAACGGTGTGAAAGTGCCGTCGCTGCCAGTCCTTGCACGCATCGGCCGTGCCCTCGATACAACGCTCGCAGAGATGCTGCGGGCCTCGTCCTCACCGAGGATCAATCACGGCTCGCTGACTGATGATCCCGGCCAGGAACAGCTGAGCCTCGAGGGTTCGCAGTTACACATCGCCCGGCTCTCAAGCGAGCCAGGTGAGCGTGGCAGCGCTCCAGTCGTCTATGACGGAAGCGACGTCTTCGTCTTCGTCTACCACGGCCAGCTAACCATCACCGTCGACGACATCGTCTACGAACTCGGTGACGGGGATGCGCTTCACAGCGACCGTCCACGCTCGATCAGCTGGATAGGCGCCGGCGACGCGACTACGACAACCCTCTGGGCTGCGGCACCACGCGACACCGCACGCCGACGTAACGCCTAACCGCGCTCGACGCTCAGCTGCACGCGGCCTGGCCGCTCATCCGATTCTGCTCCTTGGCGCAGTTCGGACAGAGGCCGACGATCGCGAAGTGGTGAACCGGACGCTCACCATGACTCACCAACGCGTAGAGACCGGGGCCATGGCCCAGGGGAACGTGGCGAACCAGCCCGTGCTGCTCAAGCGCCTCGAGATTGCGGTACACGGATGTCAGGTCGAGCCTCGCCCCGGTCGCGATGCGCTCAGCCACTGGACGTCGGGCGCTTCGGTCATTACCACCGAAGTGTGACTCGGACGACCTCAGTTGCGGATGTTAGGTAACCGCAATTACCAATGGGTTGCAGTTGCCATTTGCCGCATATAGCTTTGCGGCGCTATGAACAACATGCCCACCAGCGACCGGGCGCGATTTGGGATTTTGTCCTACATCGGCCAAGTCGCGAAGGGCTTCACCCCGCGCGAGCGCCTTCGCGCCGCCGGGATGTTCTTGACGATCCTGCTGCTCCACGTCATCGGGTTTGGCGTGTTCATTCTGTTCGTGGTCCCGTCGCACTTTCGGGGCTTCGGCATCGGCGTCGCGGCCCTGGCGTACACGCTTGGGCTACGTCACGCGTTCGACGCCGACCACATCTCAGCGATCGACAACACCACCCGGAAGCTGATGAATGAGGGCAAGCGCCCGCTCAGCACAGGCTTCTGGTTCTCGATGGGGCACTCGACGATTGTGGTCGCGATCGGGCTTGGGATCGTGGTCGCCGAGAAGGCGGTCTACGGGGCCGTCTCCAACAACAACTCAACGCTCGAGCGGTTCGGCGGGATCTTTGGGACGATCGTCTCGGCCGCTTTCCTGTACCTGATCGCCCTGCTGAACCTCATCATCCTCGCCGGCATCTTCCGCGTGTTCCGGTCCATGCGCAAGGGCGCTTACGACGAAGCCGAGCTCGAGCGCCAGTTGCAGAGCCGCGGGCTCATGTACCGCTTCTTCGGCAAATGGATGAAGGCGATCACCCGCGAATGGCAGATGTACCCCGTTGGGGTCGTGTTCGGGATGGGCTTCGACACAGCCACCGAGGTGGCGCTGCTCGCCACGACCGCGCTGCTCGCCTCTCAGCACCTGCCGTTCTACGCGATCCTCTGCCTGCCGATCCTATTCACCGCCGGCATGAGTCTGATGGACACGCTCGACGGCATCTTCATGAACTTCGCCTACTCATGGGCGTTCTTCAACCCGGTCCGCAAGGTCTATTACAACCTCGCGATCACGGGCCTATCCGTTTCAATCTGCTTCTTCATCGGCACGATTGAGGTCCTCGGCCTGCTGCCCATGGAGATCGGCGGTCTGCACGGCAGCTTCTGGCATTACATGTCGATCTTCGACATAAACAAGGCCGGTTTCGTGATCGTTGGCATGTTCATCGTGACTTGGTCCGCGGCGCTCGCCTTCTGGAAGTTCGCGAACGTGGAAGAGAAGTGGAGCGCAAAACTCGTTACGCCCCCGGTGGGCCGAGGGTAGACCGCAGCGAGCGTGCGAGCGTCCGCGCGCGGTCGGTCCCACGCCGGCCGGCCCACGGGTGGGGACCAACCGCCCACGGATGCCAACCGAGCGTTCCATAGTGCTCGCGCAGCAGTGCCTTGAGTTCTCCGCGGTGCTCTGCGCATGCATACCGGTGCGGCCCGTAGATCCCGCGTCCATGCCATGTCAGCCAGCGCCCCGGTTCGGCATCGACGTACTCTCCGTGACGCAGATCAAGGAGCTGGTGCTCAAGTGATGCTTGTGTCTCCCCATCCGGCTCGGCATCGCAGAACTCACACCTGAACACGACCTTGACGCTCACTTGTCACGGGCCCTGTAGCCGCTGGTCAGCTGCTTGCCAGGACGCCGCCAGCGCGGCTCGACATCGAACGTGTGGCCGACACGGCGCTCCCGCAGGAACCTGATCACCGGTCCGTGCGCGTACTTCGCGGTCCTGGCATACAACCGCGCACCAGCGTCCGGCTCCATGAACGGCATGTACTTGTCGGGAAACCCCGGCATCGTGCAGGCCATGCAGATACCCCCCACGTTTGGGCATCCGCCGATGCCGTTGGTCCAGCCCCGGATCGGGACGTTGCACTTGACCACCGGCCCCTTGCAACCGAGCTTGACCAGGCAGTGGCCGTCCCCGTGAGCGTTTGAGAACTGTCCCTGCTCCGCCATCCCTGCGCGGTTGCAGCTCTCATGGACCGTACGGTCGAAGATGCGGCGGGGGCGCCCCTGCTCGTCTATCTCCAGCGCCGGAGCCATGTGCGCCAACTGAAGCACGAGATAGAGCAACGTTTCCGTGATGTTGTCCGGCTGAACCGGACATCCGGGCAGATTGATGATCGGGATCCCGAGCCGGGAGTGCCAGTTCCAGCCCAGGTAGTCACGCAGACCCATCGCTCCGGTCGGGTTGTTGCGCATTGCCGGGATGCCCCCATACGCGGCGCAGGTGCCGAGCGCCAGCAGGGCGGCGGCGTTTGGTGCAAGTCGATCGATCCAGGTGTTGGTCAGGATCGGCTGACCGGTCTCGGGATCAGCACCCATGCCGGCCCAGTGCCCGTCGCCGTTGATCTCTTCGTTCGGTACCGAGCCCTCCAGCACGAGCACGAAGGGATCCAGCCGCCCCGCCGCCGCCTCATGCCAGACGCGCATGAAGTCGTGCCCGTTTTCATAGGCGAGTACCGCGTTATAGAGGATCATCGGCGGCATCCCCGGCAGGCAACCGCGGAGCAGATCCTCGAGGCTCGGGTTCGTCGCCGACGTCATCGCCAGCGATTCACCGTCGCAGCCCAAGCCGGTGGTCAGCCAAAGCACGTGGATCGGGCGGTGCTCTGGAGGAAGTGGTTGCGCGCCCTGCAGCGACTCGGTCACGGCCGTGCGATCTGTCGCTCGGACGACGTCGCGTCCGGTGCGGAGGCGTACCGCCCGAGATTCTGCGGTTGCCGCTGATCGAGCGGCGAGGCCCGGTCGATCAGTGCCTCAAGGTGAGCATCGACGCTGCCATGCAGGTGCCAGTCGCCGGCGCTGCCGGTCACGATCCCGGCGTGGGAGAGGCGTCCCAGCGCGTGAGAGATCGACGGTCGCTCGGCCGCCACGAGCTGGCCAAGCAGGCGGTGAGTGAGCGGTAACGACAAACGGATACCTGCGGTTTCGACTCGGCCCCAGCGCGCAGCCAGGTGCCACAGCAACAGCACCAACCGGACCTCTAGCTTCGGTTGGCAGGAGATCGCCCTCAGCACGCCGAGGTCCAAGGCGCGACGCTCGCTGCGGCGTACTAGGGCGCGTGGAATCTGCGGCCATGAACCAACACGTTCAAGAAACTCCTCATCGAGCAGAGCGAGCCGCGTTGGTCGCAGCGCGCGCCACGCCGGACAGACGCCGATCATCTCGTCCTCATTACCACCCGGCGGCTGCAGCAGGTCAGTCCTACCCAGTAGCTCAGCGACGGTCCGGCCGGCGACGCAAGTCTCCGCCGCAACGAGGCCCTCGGTAATCAATAACCCCGGGCCGGAACCGACGGCCCGGAACCAGCCGGACAGATCGCATCCGCCAGCCTCAGCGTCGAGCAGCCGCACGGTCGCGTGCTGACGCGCCGAGAACCGCATCCGTACCTCAAGGTCCTGCGCCAGTTCATCGTCGAGATCGAGTAGGTACGCGTACAACGCCGGGCTGCCCGGGCGCCCCGGCAGGGGTGGCCGGGCAAGGAGTTGCGACGCCGGCGGCGTGACCGCGTCTCCGCGTTCGCTCAACATCGGACCCCTCTAGCGCTCCTCGCATCGCCGACGAACGACCAGCATGCTCAAACGAGTCTACGCCGGGTGAATACCCAAGTGTCACTCTAATTACCGGGTGTAATGCCCGTTACCAAAGGCGTGTGTAAGCGGGGTTACCAGCTCCCCATCGGGCCCGAGGATGGTGGTAGAACAGCCCTCAGCTGGTCGCACTACAGCCACGCGCCAGTGCTGACATGGGCCTGGCAACGCCACCGCATCAGGCATCAGAGGAGAGACGTCCGCATGTGTCTCGCCATTCCCGGGCAGATCCTGGAGATCGTCGATGAGGAGCGCCGACTTGCAACTGTCGACGTGGCAGGCGTCCGTCGCAGGATCAACATCGGCCTGCTGGACGCCGACGCGGTAGGCGTCGGGGATTGGGTGCTGATTCACGTCGGCTTCGCGATCTCCCAGGTCGACGAGGAAGAGGCGCGGGCCACCCGCGACCTGCTCGAGCGGATGGGCGCCGACTACGAGCAGGAACTCGAAGGGCTCAAGGCGAGCGTGATCGAGTGAGCTCAGCACGCGCCACATCGCCCGACTTGACGTGCGGCTCTCAGCATTGCATCACCTGTGGTGACGACGGCGATCCGATGACCGTCGTGGCCGTTGACCGCGAGCGCGGCGTCGCGCTGTGCAGCAACGATGAAGGTGCGCGCTCGACCGTGGAGACGGCCTTGGTCGAGCCCGTCGCGCCGGGAGATCGGCTGCTCGTGCACGCCGGAACCGCGATCGTGCTCCTCACCGAACAGGGGGACGTGGCGGAATGAAGTTCGTGGACGAGTTCCGAGACCCCGAACTTGGTCGTGCGCTCGCAGGGGAGATCCTGGCCCTGGTGGAGCCGGGCCGGCATTACAAGGTGATGGAGGTCTGCGGCGGTCACACCCACTCGATCTACAAGTACGGCGTCGACGACCTGCTGCCGGCAAACGTCGAGCTCGTCCACGGTCCGGGCTGTCCGGTGTGCGTAATCCCGATGGGCCGGGTCGACGATGGGATCGCGATCGCTCAACAAGAGGGCGTGATTTTCACCTGCTTCGGCGACATGATGCGGGTTCCGGGCTCGGACGGGACCCTGCTTGAGGCCAAGGCGGCCGGTGCTGACATCCGCATGGTCTACTCGCCGCTCGACGCGTTGCGGATCGCCAAGCAGAACCCAGACCGCGAGGTCGTGTTCTTCGCGATCGGGTTCGAGACCACCGCGCCGTCCACCGCCCTAACCCTGAAGCGGGCGCGAGCCGAGGGGCTGACCAACTTCTCCTGTATGTGCAGCCATGTGACGATCGTGCCGCCCCTGCGAGCGCTGCTCGAGTCACCCGACCTGCGGCTCGACGGTTTTATCGGACCCGGGCACGTGTCAACGATCGTCGGCGCCCGCCCGTTCGAGTTCATCCCAGCCGACTACGGGAAGCCGGTCGCGATCGCCGGCTTCGAGCCACTGGACATCCTGCAGGCGATCGTGATGGTCTTGCGCCAGATCACCGAGGGCCGCTGCGAGGTCGAGAATCAGTACAAGCGGGTGGTCCCGTACGAAGGCAACCTGCGCGCACTGGAGGTGATGGCCGAGGTCTTTGAACTGCGTCCGCACTTTGAGTGGCGCGGTCTGGGGTTCATCTCCCACAGCGGGCTGAAGCTTTCGGAGGCGTACGCGGACCTCGACGCGGAACTTCGCTTCAGCGTCCCCGGCGTGCGCGTCGCGGACCCCAAGGCCTGTCAGTGCGGAGAGGTGCTGAAGGGCGTGATCAAGCCATGGGAGTGCAAGGTGTTTGGCAGCGCCTGCACGCCGGAGCGGCCGATCGGTACCTGCATGGTCTCCTCCGAGGGCGCGTGTGCCGCGTACTACAACTACGGCCGCTTCGCACGCGAGCGCGAGGTTGTCTGATGGGAGACCAGGCAACGATCTCCGAGCGCGAGGCGAAGGTCCTTGGGATCATCGAGACGGCCCGTGGTAAGCGCGGCAAGTTCCGTGACCAGAAGATCAACATGTCTCACGGGGCTGGCGGCAAGGCCACGCAGAGCCTGATTGAGGGTCTGCTCGCGCCGGCTTTCGCGAACGCGACGCTGGACGAGATGGCCGACGCCGGTGCACTGACGGTCGAGGGAGTGGAGCTGGCGATGACGACCGACTCCTTCGTGGTCAAGCCACTGCGGTTCCCAGGCGGGTCGATCGGGACGTTAGCCGTGCACGGGACGATCAACGACCTGGCGGTC